>Ga0075426_10001076_pt1 | contig 19185 bp, 13 predicted proteins | sample SoiMethybrSBSTD5_FD_75304 | JGI IMG/M metagenome (GOLD analysis project Ga0075426, IMG submission 75304) | Bulk soil microbial communities from a Populus tree surrounding site in Tennessee, USA - Soil MetaG P. TD hybrid SBSTD5 | ecosystem: Environmental > Terrestrial > Soil > Tree plantation...
ACGATGTCGGCGTCCGCGGGATGCTCGCGCGCGAGCTGTTGCCCCATTTTGTGACGGCTCTTGTTCACCGAGCGGCCAAACACAATCGAGTCGGGCCGTGAGAAATAAACGTGCTCGAATATGCAGTGAGCCGCCTGAAGCTTCGCGAACGGAAACGAAGAGTGAAGCCCGTCGCGATCGATGATCAGAATCTCGCCTGGCTGCACGTCTCGCAGATAAGTCGCGTCGATCAAATCGAACGCGCACGTTTCCGAAGCGACAACGTACGCGCCGTTAAGCTGCCCGAGGCACAGCGGTCGAAACCCTCGAGGGTCGCGGACCGCTATCAACCGATCGCTGGTCAAGAACACCATCGAGTAAGCGCCTTCGATTTCAGTGAACGTGTCTACGATTGCGCCGGCGAGGTCAGCGGCTCGCGAGCGAGCGATCTTGTGAAGCACGACTTCGGTGTCTGAGGTTGAAGAGAAAATCGCCCCGTCAAGTTCGAGTTCTTTGCGAACCTGATTGGCATAAGGCAAGTTCCCGTTATGACAGAGCGCGAGTTGTCCGCGATAACCGTCAACCAGAAACGGCTGCGCTTCACGAAGCGAAACGCTTCCGGCCGTCGAGTAGCGCACGTGGCCGATGCAGGAGCGGCCGGGCAGATACGAGAGCTCTTCCTGACGAAATATTTCGCTGACGTAACCCATCCCGCGATAGGCGTACAAGCGGTCGCCGTCGGACGAAACCATGCCGGCCGATTCCTGACCTCGATGCTGCAACGCGTACAGCCCGAGGTAGGTCAATCGGGCCGCGTCTTCATGATTGAAGATACCAAATACGCCGCACTCCTCGTTAAACTTGTCCAGCATCTTGTGGTTGTTTGAGAGAACTTTATCTTAGCCGCAATGCCTTGAAGAGGCAATTGGTTGTTCGTAATGACGCAGTTCCGAAGTTACGGTTCTGCGAGTTGAACGACTTCAGCTCGTTGACGAGCAGCGCTCAACCAGCGATCGAGCTCAGTATCGATCTTCTGTTGTTTGAGCAGCTCGCTGATCTTGTCTCGAACTTGATCGATCGGCGGCGGCACGGCTCCTCGCTTGCGAATCTCAGGTGCCAGATTTTCGTCGTAGTACCGCTGGATCTCCTGTTCGGTCGCCAGAACAAATGAACGGAATCGGAAATCTATAAACCGATCCATCAAGACCCGTTGTCTGAGCAGCTCATCTATCTTTTGAGGCGTGAGCCCGACGGAGCCGACTCGTTGTCGAAACTCCGCCTCAGATTTGAACCTCGCGATCAATTCGGCGCGCTTTCGATCGACCTCTTCCTGAGTGATATCAGCCGTCGGGATGCGCGCGGCCTCCTGGGCTACGAGCCGCTCGTCAATCATCACGTCAAGTTTCTGGCGAAGAAGGTCCGAACCCACAGGCCCGACCGGGCTCGGAGCTTTCGGATCTATCGCAATGCTCCAAAGCAAATCGATGCGAGTGATGATGTCATCATTAACGAGCGTCAGTATTTGATCGACAGTCTGTTGAGAGCTGGCGTTCTGCGCGAGCAGCAAAGCTATAGAGAGTGCCAATACGGTCAGCACGACCCTGAGTTGTATTGTCGATCTGGCCAACATAATCAGAATGTTTGACCTATCGTGAAATGTCCATGAGTGGTCGCCACGTTTGGCGGCCTGTTCAAAACCAGGAAGCCCAGATCAAACCTCACAGGCCCGACCGGCGTCTTGAGCCTCAGACCGATTCCAATTGTTTCGGTGATGTTCGAGGGTTTGATATCGCGGACCCGTTGGAATAGATTGCCTGTGTCGGAAAACACCGCGCCTCCGATAGGCCCCCACAAGGGAAATCTCAACTCGTTGTTTATGACGAGCACGGCGTTTCCGCCAAGCGGACTGTTGATCAGAATCGGGGTTCCGTCCGAATGCTTCACGATGTTCCCATTCGAATCGCGTTGGGGCACCAGAATCTGCGGACCCGCTTCTTCAAACCCGAAACCACGAAGGTCTCGCGCGCCTCCAGCGAAAAACCGCTCTGAAATCGGAATCGAATTCTTGCCGCCAAACGGAGCAGCAAGACCCAGCTTCGCGGAAAATGAAAACACCGTGTCACGAAATTTCGTGATTGGATAGAAGCGGTCGTGCTCGATATTGAACTTGACGAACTGCTCGGTGCCGCCCAGCGCCGTAGCAGCTATGAAGAAGCTCCCAAGAGTTTGATTCCCGGAGGTCGGATCGAACTTATTGTCCCGCTTGTCTCGCAGGAAGCTTGGTCCGATTCTACCAAGCCTGATCGGTTGTGAGTCGCGCTGAATCTCCTCGAGCGTCAGCCCCTGGCAATCCGCGCTGGGTGTCGTGCAAGGCAGATCGAATATGCTGATTCGCTCGAAGTAGTAGCTGAAGTACACGATGAAATCGAGAGAATATCGTTTCTCGAGCTGGAAGTTCATTGTGTAGCGATCAGTACGAAAACTAACTTCCCCAAGCCTACGCGCGAACAAAGAAACCAGCACCGGAAGGTTGATACCGAACGGGCGCGGATTCTGAAACGAAATTTGCCCGAATAACTCGTTTTGTGAAGCTCGAATCTGCGTGCTTGCGGTGTAAAGCTCGCCGAAGAGATTGTAATAGGTCAACTGCGTCAGCCCTCGCAGACCGTGAAGAAAGTTGAGCCCCGGTACCGTTTTCGTATTCGCAGTGTTTGTTTGGTAACCAAGACCATAAACCACATCGCGGCGCTTTGCTTCCAGCACATTGACTGTTACTTCGCGTTCTTCTATGCCGTTCACCGTCTGCCCGACTGCGGCGGAACTGATGGTGACCGAGTTGAACGCGTTGGTTTCGTAGAGTTGCCGCTCGGTTTCCTGTAGTTGATCGGTGCGAAGCCACTCTCCAGGTTTGAAGAGATAGAAATCTCGCGCGAGCCGCGATTTGCTGGTGACCGCTGCGCCGCGAGTGGTCACGCCGCGAATTCGCACTCGGTTTCCTTCGCTGACGTTGAAGATCAGCCGCACCCGGTCCTGTCCGTCCACATTACCGATATCGACCACGTCGAAGGCAACTTCAGCGCTGGCAAATCCCTGCCCGGTGTAAGCCGCCAGCAATTGATCCGAGTCGTTTGTTACCACATTCTCAACCAGAGGATCGCCGGCCTTGATGACCAGGCGCTTGTTCAGCTCGTCAGAGGTCAGAATTTCATTCCCTCGCATGGCTATGTCTTCGACATAAGTGCGAGGGCCTTGATCGACTTCGAAGGTGACTATCAGTTTATCGCCCGCGAGCGACACGCCGCGGCGAACGTCCACGTGAGTCCTGCGATAGCCAAGCGACCGCAATCGCTTTGAGATGAGATTCGCATCTTGCCGAAGCATATCGTCGCTGGTGATGCCACGACCTCCGAAGAACGGAAGGGCCGACGACCTCTTGGACTTCATCTGATCTTCGAGCGTCTTATGCGGTATCGCGTCGATGCCGTGAATCTCAATATCGCTGAGCTTGTATCGACGGCCGGGGTCAACGGTGTAAGTAAGGCTTACGGACGGCTGCGAAAGATCAGGCACTTCCGGGCGTGTGACTGCGGCGAAAAAGTAGCCCTGCCGCTGCGCATAGTCGAGAAGACTGCGCCGGCCTTCCTCGAGTGTGAACTCGTCGATACCGCCCTGCTTGTAGAACGGTAAGACTTTGACTTTTTGGTTGGGACTTACGTCAAGGCCCGCGACCTTTACGTCGATTACCGGGCCCGGCACAACATTGATCGCAACTGCGACTTTGTTTGTATTCGGATCGGGCTCAGTAGTGTTCGTCACTCGCACGGCGAGATAGTTCTGTTTCAGGTATGCGTCTCGAATGTGGTCCATCGCATCCTGAACCAGGGCCTGATTGAAGGGCTGTCCTTCAACAATCGCAGGAGTTACTTTCGATAGATCGATCTGCGCGCCGCGCACATCGAGCTTGTAGCCGGCTATTCGAGCTTGTTCGCCTGGCGTTATGTTGTAAGCGACCACCGCGCGGGTGCTCGACGGATCGAGCCGCAGCTCGTAAGCAATCTTTGCCTGATAGTATCCGCGAGCCGAATAGTATGCCGTCAAATCACCGAGCCCTCTTGTGACCGCGCCGATCGATACCCGGTCTCCCGGATCGAGTGAATTAAGTCTCGCCCTGAGTTCGCCCGCGGGAAAAATCGGCGTGCCCTCGAAGATCACGCTCTCAATGTGCGCCTGAGGCTTTAGCACGAATCGAAGCGCAACGCCGTTCGTGCCGTCGGTCGAGCCTTCAACTTTTGCGCCCGAAATAAGTCCTGATCTATAGAGCCTGAGCAGTGAATCGTGAATGCGAACAGGCGAGTAATCCTGATTGGCCGCGACGTCAAGCAGCGACCTCATCTCGGTGACGTTGGCGTTAGGTGCGCCTTCGATGACGACATCGACTCTTGTTACGCGCTTGCCAAGAAAGTCTCCGACGTCGCTCGAAAGGGCAGTAGGCACGAGAAGAAAGGCAAAAGTAAAAAGGCAAAAGGAAAGGGTCGGAGCGAAACTTGACGCCCGCTTCCGCACTTTTGCCTTTTGCCTTTCCACTTTTGCCTTGATCAGAACTTTTTCCTGAACCGAACATCGAAGCCGAGCTCGCCGCGCTCGTTGCGAATTCCAACCACCGAGAAACGATTGCTCAATCGGTATTCGACGAGCACGACGCGATCGATTCCCGAAACGCCTGACGTGAGGTTCTGTGAATATGTGACCGTCAGATCTTTTGTGATTCGCTGCCCGAGCGTAATTCTCGCCGTCGGGTCGTTGCCTCGTCCGATCAGCAATGGATCGATTGAGAAGCGGCTCAAGCCGAACAACCGTTGAGTTCCACGTTCGAGTTGTTCGGACAACGACGCAGACAAAATCGATTGAGCGAGACCCAATCCGGTTTGTCCGAGTGAGGCGATCGTCGACGGATCGCCCGACACGCTGCCAGTCAGAATGAGAGAAATGATATCGGTCTCGGGCAATTCGGGGTCGGACTTGACGGTGGTCTGAAGCTTCGCGATTGGGCCGTTGAACTGGACTGAGATGTGATAACCCCGAATATCAGCCTCGGCTTCGAAGTCGATTGATGGATCCACTCCTCGCCGCCCGGGTATCGTTATCAATCCACGCGTTAAATCGTAGCGACCATTTCTGAAGTTCAGCGTTCCTCGACTCAGCAGAATGCGGCCCGAAGCTTGAGGATTGTCGATGTTGCCGCGCAGATTCAAGTAAGCGCTTCCGACAGCATCCGCGAGATTATTTTTTACGATCAGCGTGTTGTCAGCAGTCACGTGAAGATCGAGCACCGTCGGAAGACCGGATGGGCCGCCCGAACCTCCGGGTCCAGCTTCGAGGAAGTCGGGCTGAAACGGACCGCCAGTGGTGATCAATTCTTCGATTGTGATGTCTCGCGTGTAGGAAGCTCTTCGAACTTGAGCATTGCCGCTCAGCACCTGAAGCTTGCGATTGCCTTCAAGCGTAAGCTGCGCGTCCATCACCGTCTGCGTGTCTTTCGGATACTCGCCTCCGATTTGATCTGCCTTCGCTTCAAGCCGCCACTGAGCGGGAACGAGACCTGATAGCGCCGCGCCTCCGTCGATCGTTATGCTTCCGCCTCCAGCGGTCGCGCCGACGAAGTTTTCTATCAGCGCCTGATTCGAGGTGAATCTGATCTGCCCATTCCCGCGAGCGAGCGAGATTGGAAAATCGAGTATGCGAACGCCAACGTCGCGAAGGTTGGCTACACCCAACAACTGGGGCGAATCAAGCTTGCCCACTATCGAAGCCTGGACCTGCGCAATTCCCGTCGCGAAAATCGTAGGTGTGAAAGATGACAGAAGCTTCAGGTTGATCTCGCCGTTCACCGTGAGGTTCGACTTTGCCGCATCGCGCGACAAAGCTCCTTCAAGTGTGACGCTAGTTCCTTCACCAGTGAACATCACTCGATCGAGTCTGACCTCGCGAGGAGTTGCGGTAAGAATCACATTGCCCTGATTGACGATCTTGTAGGTCTGCCGTTCCGAAATGGCGCCGCCGATTTCGAGCTTGGTAAATGTCGCGACCGCCTGAATGCGATCTGTATCCTGCAGCGGTCCGGAGAGTTTGATCGTGCCTGTAGCCTTCCCGCTCACACCGGACAACTCGGGGGCGATCAAGCCGAGATACGGACCAATGTCGGTATCAGTGAATTCAATTCCGGCGTTGATCGGATAGTGTTCTCGATCTCGCAGATCGATCGTCGCTTCAAGCGTGCGCTGCTGATCCAGCAATCTTCCTGACGCATCCACTTTCAAGATGCCGTTCTCAGTCAGCGCGACTACCTTGGCGTCGCCGAAATCGCGTCCGGCAATTGTGACGTTGTGACCTTGAATGGTCGCATCCAACTTTACGCCCGACCAGTCTTCCGCTTTGCCCCATCGTCCCTGACCGACAATGTTGATGTCGGCTTTGCCGGTGAGCTGCACCGTGTCTGCGGCTTCCGACACCTGGGCGAGGTCGACGTTCTGGCCGCTGGCGTTGATCGAGTAATCATAAGTATCCAGGTTGTAGGTTCCCTGCCCCGTGATGTCGCTGTCGCCCACTCGCATTCGAAGGTTCTGAACGCTGATCACGCTCTTTGAGAGCGTGATGTCTCCGGCGAACTCGGGGACTGAGATCTTCTTGGCTTCCTGACCTTCTTCCTGGCGATTGAACTCGGCGGCGGCAAGGGTCAGTTTCGCAGTTCCTTCGATCGTGCGAGGTCCCGGCAAGCCCTTCAGGTCGAGCGTTCCATTAACGACGCCTCGACTGACAATGTCCTTTAGTCCGGGTGAAAGCACTCGCACAATCGCCGCGAGATCAAAATTCTGAACGTTGGCTTTGACTTCGATGTTGTCTTTGGAGGGAATCGGCACGTTGACGCTGAAGTCCGCTCGCGAGCCGTCCGGTCGCACAAGCGCAGCGTTATCGATTCGAACTTCCGATGGCGAGTATGCAATATCACCTTCGAATGAACCGGTCTCTTCGTCGTGCGACTTGATGCTTGCAAGTTTCAGGTGGCCCGACACGCGCGGCGCTGATAGCTTTCCCTCCACCCGTCCGTTGAAGTCCCCTTCATCTGCCAGCGCAATTCCATACTGATCCTTGACGTCATCGGGGATGAATCCAAACGCATCGACTACTCGCTGCACTTCCGACATGTCTTGAGACTTGAAATTGACGTCAAGCGCCGCTTTGCCGTCCCAACCAACCGAGCCGGCAACGGTGAGATCGCTCTGATTCGAGCGAATGAATGCGCGTTCGATGTTGAAGCCGCGGCCGGTCGCGACCAGGCTGATCTCTCCCTTGCCCGGAGCGCCCTCGCCCTCTTTTTGCGGAGGCGAAACCGCCGCGTCGAATGTGGCATCGATCCTTCCGGTAGCCGCTTTGTAATCGAGTCTTGGAAAAGTAAGCTTCGCGGTTCCGTTCGCGGTGCCGCGCACCTTGACGTCTTTTGCTGCTGCGAGCGTGGCGGCTTGATCGAGATCAATCGATTTGAACTCGAGATCGACTCGCGAGGTCCCGCCGCCGTAAGCGACCGTAGCAGAGCCTGACACTTCTCCGCCCAATGCCGTCGCAGTAAATCGAGAGAGTGTTGCCTTATTGCGATCGAGGGAGACTGCCGCCTTCACCGCATTGATGGTTACGTCTCCGCTCTTGAGCGACGTAAGGTTCAAACCTCCGGTGACGTCAAAGTCCAGATTCTTTCCCTTCACCGTCGCATCGCCGAAGGTTATCGAGTTGATTGTGAAACCTCGGCCGCTGACTTGAGATGAAGCGAGGCTCGCTTTGCCCGTGTAGTCTGAATCGTGCCCGGAGATCGTCGACTTAATGCGGATCCCAGCGATGCGAAGACCTTCAGCGGTAACCGCATCCGATTCGATTGCGCCCTCCGCGTGATAGTCGAGCCCGGTTCCCTGAACTTTCCCGATAAAGCCGACCTTGCCGCTCATTTTCTTTTCGGGCGTGAACACTCGCGCTACTTGATCCAGCAGCGCGCTCGCATGCACATCGCTGAGGTTGTACTTGAGCGGCTCGAAGCTTTCGACGCGACCGTTGACCTTAACCTGTCCCAGATCCGATGTGAGCTTGAATTGCGGGTCGCCATTCAACGAAAGAATATCAACGCTTTGTTCGGTGACCTGCGCCAGAATATTCGCGGTGATGTTGTGAATGTCTCGGCCGTCGACGGTTGCGGTTGCCCCGGTGAATCCAAACTCGAGCCGGTGATTGAGCTTGTCTTCGATCGACTCCGGCTCAAGCGGAACAAGATGGGCGACGATCTCGCTGGCCTGACCGGTGATGTTCCGCTCGCGGTCGACGAAGGTCACTTCGCCGTGACTCATTTCGAAATTTGAAGTCAGAAAGACAACGCTTTTCTCTTTGACTTCCTCCTTGCTTGGAGGCGAGTGCAGCGATGCGAGATTGAATTTGCCCTGTTCATCGATCTCGAGCCACGCGTGCGGGTGAACGATTTCGATTTGAGTGATCTTGATTTTCTGATGAAGGTAGGAGAGCACAGAAAACTGCGCGGTTAGCTCATCGATAGCACCGAACGGCTTCTGTCCATCGCCTGCGTACAATTCAATATTATCCAGAGTCACTCGCGAGCCGCGAATATCCAAATGCGCGGCGCCGATCTTTGCTTTGATTCCCACATCGGCGAGCGCTTCGATGACCTGCTTCTGCAAATACAAGTCGAGTTGTCCGCTGCGGACGTAAACAAAAACGGCGATCAGTAAAAGGAAGATCAGGCTCAGGAGGGAGATCGCGCCGATCAACAATTTTCTGCGCATAGACGATGACCCAGGATCGAAAAGCGTAGTCAGGAGTCAGGAGCCACAATGCGGAATGTTCGTCAGCTCATAACGGGCTCCTGGAGCCGCTTTCAAGGCAATGCCTCTTCCGACTTCGGACAAAGGACTTCGAACTTCTGACTTTCTAGCTACACCTTGGTTAGCAGATGCCCGAGCTTCTCCTTTCTCGCGCGCAGTACTTTTTCGTTCGATTCGCTTGGCTCTATTTCGATCGGAATGCGGTCGGTGATCTCGAGCCCGAAGCCTTCGATGGCCGCCCGTTTCACCGGATGATTGGTGATCAGTCGCATTCTTCGAACGCCCAGATCGTGAAGGATCTGGGCGCCGATACCGTAGTCACGCGGGTCCATCTTATGAAGCCCAACCACGGCAGCGTCAGCTTCAACCGTATCCTTGTTCTGCTCGTCCATGAGCCGATACGCCTTGAGCTGATTGACCAGGCCAACTCCGCGTCCTTCCTGCTTCAGATAAAGCAGCACTCCGCGCCCTTCGGCGGCTATCAACTCGAGCGAACGGTGAAGCTGCCAACCGGTATCGTCACGCAATGAGCCAAACACGTCGCCAAGTACACACTGCGAATGCACACGCACGGGCATGCTGTCGTCCGGATCTATCTCGCCCATCACAAGCGCCAGATGAGTGTCCTGATTGATGTCGTTGGTGTAAACAATGGCTCGAAATTCTCCGTAAACGGTCGGCACTCGAGCTTCTCCCGCCGAGTGCACGAGGACTTCGTTCGCCATTCGATAGCTGACCAAATCCGCAACAGAAATAATCTTCAGATGATGCTGCAGTGCGAACTCGCGAAGGTGCGGCAAGCGCGACATCGTTCCGTCATCGTTCATCACTTCGCAGATCACGCCTGCAGGGATCAGTCCCGAAATGCGAGCCAGGTCAACCACCGCTTCGGTTTGGCCAGGGCGCACCAGCACTCCGCCGTCTCGAGCGCGCAGCGGAAAAATATGTCCGGGCCGCGCAAGATCTGACGGCTTAGCTCGCGGATCGACGGCAACCTGAATCGTGGTCGCTCTGTCGGCAGCCGATATTCCTGTTGTCACTCCGCGCCTCGCCTCAATAGAGACGCAGAAGGCCGTGCCTCGAGTTGCCGTGTTGTCGGACTCCGACACCTGCAAAGGTATCTGAAGCTCGTCGAGCCGCTCCTCAGTCAGCGACAAACAAATGAGCCCGCGGCCGTAGCGCGCCATGAAGTTGATAATTTCCGGCGTAACTTTTTCGGCTGGGCATGCGAGATCGCCCTCGTTCTCGCGATCCTCGTCGTCGACGATTATCACGATTCGTCCTGCTCGGAATTCTTCGATCGCTTCATTGACTGTTGCGAAAGGCATAGAACCTCATTGTGAAGCATGATGCGTGAAACGTGAGGCGGGATAAGGTGAATCGTAAATGCTGACTCTGGCTCACGTTTCACTGATCACTCTAGTAACCTCTTTCGACCAGGTATTCCATCGTCAGCTTGCCTTGAGCCGGCAATGACTCGTGTTGCATCAATCGCTCGACGTACTTCGCTAACACGTCTGCTTCAAGGTTTACTCTGTCCCCTGCTTTGAGACTTCCAAGCGTTGTCTCACGCCAGGTGTGCGGGATGATTGCTACTTCAAACCAATCGTCGCCGAGCCCCGCCACAGTCAAGCTGATTCCATCAACCGCGATCGATCCCTTCATCGCAATGTAGCGGCCCAGCTCACTAGCAAATCTGAACCGCATACGATATGCATTGCCCTCGGGAGTCACCGACACCAATTCACCTGTTCCGTCGACGTGACCCTGAACCATGTGGCCGCCCAATCGCTCACCAACCGCAAGCGCGCGCTCGAGATTCACACGATTGCCGCTGCGAAGCTCGCCGAGCGTCGAGCGTCGAAGGGTTTCGAGCGAAGCATCGGCGCTGAACGAATCATCGCTCATCTCGATCACCGTTAGATCCACTCCGTTGATGGAGATAGAATCCCCGATACGCGTTCCTTCCAAAACTTTCGTCGCTTCAATATGAATAAAAGCTCCGTCGGCTCGCCGCCTGATCTGACGAACGCGCCCGACTTCAATTATCAATCCGGTGAAGATTCCCATCGCTGGTTCAGGCTGTGAGGCGAGCATTGAGTCGGTCAACCCGAGAATCGCGATCGAGCAAGCTCTGATTTCGGGTTGGAGCGCCGGCGAGCGTTACTTTCAAAATCTCTCCGCTGCGAGACGCGATCTCAACTAGGAGTCCCAAGGCGTCCGCGATACGCGATAAAGTCTAGCTTCGCGTTCTCACAATTTCAAGCACGTGCTCAATTACGGCATCGAGCGGCATCTCGGAGGTGTCGATAAGCACCGCATCATCCGCCCTCACCAGCGGAGTCGCCGCGCGCTCGCGATCCCGGCGGTCGCGCGCTTCCAGTTCTGCTTTAATCTCTGCGACGCCTACTCGACGGCCGCGGCCGCGTTCTTCATCGCACCGTCTTCGAGCCCGCACCTCGATTGAGGCGTCGAGAAAGATCTTCACCTGGGCGTTTGGAAAGACCTTGGCGCCGATGTCACGGCCGTCCATCACAACACCGCCGGCTCGCGCCATCTCGCGGAGTTTTTCTACCACGACCGCGCGAACCCCGGGGATCGTCGCAACAACCGATGATGCATGGCTCGCATCGGGCAAACGAATGTCGCTGCTCACATCGCGACCGTCAGCTAAGACGCGCCGATGGTCCGGATCACCTTCGAGTTTGATCATTGTTTGGCGCGCAAGTTTCTCAATCGCCCCTGAATCCTCGAGCGGTGTGTTGGTCTCGATTGCTCGAAGGCCGATCACCCGATAGACCGCGCCCGAATCGATGTACAGATAACTCAGTCGACGCGCAATCGCTTTCCCGACGGCGCTCTTGCCCGAACCAGAAGGTCCGTCGATTGCTATGACATTCTTTTCCATAAGAGCGGGACCTGCGAGTGCGTCTGCCGGCACATTCACGCCAGTAACTCAGAAATGGCTCCCAGAGCCTCTTTGCAGTCGTCAGCCGAAACATCTTTGTGCGTCACCAGTCGCATCTCGCGAGCGCTGATTGCATTCGCAAGCACACCGCGTTCTTTGAGCTTCGCTGAAAACTCGACCGTTGTATGGCCGCAGTCTTTGATATCAAAGACCACGATGTTGGTCTGCACTCTCTCAGGATCAACCTTAATGCGTTGAATCTCCGCAAGACCTTTAGCCAGCAACTGCGCATTTGCGTGGTCCTCTTCAAGACGCGCAGGCATCTTCTCCAAGGCTACCAGGCCGGCTGCCGCAAGCACACCGACCTGTCTCATCCCTCCGCCGAGCATTCTGCGAACCGGCAACGCGCGATCGATAAATTCCCTTGAACCGGCGATCATCGAACCGACAGGCGCACAGAGTCCCTTCGACAAGCAAAACATCACCGAGTCAAACAGCGAAGCGATCTCAGCTACATCACGTTTGAGAAGAATTGCCGCGTTGAAAATTCTTGCGCCGTCCAGGTGGATCGGCATTCCTCTCTCGTGAGTTTGTTCGGCGATCTCTTTCATGCGATCGAACGACATTACAATGCCGCCCGCATGGTTATGTGTGTTCTCAAGCGCAATCAGACCGGTCTGAGCAAAGTAAGAACTCTTTGGCCGAATGGCCGTCTCGATCGAACCCCAGTCCATCATCCCGTCCTGACATCGAATCGGATGTGCGAGCGCGCCGCTGATAACCGCCATCCCCGCCATCTCCATGTTGAACATGTGACTGCGCTCTTCGATGATGACTTCCTGGCCGGGCTGTGTATGAAGCCTCACGGCAATCTGATTTCCCATGGTTCCCGATGGGACGAATAGCGCGGCTTCCTTTCCCAGAATCTCTGCTGCTCGCTCCTGCAAGCGCATCCCGGTCGGATCCTCGCCGTAGACATCATCGCCTACTTCCGCGCGAGCCATGGCTTCACGCATCTCATCAGTTGGCCTGGTGACGGTGTCGCTTCTAAGATCGATGTAGTTCACTCTTGAAATTCTCTCTTTAGAACTTCGGTTTTGTCAGTCGAGAGGATAAGCGATCCCTGTTTCAATCCTCAAGCAGCCCGACTCGCCGACATAAAACAGTTATCAGTTGCAATGGACGTTTCGCGTGTACATAATCTGCCTGCCTGGACATCTTCAAACGACATCATCGAGAAGCAGAATGATTAATCTGTCTACTGAAGTCTTCCGCGAAGCAAGGACGCTTGTCGCGCCGCACGTCTATCACACGCCCCTGTTGACCTCGCGGTTGTTGAGTGAAGCGACCGGCTTCGACATTCGACTGAAGGCCGAAATCTTTCAACGAACGGGCTCGTACAAGATTCGGGGACCGCTGAACAAGTTCGCGCATCTCAGCGATGAGCAGCGCAACCGTGGAGTCATTTGCTCGTCAGCCGGCAACCACGCACAAGGCGTCGCACTAGCCGCCAAACTGAACGGCATGCGAGCGGTCGTCGTGATGGCCGAGAATGCAACCCCATCGAAGATCGAAGCCACTCGCGCGTACGGCGCTGAAGTTGTTCTGCACGGAATGATCTGGGATGAGGCGAATGAAAAGGCAAAGCAGCTGTGCGAGGAACGCGGCCTCACCTACATTCACCCCTTCGACGATCCGCACTTGATAGCCGGCCAGGGGACACTCGGCCTGGAGATCTACGAAGACTTTCCCGAAGCTGAAGCAGTGGTGGTTCCAATTGGCGGCGGCGGTTTGATCTCAGGAATAGCGATGGCGCTCAAGGGATTGAATCCGCGAATAAGAATCATCGGCGTTGAATCATCCGGCGCGCCTGCAATGAAGTTAAGCGTCGAGCGCGGCCATCTTGTGACGCTCGACGAAGTCGACTGCATAATCGACGGGCTTCGAGTGAAGCGGGTCGGTGAGCACACGTTCGATGCGGTTCGGCAGTTTGTAGATGAGATCGTCGCTCTGCCCGACTCGCAAATCTTCGAAGCTCTGATCTGGATCATGCATTACTGCAAGCTGGTCGTCGAAGGCGCGGCCGCTGCATCGGTCGCCGCGGTGTTGAACGGACTTGTCAAAGCCCCGCGCGGATCGAAGGTCGTTTGCGTCTTGAGCGGCGGCAACGTAAACCTGCAACAACTCAAGGGACTGAAGTGGAATTGATGTTTATTCCCTCCGTTCTGAAATCTAAGTCCAAAGTTCGCGAGAAAATCAGCTAAGGACCCAAAGCGCTTGTGATAGAATTCAGCAAGATCATTGTGCTAATAGCCTGTAGTTGTCTTATGACGCTAACAATCGAAATTCCAAGAGAACTTGAAACGCGCCTGGAGCAGGAGGCGGTTCGGAAGGGTGTTGGCCCTGACGAATGCGTGAGGATGTTGCTTGAGGAAACACTTGCCACTTCCGATCACAAGGAATCGGCGCCTCGTACGAGCGATGCTTGGACTGTGCTTGAATCGATGATGGGCACGGTTGAGGCCCCGGCAGATTGGTCGAGCCAAATGAATCACTACCTTTACGGTACACCCAAAACGCAGTGAGTGAACGCGATGAACGACGAGCGGTTTCTGCTTGATGCGACTTTCATTGCGGGCTACCTCAATTCGAAAGACCAACACCACGCCAGGGCCTTAACCTGCATGCTTCGCGTGAGGGCCGCATCAGAAGTTGCGATCACCGAGGCTGTTCTCATTGAAATCGGAAATCTATTGCATCCCACTCAACATCGGCTGCGCGCGGCTGACTTCATTGAGAGTTGCTATAGCACTGCAAACATCACTGTAGTTTCCGTTGACCGGAGCCTGCTCACACGAGCAACCAGATTCTATCGCCAACCTGTTGGCAAGGCATGGGGTCTTACGGATTGCATCTCATTCCTGGTAATGAACGATCGCGGTCTCACAATTTCGGTAACAGCGGACCGTGATTTTCAGCAAGCAGGATTTCGTGCGCTGATGCTCGAGTCCTTGTGATTCGCAGTTAGCAATGTGGGAACCTTCTTTGACTCTTTCCACTTCTTTCATTTATAGTCGCACGCGCCAATCACCCGAAGATCGCGAGCCGCCTCTATGACCCAGCCCGCGAAGTTCGTTGTTCTTCACCCCAAGATAATCATCGCTGCCACTCTTGCGATCTCGCTTGCTTTTCTCGCCGTCATTTTGATTCGAGGCATCGGCTTCAACGGCTCGCCCGAAACGCTTGCACGAAATGACGAGACCTATCGCTTTTATAATGAGACCCGCAAGAGGTTCGGGGACGATCGCGTGATAATCGTCGGGATCACGACAACCGATGTCTTCAACAAAGCTTTTCTTGCCAGACTCGATCGTCTGACTAACGAGTTGGCCTCGCTACAAGGCGTCGATCAGACGATGAGCCTCACGAACGTCAAAGCGATCAAGCGTGACGCTGACGGGATAAGCATCGGGCGATTGATCGATGTGCGCGAGATCGACTCATCAGACTCGAACGCACTTGCGAAGCTCAAACAGGAAGTCACGAGCAATCCACTGTACGTTCGAAATTACGTCTCCGCCGATGGCACAACAACGTCGATCGATGTCTTTCTCAAATCTCTCGGCGAATCTGAAGCTCGTGCGACTGCTGAACAAGTGGAGCGGATTGCGAGATCCGAAGCCGCGGGCGACGAGGTGTTCTTGTCGGGCGTTCCGATAGTCGATGCCCGAGGTATAGAAAGCATGTTGAGAGATATGCTGGTCCTCTCGCCGATCGGTGCGCTGCTTTGCTTTGGCGTTTTTCTCTTAGCGTTTCGCTCGTGGTGGGGAGCCGTGCTTCCGATGTTCGCCCTGTTGATCGGACTCGTATGGACAATCGGACTGATGAGCCTGCTTGGACGGCCGATAACTCTCGCGACGCTAACGCTGCCCACAGCGTTGATGGCAATTGGCAGCTCGTACATCTTCCACGTGTTGAATCAGTTTCGCATCTCGATGGCAACGCTTGCTCAACATTCCCGAGCGCGAAGCAAACGCAAAGCGTGGCTCGCCGGCATGAATTTTATAAGCCCTGCGGTGATTGTCTCTGCTACAGCAACGATGGCCGGTTTTGGCGCCCTTGCCTCAAGCGCGGTTCCAACGGCGCGCGATATGGGGCTGTTTGAAACTTTCGGAGTATTTGCGCTGCTGGTAGTCACGGTAGCTTTTATTCCAGCCGCGCTTGCGCTCCTTCCACGCGACGCCTTAGGCAGGGTTAAATCAGCGAAGAGCGATTCTGCGACTGGATTTCCCGCGTACGCGACGTGGCTCAATCGGTCGCTTGTTCAAATCACCGCACTGATTCTCCATCGCCGGCGAGCCGTGCTCATCACAACTCTTGCGATCACGGTTGTGATTGGGAGTGGCGCGGCGTGGCTGCAAGTCAACACGGACTACTTGCACATCTTCCCGCGTACGAGCGAGCCCGTTTGCGATGCCGAAAGATTTCACGAGCGGCTCGCGGGCGCGGCTACCGTCGAGCTGGTCGTCGCACGAGGACCCGGCTCAACCACTGAGGCAGATTTCATGCGAGCGGCTTCGGCACTCGAGCAGTTTGCGCTCAAGCAGGCGGGAGTCGACGCCGGAATTTCAGTAGTTGATATCGTCAGATGCATCAACGGCGTACTGCCGCGCAAGGTCGTGGACATCGCGGAAGCAAACGGCGACATTCCCCGCGATGACGACCGGATCTCTTCAATATTCCGCGACTATCTCTCGCAAGACGAATCGCTAACTCGTCTCTTCAGCTCTGACCGTTCTCAACTGGTGATCATCCTCAGAGTGAATCTGTTCAGCTCAAACGAGCTCAGCGCGTTGATTCGAAGTCTTGACGAATGGTCAGTCGTCAATCTCCCCTCAGGGATCACGCAACGAGCTACCGGTTCGATCATCCTTCTCAACGATGCCTCCGATGCGGTCGCGGCTTCGCAAGCGTCGAGTCTGGCGATTGCACTCGTTACGATTTACCTGATGATGGTGGTTTTATTTCGCTCGTTCGCTACCGGTCTGCTGGCTTTGATCCCGAACTTGCTTCCGATCATTTGTTATTTCGGGTTTCTCGGATGGACGGGAACGCCTCTCGACATAACTACAAGCCTTGTAGCGAGCGCCGTCCTTGGACTGGCCGTCGACAACGCTGTGCACATGATTCGCCGTTATCGACAATGCGTCGCCGAACGCGATCAACAATTGACTAACCATTCTCCGAATGATGAAGGGTGGGTGATGTGGTCGACGATGATCAGAACCGGCAAACCTATGGTGCTTGCAAACGTGATGTTGATCGCGGCGTTTCTCGTTTTCGTGTTATCTTCGTTTGTGCCGGTTCGAATAGCGGGGCTGCTGTGGGCGTCAACTATTGCCGCATGCCTCGCGGCCGACCTTGTTTTCTTGCCGGTACTGATGAAGTCTCGCCCGTTTATACGAGCAGCATTGGGAAAAGAGCTTCGAGCAAGCGGCACGACACCTGTCGACTAAAATGAAATACCTACATCCGACTCTTAAATTCGTCACGGCGAAGGCTTGTGCTACTCGACTCGCAAGACCGGTTCTGCTTCTATTCGCGTTCTCGATTGTCGTTACTTTTGCCGGCTGCGATAAGAAGGCCCGACCCACGTCGAACACAAATCGGAATACCGACAACAACACAACAAGCGGTCCGGGCGCGTCCGAGATCATCGATCGATATCGTAAGCTCGACAATAGCCATGATTCCGTAACCAGGCTCCGCGCTCATATCAGCGGTCAGACGGAAGAAATGAATGCGGCTCACGAGCTTCAACTGGCGATTTATCGCAAACGCGAAGCTGACGGACGACTGTTGATGCTGATCGACTTCACGGCACCCGCCGAAGAACGCGATCGTGACGGGTTGGTGACGGTGTATCCTGACGGCCGCATTGAAGGCGTTCGCTACGTTCAAAGCAGCGGCAGTTTCATCGAAACAAAGGACGCTTCAAGCGAAGACTCGCTGTTCGGGCTGACGCTTCAGGAGCTCGCCGATGGGCAGCCTGATAAGTACGACTTCACGCTTGCAGGCGAGGACACCGTGAACGCGACTCCGGTTTATAGACTCGACGGAAAACTGAAGACGGGCACCGAGTCGAAATTCCCGCGCGCGGTGTTGCTGATCTCAAAGCAGGACTTCGCGGTCGTTCAAGCCGAGTTCTATGACAATCACAACGAGATTGCGCGACGGCTATCAGTGAACAAGTTCGATAACATCGGCGGTCATTGGAGTCGAATCAAATGGTCGATTGATAACGTTGCTCGCCAAAAGAAAATCGCCTTCGAAGCGACCGACGTCAAGTACGATCAGAACCTGAGTGAGTCGCTCTTCACGCGCGACCACTTGAAGCAGATCGCGACACGGTGAGGGAAGAGCGACACGGTGACGGGGAGAAGGGGAGACACGGCGACGCGGAGAGGGACGAATGCCGAAAGAGTTATAACAAGTCGCGCCTGTTCGTCGCCGCATCTCCCCTTCTCTGCGTCGCCGCGTCGCCGCGTCTCCCTGTCGCCGCGTCTCCCCTTCTCCCCGTCACCGTGTCGTTTCAACTATGCCCACAGACGATTTACTCGCCATGATCGGGCGCGCTGACGAGCTTTATTCTCAGCGGGCGAGATCGGGCGCGGTAAGAGAATCGGTAATGGTGCTCTCAGGCGCGAGGGGCACCGATCGATACGAAGTGCAATGGCGGCTCGCTCGCGCGCTGTTTTTCCTGGGACAGGAAGCGGGCTCGCGAGACTCGAGCAAACAACTCTACGCCGCCGGAATCGGCGCCGGCGAGAGGGCTGTTTCTCTCAACTCCTCGCGAGTCGAGGGTCACTTCTGGGTGGGCGTGAATCTCGCGCTGTTCGCCGAAGTCAACTCGGGTCTGAGGGCCCTCAGGGCTCTTCGCTGGGCGAAGCTTGAATTGAAGCGAGCTGCCGCGATAAGCGAGCCCTATCACGACGCGGGACCCCTGAGAGTGCTCGCGCGGCTGCATCACAAAGCGCCGAAGCTTCTCGGCGGAAATCTCAAACGAAGCCGCGAGCTCTTCGATCGTGCGCTTGCGATCGCGCCTTCAAACAGCGTGACGTTGATCTACGCCGCCGAGCTCGCGCTGGACAGTGGCGAGCCGAATCGTGCGGCGACTCTGCTGCGACAGCTTCTCGAATCATCGATCGACGCGGACTGGGAATTCGAAAACACACGCGATCGCGAGCTGGCTCGCTCAATGCTCGAAAGTCTTACCCGATCGTGAACACGCGTGGCTAAGAGCGCGGTCGTGTCGTACAATTGGCCAACACGAAGGCTCTGTCGAAACATCCACAAACTGAGAGGAGCAGTTCATGAGTCTAAGGCGCGTAGTCGTAACCGGCATGGGAGCCGTCAGTCCCA
>Ga0075426_10001078_pt1 | contig 19171 bp, 19 predicted proteins | sample SoiMethybrSBSTD5_FD_75304 | JGI IMG/M metagenome (GOLD analysis project Ga0075426, IMG submission 75304) | Bulk soil microbial communities from a Populus tree surrounding site in Tennessee, USA - Soil MetaG P. TD hybrid SBSTD5 | ecosystem: Environmental > Terrestrial > Soil > Tree plantation...
TCATCGAGAACAACCAGGAGGTTGGCCGATGCCACAGAACGCGTGGAGTCCAAAGCGTGAGCGTCAGTACGAGCACATAAAGGAGAGCCTCGAGGACCGCGGGACCGGCGAGGACAAGGCCGAGGAGATCGCGGCTCGGACGGTGAACAAGGAGCGCGCGAGGCACGGCGAGGCGAAGGAGTCGAGCCGGACGTCGATCCAGGACATCTCGTCTGGGCGGCGCGGCGGCCTGCGATCGCACCGAGGTCCAGACGGACGAACCTACGACCAGCTGCGAAATAAGGCCCGCGACCGCGGGATCAAGGGTCGGTCGAAGATGAGCAAGAGCGAGCTGGAGCGAGTCCTGGCCCGCTAGATCCTCACGAGGCCCGATTGGCGCAAAAAGCGCCTGTCGACGGCCCGGAATGCGCGCCTTTGTCGACAAACGCGCGGACCAGAGAGTGGTGCGGCGGAGAGGAGTTGAACCTCCACGACCTTGCGGTCACTAGCTCCTGAAACTAGCGCGTCTGCCATTCCGCCACCGCCGCGTTTTGGGGCGAGCGAAAAGTATACGTTCGGCTTGCCGCCCGGCCGTTTATGCAGGAAACCGCCAGAATCGGGCGCCCCACGCGGCGGATATGCGCATAACCGCCAGGAAGCCCGGCGCCGGCCGGGTCAGCCCGCGATGAACAGCGTCTGCCAGGCCGCCTGCACCAGCTCCTGGCTCAGCTGGGCCGGCTGGCTCCGCGCAGACGAAACGTCAACCAACCTCTCCAGCAGGTCGCGCGGGTGGTTGCCCCGCAGGGGGCGGCTGCTGTACATCGTGCGGATCCAATCCAGGGCCGCCGGGTTGGGCGGGATCGTCAAACGCTCCCTCTCGCGCTCGAAGATCCGGCACCACATGTCCCATGTGGGGTCGGGCATCAGCACCTTGTACGCGAGGCGCCGGAGGTAGGCCTCATCCAGCAGCTCGCCCGGCTTGAGGTTCGTGGAAAGCGCCAGCTGGGCCCAGAACGGCACCTCGACCTTGCGCCCGCTCGCTGACAGGTTCATGTAGTCGATCTCCTGCTCGAGCGGGACGAGCAGGCGGTCGAGGATCTGCTTCGGTGCCACACGCTGGCGGCCGAGGTCGTCGATGAGCAGCACGCCTCCGTTCGCCTTCACCTGCAGCGGCGCGCCGTACGTGCGCGATCCCTCCTCCCACGTCGGGTCGAACATCTCGAGCTGGAACTCACCACCCACCTGCACCATCGGGCGGGCGATCCGCCGCCAGCGGCGGTCCGCGGGCTGGTTGGCCTCGAGGCGGTGCACCGCGCCGTCGAACACAGTCATGACGTCGCCGCTCCCGATGTCCAGGGCGACCGGGATCACGATCGGGCCGCCGAGGAGGCCCGCAATGCGGCGCGCGAGCGTCGTCTTGCCGTTGCCGGGCGCTCCGTAGATGAAGATGGACGAGCGCGAGTTGACGGCCGCGCGCACCGCCTCGGCCACGCCTGGCGCGAGCTCGATGCCGGCCAGCACGCGTGTGACCTTCGGCAGGTCGAGTGTCCCGGGCTTCGCGGCGTCCGCGAGCACCGTGCGGTACTCCGCCATCGACACCGGCGCCGGCCCCGCGTAGCGCGTCGACGCCCGAGCGATCTCCTCGCTCCGTGTGCGGCCCTGCTTGGTTATCGAATACGCCATCCGCTCCGGCAGCGGGCGCTGCAGCCACGGACCCTGCTCGGTCGCCAGCCCGAGCGCGTCGACGAAGTTGTCGCCCGTCAGTGTCTTCAGAACGGGCTCGACGGCAATGAATGGGAGCGCCAGCTGATCCGCCAGCTGGTAACCGGTCACGCGGGTGGCCGACGCGGCGAGGCGCAGGATCATGCCCTCGATCAGCGTCCGGTTGATCTCCGGCGGCGGCGGCGGCTCGATCTGCGGTGCGCTCGGACCCGGTGAGGTGATGGGCGGAAGGGGCTGCGGCTCGTCAACGTGCTCGAGCACTGCCGCGAAGACCTTCTTGGCGAACCGCGCGCGGTCGGCGTGGTCGGGCGGCTCGCCCTCGCGCCGGCGGCTGATCCAGTCGGGCACCTCTTTGAACACGACCGTGTTGCCGATGAGCAGCTGGACCGTGTCAGGTTCTTCGAGCGACACGCGCACCGCGATCCGCACGAGGTAGCCCTGGCTGCGCAACGCGGCCCAGCTGCGCTCCCACGCGGCCTGCGTGCTGCCCGACCAGGTCTGCCTCACGGTCTTGTCGGTCGCGAGGGTGATGTCCTTGCGGTTCTGATAGCGGCGCCGCACCAGCTCGGTCACATCCCTGTCGATGTCCTCGCCGACGAGGGCGGCGAGCGGCAGCGCGCGATCGTCAACCGCCGGGCGGTTCTTGATCTCGAAGATCGTCCCGGCCGTCGGCGCGAGGGCGCGGATCACGCTCGCGTGCCGCGGGCAGAAGGGAGTGCGCTCGATGAACGTGATGTGGCGCCGGCACCACCACGTCTTGCACTCGCGGCCCTGCAGGTCCTTGTACGCGCAGGCCCAGCCACGCTTCTCATTGCAGTCGCTCCACTTGCAGACGCCGGGCGGCTTGGCCCCGGCCCCGGGAGCGATGGCCTTCTGTGGGGCGACCTGTTCGATGATCTCCGCCTCATTCGAGACGGCCTCCACCGGCGGCTGGGCCGCGGCCGGCTTCGGCATGTAGTGGAAGGCGCCCGAGAACTCCTCGCAGGTCTGGAAGCGCTGCAGGCGGTCCTTCGCGGTCGCCTTCCAGATGATCTCCATGATCGGAGAGGGGATCGCGGTCGACGGCCGGGGACGGTCGAAGACCTGCGAGTGCAGCACCGCCGGGAGCTGGCCGGTGAAGGGCGGCTCTCCGTGCAGCAGCTCGTAAAGGATCATGCCCAGGGAGTAGATGTCGGAGCGGGCGTCGACGACCTCGCCCTTCACCTGTTCGGGTGCCATGTAGGCGGGGGTGCCGACCATGCTGCCCGTCGCGGTCAGTCGCGCCTTGTCGTCCACGAGCTTCGATATGCCGAAGTCGAGGATCTTGGTCTTGCCGCGGTTCGAGATGAGGATGTTGTCGGGCTTGATGTCGCGGTGCACGACCCCGAGGTCGTGCGCGACACCGACAGCCGACAGCAGCTGCTGCAGCAGGTCGATCGACACGTCGATGCTGAACCGACCGTACTCGTCGAGCCAGGACCGCATCGAGCGGCCCTCGACCCACTCCATGACGATGAAGAGGGTCGGCCCGTCCTCGTCGAAGTCGTAGACGCGCACGATGCCGGGGTGGTTGAGGGCGGCCACCGTGGCGGCCTCGCGGTGGAACCGCTGCCGGAAGCTGGCGTCGGTCCCGTACTGCTCGGCCAGCACCTTGATCGCGACCGGGATCTCGAGGCGGGGATGGGTCGAGCGGTAGACGACGCCCATGGCGCCACGACCGAGCTCTGCTTCGACGGGGTACTTGCCGATTGCGCGTGTGGTAGCCACTAGTTCTGAGTCTGCGTCAGTATGCCGGAGCCGGGGGTCCTTCCTGCCCTATCGACGGCGAACCAGGTTCTAGCTGAAGACGCTCAGGGCCAGGTAGAACGAGACGCCCCAGTTGGGCTGGTCGACGATCTGGCTGATCCGCAGGTCGCCGGCCAGGCTGCAGAGGATGTAGGCGTCCTCGCGGCTGAGCTTCTTCTCCTTGGTCAGCCATCCGATCGTGTCGCGGACTGCGTTCTGGGCGTTCTCCATGAGGTCTGGCCCGAGTGCCGTCACGCAGTAGTAGCCCTTGGCGTCGCTCTTTGGCTGCAGCGGCGCTGCCGGGGTGACGAAGTGATAGCTCCACGGCCGCATGTTGCCGCCCTTGATCACTCCGAACCGGAGTGAGAAGGTCATGGGGCATTCGATCCCCGTAACGCACACCTCGCCGTCTCCCTGCGCCGCGTGGCAGTCCCCGGCTGAGAAGAGCGCTCCCTCAACGAACACCGGCAGGTAGAGCTTCGTCCCGGCGGTCAGGTGTCGCGTGTCGATGTTGCCCGCGCCCTTGGTGGGGGGCAGCACGTCGACCGGCCCGTCCGCGTCCGTCGCCACGCCCATCGTGCCGCAGAACGGCGCAATCGGGATCTGGATGTCACGGCGCAGCTCGGCCGTCTTGCGGTCGCCGAGGTCGAAGTAGCGGATGTACGGGTCGGGGAAGTCGGAGGCCAGCAGGCCGAGGCCAGGGATCAGGCCGGCCCAGCCCCACTCGCCCGGCTTGAGATCGAGGATCTCGACCTCGAGCACGTCGCCTGGCTCGGCGCCTTTGACGTAGACCGGTCCACCTAGCGGATAGATCCTGTCGAAGTCGAGCTGCGTCAGCTTGATCGCGGGGTCGCCCTTCACGAGCTGGCGCGACGTGACCTCCTCCGCCTCGATGTGCACGACATCGCCGGGGTTCACCTCGACAACCGGCTTGTTGCTCTTGTCCCACTTGAAGTGGATCTGCTCGCGGCTGATGTGGTGCTCGCGGGCCGTGGCTCGGGCGCTCACGTCCGCGTCGTCGCCTGCGCGGCGCCCTTCTCGTGAATGGGCTCGGCGCTCGCGCGCAGGACCTTCTTGTCGAACTTCCCGACCGAGGTCTTGGGCACCTCGTCGATGAACCGGATCTCGTCCGGCAGCCACCACTTGGCGACCTTCTCGCGCAGGAAGTCGAGCACCTCGTCCTGCGTCACCTGGCCTTTGAACTCGGGCTTCGGCACGGCATACGCGATGGGCCGCTCATCCCATTTCGGGTGAGCCAGCCCGATGACGGCCGCCTCCATGATCTTGGGGTGGGCCATGATCGCGTTCTCGAGCTCCACGGATGAGATCCACTCGCCACCGGACTTGATCACGTCCTTGGTCCGGTCGACGATCTGGATGTAACCCTCCGGCGTGATCTTCGCGACGTCGCCCGTGCGGAACCAGCCGTCCTCGGTGAGCTTGCCCGGGTCGTAGCCGTTGTAGTAACCGCGCGCGATCCATGGGCCGCGCACCTGGATCTCACCGAACGCCACGCCGTCCCACGGCAGCTCCTCGCCCGTGGCCGCGTCGCAGATGCGCACCTCGACCGCCGGCACGATCATGCCCTGCGTCAGGCGCGCGTCGAGCTCCTTGTCGGGCGGCGTTCCGGCTCGGGGCCGGGCGACGCTGCCAAGGGGCGAGGTCTCGGTCATGCCCCAGGCGTGCAGCATTCGGAGACCGAGGCTGTCCATCGACTCCATCACGGAGCGCGGGATGGCCGAGCCGCCGCAAATAACGGTATGCACCTTCGGGAGCCGCTTGCCGCTCTCCTTGAGGAAGGCCGCCGTCCCGATCCAGATCGTCGGCACCCCGGCGAGCACGGTCGCCTCCTCCTGCTCGGCGAGCTCGACCACCGCCTTGGCGTCGCCCATCCAGCGATCGGGGAAGAGACATTTCGCGCCGGACATGCCGATCGCGTAGGGGAGGCCCCAGCTGTTGGCGTGGAACATCGGCACGATCGGCAGCACGACATCCCTTTCGCTGATCCCCAGGTTGTCGACCTGCAGCACGCCCATCGTGTGGATGAACTGCGAGCGGTGGGAGTAGACGACGCCCTTCGGGTTGCCGGTGGTGCCGGACGTGTAGCACATGGCGCACGCCATCCGCTCCGAGAGCTTCGGCCACGGGTAATCCTCGCCCTCGGCGGCCAGCAGGGTCTCGTAGTCGAGCAGCTCGCCAAGACCATGGCCCTCGGGTGCCGGTGCGCCGTCCGTCATGAGCACGATCTTCTGGATGCTCGGGATCTTGCCGACCAGCGGCTTCAGCAATCCGACGAGCGGCTGGTCCACGAAGAGGACCTTGTCCTCCGCGTCATTGATGATGAATTCCAGGTGCTGAGGGAACAGTCGGAGGTTGAGCGTGTGCAGCACCGCCCCCATGCAGGGCACGGCGTAGTAGAGCTCGAGGTGGCGGTAGTTGTTGAACGACAGCGTGGCCACGCGGTCCCCAGGCTTGACACCGAGCCGCTTGAGCACGCCGGCCAGCCGGTTGACCCGGCGAACGAGCTCGCCGTTGGTGGTGCGGTGTAGACCCTGCTCGCGTTTGGTCACGATCTCGCGCCCGCTGTGAAGCCGTTCGAGCCGCCACAGCACGTGCTGAAGCGTCAGCTCGTAGTCCTGCATCAAGCCTTCCACAGCCGACACCTCCACCAGCTAGCGGTTGGGAGCGAGTTATTGCTCTCTAGATGGTCGATGGTAAGCCTGCTGGTCGTAGCATGCACGGAACGGTGACGAGCCTCGGTCGGGCGGACCTCCACATGCACACGAGCTTCTCGGATGGCTGGCCGTCGCCGGCGGGGGTCGTCGACCACGTTGTCGAGAACACGGATCTGAACGTGATCGCCGTCACCGACCACGACACCATCGAGGGTGCCCTCCGCGCCGCTGACCGGGCGGCCCGGGTCTCGAAGCTCCAGGTTGTGATCGGGGAAGAGGTGACGAGCCGCGACGGCCACATCCTCGCCCTGTTCATCGAGAAGCGGGTGCGGCCAGGCATGTCGGCGGCTGCGACTGTGCACGCGATCCATGACCAGGGTGGGCTCGCGGTGGCCGCCCATCCTTTCTGGCGCACCCAGCGGATGGTGCGCAGCGGCGGGCGGGTGCACGGCGTCGGCTGGCTGGCGGCCGAGCTGGACTTCGATGCGATCGAGGTGGAGAACGCGACCCCCGGGTTCTACGTCTTCAACCAGATGGCCCATCGCATGAGCCTTGGCCTGGGAGCCGCCGAGATCGGCTCTTCCGACGCCCACATCCTCGACGCGATAGGCCGCGCCTACACGGAGTTCCGGGGCCGCACGGCCGCCGACCTCCGAAAGACGATTGAGAGGGGCCGCACCGAAGCGGGGCGCACGCGTTACAGGGCGGTGGGCCTGGTGCGTTATGCGGCCTGGGGCTTCAACCACCAGAGGTACGCGCTGGCGACTCGATAAGCTGGACTCCGCCCCTGCCGGCGAAGCCCGCTTAGCTCAGTGGATCAGAGCATCTGTCTTCGGAACAGAGGGTCGGGGGTTCGAATCCCTCAGCGGGCACCAATCGATTTTTGACGGCGCAGCGGCGCCTAGAGCATCTCCTCGATCAGCTTCTCGAGACCCTCCGCTTCGCGATGGATCTCAACGACTGCGGCGCGGACTTCGGGCGTGTCGAGGTGTTCAGAGAGCTCAATGCGACGGCTCGTGTCTTCGATGGCGTCGAGGCCGGTCTTGATTTCTTCGTCGAGCGTGGATCGCGCCTCCTCCATCTCATTCAGCATCTCGAGGAACTCGCGACGCTCGAGGATCATGTTCACGGTCAGCAGGATGGCCAGCAACGCCGTCATCGACGACATGAATAGATCGATGCCGCCACCCGAAATCGACGAGTAGACGTCGCCGGCAGATGCCAGCAGCAGCGTCATCCACGGCAGCGCCAGCTGCCAGAGGTCGAGGCGGACAGCCTTCGCGGCCCGAGTCGGCGCCTCTCCCGGATATGTGGCGGCAAGGGCAATGAGGAGAAAGCCGAGGAACCATCCCGTGTTCAGGACGCTGCCCACCGAGTCGTACACGCCATGCGCGGACAGATAGGCGAAGGCGCTGTCCGCGATCGAATATGCGGCGACGCCGGCCAGCAGCAACGCCATCCTGCCGGCCGAATGCTGCGCCGCACGACGGATCGCGAGGATCAGCATCGTCCCTACGAGGATGTCGCCGACCGGATAGGCGAGGTCGAGCAGCTTGGTCGAGGAGTTGGACTCCCACACCTCGCGCAGCCCGAAGGCCCAGGCGGTGGAGGTCAGCGCGATTCCGACGATCACTCCGTCGAACCAAACGCGCCATCGCACCGACGTGCCGCGCGCGGCGTCACTCCAGAAACATCGAATCCCCGCCATCGCAAAGGGGACGGCGCTCAGGAATCCGACGTCGGCAAGGGAGGGGTTGGGCACCGCGACGCCCATGAAGACCTCGTAGATCGACCACACCACTTCGCCGGCCGACCACAGGCCAGTGGAGATGCTCATCAACCCCCAGCCGAGACGGTCCTTGCCTGTGGAATGTCCCGCTGCCACGCCGCAAGCGGCTGAGGCGATCGCTGCCGCCACGGCTTCTCCGATGTCGTCGATCGCGGTCACCGCGGTGTCGCCGAAGACGCCCGTCTTCAGAATCACTGCGTAGGCGACCGACGCGACCACGACGGCCGCTGCGGCGACGCCGTACCAGCGGTGACGCGCGTCCTTCATGATCCAGGCGCTCATGACCAGCCGAAGTTAAGCAGCGGGGCCATCGATTTCATCCCGGTAAACCGGGATCGGATCAGCCGGCGGGCGGAGGCGGCGCTCCCCTGGCCGAGTAGACGACCCCTAGCTCGATCCACTGGGTGCCGTCCCAGCGCCAGCGGCCATCGTCCGAGACCTTCTGCCAGCCGGCGCCGTCCCAGTACCACTTACCGTCGGACGAAACTCCGACGGAGGTACCCGGTGCAGCCGGCGTTGCCGCCACCTGCATGGGAAGCTGGCCGGGCACGCCACCGGCCATTGCCATGGCCGCGGGGCGCCCGCGCCGGCCCAGGAAGAACATCAGCCCGAAGACGCCTATAAGGATCACGCCGATCACGCTGCCGACGATGGCGGCGCCCTGCGTGTCCGACCGCTCTGAGGCCGGGTTGTCGTAGTGGTCGGTCGTGTACTTGGTCGGGTTGGCGTCGTTCTGGTCGTACAGCTGGATCGCGATGATCGTCGTCGAGCCGCTGTCGACCCACAGGTCGACCTTCCCGTCCTTGAAGACCTCGTCAGGCAGCGTCGGGTGGAACGTCGTCTTGTCAAGGGTGTACGTGGTGTCGTTCCCCGCGATCTTCAGCTCGTTGCGGTCGTAGGAACCGTTGCGCGTGAACTCGGTGTAGTCGCTGATCGTGCCGCTGACCTCGACGGGCGCGGCGGGATGGGCGCCGGCAAAACCGATCGCCGAGATGAACAGCACGGCAACGCCGACGATGAGCCATGTCCACTTGAAGCGCAGCAGGCCGATGAGTCCGATCACGACGCAGCAGCATAGCCCTGAACGGCCAGACTTCCAAGACTTTCGACCGGTAGAATCACCGGTCGCAGCAAGGGCGGCTGGCGGAACTGGTAGACGCGCACGTTTGAGGGGCGTGTGGGGCAACCCATCCGGGTTCGAGTCCCGGGTCGCCCACCATCAATCCAAAACCCGCGGCGGATTGGCTGCGGTCGCCGCGCGATGGTCTGAGCCGGGTCGCGGGCCGTCAAACTAGCGGGCGTGTCTGACGGCCCCGAGCTCGACCCCGCCACGCAGTTTCGCGAGCTCTACGACCGCGAGTACAGCGCTGTCTACCGCGCCATCCGCGCCGTCGTGCTCGACGCGGCAGCGGCCGAGGACCTCACCCAGGAAACCTTCGTGCGCGCCTACCGCGCGCGCCATCGCTACAAGCCCACGGCGGCGCCCGGCGCATGGCTGCGGCGCATTGGCGTCAACCTGGCGATCTCCTACCTGCGCCGGCAGAAGCTCGCGCGTTTCCTGCCCGCGCGGCTCTACGTCGCGCCCGACCGCCGGGAGTACGACCAGGCCGAGGCTCGCGACGTCGTCACGAAGGCGCTTTCAACCCTCAGCCCCAAGCTCCGAGCCGCGGTCGTCCTGCACTACTACGAGGGCCTGACGCGAGAGGAGATCGCCGCCACGCTCGGAATCCCGGCCGGGACGGTCGCCTCGCGCATCGCCAAGGCGGTGGCGATCATGCGCCGCGCCACGCAGAGCGACCAAGTTGACGAACCGATGCGTTCGAGTAATGAAGGTGCCCTACGTGGCAAACAACCCTGAGAGGGGTGAGTTGAGCTCGCCCTCAGAAGCCGCCGTCGCCCGGACCATCCGGGATGGAGTCCAGTCGTGGCGCCCGAAGCGCGGACCGGACTGGCAGGACCTCATGTCCAGGGTTGGCTCCGGCCCATCGCCCCTCGTCCTCTATACGGTGGCGAGCGCGGCGCTGGTCGTGATCCTGATCCTTGCCTTCATCCTGGGCTCGGCCCTGCAGATCGGGGCGCTGGCGCCGCAGCCGATCCACTCGAACATCCACTGAGCGGCTAGAACAGGGCGACCTCTTCGCCAAGCCCCTGGGCGATCGCCTTGGGCAACACGGCCGACGCCGCGGCCAGGTCCCACAGGGCGAGGCCATGCGATTCGAAGAGTGTGATCCCGGCGGCCTCGGCCGCCGGCCGCGCGCCGCCTGCGAGCACGGTCCCGAGCTCGGTGGCTCGCGCCCAGTCGAACTTGCCATCCTTCTCCGCCGAGAGCAGATCGCCGCTTTCGAGGCGCGCCGTCGCCATCTGATCCACCACCACGGTGTGCGCGCGAGCGACGAGGTCGGATGGGATCTCGGCGCGGTTGGGGAAGTTCGAGCCGGCACCGACAACCAGGGCGCCGTCCTTCACCCACGCCGACTCGAGCACGGGCGTGGAGCTGGTGGTCATTGTGACGACCACGTCGGCATCACGAACGGCTTCTTCCGCGCCGGAAGCCGCCACCACCCGCACGCCCAGGGCCTCTGATCGCTCGGCGACGAACTCGTCCCGCCGGCCGGCGTCCCTCCCGAACACACGCATCTCGCTGACCTCGAGCGCCCGCGCCAGGGCCAGCGCCTGCGTGCGCGCCTGGTGGCCTGTGCCGATCAGGCCGACGACGACCGGGCCGGGACGCGCGAGCGCTTTCGCCGCCACGCCGGTCGCGGCTCCGGTGCGGTAGGCGCCGAGGTTGTCCGCCTCGATCAGCGCTCGCAGGGCGCCGTCCAGCCCGAAGACGCTCACCAGGAAGCGAACCTCGCCGCGGGAGACGCTGTAGGTCTTCGACCCCATGCAGTCCGCGCCCGGGTAGGTCGCGAACATCACATTCAGCAACGCACCCGGCGCGAAGGCCCTGCGGCGGGGCTCGTTCTGCGCCGTGCCCTCGCCCAGCTCCCGCATCGCGGCCGCGACCGCGACGATCACCGAATCCATGTCGATGACGCGGAGAACGTCCGCCTCGCGCAGGATCCGGGTCACGGCAGGGAGAATAGCGCCCATGACTCAGGCGGCCCTGAAGGTGGGGTTGATCGGGCTCGGCACTGTGGGCGCCCGCGTGGCCGAGCGCATGCTCACGTGGCAGCAGCAGCTGTCACGGCGTGCCGGCGTGGAGCTGTGCCTGACGCGAGTGCTCGTGCGCGACGTCAACAAGCCGCGCACGGTGGACATCTCGCGCGACCTGATCACCTCCGACCCCACCGCCGTGCTGGACGACAAGTCGATCGATGTGATCGTCGAGGTCGCCGGCGGCGACGAGCCGATGCATTCCTACCTCGCGCGGGCCATCAGCAACGGCAAGCACGTCGTGACGGCAAACAAGATGGTCATGGCCTACCACGGTCCAGAGCTGCTGAGCCTCGCCGCGGAGCAGAACGTCGACGTCTATTTCGAGGCGGCGGTCGGCGGCGGCATCCCGCTCATCAGCACGTTTCGCACCGACCTTCAGGCCAACCGCATCGAACGCGTATCTGCCGTGATCAACGGCACCACGAACTACGTGCTGGGCCGCATGGCCGGCCAGGGCATGCCGCTTGACTACGCAGTCCACGAGGCTCAGGCCGCGGGGTTCGCGGAGGCCGACCCGACCGACGACGTGGGCGGTTTTGACGCGACCTACAAGCTCGCGATCCTCGCGTCGATCGCCTACGAGATCACCGTGCATCCTCGCGACGTGTACCGCGAGGGCATCGAGGGCATCGAACCCGTCGACTTTCGGTATGCGCGCGAGCTCGGCTACGCGATCAAGCTCATCGCTCACACGCAGCGCCACCCGGGCCGCGTCGAGGCCCGCGTGCACCCCGCGATGGTGCCTCTCGACCACCCGCTCGCGCAGGTGGAGGGCGCGAACAACGCGGTCTGGGTGGAAGGCGACCTCGTCGGACCGGTCCTCCTCGTCGGCCAGGGCGCGGGCGGGAAGCCGACCGCCTCGGCCGTCGTCGGCGACCTCATCGACCTCGCGCGCGGCATCCGCCGCGGCGTCCAGGCCCGCCCGTCCTTCAGCTTCGACGACCGCATCGGCGTGATCCCCATCGGCGAGGTCGTGACGCGCGCCTACTACCGCATCCAGGTCGACGACCGCGCAGGCGTCCTGGCCGCGGTGGGGCAGGTCTTCGCTGAGGAGGGGGTCAGCATCTCGAGCTTCATCCAGAAGGACGCCTCGATCCAGGACAAGACGGCCGAGATCGTCATCACGACGCACCCAACCGCGGACGCGAACCTGCAAAAGGCCCGCGAGCGCATCGCCGGCCTGCAGCCCGTGCACGAGGTTTCCTGCTTTCTTCGCGTCTTCTGACAAGTGGGGGTCCTCGCTCGGTACCGAGACCGCCTTCCCATCAGCAGCAAGACGCCTGATGTGGACCTGCACGAAGGATCGACTCCTCTCGTGCGCAGCCGGAGCATCGGCCAGGCGCTGGGACTCGAGCACCTCTACTTCAAGTACGAAGGCCTGAATCCAACCGGGTCGTTCAAGGATCGCGGCATGGTCGTCGCGGTCGCGAAGGCCCTGGAATCCGGGAGCCGCGTGCTGATGTGCGCTTCCACAGGCAACACGTCCGCGTCGATGGCCGCCTACGCGGCGCGCATGGGCGTGAGGGCGATCGTCGTCGTGCCCTCTGGCGAGATCGCCATGAACAAGCTCTCGCAGGCGCTCATGTACGGAGCGAAAGTGGTGGCCCTGAAGGGCAACTTCGACACGGCTCTCGACGCGGTGCGCGAAGTTACGAGCCGCTATCCGGTCGCGTTGATGAACTCCGTCAACCCGAACCGCATCGACGGCCAGAAGACGGCCGCGTTTGAGATCGTCGACGAGCTCGGCGACGCACCGGACTACCTGGTGCTGCCGGTCGGGAATGCCGGCAACATCACGGCCTACTGGAAAGGATTCAGGGAGTACCACGGCGCGGGCGCCAGCACCCGGCTGCCGCGCATGGTCGGCGCGCAGGCCGACGGCGCCTCGCCGATAGTCAGCGGCCATCCCGTCGAGCAGCCACGGACCGTCGCCTCGGCGATCCGGATTGGCAACCCCGCGTCGTGGGAGGGCGCAACGACCGCGCGCGACGAGTCGGGCGGCACGATCGGCGCCGTCACCGACACCGAGATCCTGGCCGCACAGGTGCGGCTGGCCGCGACCGAAGGATTGTTCTGCGAGCCCGCATCGGCGGCGCCGCTGGCCCTGCTCTTCAGGCTCGTCCGCGAGGGTCGGATCAAGCGCGACGCGACCTCCGTGGTGGTGCTGACCGGGTCCGGATTGAAGGATCCGGACGCCGCCCTCAGCAACGTTGAACCGCCGATTGAACTGGATGGCGATGCCCGTACACTTGCCAAGGTTTTGAAGCTGTGAGAATCCGAGTCCCGGCCTCGATCGCGAACATCGGACCAGGATTCGACTGCATGGCGATGGCCATCGACCTCTGGCTGGAGGTCATCGCGGAGCCGTCCGACAAGCCGGCGTGGGACTACGAAGGCGAGGGCGCGGAGTATCTCCAGTCCCATCCCAACCCCTTCTCGAAGATGCGCTTCAAGGGCTACGTCAAGAGCGAGATCCCGCTCGGGGTGGGCCTCGGCAGCAGCGCCGCGGCTCGCCTGGCGGCGTCGGCGCTCACCGAACCCTGGGACCTGAAGAGCCACATCATCGATGCGGGCGCCGACGAGGGTCACCTCGACAACGTCGCCGCCTGCGCGTCAGGTGGCATCCGCGTGGTTTCGGCCCAGTTCGACGAGAGGTTGCCGAATCCGGGGTGGGGGCTCGCCCTGTACGTCGCGCATCAGCCGATGTCGACTGACAAGGCGCGGTCGGTGCTGCCCGACTCGGTGCCGCTTGAATCGGCCGTCTACAACGCCGCTCGCACCGGCCTGCTCGTGCGGGCGATCACCGCGAAGCGGCCGACCCTGCTCGAGCACGCGCTGCGGGACCGGCTGGCCCAGCCGCACCGCCTCCACCTGTATCCGTGGGTGCAGGACGTCATCGACGCGGCCGACCGCGCCGGGGCCTACGGCGCGGCGATGTGCGGAGCCGGCCCGAGCGTCTTCGCCTTCTGCGCCCCCTCGCAAGCCATCCGCATCTCGCGCGCCATGGCGGCCGCCGCGCCCCAGCATGGCCGCGCCCTTGTCTCGAAGATCACGGACAAGGGCATGTTCCGTTCTCTTTGATCCGTTCTCTGTGATCGTCCAGAAGTACGGAGGTACCTCTGTCGGATCGGCGGCCCGCATCAGACGAGTCAGCCGTCGCATCGCCGACACGGTCCGGTCCGGCCAGCGGGTGGTGGCGGTGGTCTCCGCCATGGGTCACACGACCGATCGTCTGATCGCGCTGGCGGAGAGCGTCAACCCGGAACCGCCGGCGCGTGAGCTGGACATGCTCGTCGCCAACGGCGAGACGATCACGGCCCCACTGGTCGCGATGTGCCTGCAGGGGATGGGCGTGCCGGCGGTGTCACTGTCCGGCCTGCAGGCGGGAGTGCGGACCAGCGCGCATCACTCGCGAGCCCGCATCCGCGACATCAACACGGACCGCATCCACAAAACGCTCGACGAGGGGAAGGTCGCGGTGGTCGCGGGCTTCCAGGGGGTGACCGAAGAGCTCGAGGTCACGACGCTCGGCCGCGGCGGGTCGGACACGACGGCGGTGGCGCTGGCCGCTGCGCTGCGCGCCGACTCGTGCGAGATCTACACCGACGTGGACGGGATCTTCACCGCCGACCCGCGTGTGGTGAAGGGCGCGCGGAAGCTCAGCCACATTCGCTACGACGAGATGCTTGAGCTGGCCGCTGTTGGTGCGCGCGTGATGCATCCCCGCGCCGTCGAGATCGGCGAGCTCTACGAGGTGCCCATCCACGTGCGGTCGAGCTTCAACAACCGCGTGGGTACGATGATCGTCGCTCAGGTACCCATGGAAGAAAGACAGCGTGTGCGCGGCATCGCGCAGGAAACCAACGTCGCAAAGATCACCGTGCTCGGCGTGCGTGACCGTCCCGGCGTCGCGGCGGCGATCTTTGAGCCGCTCGGCGCGGCCGGCATCTCGGTTGACGTCATCGTGCAGAACGTCGGTCGCTCCGGCCGCACGGACCTGACCTTCTCGGTCGCCGAGTCCGACCTCAAGGCGGCCGACAAGCTGGTGCGCGCGGCGGCCAAGACCGTCGGCGCGCGCAGCGTTTCGTCGGCGGGCGGCATCGCAAAGCTGTCAGTGGTGGGCACCGGCATGCTGGGCACGCCTGGCATCGCGGCGCGCACGTTTCGCGCGCTCGCCGAGGCGGGCATCAACATCGAGATGATCAGCACGTCGGAGATCCGCATCACGTGCCTCGTGTCGCGGGCCCAGGTCGAGAAGGGCGTCCGCACGCTGCACAAGACATTCGAGCTGGACCAAGAGTAAGTGCCCGTCTCCGTAGCGATAGTCGGACCGCAGGGGTCCGGCAAGACCACGCTCTTCAACGCCCTCACCTCGGGTCGCGGCGCAGACGGCGTTGGCATGGTGGACGTCCCGGACTCGCGACTCGACCGTCTGTCCGCGGCGGTCCATCCGAAAAAGACGACCGCGGCCCAGGTGCGCGTCGAGGACACGCCGCCCGGAAGCCGCGCGCAGCGAGTTGCGTTCGCGCGACAGGCCGACGTGCTCGTCAAGGTCGCGCGGTGCTTCGGCAGCGACGCCGATCCGGTGAACGAGCTGGACGAGTTCACGCTCGACCTCGTGCTGGCCGACCTCGCCTCGGTGGAGAAGCGCCTCGAGATAGTGACCAGGGAGGGGCGGACCGGCAAGAAGGAGGCCCTGGCCGAGGCGGAGGTGCTCAGTGCGGCCAAGGCCCATCTCGATGCGAGCAGGCCGCTGCGCACCCTGGAGCTGGAGCCGGATCAGCGGGCGCTGCTGCTTGGCATCTATCCGGTCACCCTCAAGCCCTCCGTTTACGTCGCCAACGTCGCGGAAGGGCTCCTGCCCGAAGGCGGTGAGGCGGCGGCGAAGGTCGCCGGCGTGGCGGCGGCCGAGAACGCACCCTCGATGGTCCTGTCGGCGAAGCTGGAGGCCGAGCTCGGCGAGCTGGATCCCGAGGAGCAGGCCGAGATGCGCGCCGGCTACGGCATCGACGAGTCGGGACTTGGGCGCATCGCGCGCGCGGTGTGGGAGGCGGGCGGCCTCATCACTTACTTCACGGCCGGCGAGCCCGAGGTGCGCGCTTGGCCGTGCGAGCGCGACTCGCCGGCGCCGGTCGCCGCCGGCAAGATTCACACCGATTTTGTCCAGCACTTCATCCGCGCAGAGGTCACGTCGGTCGACGAGTTAGTAGCCGCCGGCTCCATGGACCCGCTGCGCGCGGCGGGCAAGCTGCGGATTGAGGGCCGCGATTACAAGGTGCAGGACGGCGACGTGGTCTTCTTCCGAATCGGACGCTGAAAGGCGCGATTCCGGCGGTTATGTGCATATCGCCATAGGGTTCTGAGGCATTATTTCGGCCATGTCCCAGCTTCGATTCAGCGGCGCCCATGTCTGGGTCAGGGTCGACGGCGACACCGCCGAGCTGGGGCTGAGCGACTACCTCCAGGACCAGATGGGCGAGCTCACCGCGCTCGATCTGCCGGACCTCGGGGACCTGCTGCGTGTCCGGCGCCGCATGGGGCACGTGGAGTCGGAGGAGGCCTCGTCTCCGATCGAGGCGCCGGTGAGCGGGGAGGTGATCGAGGTCAACTCCGAGGCGCTTCAGAACCCGGACCTGGTCAACACCGATCCCTACGGGACGGGATGGCTCCTCAAGGTGCGGCTCGACGACCGCGCGGAGCTGGAGGAGCTGATCAGCGAAGAGGAGTACGCCGAGCTGACCACCGAAGTTTGAGGGGAGGGAGGCAGGCGGTGGGGTGCTGGTTCTAGGACGTGGGGTAGGACGTCTGGGGGGTCTCCGCCTGCCAACCTTTGGGCCGTGGGACTCAACCTGGTGGGGTGTGGGCTACGACATGTTGTGTCCCGGCGCACATTAAAACCCCGAATCTAGTTGTTGTCAACCCTTTGGCTGTTAATGCCCTCCATCCTGCAAAACTAGGGACGTGAGCCGCAAGAGCAAGAAGCGCGCCAGGGCGAAGTTCCGGCCGCCGGTCAAGGCCTCGGCGCCGGTCGCGACCGGTTCCTCGAGCGGCCCGACGAGGACTGTCTCGCAGGCTCGCGTCGGCGGCGATCAGGCAACGATCCGGGCCGTGGAGATGTCATTGGGCGCCCAGAACCGGGTGGTCAAGGGACCGCGGGGCCGGATGATCGTCCAGTCCACGGATCCATCCATTCCGCTCGACCGCGTGCCCTACTTCACCACCGACCTGGTGAGGCTTGGCGTCGTCGTCGTGGCGATGGCCGTGCTGCTCGGCGCCGGCGCGTTCCTCGTCCCGCAGATCATCAAGTAACGGCTCCGAACCGACCTCCGGCGAACAGAGCCTAGACTCAAGCCCGTGCGGGTGATCCTGTTCACGGGCAAGGGCGGAGTCGGCAAGACGTCCGTCGCGGCAGCGACGGCCGTGCAGTGCGCAAGCGCCGGCTATCGAACCATCGTGATGAGCACCGACCCCGCGCACTCCCTTGGCGATTCGTTCGACGTGGAGCTGGGCACCTCCCTGACCAAGGTCGGCGACAACCTGTGGGCGCACGAGGTTTCCGCGCTGCACGAGATGCAGCGGCACTGGGGCAAGCTGCACGAGTACGCGGTCGAGGTCTTTGCGACGCAAGGTCTCGACGAGGTCGTCGCCGAGGAGGTCGCGAACCCTCCGGGCATGGACGAGATCGCCTCGCTCATGTGGATCAAGCACTACGCCCAGCGCGGCGAGCACGACGTCCTCATCGTCGACTGCGCGCCGACGGGCGAGACCCTGCAGCTGCTGACCTTTCCCGACGCGGCGCGATGGTGGCTCGACAAGATCTATCCGTGGGAACGGCGGGCCATGCGCATCGCACGGCCGGTCCTGCAGCCGCTGATCGACATCCCGCTTCCGAAGGACGAGATCTTCGCGTCGCTCAGGGACCTGCTCCTCGATCTGGATGGGATGCGAAAGGTGCTGACCGATCCGGCCATCAGCACGGTGCGCATCGTGCTGAACCTCGAGAAGATGGTCGTCAAGGAGGCAAAGCGCGCCTTCAGCTACCTGAGCCTGTTCGGATACGTGACCGATGCGGTCATCGTCAACCGCCTCCTCCCGGGCGAGCTGCACGACGAGCTGTTCAAGAAGTGGCAGCAGATCCACCGCCGCTATCAGGCCGAGGTCGAGTCGTCGTTTGAAGGCATTCCCATCTTCAACGTGCCCCTTTTCGACAGCGAGGTGGTCGGCGAGGCGATGCTCAAGCGCATGGCCTCGGCGACGTACGGCGACCGCGACCCTGCCGGCCGCTTCGTGACCGCGAGCCCGCAGCGCATCGCGAAGGACGGCACCGACTACGTTCTCGCTCTCAAAGTTCCGTTCGTCGACCGCGACGACGTCGATCTGAGCCGCCACAACGGCGAGCTGTTCGTGACCATCGGCAACTACCGGCGCGAGATCTCGCTGCCCCGCGTGCTCGCGCAGCGCGAGACGGTCGGCGCCGGCATTCAGGACGGCGAGCTGCGCATCCGCTTCGCCAAGAAGGGAGAGAAGAAATGAGCCGGGACGGCGAGCGTGCGATCGAGCTCGTCAACGAGCTGGCGAACCGCATGGGCAATCTCCTTTCCGACATGGTGCCTCCGTCAGCGCAGGTTCACCTCTTGAATGCGCAGCGCGAGCTGATAACGGCGCTGGTGTTGATCTACGAGAACAGGGTGACCACCGGCACCGGATCCCGCTCCCGCCGCTCCGGCGGCTCCGGCGGCTCCGGCCGCGCCACCCCGCGCCGCCCCGCACGTCGCGTCCGCAAGATACCCATCGATTAGTTGTTCGGCTTCGTCGCGTTCCTCGTCGCCGTTGTCGCGCTGGTGCCGGCGATCCTGGTCGCCATCCCCGCCCACGAGCTGGGTCATGCAGTCGCCGCGTACCTGATCGGCGACCGCTCCGTCCGCTACTTCGGACATCTGCAGTACAACCCGCGCCGCCAGCTGGACCTTCTCGGCTCGCTGGCCGTGCTCATCGCCCTCGTGGGCTGGGGCCGGCGCGTGCCGGTGCAGCTGAACCGCATCAACACGATGGGCCGTCGGGTGGTTTATGAGCTGGGCGGCCC
>Ga0075426_10001079_pt1 | contig 19163 bp, 12 predicted proteins | sample SoiMethybrSBSTD5_FD_75304 | JGI IMG/M metagenome (GOLD analysis project Ga0075426, IMG submission 75304) | Bulk soil microbial communities from a Populus tree surrounding site in Tennessee, USA - Soil MetaG P. TD hybrid SBSTD5 | ecosystem: Environmental > Terrestrial > Soil > Tree plantation...
GACTGAACGCGGATGGGCTTACCAGACTCAGAATTTCGCTCAGCACTTCGATACTGCCAATGAGCGTATGTTCCAGCAGCTCACGTTCCGCCTGTACCAGACGATATTGTTCGAGCGCTGCCGTGAGGGCCTTCACCAGATGGTCGTTCTCGCAGGGCTTAGTAAGAAACCGGAAAATGCTCCCTTCGTTTACAGCTTCTATGGTGGCCGCGAAGTCAGCCTGACCGGACAATATCATCCGGACACTCTCTGGAGATCTCTCTTTAGCAACGGCAAGAAACCGGATTCCGTTCATTACCGGCATTCTAAGGTCTGAAAGAATTACCGCGAATGGGCCGCTTTTCTCGAGTGCTTCCAGGCCCTGTACGGGGCCTGGAGCTGTCACAATCTCGAATTGCTTCCGGAGCTGGCGCTCAAGAGCCTGCAGGATATTGGGTTCATCATCGACGCAAAGGATCCGGCTGGTCACGCTCGCTCTCCTCTGTTGACAAACTCATCGTGAAGGCGACGCCATTCCGGGACATGATCGACCAGTGCCATTCTGTTCAGGTAGTTCATGTCAATGTCGGCCCGACAATCCGGGTCTGGAGCGCCGTCCACTTCGTGTTCCAAAGCATCTGCCATGTGGATTGCGGCCGCGGCGGTAAAGCTCGTTTCCGAACAATCGGCTGGTTTATGATGGAACGCAACGGCCTTACACATTTCATCGGGCAATCCCCAAAGCCACAGCAGGTACGCTCCGATTTCCGCATGCGTGGCGCCGAATACTTGGCGCTCCCTTTCATAGCAGGCCACTCCTTCTTTTCTGGCAACGGCCAAGATCTCGTTGTATTCTTCCGGGCAGTTCGCTGACAGAACCAATTTCCCGACATCGTGCAACAGACCACCTATCAGGCTACTGTCGCAGATTTTCTTGGAGAGACTCTCACGCTTGGCAATAATGTTAGCTACCATGCCGACTTTCATGCTATGGCGCTGGAGCTGTCCGATAAACAGCTCTGCCGCTCCACTCTCCTGAAATACCGAGAACACTCCAGTGGATAGAGTGAGCGCCCTGATCGTGTCTAAGCCCAAATAGATGGCCGCTTCAGATGGACTCGCAACGTACCGGTATAATCCAAAAAATGCCGAGTTTGCCAGTTGGAGAAGTTTGGCCGTCATTCCAACATCCTGTGAGATGATCTCGCCCATTTCCCGACTCGAAATCTCAGGATTCTCCAGGGATTCGACTAATTTCGCATAAACCGACGGCAAGCTTGGTAGAGAAGTCACCCGAGAGACCACGGATCGGAGTTTTGGTGATATTAATACCTCGCGGATTCGCAAGGCGGTATCCAGGGTCGCGCGCAATGTCGCAGCATCGCACGGCTTTACTAAATATTGGTGAGCCGTTGCCGCAGACCGTAGAACCAGGTCGTGTTCCACAGTGCCCGACAGCACTATTCTCACCATGCTCGGATAGCGTTGAAGCACTTCAGTCAGTAGTTCGGAGCCGTTCATGCCCGGCATGCGCATGTCGGTAACAATGACATCAAACTCGCTCTCTTCCAGCTTCTTCAACGCCTCCTCGCCGGTGGCGCTGAATGCCATCTGCCATTCAGTCCGCATAGAGTGAAGCGTGCGCTTTAGCCCATCGAGGATGTTCTGGTCATCATCTACAAACAGGACGCGCTTAACAGGTAGAACAGCCGTCTTGACGCGCTTCGCGTCATTATCGAGCAATAAAGCTTGTTCGTTCATGGGTCACCATAATCTGCTTCTGCGACTCTGCAGGTCCGTTTTCTAGTCCTTCGATGGGCAAACGGATCACAAACGTAGCCCCTACGTCTTTCTGAGTTTCGAGGTGAATCGTACCTTGATGCTTCTGGGTGATAATCGCGTGCGCAATCGCCAGACCTTGCCCCGTGCCCTTTCCGACATCCTTGGTCGTAAAAAAAGGATCGAAAATTCGCGGCTGTATCGATTCCGGAATTCCCGGTCCATTGTCTGAGACTCGAATTTCTGCCCAGTCGCCACAGCGACGCGTACTAATGACGACGCGGCCTTTTATGCCGCCCTTATCCTTGACAGTGTCTGCTATCGCGTCCGCGGCATTGACGATAAGGTTGAGGATCACTTGGCTCAGATCGCCCGCGATGCACTGGAGCGTTGGCAGTTCTGAATCGAAGTCTGTGGTTACCTCAGCGACCAGCTTCCAGGCATGTTTCGAAACAAGGATCGTGTTACCGATCAAGTGGTTCAGGTCTACTGCACACTTCGCTGTCGTCCCTGGATGGGAAAGCTCTTTCATTGCGCCCACAATTTCGGCGACGCGCCTTACGCCGTCCAAGGACTGCTGAATGGCTTTAGGTATCTCCGCTTGGAGGTATTCGATGTCGACTTCTTCTGCAAGTCGGGCAGTTCTATCCCGCAAGCCCGGTCCTTCTGGTGCGTTTTTGGCTGGACACTCAAGCTCGCGGTACGCGGCAAGAAGTGCTGACAGGCCCTTGAACGATTCTGAGAGAAAATGAATGTTGTCTCCCACGTACTGAATCGGCGTGTTAATTTCGTGCGCTATACCCGCTGCCAATTGTCCAATGGACTCCAGCCTCTGGGACTGTGCCACCTGACGCTCCGTGCGCTTCCGCTCGGTCACATCTCGTACTACGAGCGTTAGTCTGTGATTCTGAGGGCCCTGCACGCATTCTGAAAGTGAGATTTCCAGGGGCATTTCCCGGCCGGTCTTGTGTTTCCCAACCAGCTCGATCGGAGCCTCGGGCGAGTTAGCGCTTCCCCCGCTGCGTGCAAAGCACTCCAGGTAGCCTGGCGCAAGCGATTCGAAATCACGCCACAGCAGTTCACCGTCTGAAAAACCAAAAATCGCAGCGGCGGCATCGTTTGCAAATTGAATGCGACCGGTTTCGTCAGCAGTGACGATACCGTCGGAGGCAGTTTGAGCGATAACGCGATATCGCTCTTCGGATTCGAGAACTCGACAGCCCGCACGCAGCCGCAGCCGAAGCTCTTCAGGATTGAAAGGTTTCGTCACATAGTCGTCCGCTCCCGCCTCCATAACAGTAAGCAGATCGCTGCTTTTGTTTTTTGCGGTCATCAACAGAATATAGACGTAATCATTCTTGCGCTCGGCGCGTACTTTCCGACAAACCTCGAGGCCATCGAGACCGGGCATTACCCAGTCCACTATCGCGAGCCGAGGGCCTCCTTGAGATCGCACTTGTTTCCACGCCTCGTTACCATCAATGGCTACCAGCACGTCATAACCCCACTCTGTCAACATCTGCGTTAGCAGCATTTGGAAAACGGGGTCATCGTCCGCCACTAAGATCTTCATGGTTGTTATTCAGCGTTGAGCCATTTTCAACTCTTGAGCGATCACGCTTTCATTTGAATGACTGCCCCCGCCGCCGGCGGATACTGCGTTCATGCTCCATGACAATGCCAGGGCACGAGGCCGTATACCTGGCGGCATTCCGTTACTCGGCAGGAAGCGCCCGGTCGATCGTGCTGGCAGAGCACCGCTCTTCGACCGCGGCTGGAGCCAGCTGCTGACTGGCCTCCAGCGCTTCCGAAAACAATTGCACCAACCGCACGAGCACTTCGCGAATTGGCGCCATGAAGCCGGGGCCACTTTGCTGGAGAAGTGTCTCCAGTTCACGCGCATTCTGGGCTATTTCTGGATATCCAATTTGACCGGCCGCGCCAACCCAACGGTGCGCTGCGACCCGCGCCTCCGAATAATGGAAGTCGGCATCGAGCGCGCTAAGGAATAGTTCACTCTGCCGCTTGCCTTCGGCGACAAAGGTCTGTTGTATACCGCGCAGCGAGAAATTTGGTGCGGCTGCCTCCGGAGCATTTGCGGGCGTGACGTCGCGGGGTATTTCGTGACTCGAGCCGATATATTGCCGAATGAGACTCGGGAACGTGCGTGTATCAATCGGCTTTGTGATAAAACCATCGCAACCAGCGTCAAAGGCTTTCTGCTCGTCACTCTTCATGGCAAAAGCTGTGAGGGCGAGCACGATAGTGTTGCGTGTATCAGGAGCCGACTTCAACTGCTTGATCAACTCATAGCCGTCCATCCCAGGCAGCTGAATGTCCGTAAGGACCACCCGCGGACGGAAGTGTTTGAGGACTTCTAGCGCCTCCTCCGCACTGGTAGCGGTGCGCACATCAAATCCCGCACGGTGCATTACGAAGTGCGCGACTTTCAGATTAATCGGAGTGTCCTCTACAATGAGTACGGAATTATTGGACATTAGTATCACTCCTGTACGGTTGATTCACTCAGGCCGTGTCGGCGAGGGGTTTTGCGACTGCCAAAAACCACACACAACAGCTTTGTTAGTCGATGGCCATCTCAATTATATTTAGTTGGGGCACGGTGTTACAAGGTAAAACTGGATCTATCTTAATTAGAATGTACAACCGAAAGTATGCATTGAGGGAGGCTTTAGGTCATTGTGGCTTTCAAATAGGCAATCGAGTCCTTTAAAACGCGTAGATTATAACCGTGGATACTATTTCTTCTGTATCCGGTGGCAGGGGCTATCGAAAGGTAAGGGTGCCAGGAAGCCTGCCCAATCGGTCCTGCGCCGGCGAGATGCATCGGTGCAGAACGGGAGGCGACATACACCGCGCTCGATCCCAAGGCTGCCCTTATGCTAACTTCCAAATCGCGCGACTTAAGTCCAATCAGCGTGCGTGGGCGAGAGAAAGCCCAGAACTTAACCATGGTGAGTATTGGTGTCAGCGCCGGTCGTAAAATCCCCATAGTGCCGTGTGGTGGTGGTTAAGAAAACCGCCGGAGTGAGTAACGGAGACCAAAAAACTGGCCCGGCGAGGACCGGGCCAGGTTGCTTTTAGGATCGACGACGTATGCCCGAAATCGGATCAGCGGCATAAGGATGAGGATACGCGCAGGACCGCGGTCCTCATCATCGAGGAGTCCCCAACGGTTTTAGTGCCCGGTAGCCAGCGGGGTCCCGCTGGGCAGGTCGCCGGGCGGCAAGGACGAGAAGACCGGAAAGGCTTCCGCATTCAACGACAGGCTAACGATCGGAACTGTCGACGTGATCTGAACTGATCCCGTGAAACTGTTCAGCCCGAGCAGCGGACCGACGTTGGCCGCTCCGTGCGCGTTCGGCGCCAACTGCACAACCTTACTGCCCAGGGCCAGTCCCGCTGAGCTGAGCACTGTGACGGTCACCGTGGCCTCAGTGGCGGACGGGTTTGCGTAGGCGATTCCTGTTCTCGTCTCGGCGAAGGTGACGAATTCCGTGGCAGGGGCGGTCATCGCGTTCACCCCCGCCTCGCCTTGCGCTACTCCTTCATTGTAGAAACGGTAGAGCATGCTGGCCTTGATGGGAGCGCTACAGGCCGCCATGGCCCAGCCGCCCACAGTCGGCGTTGCCGGATCGGCCGTGGTTTGCTGGTGCAAATCTGCTCCGGGGGCCAGCTCGTCGATCCGGCTGGAGACCGGTGTTCCCCCAAATGGAACCAGCACCTGGGCCCCGGAATCGGAATAGAACGTCGTCTGACAGGTCACGCTCTGCTGTGAATAATTCACATAGGTCGCGGTGGTTTGCCACCCGCCTCCAAAAGCGATGTGCGGGAAATAAAAGCTGGAGGTGAGCGCGGGGGTGCTGGTATCGAGTCCGAACACGAGTCCCACAAGTAGCAGAGTGCCGGTTGGCTGGGTGGGATCCCCGCTCACGGTGGCGATGTTGCTGCTAGTGCTGTCGGGAAACCCCACACCGTCCAGGCTTCCGGTAGGTATCCCGGTTGCGGCCGAATTGACCAGATCCACCAGGAGTCTGCCTTTGGAAGGGTCATAAGAAAACGGAGTGGTGAAGGTGAGGGCTAGATCCAAAGCGCAAGGCCCTGGCGCGGCGCACCCGGGAGATGATCCTGACACCGCGGCGTTATATACCACTGTGGCATCTGGCCCGACATTGTTCGCATACGTGAGGCTTGGCAAGGCGTGGCCGTTGTGCGTGTTGGGATACGCTTGGGTGGTCGACAGCGTGATTTTGTACGAAGCGTTATTGAAACTGACAGGGCCCGTACCGGGCGCCGATCGGACCCGCATGCCGGTGATCACGATCGCGCCCGGAAACTGGCCGCTTCCGATAACCTGCTGAATGCGGTTTGCCTTACTTCCCACATGTATCGGCACATTGCCCGGTGCAGTTGCTTGAGAGTTCGGCACAACGACCGTGTCGCCGAAGACTGCGGCGCAACCCGCAACAAGCAAAAACGCGGTTCTCAATCCTCTTAATCTCACTGGAAATACCCTCCTCACTGGAATGGAGTGACAATCGGCGGGTTTCCCGCCCTCCGATACACATGGCGGAAAATGGCTCCGCGACAGCTCAATAAGGACACCGAACTCCGGGGGAATTTCACATTCGGTGGCTGAAGACCGTTCCAAACCTGATTGATTGACATTTCCTCAGGGGCAGCATTATTATGCTTGCCAATACTGACGCCACCGGGCGGAGGCAACAGCTGAAACCGGACCCAGAGCGCTCCAAGGAAGTCACCGAACTGCTCGCCGGCTGGAGCAAGGGCGATCTCCAGGCGCGAGAGGCGGTAATGACTCTGGTCTACAACGAACTACGTCAGTTAGCTGCCTCCCACCTCCGGCGCGAGCGCAGCAACCATACCTTGCAGGCTACCGCTTTAGTGCATGAAGCCTATCTGCGGCTGGTCGAGCAGGACGGCGCGAGTTGGCAAAACCGGCACCATTTTTTTGGCGCCGCAGCCAACCTCATGCGGCGCATCCTGGTGGACCACGCCCGCGGCCATGCCGCCGAAAAGCGCGGCAGCGGAATTGCTCGAGTCCCGCTTACCGAAGCCATCGCCATGTCACAACAGCAGCCGGCGGAGCTTATGGCGCTGGACGAGAGCCTCACTCGTCTGGCCGCTGTTGACCCGCAGCAGGGCCGCATTGTGGAGCTGCGCGTTTTTGCTGGCCTAAGCGTCGAGGAGACAGCTGAGGTCCTGGGTATCTCTCCCGCCACAGTCAAGCGCGACTGGGCTGTAGCTAAAGCCTGGCTGCTGCGTGAGATCCGCCCGGAAAAGGCATCGTGAACTCTGAAAAATGGGAGCAGATCAAGGAGTTGCTGGGATCTGCTTTGGAGCAAGAACCAGGCCAGCGAAACGCCTTCCTACGCGCTGCTTGTGGCGCCGACGACACCCTCCGCGCCGAACTCGAAGCCTTGCTTGCGGCCTACGATTCGGAAAAAAGCGTGCCCGCAGAACCTCTGCCCGGCAGATCGGGGAACGCCCCTGACGTCGCCGGAACGCAGATCGGGCCCTACCGAGTAATCCGAGAGATTGGCGTAGGTGGCATGGGGGCGGTGTATCTGGCCTCACGAGCCGACGACACCTTCAACAAAAGGGTCGCCATCAAGCTGGTCCAGGCCGGCATCAACACCGAAGAGATTCTCCGGCGTTTCCGTCACGAGCGCCAGATCCTGGCCACGTTCGATCATCCCAACATCGCCAAGCTTCTCGACGGCGGCACTACCGAGCAGGGGCTGCCGTATTTTGTGATGGATTACGTCGAAGGCACCCGCATTGACGAATACTGCGACAGCCACAAGCTAAATGTCAGCGAACGCATCCGCCTTTTCCGCGGAGTATGTTCCGCGGTCCAGTGTGTCCATCAGAACCTGGTAGTCCATCGGGATTTGAAGCCGAGCAACATACTGGTTACCCCCGACGGCGTTCCCAAACTGCTGGATTTCGGTATCGCCAAGCTCCTCAAGCCGGAGATGTTTACCAGCTTGATGGACGCCACCCGGGTCGAGTTTCGCCTGATGACTCCGGGCTACGCCAGCCCTGAGCAGGTGCGTGGCGAACCTGTGACCACGGCCAGTGATGTGTATTCGCTTGGCGTGATCCTCTACGAACTGCTAACCTCCCGGCGCCCTTACAGGGTAAAGACTGATTCTCCCGCCGAGATACTACGCGCCGTTTGCGACCAGGACCCCGAAAAGCCGAGCACCGCGGTCACCCGGCCGGAAGACACCGGCCAGACCAAGACGCTGACTCCCGAGATGATTGCCGCCGAGCGCGGAACTCTCCTCGACAAGCTCAAGAAGCAGTTGAGCGGTGATCTCGACACGATTGTGGCTAAGGCCCTGCGCAAGGAGCCTCAGCGGCGGTATGCCTCCGTCGAGCAGTTATCCGAAGACCTAAGGCGGCATTTGGAGGGTCTGCCAGTTTCGGCACACCGCGATACCTGGAACTATCGAGCGGGAAAGTTCGTTACGAGGCACAAGCCCGGAGTAGCTGCGGCCGCGCTCGTCGCCATTTCTCTGGTCTGCGGGGTTCTGGCCACCACCTGGCAAGCGCGCGTAGCCAGAGCCGAGCGCGCCAGTGCCCAGGAGCAGTTCAACAATGTACGCAAGCTGGCGACTTCCTTCCTGTTTGAGTTTCATGACGCCATTGAGAATCTTCCTGGCTCGACTCCGGCCCGCAAGTTGGTGGTGCAAAGAGCACTGGAGTACCTGAGCAAGTTGACCAAGCGAGCGCATGGCGACGCAGGCTTGCAACGCGAACTCGCCGAAGCCTATCTGAAAGTCGGCGATGTTCAGGGGAATCCCTACGTGGCCAATCTCGGTGACACCGAAGGAGCGGTCGAGAGTTACAACCAAGCGTTCCAAATCAGTCAATCACTGATCAAAGCGAACGCCAGAGACACTGAAGCAAAGCGTGACCTGGCACGGAGCTACAAATCGCTGGGCGAGGCCTTGCCCCTTCTGGGCAAGCCCACCGAAGGCGCCGCCGACCTTCGCAAAGCATCGGAACTTCTGGAGGCGATGAGAGCCAGCGATCCGGCCAACCAAAAACTTGGGGCCGAACTTGCCAATTGTTACCAGGCGCTCGGGGACCTTCAAGGCCATTCCGGCCTACAAAACCTCGGCGATCCCGCAGCGGCTCTCGCCAGCTATGGCAAGGCGCGTGCTATTTATGAAGCGCAGGTCTCCAGCAATCAGAACATCAGAGATGCCCGCCGCGGCCTGGCCGTGCTTCAAATGAGAATCGGCGACCTCGAAATTTCGCGTGGCAAAGAGAACGAGGGCGTAAAGGAATATCGCAATGCGCTGGGTATCCTTGAAGAGCTCTCAGTGACCGACCCGACCAATGCCGACACAGGCCGCATCCTAGCGCTGGGTTATCGAAAGGTGGGAGGCGCGCAGGAGGAGATCAATCCTGGGGAGGCGCTCAACAATTATGCCAAAGCTGCCGCCATTAACGAACGCCTGATGAAGGCCGACCCGAACAATGCGCAGGCTAGTATGAGTCTGGCAATAACGTTGCGCTATACCGGGGACCTACAGGCAAAGCGAGGCGACCGTCGCAACGCCCTCGCTAACTATGAGCGGGTGCTTCAAATTCTCGAAAGACTCGCGGCAGGTGAACCCAGGAACATCCTGCTGCAAGGCCGCCATGCAGAAATGCTTGTTTTCACTTCTGACCTGCTGGCGCGTGACGGCAGGCTCGATGAAGCTCGTCGCATGGCCGCCCGCGGCCTGGCCATCACAAGAGAACTGGGCAGCCGCGACGAAGCCACGTCCGACGACCTGTACCAGTATGCGGAGACATTTCTCACCTGCACGCGCGCCGAACTGCGTGAGCCGGCCACGGCTGTAGCATACATGAAGCGCGCCGTCGAGAAATCCGGCGGCACCGATAGCGACATTCTCGACCTGCTCGCCGAAGCCTATTTCCAAAACGGAGACCTCGCGAACGCGATTGAGAGCGAAGAAAAGGCCCTGCGTCTTCTTCCACTCGCCAATGGCCAAGCACCTCTTGCCACTCGTCGCCACAAGATGGAACTGCGGCTCGCCAAGTTCAAAACCGCTCAGAAACACAGGTGACGCTGGTGGCACCCCGCGACGACACCTTGTGGCGGTGCCTCAGGAAATTCCTCACTCGCTCATAGACGTAGTGATTCGAGGTTTGGAATCTACTGATTCCAATTGAAGCCGGAGGGCCGCCGAGGCCGTGTGAGAAACTCTTGCGTGAGGAATGATTTTCAGCAGAAAGAGTTCAGCCCAGATAGCGGGCACTTCACGGAGGCCAGGTGCGGATTGTGACCAGGGAATCTTTACGTAAGCAGCGCCCCAATCTTCTTGGTCGCTGTCGGGAACTTACTAATACCCGCGCCTACCACTTCATCGGCCACCGTTACATATACATCGGCGACCGTCCCGGTAACGCGCGTGTGAGCCCCTTTGGCCAGCTTCTTGCTGCCTCCGGCCACAAGCATCGCCAAGCCGCTGTTTTTATGCGGATTCGCCTCGGCATGTTCGTGGACGAAAATCAGGCTCGTGTGGTCGAACAGCGTGCTATCGCCTTCCGGAACTGATTCGAGCTTCGCCACCAGGTACGCGAACTCCTCCACGTGCCACCGGCAAATATCACGCAGCACGTGTAAGCCGTCCGATCCATCCGCACCGGCCGTCTTGTCTGGCGAGTGCGTGTAGTCATGATGCCGCGCCGAGGTATAGCCGAGCCATGGAAACCGCGTCAGGCTCTGGCATTTCGTCAACATATAAGAGGCGACGCGCGTCTGGCGCATCGACAGCGCCTGCACCAGCAGGTCGCTCTGCAATCTCGCAATTCGCGGCCAATCCTTCATATCGCCGTCGAAGTCGGGCGGATCAACTCGTGCATACTCCGGAGGCAGCCCGGCAATAGCGCGTTCCAAGTCCCGGATACTCGACAAATGCTCGTCCACCCGGGCCTTATCGTCTCCCGGCAGCGCCTTCTCAAGGGTCGAAGCGTCCGCGCGCACCACATCCAGAATACTGTGCTTCCGATTTACCCAGCCCTCTTCGCGTGCACCAAACAAGCGGTCAAACAGCCGGTGCGGAATCATCTCCGGCGGCAGCGCCCGCTCGTATCCCGCCCAGCTCATATTGCGCTGCATGCTCTCGCCGAAAGATTCCTGAGCCACACCGATCTGCAGCGAGCGGAAGCGCGAATCCCCGCCGATCTTCCCCGCGATAATCTGGTCAATCGATGGCCCGCTCGGTCCGCGACCGGTGAAATCCCGGCCAGTCATCAAACCGCTCATGGAGTTCGTATGGCCGTTCCCCTTGCCGCTCGCGGCCGCATTGTCTACGCCGCTAAGCACGTGAATGTCCTTGCGCCAAGCGGCAAGCGGAGCGAGGCATGGAGTCAGCTCGTAGTTGCTTCCTTCCTCAGTGGGAATCCAGTAGCGTTCCGGAATGCCGTTGCCGTTGAACCACAGAACAAAACGGGTTTCAATCGGTTTCTCTACCGTGGCCGCATTCGCCGCCGCCGTCCCCGGTGTGGACGCATACGCGGTCCCCGTCGAATTGAACATCGACGCCAGCGGCGGAAGACCAATCACGATCTTCGCTCCGGCTGCCGTGAGTCCTTTCAGCAGCGCCCTGCGGGAAGTCCTAACGCGATTGATGATTATTTGCGACATCCAGCCTCTGTTTGTCCTGGGGAAATTCTCTGAACAGGACTAATGACAATATTAACTCTTTAAAGCGGAAACCGGAATTGCGGAAGTCGTCGGTGACGAACCGGATCAGGGGCCGGTCCGCCGCCGTTTCGTGTCTTCCGGCCTGAAACCGGAAATACTGTTTCACTACGCACTCCTGGCATTGGGGACTGTTCGCCAGCACCGCGCCCAACTGTTGCGGCGACGAAAACTCCGAATTCGGAATGCCAGCAACGTACGCATTTGTATTCAGCGGCAGCGTGATGATTCGCTTCGGTACGGGATGTTTTCCATCCTCGTCTTCGTCCTCATAGGATTTCTTGCGGAATTCCAGGACCATTTGTTCTCTCCGTGCCCCAATCGCATCGAACTTCTCAAGTCCGAATCCCACGGCATCCATCAGCTTGTGGCAGGTGGCGCATGAGGCGTTGGTCGTGTGTTCCGACATCCGGTCGCGATTGGTCTGCGGCTTCGCCTCCGTGACCGGTGGCAGATTCGTGTTTACGCCCGGCGGCGGATCCGGCACATGCTGACAGAGGAACTGTTCCCGTACAAAAAGGCCCCGCGCCGTGGGCGATGAATCTTCCGGTTTCGCCGTCAATGCCAGAAACAAACCTTGCCCTAAAATCCCCGCCCGTTCAGAGTTCGCTGGAAATGCCACCCGCTCGAAATCCCTGGCCGGTGCCGGTACGCCATAGATCCGGGCTAGTTCCGGGCTGATGTAGCCGTAATTAGCCCTAAAAAGATCCATGAAATCGCCATCGTTCCATACCAGATCGGAGACAAACGTGCGCGCCTCTGTGATCATGGCGTTCGCTGTTTCGCGCGTAAAATACGGGAACTTGCGCCGGTCCTTGCTCGCGGTAGTCAACCGGTCAAATCGCAACCATTGGCTTACAAACTCATCCAACGATTCCTTAGCCCGCGGGTCGGACAGCATGCGCCGCACCTGCTTCTCCACGCCCGCCCGGGTCGCCAGTTCGCCACGCTCAGCGGCGGCGAAAAGTTCGGCATCGGGCATCGTGTCCCACACCGAAAACGAAAGCCGGCTGGCCGTCGCCCATGCCTTCAATTTCGGGTCTGACGTTGTGTTGATCCAAAACAGGAAGTTCGGCGATTGCAACATCGCCTCCACCACCAACTGCGCGCCCTTCAAGAAATCCGGTTCTTTTGCCAGCAGCGATTCGTAGCGCTGCTGCTCCTCCGGTTCCAGGGGGCGCCGGAACGCCTTCAGACCGAATTCCCGCACAAACCGCTTCCCACACTCCAGCGAAGGGTTACAGGAAAGCAGCCCATGTGTGTCGCCTCCGAGAAAGGCCGCCTGCGCCAGCTTCTCCGCGGCGTTGCTGTAAGCCTCCTCAAGAAGCGGCGAAATGCTCTGCCCGCGGGACTGGTTCAAGAATCCGTTGACAAAGTCCTCCGGCGGAAACTGGATCGTCGGTCCTGTTTGGTCGCCCAGTAAATCGCGCACCGTGTGGTTGTATTGGCTGTGTGTCAAGCGCCGAAGGAGCGCATCCTGGGCCACGTCCCCGCCATCACCGTCCAGCTCTCGATACTTCAGGGCCGTCGACAGCTCGACACCCGATAATTGTGCCAGCTTCGCAATCCACCCTTTCAATTCCGCTTCCTCCGGGCTATTCTGCTTAATCCTCTCGCCCCCGGTATGCGGCATCCGCGCCGTCGGCTTGCGCAGTAAAAGGGACGCCTCCAGATTTTGCCGGTCCACCAAAGCAACCAGAGAATTCCCAAAAGCCGCGATCTTATCGGCATCAGCATCGGCCTCGGGAAAATGGAGTCGAGTCGCGGACGCCACGCCATCGGTGTTGTGGCAGGCACGGCAGTTTGCCTGTTCGAAAATCGGGAAAAGGGTGGCCCGGAAATCGCCGCTCTGCCCCCATAGGGCGCCCGCCAAAAGCAACAAAATCATCCGCCTACGCACGTAAAATCTCCATCAGACCTTGAGGTTTTCTTCAGCGCACCGCTCGTCCCTGTAGAATAGCAGGAGATGCGCCAGCTCATTGCGGCCCTCCTCTTTTTTGCAGTCGCGGCGCCGGCGGCGACCGAACGCGAGGTCGCAGAGTGGGTGCTCCGCTGGGAAGGAAGTTTGATCCTGGAAGGGTCAAACGAGCCCATCCGCAATCTCTCCCAATTGTCTCCCAGCGACTTCCACATTGCCTCCATCGATCTCACCGCCGCCGTCATGCGCCCCGTCGAGCTCCGCAAACTCGAAGGCCTGACCCATGTGCGCCAGCTTTATCTGCCGGGCCGAATCTGGAACCCGGGCGCGGGCAATGAAGACAAGACCGGTGTGTTTGAAGCCCTGGCCTCACTCACCTCCGTCGAGCGCATGGCCTTCAGCTGGCATTTCAACTCGAATATCGAAGTCGATGACAAAGACATCGACAAGCTCGCTCCCTGGTCGGGACTAAAGCAATTCCGCTGCGGTCAATGCCGCCTCGCCAAACCCAAGTTGTCGGTCTTCTCGCAATTGCGCGACCTCGATCTCAGCGACAATCCCTTCACCGACGAAGGCATGGCTTCCCTCGCCGGGCTAAGGAACCTGAAACATCTGATTTTGCGGAACACGCTGGTCACCGACGATGGCCTCAAATATCTGCAGGATTTGACCGCTCTAGAAGAACTCGATCTGTCCGGGACTCGCATCATGGGCCGCGGCCTGGAGCATCTCAGAAACTTGAAATCGATTCGCGGCTTGAATCTGCTAGGCGCGCAGGTGCCCGATGAATCCTTGGGCGTTCTCTCCGGCATGAAATCGCTGGAGGTCTTGAACCTCTACCGGACGCTCGTGACGAACTCCGGCCTAGCCAGTCTGTATTCTTTGAAAAACCTTACTGATGTCGATGTCCGCTACAGCCGTGTCACCACCAATGGTGTCGAAGCGCTTCGCGCTGCCCTGCCCGAAGTCAAGGTCCGTTTCGATGGAGCCGCTTTCTCCAGAACGCCTAGCGCCGGAGCCGCAAAACCCGCCGATTCCCCTCCCCAGGCCATTGCCACGTGGGTTCGCCTGATGGGCGGAAGCGCTGACTTGGTGGACGGCCACCTGACATCCGTTAGTTTGGCTTCCACCTCCTTGAGTGATGCGCAGCTCGCATTTCTCGAGAATCTCCCGGACATCCAAAAACTCGATCTCCAAGTGACGCAAGTCTCAGATCTGGGCTTGGCGTCCGTCCAGCGGCTCATCGGTCTACGCGAACTCAATCTCAGCAACACCACCGTCTCGTCAGCGGGCCTCTCAAAACTCGCGGCGTTAAGCCACCTCGAAACTCTCAAGCTGGCCGGGACGCTGGTCGACGGGCCGGGACTGGCCCAGTTAAAAGAGCTAACGGCATTGCGCGATCTCGATCTGTCCGGCTCTCATGTCGCCGATCGCGGTCTTGAAGACATCGCCTTGCTCACCGGCCTGCGCACTCTGCGGCTCCGCTTTCTCGACATCACCGATGCCGGCCTAGGCGGACTCGCCAAACTCGCCAAACTTGAAAGCCTCGATCTCAGCAGCACCGAAATCACCGACGCCGGCCTCAAACAAATCGCCGCCCTCACCAACTTGCGCGAGCTGTATTTGAACTACACCGTCACCGGCAACGCCGGCCTCGCGGCCTTGAAACCTTTGCAGCGACTCCAGCGCCTCGAACTGACCCACACCCGCGCCAACAACGAGGGCATCGCCGCAGTCGCCGGCCTGAAGAACTTACACGTCGCCAAGCTCGACTACATGACGCTCGATGATCAGGCTGTCACGTTTCTCAAGGATCTTCCTCGGCTGCGTGAGTTGAGCCTCGATGCCACCAGCATTACCGATCGGGGCGCCCAAACCTTGCGCTCCATGACTGAGCTGCGCGCCCTCAACATCTATCACACGCTCGTCACCGAGAACGCATTCCATGCCCTGAAGACCGCTCTGCCGGAGTGTCAAATCGTATTCGATCGTGATTCGGCTTTACCCAACCGGAGAGTCCGCCAATGAAAGCCCTTTGGTTCGCCCTCCTCCTCTGTGCAGTTTCAGCCTGTGGAGAAACTCCAACAAGCGAAGACACTCAATGGATCACCGACCTCGGGGGCACCGTGGCGCGCAATGCTCAGGGCCTCGTCACCGCCATCAGCCTGCGCGGCACCTGGGTCACCGATACCGACCTCCGCCGCTTGAATCGCTATTCCGCCTTGAGTGTACTTGATCTTTCCCTCACCCACATCACCGATGGCGGCATGCAAGAGATCAAGAACCTGCGCGGCGTTACCGATTTCAACCTCTATTTCGCCGAGTACGTCACCGATGAAGGTGTCGCCGCCATCAAAGACTGGAAACGTCTCAAGCGCCTCAACCTGCACGGCACCAAGGCCGGCGACACCGCTCTTGAGCATATTGCCGGACTCACGTTACTCGAATCGCTCGATGTCGGCTCCACCTTAATGACCGACGTCGGCCTCGAACGGCTCACCAGCCTAACGAACCTCAGGTCATTGACCATGGGCGGCAACGAACTGGGCGACGCCGGCATGCAAGCACTCCGCCAGATGCCGAATTTAACTTACCTCGATCTGAGCGGCCGCCAGGGCAACGATAAGAACGTCTGGAGTATCGCCATGTCCAACACCGGACTCCAGGCCGTTCTCACTCTCAAGAATCTGCGCGAATTGCGCTTCTCTTGCGTATCGACGTCGGTGGGAATCGAAGGCGCGAAGCTGGGAGAAGTAAGCACCCTCAGCGTCACCCAGAAATGGTTGGAGCAACTCAAATCGCTGACCGGTCTCGAGCGGCTGAAACTGCAGGGCTGCGGACGGATCAATGATGAAGCCGTCGCGGTCCTCATCGCCATGCCGTCCCTCCGCGAAGTCGACCTGAAAGGCACCACCGTCACGGAAAAAGGCGCAGACATTTTGCGCGCCGCCAAACCACGCGCCGTGGTCTATATCGGGCCTTGGGAAGGCAAAGCTGCTGCCTACCGTAACAATTGAGCGCTGGACTCTGCGCTGGACCAGTACCCGAACAGCAGCACGCCTTGTCCGCTCCCAATTGCCAGGTCGAATTTTGATGACTCACAGCTACACCAGAATCTGCTCCCAGGATCAGCCGCCCCAGGTCGTGCTGCTCATCGGCGTGCCGACTGATATAGTTTTTCCGTGGCCGAACGCATCGAAGATTACGCTTTAATTGGGAATGGCTCAACCGCCGCGTTGGTTTCGCGCTGCGGGTCGATCGATTGGATGTGTGTCCCCCGCTTTGACTCCCCGGCCTGCTTCGCGGCATTGCTCGGCAGCGAGGAAAACGGCCGCTGGCTCATTTCCCCGGTGAGCGATCGCGTGTCGATTAAGCGTCGATACCGGCCTGGAACGCTGGTCCTTGAGACAGAATTTACGACACCCGAGGGTTCCGTGGTGCTGCTTGACACCATGAACAGGCGCTCTTGGAACTCAGACGTCCTTCGGTTAGTACGCGGCGTGCGCGGTGACGTCGCAATGCGCACCGAGCTGATCATCCGATTCGACTACGGAACTGTTATCCCGTGGTTTACCCAGGAAGCTGCCAATCGCTGGGGAGCTGTCGCGGGAGCCGACCGGCTCACGCTTGCCACTCCCGTCCATGTACACGGCGAGAACTTCAAGACCGTGGCAGAGTTTAAGGTTGCCGATGGGCAAGAGATTCCCTTCTCGCTCACGTGGTCGAGATCATTTGTCGAGCCGCCTGAATCTCCGGATGTGAGAGAGGCAATCGAGAAGATCACGACCGAATGGATCACTTGGTCGGCTCAAGGAAGAGTGGGCGGTCCTTGGAACGAAGCTGTGCTACGGTCGCTCATTACGCTCAAAGCACTCACGCACCACCAGACTGGCGGAATCGTCGCCGCGCCCACTACGTCGCTGCCCGAGCGGATAGGTGGAGCGCGGAACTGGGATTACCGTCTTTGCTGGCTGCGCGACGCCACTATGACCCTCTATGCGCTGATGAGTTCCGGATTCCACGAAGAGGCCCGAGCGTGGCGCGAGTGGCTTGTGCGCGCCGTCGCAGGAAGCCCGGCGCAAATGCAAACCGTTTACGGCGTCGCCGGCGAGCGCCGTCTTACGGAGTATGAGGTTCGGGGACTCTCGGGATATGAAGGATCGCTTCCCGTTCGCATCGGAAATGCAGCTTCCGAACAGGTCCAATTGGACGTGTACGGTGAGGTGATCGATCTGCTCTTTCAGGCCCGTCGGCTCGGAGTCGTAGGGATGGACGGTGCCTGGAACCTGGAACATGCCCTCGTCGAACATATCGAAACGATCTGGGAAAGGCCGGATGCGGGCATCTGGGAGGTTCGGGGCGGAGACCGCCACTTCACGTTCTCGAAGGTCATGGCCTGGGTCGCTCTCGACCGGGCCATTCGCACTGCCGAAGGATTCGCATCAAGAGCTCCGCTCGAACGCTGGCGCGCGCTGCGGGAGCGAATTCACCAGGAAGTGTGTCATCGCGGATTCGATTCCGGCATGGGTTCCTTTGTTCAGTATTTCGGGAGTAAAGCGCTGGACGCGAGCCTGCTCCTTCTCCCGGTGGTCGGGTTCCTTCCGCCCGAGGATCCGCGCATCCGTGGCACCGTAATCGCGATTGAGCACAGCCTCTTCAGGGATGGATTCGTGGCGCGTTATGATACTGCCCGCTCGGCAGATGGACTGAATACCAGCGAAGGCGCGTTTCTGGCATGCAGCTTTTGGCTCGCCGACAACTATGTCCTGCAAGGGCGCCACGCCGAAGCACGCGATCTGTTTGAGCGTATTCTCGACTTGCGCAATGACGTCGGTCTGCTCTCGGAGGAATACGACGTAAAGCTGCAGCGCCAAACCGGTAACTTTCCGCAAGCCTTTTCTCACGTTGCATTGGTGAACACGGCCCACAATCTGACCAGCAAACTCTCGCCGGTCCATCATCGTTCCGGTGCCTCTGAACGATAAACATTCCAGATTCGGTGCGCTGGAAAACAAAATCTGATGACCAATCGGTAAGCGCGGGAGTCGACTCGCAAGCGGTGATTGACAGAGCGCTGAGTGCAGAAACCGAGCAGGATCTCGCGAAAACCTCTCTGTCCGCTGGTTTCCCTGTACATGTGGCGGAGGAACATATGAAATCGCTCGTGACTTCGATTGTCGCGAGCCCGAAATCCAGGAACTTGGCCTGCCGGCCGTAGAGTTATTCCTGCTGCTTTCTGCTCGCAAAGATAAGCGCCATCACACCAGCAGTGATAACAAGCACGCCGCCGACGCGAGGGATCGTTATGGTCTTCTCGCGCTTTGCCGTAACGTCGATCGAATCCGTATGGATGATCTTTTCCCTGGTGCGGTACTTGATGCTCGGCGAAACGAATAGGGTCAGGCCCAGTAGTATCAGCAGGACGCCGATGATTCTTAGCCAGAGAGTTTCGGCGCGACTCATCTCTTGCATGCTAGCAGAGTAACGACGGCATCAACAGCATCAACGGCCTCTTTGGCGGCCGGCAGGTCCGCATCGTATCGTGTTGCCCTCGGAATCGACCGCCCGATACAAATACGCCCATCTGCCTGCTAGGCGAACGTATGTTTCATCCACCCGCCACGAGCGGTTCGGCTTGCGCATGTCACAGCGAATCCGTTGACTCAGAATTGGCGCATAGCGTAGAACCCAGGGGGCGATCGTGGAGTGATCCAG
>Ga0075426_10001080_pt1 | contig 19156 bp, 19 predicted proteins | sample SoiMethybrSBSTD5_FD_75304 | JGI IMG/M metagenome (GOLD analysis project Ga0075426, IMG submission 75304) | Bulk soil microbial communities from a Populus tree surrounding site in Tennessee, USA - Soil MetaG P. TD hybrid SBSTD5 | ecosystem: Environmental > Terrestrial > Soil > Tree plantation...
TTGATGCAAACTGAACGCGAACTGAGACAGCAGATCGTAGAGATCGGACGCAGAATCTACGAGCACGGTTTCGTCGCCGCATCCGACGGCAACGTCAGCGCCAGACTTTCTGACGGTAGCATACTCACTACGCCGACGATGGTGTGCAAGGGGCGAATGTCTGAGGACATGCTCGTCCTGGTGGACATTGAGGGAAACAAGCGGCGGCGCGATGAGCAAAACCCCTCGTCTGAGTTTGCGATGCACAGGACGATTTATAAGCTTCGTCCCGATGTGCACGCGGTAGTTCACGCGCATCCGCCTTTTGGAACCGGCTTCGCTGTAGCTAATGTTCCGCTCGACAAGCCGTTGTTGTCGGAAGTGATATTGACGCTCGGATGCGTACCGCTGACTGGATACGGCACTCCTTCGACGGAAGAATTGCCTGATTCGCTGTCGCCGTTTATTCCGCATCACGATGCGCTGCTGCTTGCGAATCACGGGGCTGTCGCCTACGGGCCGGATCTGGAGACGGCATTTGCTCGAATGGAAACGCTCGAGCACTTCGCGAAGATAACGCTGGTGGCGAGGCTGGTTGGAAGGCCTCACGAGTTGCCGGCTGAAGCTATCGAGAAGCTCTTGGATGTTCGTGAGCGGGCCGGCTACATGGCTGCCGGCTCCCGCGGATGTCAAGCGTGTGGATTTTCGCAGGGTCATTCTTCGACGTGCGCCGTGGGCAGCGCGACTGCTTCGTACGGATCGAACGGCGATGACACCGTGACGCTGACTCGACGAGAGTTGACGTCGTTGATAACAGAAGCCGCGCGCCTGGTCGCGCGAGAAATGAAAAACTAAGGATTTTGGATTTTAGATTTTGGATTTTGGATTGATAAGACTAATGTGATTGCGCCGGCATCTTCAATCTAAAATCTAAAATCTAAAATCCGAAATCCCGAAGGGGAGATTCAATGGAAGCTCTTGGAATGATCGAGACGAAGGGTCTGGTCGCGATGATCGAAGCCGCTGATGCAATGGTCAAGGCCGCTAATGTGACCTTGATAGGCTACGAAAAAATCGGCGCCGGACTTGTAACTGCCATTGTGCGAGGCGACGTCGCTGCGGTCAAGGCGGCAACCGATGCCGGCGCAGCCGCCGCGCGACGCGTCGGCGAGCTTGTCAGCGTTCACGTCATCCCACGTCCGCACTCCGCGGTAGATGAGAATATGCCCGTGACCCCTGAATCGCGCGAAAGGTGAGGAAGATGCGTGAAACGTGAAGCGCGACTCGTATAATTAGGTAGATCACGGATCAAAACTCACGCATCGCGTTTTCACGTATCACTAAACCATGATTCTTGCTCGTATAGTCGGAACTGTAGTCGCCACGCGAAAGGACGAACGCCTTCACGGGCGCAAGCTGCTTGTCGCTCGCCTTGTTGGCGTTGACGGTGCGGATGAAAAAGGCCACATCATCGCGGTCGACACAGTAGGAGCCGGAGTCCATGAAGTAGTCTTGATCGTGCAGGGCAGCTCTGCGCGAATGGCTTTCGGCTGCAAGGAGTGTCCCATCGACGCCGCTGTTGTAGGAATAGTTGATACGGTAGAAGTCAGCCAGTAGTCGGTGGCCGGTTGCTGGTGGCCGGTGTCTGCTTAAAATGGAAGGAGAACCGACCACCGGCACCCGGCCACCGGCCACCGATTTCTATGAACACCGTCCGAGTAGCACTCGCCCAGATCAACCCAACCGTAGGCGACCTTTCGGGCAACAGCGATCTGGTGCTTGATTACATCAACCGCGCGCGAGCTGCCGGCGCCGACATCGTTGCCTTTCCCGAACTTGCCCTGACTGGTTATCCTCCCGAAGACCTGCTGCTCAAACCTCATTTCGTTCGCGATAACCTGTCGGCATTGGATCGAATTGTAGCCGCCGCCACAAATCTCATAGTCATAGTCGGTTTTGTCGATACCGACGGCTCCGACACTTACAACGCCGCGGCATTGATCGCGAACGGCAAGCTCCTGGATCGATATCACAAAAATTTCTTGCCTAACTACGGCGTGTTCGACGAGGAGCGCTACTTTCAAAGCGGCACTCGGTGCCCGGTCTTTTCGGTTGGCGGAGCACGCATTGGGCTGAACATTTGTGAGGACATTTGGTACCCGGGCGGCCCCACCAAGTTGCAAGCCTTGATCGGCGACGCCCATCTGATCGTCAACATTTCTTCTTCGCCTTACTATGCGCGCAAGACCGTCGATCGTGAGCGGATGCTGTGCACTCGCGCGGAAGACAATGCGGTCGCGCTCGCATATTGCAATCAGTTCGGCGGACAGGACGAGCTCGTGTTTGATGGCAACAGTTTGATCATCAATGAAAACGGCGCCATCCTCGCGCGAGGCGCGTCGTTCGCTGAAGACCTGGTGATCGCGGACATCAATATCGAACGAGTCTTTGCCGAGCGGCTGCACGACCCTCGACGCCGTCGTGAAAAGCTGAGAGTCACGGCTGACAGTTCGCTTTACTACCTCGACATAGGAAACGGTCTCGCGCCATCGACTGCGAAGCCCCCGCTCGATCAGCGTGTTGAATCGACCCTCGAAGATACTGAAGAAATCTACGCCGCGCTTGTGACAGGAACGCGCGATTATGTTCGAAAGAACGGCTTCGATAAAGTTTATCTCGGGCTGTCGGGAGGGATCGATTCGGCGCTCACCGCAGTCATCGCAGCCGATGCGATCGGAGCCGACGGCGTGAACGCAGTCTTCATGCCCACTCGCTATTCGTCGTCTGAATCGGCTCGCGACGCGAAGCAGCTTGCGAGCAATCTGGGAATTCATTTTCAAATCATCGAAATCGAACATACCTTCAATGAGTACGCAAAAATGATGGCGCCTGCGTTCAACGGGCTCGCAGAAGACACGACCGAAGAAAACATCCAGGCGCGAATTCGCGGCAACATTTTGATGGCGCTCACCAACAAGTTTCGAGGTCTGGTGCTTTCAACCGGAAACAAGAGCGAGATGAGCGTCGGCTATTCGACGTTGTACGGCGATATGGCAGGTGGCTTCGCAGTTTTGAAGGACGTTCCGAAAACGCTCGTGTATCAGCTTTCGCGTTTCGTGAATGAGCGCGGGGGCCGTCCGGTCATTCCTGAATACATAATCACTCGAGCACCTTCGGCTGAGTTGCGTCCTGATCAGAAAGACCAGGATACGCTTCCGCCTTATGAGGTTCTCGATGAGATTCTCGAGTGCTACATTGAAAGAGATATGAGCGCCGAAGCAATTTCAGAAGCCGGTTTTCCAGTTGAGACCGTTAAATGGGTAGTGAGCCGCGTCGACGCCGCCGAATATAAGAGACGTCAATCGGCTCCTGGGATCAAGATCACACCGCGCGCATTCGGCCGCGACCGCAGAATGCCCATTACAAACAAGTATCACAACTGATTGGATACTCTTGTGGTCCAGATCGAGACTTGGTCAATGGGATTCAGCCATTGCCTCTGTTTTCTTGGATGACACGAACCGTCGCCTCAGAACTCGCCAAACGAACCACACTGGGAGCACAACGAGAAGCGCGACAGGAATCAGAACAATCACCGCCTGAATTACGAAGAGAATGATCGAGGCGGCTGTATCTACCGCGTCACCGAAAGCTTGCTTTATGCTGTAACCGAATCCAGTCGTCGTAGCGGCGACGAGCGGCGCAGGCATCTGAAGCGTGGCAGTGATAGTCGACAGCGCCGATTGATTCTCCAGGAAGCGCCGACGGCCTTCGAGACGTTCGATCTCGGTTCGCACATCCGCCAACTGGCTCTGGACCTCCAACGCATCCGAAACTTTTTTGGCTTGTTTCATGATCTCCAGGAACTGAGCTTCGAGCGCTTTCTTGCTGCGGATGCGAGCGTCGAGGTCGAGATATTCTTCGGATACGTCTTGCCCGGAAACTTTTTCCTGAACCACGCGACCTCCGACAGCTCGAATCTGCGCAAGCGCTTCGCTAAACTGCGACGAAGGAACCCGCGCGACAATTGTTACGGTTTGAGTTGGCTTGATCTGGGGACCTCCATCGTTCTGCTTGAACTCGGACGTCACCACGAATCCACCCTGCGCTTCAGCAATCGAGGTGATCTTTCGAAGATTGTCCGTTGGCGAGTCAGTTTCGATGGTGATCTCGGCGTTGCGGATGATCTTCCGATCCGACGCCAAAGTGGCCGCTTGCACGGCGGCTGCTCCTTCCAGAGAGACTTGCGTTTCTTGTCCTCCCAGCTTCGCTACAATCGCATGGGATAAAGATTTTTCTTGATCGGTCTTAGACTGTGACGCCGAAGGCTTGGACGCGTCTTTGCTTGTGGCGGACGCGGGAGCGGTTTGCCGCTCACTCGCTTGCTTGTTTGTTTGCTGGCACCCGCCGAGTAGAAACAGAGCTGCGGCCAAAAGTAGTGTTATGGTAATTCGCATGGCACACCTCCTCGGTGTTAGAACCTTTTCGACGGTTGGAAGTTCCAATCTCTTCAACAAGAGAACGGCAGCCGCTTAAAGACCTTCAGAAAAAACTAAGGGGGCCTGGTTCCAGCCCCCAAAGCGTCTATGACCTCTGATCTTGCGAAATGACCACGCTAAGGCTTCTCGACGATGTCCTTTTTCAAACCCGTCAGCGCCTCGGCTACTTCCTTCTGTTCCTTTTCGGGCACTTTGAACTTTGTAAGGGTCGCCACCAGATGCTTGACCGAGATGTTCCAATCCTCTTCGGTGATCCCTAGTCCTTTGTGCGCCGTCTTCATGTCGCGTCCGATATACACGCAAGGTCCGCCCGTCGCCGCGCACAACTGATCGAGCACGAGTTGACGAATTCTCATCTTGGAATTGTCGCTGGCTCCGACAAAAAAACGACCGAGAGTCTTGTCAGTCGCAAGCCTGGTGATGAAGTCATCGGTTACTGCGGCAAGCGCATCGTAGCCTCCAAGCCGTTTGTAAAGCGAGTCCCCGCTTTGCGCGGTTACGTTGCGTGAACCGCCTAGCGAAAGAAATACAACCGTCGCGATTAAGAAACTCATCGGGAAATTCTTCTTCACTTGTTCCCTCCTTCGTAATTTTGGTTTGGGCAGTAAATGTCAAACAGGTTTGCTGGAAAACAATCAAGCCAAAACGAACAACTGAGAATGACCAATCTCCAAGCTGATATTTATTACGTAGCTTCCCAGTGCGTTGGATTTTACATAATGAAGGTGGGCACGAGAAGCGGACAAAACCCCTCGTGCCCCATCGATTGAGCCTCTCGACCCTCAGGCGAGAGTCGCTCTTAGGCAGGGTTGAGGCTCAACGCCCTGACGCGGGGAGGGGATGGTTCTCCGCCCCAGGGGCTTGAGGGTGGCTAGAAGGTTGCCACCCAAACCGGCGGTTAGTGCTTGAGCGGAAGGTACCGCCGTGCAAAAAGCCGAAACCTGAACCTTATTCAGTTTTGTTGGGATTTATCTCCCCTCCCGTCTTTTAATGACGAAAAAGGTGATTCGATTTCAGCAAAACGAAAAAGAATTTGGAAAGGGTTAGGAAAGATGCAGCCGGAACGATCCCTGATGTGATGTAGCAGTGTCGAACGCTGAATCAGAATGACAGACAAATCGAAAATGAGTATGAAGGCCATGGCAGCGACGGGATTGGTGCCTAATCAGGCGAACCGTCGCTGCCTAGGGCATTGAAAACTCAGTTCTATTTATCTTTCCACTCGGGAATCCTGCCCGGAGTCCACGGAGCGCCTGCTGCCTCCATCGCTTTCTCAAGCTTCGCAAGGTCGCCTTCTATGAGAGATCGCAATTGACCAAGAACTCGCTCGAACTCCTGAGCCGCCGCCGCATAATGATCCTTCTGTGTTTGGGTGGGAGCCGACGTCGACATTCTCTGATCCGAAACGATCGTGCCGATCCGTTGGATTATTGAGGGCGGCAGCGTTTCCTGACGAGCTTGCAGCGCCGTGTCGCCGCGAAGCGCACGAAGGATGTCGTTCGTCCTCTTTTCGATTGAGGAAGCATCGTCTGTAAGCCGCGCTTCGGCAGCAGGAGTCTCACGCAGCGCACGTTTGATTTGAGCCAGCCGCGATTTCAACTGGTTTGCAGTTTCAAGCGCGCCTGTTGCAGCTCGCTGCAAACGCGCGACCTTCTGCTGGAACTCGACGAGCGCAGCCCGGTCCGGAGCGGGCATCGAGGCTTGTCCTTCGATGTACACATTGAATTCCTGCGGCCCCGACACTTGAGTAGTTGCGCCGTTGATGTGTTTTGAAAGGGTCACCGAATATTTTCCCGGCATGACGAGCGGGCCACCTGGAGGCTCGGCGAAAGGATCCTCTTCACCCTCTTCTGTCGGCCGCGAAGGCGCAAGCGTCGGAGCAGGATAACGAAGATCCCAACTGACTCGATTCAATCCCGGCGCAGCCACTGCATTCAATCGACGCACGATTCGGCCTTCGGAATCTTTGATTGTGAAAAAAGTTTCAGGCGCCTCTTCCTCTTGTTCGGCGCTCAGCTCGGACATCGTCGGATAAGGAAGCGGCTTGCCGGCTTTCTCGGCCTCTTTCTCAGCTTCCTCGCGGCGCTGCTTGCTCGTCTTCGGAGCTTCTTTGAGGTAATAAGTGAACGTCGCGCCAAACGGCGGATTGTCAGCCGTGTAATATGCCTCACCTTGAAATGATTTTCCTCGTCCACCGAGCGGTTGAGACTGAATATACATCATCGAATCTTTCACCGGAAAAAGTATCGCCTCCTGAGAAAGCATGTCCGGCTTGAGGGTCCGAAGCGGCGTGTAGTTGTCGAGGACGTAAATACTGCGCCCAAACGTTCCGACCACCAGATCGTTCTCTCGTTTTTGGATCGCGAGGTCCCTGACTGAAATCGTCGGCAAGCCGCCCTTGAGCTGAATCCATTTTTTCCCGCCGTCGATAGCGAAGAACAAACCAAACTCCGTTCCGACGAAAAGCAAATCCGGATTGACATGGTCCTCGGCGATAGCTAGCACAGGCCCGTTGGTTGGAAGGTTGCTCTTGATTGAAGTCCACGACTTGCCGCGATCGGTGCTCTTGAACAGGTAGGGCGCGAAGTCGCTTCTCTTGTGATTCTCGAACGCCGCATAGACGGTATTGGCATCGTGCTGTGATGCGAGCAAGCGGCTCACGTAAGTCATATCAGGCACGCCGGGAAAGCTTTCAAGCTTGCGCCAACTCTTGCCCGCGTCTTCAGTAATTTGAATCAAGCCGTCGTCGGTGCCGACGTAGATCAACCCTTCCTGTTTGGGCGACTCCGAAAGCGCGGAAGAATTGCCGAAAGGATCGGTGGATGTATGTTTCGCAACGGCATCAGGGCCCCACACTTTTCCCATCACAGGCAGCTTGTTTCGGTCGAGCCCGCGCGAGAGTTCCGCGCTGATGACCTTCCAGGTATCGCCTCGATCGTCGGTGCGATAAAGCCTATCCGCTGCAAAATAGAGCCGCGTGTGCGAATGCGGGCTGATGATGAAGGGCGAATCCCAGTTGAAGCGGAGCGGCTCTTCGCCGGGCCGCTCGCTGGGCTGGATTCCCATACGTTCTCCGGTTCGCTTATCGAAGCGCACCAGCACGCCGTACTGCAGCTCGGCGTAGATAGTATTTGGATCTTCTGGATCGACCTGCGCGCGGAAGCCGTCGCCGCCCTGCGTCACGAACCAGTCCGCGTTGACTATGCCTGAAGCGCTTCGTGTGCGAGACGGCCCGCCTACGTTGAAGTTGTCCTGCATTCCTCCATAAACGTTGTAGAACGGAGTCGCATTGTCGACGGTCACATCGTAGAACTGGCCCAGCGGAAGATTCGATCTGAATTGCCAGTTCAGGGCCCGGTCGAAGCTCTCATATACTCCGCCATCGCAACCGACAATGTAGTGTTTGTTGTCATCGGGGTCGATCCAGATGACGTGATTGTCGACGTGCTTGTCTTTTTCTCCGAGACGTCGCAGCGTCCGGCCGCCGTCGTCGGAAACCATTATGAAAATATTCATCACGTAGATGCGATCGACTTCTTTCGGGTCAGCGAAGATGTGGCCGTAGTACATTGCTCCCGTGTCAAAAGGGTTTCGTCTTTCCCAGTTGCCGCCGCGATCGGTCGAGCGAAAGATTCCGCCTTTTCCGTCGGCCGCTTCAACTGTGGCATATACCACATTCGTATCGACAGAGGAGATTGCGAGTCCGATTCGGCCCATATCGACAGTTGGAAGACCGGCCTTGAGCTTGTTCCAGGTCACGCCCGCATCTGTTGATTTGTAGATTGCGCTCTCTGGTCCTCCATCGATGAAAGTGAAAACGTGTCTGCGCCGTTGATAAGACGTCGCGTAGACAGTGTCCGGATTGTTCGGGTCTATCGCGACGTCTGAAACGCCGGTGTTCTCGCTGATCGATAGAATATTCTTCCAGGTCTTGCCGCCATCGGTGGTCTTGAAAAGGCCGCGATCGCCTCCGGGACCCCACAACGGGCCTTGAGATGCTACGTAAACGGAATCTGAGTTGCGCGGATCGAAGGCGATTTGTCCGATGTGCTCCGAATTCTTAAGCCCAACATTCTTCCACGTCTTGCCGCCGTCATCCGAGCGATAGACGCCGTCTCCCCACGCGACGCTGCGCTGACTGTTGTTCTCTCCGGTGCCGACCCACACCGTGAACGGATTTCGCGGATCGATCGCAATCGTGCCGATTGAGTAAGTGCCCTGGTTGTCGAATACTGGTGTCCATGTAATTCCAGCATTCGTAGTCTTCCATACCCCGCCTGACGCCGCTCCGATGAAATAGCGGGAGTGATCAGTCGGATCGACAGCAATGCTGCACACGCGGCCCTCGGTGAAGGCGGGCCCGATCGAACGAAGCTTGAGTCCGGCGAAGGTCGGTGATGACATCGGATCAGCGGGCTTCCGCTGCTGATCTTTCTTTTGATCCTCTTGAGACGGCTTCGCTTCGTCCTGTGTGCTGACGCTCTTCTTCTCTATCGCAAGCGCGAGAAGCGGGATTGGCATCAGAACCGCGATTGAAATGGCGACAACAAGAATACGGGCAGTTTTCACGAGAAACCTCCGGAGTGTTCGTCACGCGCTAGCGCAGTCGTTCAAAAGTGAATTCGACGTCAAGATTGGCCGCCGGCTTCAAAATGAGCTTGTCGCCATCGAGTTTGTACTCCCACTTGGTGGACGTTCCCATCGAAGCCGGATTCGATTGCGCGAGCTGTTGAAGGGTGATCACATTGCCTTGCACTTCGAATGAGCCGCAGGTCGCGGCGAGTCCCTGGTAGGCAGCGATGATTTTCTTCGCGCGCTCTTCTTGTGGCTCGCTTTGATCCCAGGTCTTTCGTCCTACGTTCGCGCGAACGAAAGCCATGTATTTTCCGTGAACCACGACCATGCCTTTGACTTCGGCTTCGGTCTGGCCGCCGCCTTGAAACTTCAGGCCTACGAATTTGTACGCGCCATCAAGCTTAGGATCAGCGGCCAGCGCATAGCCGGTCAGCACAAGAGCAATCGCAACGACGAGCAGAACTTTGAGTTTCATAAAAAATTCCTCCGTGTGTTGAAGATACTGGGCGATTTGATCATCGAATCGAGCCGGTATGATATCGTCAGCTCCGCAAATCTATCAAGGACATCGCCTGCTCCTGATGTGATCGGCTACAATGTCGTCAATGACAACAGACAAAAAGTCGGTCGCCGTGGTCGTTGATGACATGTTCTTTGGGGCAAAGATTAACAGCGCTGTTGAAGCTTGCGGGCGAAAGATCGAGCGAGTTAAGTCGCGCGAGCAACTCGAAGCGCTCGCCGCGACGCAGCCCTCACTTGTTATCGTTGACTTGAACTCGACCCGGTTGGATCCAATCGAATCGATTCAGTTGTTGAAGGCGCACTCTGATTTGAAGTTCATTCCAGTTGTCGGCTTCGTCTCGCACGTTCAAACTGATCTCATTCGCAATGCGCAGGCGGCAGGTTGCGATTACGTGCTGGCGCGTTCAGCCTTCTCTCAACTGCTCGGCGAAATAGTCGCCGGCGATTTCCGAAGCCTTGCTCAGAAGTAACTTAAGACCGGTTCCACCCTTTACTCTCTGGTGGGTAAATGACAGCGCGCGTCGATCAATAGTACAATTTTTATGAGCCTTAATTGAAAGCCGCGTTTCGCAGCGAAGCGTTATGAGGACTTATGGTGCGGACGGTTCGAGTCGGTGACATTGTTGGGTTCAGAACTTTTACGAGCGTGATTCGCTATGGAGAAGTGGTTGATGTATTGCCACGCGGCGAGAACGGGCGAGCGCATAGAAGAGACGAAATCAGCGTGCGCTTGAAGCCGGATGGTCACGTTGTGATGGTTCAGCGTTGGCGATTGGCCGAGCGTTACGATCGAAGGAAGATTCAGTGAACTCGGAGACGGAACAGAGAGACGCGGGGACGGGGCGACGCGCAGACGCGGCGACCTCGCGCGAGTGCATTCATCAGGCAAGGAAAACAATACTCGCCGAACTTGGGAAAGTCTTACAGGTCGTGCTTCTGGTTCTATCCATCGCATGTTTTGGCTCGGGCGCTGCCTCGCAGACCAAGAAGAAGACACCTCGCAAGTCTCAGCCGACGGCGCTCGATAATCGTGTGGCAAAAGCAAAAGCGGATTTGGTTGCGGCAGCAAAGGACTACAAAGAGAGTCTTCAGAAGCTGCTTGCGTTTGAGGAAGACGATGTTAAATCGGCGACCGAGCAACTCGAGAAACGAAAGGCGTTGCTCTCTCAAAACATCATCTCCAGAAAAGAAGTTGAAGATAGCGAGCGAGCGCTGGCGACCGCGCAAAACAAGGTCAACGACACTAAAAAGCAGGTCGGGGAATCAGACAGCTTGATTGCGGAAGCGAGCGGCGAGCGGCAGCTCGACAAGCTTGGTAAGTCGAGGCTCGGCGCTTATCAGGTGACCGCGGCGCTGATTCGCTATAATGGTCCCACCCACTGGGCCTTGTCCGATGCTTCAAAGGTGGAGGGTTATTTCGCGGCTACATTCAAACACACGCTGCCCATCAGCGCGTTCGGACAGACTGTGGTTCACGATCATTTGGGCTTCGATCATCACAACGCGATGGACGTTGCTCTGAGCCCGGACAGCAGTGAAGGCAAAGCGTTGATGGATTATCTTCGAGGTCAGGGCATTCCGTTCATTGCGTTTCATTATGCGGTTCCGGGGTCGGCTACCGGCGCGCACATTCATATCGGGTTGCCGTCGAGACGCATCAGATAGCACTTGCAGATCAATTCTCCGGACGACGTCGACACTGATCGCTCGCGTTCTTTCATCAGCCGTCCGTATCACAGCAGAGGACCTCTGAATACAATGCTCTAAAAAACGGGTGTAATTTGAAGACGGAGATATGACGAAAGAGACCGAAGTTCGAGTCGAGGCCGGTTGGAATGTACTAGCATTCACTGAAATGCTGCTGCTCTCGGTGTGGCTGGGCTCGATGATCTTCTTCAGCTTTGCCGTAGCGCCGAGTGCGTTTGCGGTTCTTCCGTCACGAGAGCTTGCGGGCAGAATGGTTACCAGCACAATCGGAAAAGTAGAAGTGCTCGGCCTGGTGATCGGCCCGCTTCTGATTCTGATTCAAGTTGCGAGTTGGCGAGGGAGCGACTCCCGCAGGACCATCGAGATCGTCAAAACCCTTCTCATAGTAGTTATGATAGCGGCGGCAGCGCTGTCGCACTTTTGGATCTCGCCGGAGATGGTGTCGCTTCGAGCGTCAATGGGTGTTCCTATCGACGAAGTTGCACTCGACGATCCTGTCCGTAATTCGTTTAACAACTTGCATCAGTATTCAGTAGCGTTGATGGGCACGGCAATGATAGCCGGACTCGTAGTGCTGTTTTTGACTGTTCGCTCATTGCGCTCCCGATGAAATTCTTCCTCCCTTGACGAGCATCGAAGCGAACTATAATCTCGCCTGAACTCGTGGAGACAACATCACAGGAAAACATTTCGCAAGATCGATCTACGCTTCCGCGTACGCTCGGTCTTGTTAGCGCGATAGCTGTTTTGATCGGTTCGACTATCGGCACCGGCATTTTTCGCTCACCAGCCGGGATCGCCCTGAAGGTTCCGCACGAAGGCCTGTACCTTTTGTTGTGGGCACTGGGCGGATTTTTTTCATTGTGCGGAGCGTTGACACTGGCAGAGCTCGCGTGCGCGTTGCCACACACCGGCGGCGTGTTCGTTTACCTTCGCGAAGGATGGGGACGATTGCCCGCGTTTCTCTTTGGATGGTCGGAGCTGACGATCATTCGAGCGTCCGCGCTAGGGGCAGTTTCGACTGTGTTCGCTGAATACTTGTTGCGATTGCTTCGAATCGATAGTCCGAGAGGAGTGCATTATGTTGCCGCTGCTGCGATCCTGTTGGTCGCGGTGTTCAACATTCTAGGCGTCAAACTCGGCGCATTAGTGCAGAACTTCACAACCGCAGCGAAGTATGGCGCATTGGTGATACTCGTGGTGGCGGCGTTCGTAATTGGAGGAAATAATTCCCCGCCGACGCCGGCGCAACCTATCGAGGTGCCGAGCAACACGACGCTTGTGATGTTCGGTCTGGCGTTCATTTCTTTGTTGTGGGTCTACGATGGCTGGGCCGATGTGACATTTCTCAGCGGGGAAGTGAAACTCCCCGAGCGCAGCTTGCCGCTGACGATCATCGGCGGAACGCTGGCTGTGATTGCGATCTACTTGCTCGCGAATTTCGCTTATCTTCATTTGCTGGACATCCCACAAATCGCAAACTCGAAGCTTGTCGCGGCGAACACGGCCTACAGAATCATCGGTGAAACCGGGGTCAAACTTGTTTCGATTGCGGTGATGATTTCTGCTTTCGGCACGTTGAATGGTTCGATGATGACTGGCCCTCGAATCTTTTTTGCGATGGCCGATGATGGATTGTTCTTCAAGAAGATTGCGTCGGTGCATCCTCGCTTCAAGACCCCTCACGTAGCAATCTCGCTCGCCGCCGCGCTCGCAATCATATTCGTGATGATCAGATCGTTCGAGCAATTGGCGGACGCCTTTGTACTCGCGATATGGCCGTTTTACGCGGGCGCAGCGGGGGCGGTTTACGCGCTTCGGCGCAAGCGTCCCGACCTCAGGCGTGCTTATCGAACCTGGGGTTATCCCATCACGCCGGCGCTCTTCATACTCGCGGTAGCTCTGTTGATTGGGAATGCTTTGATCGAGGACGTTGGCCACGCCGCGCGTGATAACTTCGCGTACTATCGAGCGCTCTTCACCGGAGGCGCTTTGCCGTATGATTCCAGCGGCGCAGTGCTGGTGTTCACCATTGTGCTCGCGGGGATTCCAGCTTATTTCATCTGGACTTCCTTTCAAACCGCCAAGAGATAGATTGCCAAACCCGGCAAAGCTATAATGCCCGCATGGTTCAAACTGCTCGAGCCCAGCCTCGCATTGTTGCGCGTCGATCCGAACCATCTGGATTCTGGAAATGGACGAAGCTCATAATCGCGGGACTCGTAGCGATTGCGATTGTCTATCAAGGCTGGGTCGTCTTCAGCATCTTCCGATTCAAAAACTCGAACCCATCATCTACCGCTCTGATGGACCAGCGTGCCGCCGAAGCGCGCGGTCGCGGCGAAGAGGTTAAGCGAACGCAAACCTGGGTGCCGTACGATCGGATCTCGCGGAACCTCGTGCGAGCAGTGTTGGCGGGAGAAGACTCGCGCTTCTTTGATCACGCAGGCTTCGATTGGGAAGAGACGAGAAAGGCTCTCGAGGAAGATTGGAATCGCGGTGAGTTCAAGCGGGGCGCCTCGACGATCACTCAGCAGCTTGCGAAGAACCTGTTTCTTTCGACTTCGAAGAATCCGCTCCGTAAGCTTCACGAGGCATTGATCACCAAGGAGATGGAATGGATTCTCGGCAAGCGGCGAATTCTCGAGATCTACTTGAATGTGATTGAGTGGGGCGATGGAATTTATGGCGCGGAGGCCGCGGCCCACAACTACTTCAACACAACAGCGGCGAACCTTGGTTCGGACCAGGCGGCATTCATGTCGGCAATCATCCCAAGCCCAAACGGTGCGTTCAATCCGGCCACTCATCGACGACGAGTCGATCGTCGAAAGAACTTAATAGAACGATTGATGCGTCACGTCGTCGTTCCGAGAGACCTCGATTAGAGGCTACGTAACGACCGCATCTGCCTCGATCTCGACCAGCATATCTTGATCGATCAGCCGGCCCACCTCGATCATGCTGGTTGCGGGACGAATGTCGCGAAAGATTTCACCGTGCGCTCGCGCGACTTTCTCCCAGTCCCTGATGTCGGTGACGTAAATGCGAGTTCGAACTACATCCTTGAAACTGGCTCCAGCAGCCTTAAGCGCGGCTTCGATGTTCTTCAATGTCTGAACCGCCTGGGCGTAAGCGTCGCCCTTACCGACTATGTTTCCTGATTGATCCGTTGCGGTTGTACCGGAGACGTGAATCGACGCGCCGACGCGAACGGCTCGTGAGTAACCAACTACGGGCTCCCAGCGAGTCCCGCTTGCGATATTTTTTCTTTGCATAGTCGCCTTTCAAATGTAGGGGCGGCACTCCGTGGCCGCCCCTTTTCGCGCAGCAGCTAGACTTCTTACAAAGAGGGGCGGCCACGGAGGACGGTCCCTACAAGCTTAGCTATACTTCACCCAACCGGTGCCTTCGTGGCCGAAGTGAAAGACGTTCGGATGAATTACCTCAGCAAGAATCTCCAACGACTCGGCGAGCCTCGGCCCGGGACGATTGAAGTATTGATTACCGTCGGCAACGAAGATTCGACCATCGCGAACAGCCTTTAGGTGTTTCCAATCATCCTTGTTGCTGAGCAGATTCATCTCTTCAAGCGTGCGCTTGATGTCAAAGCCACATGGGGAAACAAATATTATGTCGGGATCTTTGGTCACTAATTCATCCCACGTCATCCAGGGCGAGTGCTTACCCGCTTCGCCGAAAAGATTCAGGCCGCCGGCCATTGATATGAGTTCCGGCATCCAGTTGCCGCCGGCCATCAGTGGATCGATCCATTCGATGTAAGAAACCGAGGGATTCGCATCGAGCCAATGTGTGCGTTGAACAATGTCATCCATTCGGCTCTTTAGATCATCCATTAGTCGCTCGGCGCGATCTGCTGAACCAAGCGCTTCACCGACTCGCGAGATATCAGCCCAAACATCGTCCAGCGAGTTTGGCTCGAGAGAGACAATCATTGGTCGCGAGCTAGTCAGTTCGCACACGGCCTGCTCGACGTCTTTGAGACTGACCGCGCACACTTCGCACTGCGATTGAGTGATGATGTGAGTCGGCTTCAGTTCCTCGAGCATCGCAGCATCGACGTGATAAACGCTTAAGGCCTCTTGAACGATCGACTTGACTCGTTGATCTATTTCGGCGCTGGTGCCTTCGACGTTGAATTTCGGACTGGTGACTTGAGGAAGCAGTTTTACTGAAGGCGGGTAATCACACTCGTGCGAGCGCCCTACGAGCTGATCTTCGAAGCCGAGCGCGCAAACGATTTCAGTTGCGCTAGCGATGAGTGAAACGATCCGCGGATTCTGTGTCACAGATCTAGGCTCACTTGTCATTGGTCCGATTGCTATCGACGTCCCGGAGGGTTAAAGCCAGTCCAGTCGGTGCTGACCTTCTCGTCATCCCACCAACGTTTAATACCGGTTTCTGGGTCAAGCGTCACTCGCAAACTCTGTTTAAAGCAGGGACCACACCACCCGAGCTTCACTCGCTCATTGCGCGCGCTGACGGTAAATGTGGTTAGTTCACCGCAGTTCTTGCACGCAGTCTTCTCCTTCTTTCCCATGGAGTCTCAAGACCCGTCGAGCGGCATCATATAACTCCGAGACGGGCGGGTCGTTGTCCGCGATAGAAAACAATGATGCTGTTACGCGACTCGCTCTTCAAAGAGAATAACCGGAACGTTCAGGGTTCTGCTCCTGCGTTTGCGCCGCTGACTGGTCAGCAATTCCGCAACGGTTCGCCCCACGTCGGACTTTACTACTCGTTCACCGCATCTCGGACAAACGCCAGCGGGAACGCCCTCTAGAACGATCAGCTTTCCTTTGATCCAGAAGTCTTGCTTCACTAGCCGTTCTGTCATTCGCTCACCACAGGTGTGGCAGTTTCCGTATTCGTACTCTTTGGTCAGCTTCTTCATCGCGTCACTCAAGAACGTAGGTTGTAATGAAGAGGAGCTTGCCGGTTTCTTTCGTCCTGCAGATAACCGCAGCTTCTCGTCCGTCCGTTGTTGGGCCGACAACTTCATAGCGCGCGCCGCGGGGGTCGCGTGTGAAGCGTCGGCGGATTCGTACGCAGGCAATGACCATTTCAATATCCGCAAAGATGAGATCGTCATTTGCATCTCCTCGAAGAAGTGCGGGATCGTGAATTCGTACTCATGCGCCCGCACCTTCTCTCGGATAGTTTCAATGATCGTCACATTCTATCTCTGAAGAGTCGGTTATCTAACACGTTGGCTCAAGCCTTGGAATAGATCTCTGCTCCCGCCTGCTTGAACTCTTCGGCCTTTTCCTTCAAGCCGCTTTCGAGCGCGACGACTTCGCTCAGATTCTGTTGTGCCGCGTACTCCCTCACCTCCTGCGTGATCTTCATCGAACAGAAGTGCGGGCCGCACATCGAACAGAAGTGCGCGAGCTTTGCTCCTTCTTGCGGCAACGTCTCATCGTGAAACTCTCTGGCAAGCTCGGGATCCAGCGCGAGATTGAATTGGTCTTCCCAGCGAAACTCGAAACGCGCTTTCGATAAAGCATTGTCCCAGTACTGCGCTGCCGGATGACCCTTTGCAAGATCCGCCGCGTGAGCAGCAATCTTGTAAGCTATCACACCATCTTTTACATCCTGCCGATCGGGCAGACCCAGGTGCTCCTTCGGCGTGACGTAGCAGAGCATCGCCGTTCCAAACCAACCGATCATTGCCGCGCCGATCGCCGAAGTTATGTGATCGTAGCCAGGCGCAACATCAGTCACTAACGGGCCAAGAGTGTAGAACGGAGCTTCGTTGCAGACTTCGAGCTGGCGATCGACATTCTCTTTGATCAGGTGCATCGGGACGTGGCCGGGCCCCTCGATCATCACCTGGCAATCCATGTCCCACGCAATCTTCGTCAACTCACCAAGCGTATCGAGTTCCGCGAATTGAGCTTCGTCGTTCGCGTCAGCGATCGAACCCGGGCGCAAGCCGTCGCCGAGACTGAATGAAACATCGTACGCGCGCATTATCTCGCAGATATCGCGAAAGCGGGTGTACAGGAAACTCTCTTCGTGATGCGCAAGACACCACTTGGCCATGATCGAGCCGCCTCGCGAGACGATTCCCGTCGTGCGTTTCGCGGTCATCGGAATGTAGCGCAACAGCACGCCGGCATGGATCGTGAAGTAGTCGACGCCCTGTTCGGCTTGCTCGATCAAAGTGTCTCGATAGATCTCCCAGGTCAGCTCTTCAGCTTTGCCGTTCACTTTTTCGAGCGCTTGATAAATCGGAACCGTCCCGATCGGCACGGGCGAATTGCGAATGATCCACTCGCGAGTCGTGTGGATGTTGCGACCGGTCGACAGATCCATCACTGTGTCCGAACCCCATTTGATCGACCAGCGCATCTTTTCGACTTCTTCTTCGATCGAAGAAGCAACCGCGGAATTGCCGATGTTCGCGTTGATCTTCACAAGGAAGTTGCGCCCGATGATCATCGGCTCGCTTTCGGGATGGTTGATGTTTGCGGGAATGATAGCGCGCGCCCGCGCCACCTCATCGCGAACAAACTCGGGTGTGATATGCGAGGGCACCTTCGCGCCGAACGATTGTCCTGCATGTTGAAAGTTCAGTGCGCCTCGGTCGCCATTCTGTGCAGACTCGAAAGCAAGGGCGCGTCCCATGTTCTCGCGAATCGCGATGAATTCCATCTCAGGCGTAACGATGCCGCGCCGGGCGTAGTGCATCTGCGTCACCGCGCGCCCGGGCTTCGCTCGAAGCGGCCGCCGTCGAGCGCCGGGAAAAGGCTCGAGCTGGCTCTTGTCCTTCAGCAACGCGTACTCGCGAGCGCCTTCCGTCAAGTAACCGTCGTCCTGTGGCAGTACATCGCGACCTTCGTACTCTTCGACGTCTCCACGGGATGTTATCCACTCGCGCCTGAGCGGAGTGAGCCCATCATGCACGCTGCAATGAGCGTCGGGATCACTCCAGGGTCCGCTGCTGTCGTAAAGCCGAACCGGTGCATTCTCTTCGATCGAACCATTCAGGCCGCGAGTGACGTTCAGATGAACTTCGCGCATCGGAACGCGAATATCTGAACTGCCTTGGACGTAAATCCTCGTTGAGTTGGGAAAATGAAACTTGCTTTCGGTGTGGGGTTGTGAATTCTTATGAGTTGTCATGACTATCTCCCTTCGACGGCATTACCCGTATCAGGTTCAAGGGGTCTCCCGATTGGGACTCTCAGCCCGCCTTTTCAGCGAAGCTCCCCCGGAAAAGTGGCTTTAGTGATCCGCGATGCGTAGATCGCGTCACGCAAACAAATCATCAACCGGCATTGACCAACCGGGCAATGCCCCGCCGGCATCGGCGATTTCACCTCGATGAGATGCTTTCGGAGTCTCAGGGTCGTCGGCCGTGTAGCATCTCACGACTTCTTCTACCAGCACGTCTGCATCCCAAACAGCGAGCGTTCCTGCAGCGAAGTAGTCTGCGCGCTTCTCGGCCATCTTTCTCTCGGCTCGCGGTTCGTAGTCACCTTCACTTCGGACTTCCACCGCGAAGATTGGTGCGCCTTGAAGAAACTTGCCGCCGGTCCGCGCTCCAACATAGAACGCGGCGTCCGGACTGAAGGATTTGCGATTGGGAAGGTTGACGACGAAGCCAACATTGTCACCGTACGCGCGACCCTTCTTCGTCTTTCGTGCGTAGCTTCGCAGGCTTACGACAATTTCGAGGGCAGCACTTCCGGGAAGGTCTCCAGTCGGGCTCACAAGCACTAGTTCTTCGTTTACTATCTCGGCCTTGCCGTTCTCTGGAACGTGATAGAGGTCGTCGATTGTCGCTTCCCTTCGTGTGGTTACAGTATCTTGTGCTTGAGTCATAATAAGACGCCGTTGATGCCCAG
>Ga0075426_10001081_pt1 | contig 19150 bp, 14 predicted proteins | sample SoiMethybrSBSTD5_FD_75304 | JGI IMG/M metagenome (GOLD analysis project Ga0075426, IMG submission 75304) | Bulk soil microbial communities from a Populus tree surrounding site in Tennessee, USA - Soil MetaG P. TD hybrid SBSTD5 | ecosystem: Environmental > Terrestrial > Soil > Tree plantation...
GTCCAGAGGTGCCTACCTCTGAAGAGAGGGAAGATCAAAATGCGCCAAGTTACATGTGTAGGATTGCTGTGTCTTTTAATTGCTTCGAACGCGTTGGCCCAAGGCTTAGGCGGGCTGTCCGGCACTGTTGTCGACCCATCCGGCGCGGCGATTCCCGGAGCGAAAGTGCAGCTCTTCCTTCCCGGCGGTAAGACGCCAATCACGACTACCGAGTCCGGTTCAGCGGGCGAGTTCCGCATACCCAGCCTGCGGCCGACAACCTATGAGATTCGCGTTGAGAATACCGGGTTCAATGGCGCCAAGTTGGCGAATGTTGTTGTGGACCCGGCACGCGATACCAGCTTGCCGCCCATTCGTCTCGAAGTCGCTTCCACTACGCAGACGCTCGAGGTAAAGGAGGCCGCCCAGGTCGTCCAAGCCGATAATTTCGAGGTTTCCACCACAGTGACCCAGCAGCAGGTGGAGAATCTTCCCGTTCTGGACCGGCAGGTGAGCAACTTGTTTCTGACGCAAGCGGGAGTCAGTGAAGGCAAAGGGCCCGCGACAGTCAACGGGTTGCGTACTTCGCTGACGAACCTGACCCTGGATGGCGTAAACATTCAGGACAATTTCATCCGGACCAATGGCCTGGACTACCTGCCGAACAAGCTTACGATCGGCCAGGTCCAGGAACTGACCGTCGTCACCGCTAATGAAAATCCCGCGATGGGCCTGGGAGCCACACAAATCGCGTTGACGACTCCTTCAGGAACCAACGAACTGCACGGAAATGTCTACTGGTACAACCGCAACAGCGCGCTGGCTGCCAACAACTTCTTCAACAACATGGATGGCGTGGCCAAGCCGCACCTGAACCTGAATCAGCTGGGCGGCTCCGTAGGTGGTGCAGTCATCAAAGACAAGCTATTTTTCTATCTGAACTACGAGGCCTACCGGCTGCGCCAGCAACAGCTCACCACCAACCAGGTCCTGACCCCCTCTGCGCGCCAGGGAATCCTGACCTATCTGGATTCGAGCGGCGCGCAGCAACATTTCAATATTCTGCAAGCACAGGGCCTTAGCATCGATCCGGCCATGGCGGCTTTACTGAGCGCCGTTCCTAGCACCATCAACACCAATTCCGTTGGAGATGGCCTCAACACCGGTGGCTATGCGTTTAACGCTCGCTCCAATGAAGATCGCGACAATGCCACCGGCCGGGTTGATTACTACCTGTCGCAGAAGCACATTTTCGCCGGTTCCTATATCTTCAACCGCGACACCGTGGACCGGCCCGATATCGGCAATTTTTATACGGTTGCGCCGCCCGTCACCAACGACAATCACTCCAAATTCCTTTCGGCAAGCTGGCGATGGACGCCCACGGCGCGCCTGACTAACGAGGTGCGGGGTGGTTTCAATATCGCGCCGGGCTTCTTCAATGTTTCCGGTAAGCCGCCGGCGAATTTTGTTTCCCCGAACGCGGGAAGTGCTACGTTCTTCGATCTCGATTCCTTGATCTTTACGCCGCCAGTCAATACGTTCCTTCCGCAAGGCCGTGCGACGAACACTTACTCGTTTCAGGATAATGCCACGTACACGCGGGGCAGGCACACCATATCGTTCGGATACCAGTCGCAGTGGGTGCATATCGCGCCCTACGATTTTGGTGGAACCGTGCCCACTCTTGGCATCGGCCTCTCCTCTAATAGCAAATACGGTTTCGGCGTCGGCGACATCCCCGGCGCCAATCCGACCGACACCAATACCGGGAACGATCTGCTGGCTGCGCTGGCGGGTCTGGTCGCCGAGGACACACAAACGTTCAACGTCACCAGCCGCACTTCCGGTTTCGTCAACGGTGCGGCCAACATGCGCCATTTCACGTACAACACGTATTCCGGCTATGTGGCAGACAGTTGGAAGCTGGCGCGCCATCTGACGTTGACAGCGGGTCTGCGCTACGACTACTACACCGTGATGAACGAGCGCGACTCACTGGAACTGCTGCCGCAGTTGATCAGCAACAACTACATCACCACCATGCTTTCCAATGCCACGCTCAACTTTGCCGGCAGCTCGGTGGGGCGGCCATTCTATCATCCCGATCGCAACAACTTCGCTCCCCACGCCGGCTTTGCCTGGGATGTTTTCGGCAACGGAAAGACCGCGATTCGTGGCGGCTACAGCGTGGCTTATGTCAATGACGATACTGTGCTCGCCCTTGTCAATAACATCGATTCCACGAATTCTGGACTGGCCGGGATCGCGGCAGATACGGGCCTGACCAATACGGTTTCGGCGCCGCCGGGTATCACTGCACCAACATTCAAGGTGCCGCGGACGTTTGCCGATAACTACAACATTAATCCTGGTGGTAATGCGCAGGGCATGCCCGATCCAAATCTGCGAACGCCTTACGTGCAGTTGTGGAGCTTTGGCGTTCAGCAGGAGCTGAAAGGCTTCATTCTGGAAGCGCGTTATGTGGGCAATCATGCCGTCAAAGGATTGCGCGCCGTCGATTACAACCAGATCAATCCTAACGCGGCCGGGTTTCTGAATGACTTCAAGCGCGCGCGCAGCAACGGCTTTCTCTCACAAGCCGCCGGTAAGGGCTTCAACCCGGACTACGATTCCACCGTCCCCGGCGAGCAGCCTCTGACTGTGTTCCCCCAACTTCCTGCCGGGGGCCTGCTGTTCCTTCCCATCATCCAGAGTTTCATCTCGAGTGGCGAGGTGGGCGGACTTGCCGCCATCTACCAGCAGAACGGGCTCAACGGCAACGTTAATTTCTTTCCCAGCCCGTACACCAACGGCGCCAACGTCATCACCAACATCTCCAACAGTACTTACAACGGGCTGCAGCTCGATGTGCGCCGGCGGACGACCTCCGGGTTGCAATTTCAGTTCAACTACAGCTTCTCGAAATCTCTTGGCAATTCATTGGGCGATAGCCCGGATCGCTTTGAGCCCTTCCTGGATAATGCCCAAGCCCGGGTCGAGCGTGCGCGGCTGCCTTTCGATCTGACCCATGTCTTCCACGCCAATTTTGTATTCCCGATTCCCATGGGTCCCGGCCACCGCTTCAACTACGCTCCCCTGGGCCGGCTGTTGGGCGGGTGGGACATCAGCAGCTTCATCACGTATCAATCCGGAACGAACTTCTCGATCCTGTCTTCCCTTGCCACGCTTAACCGATTTGGCCTTCGCTCAGCTTTGAACACCGTCGATACCAGCCTAAACAAAAGCCAGTTGGACAACGTGGTTGGCTTCTTCATGACCGGTAACGGGCCGATGTTTGTTTCTCCCAGCATCATCGGTGCCGATGGCCGTGGTGTCCAGCCTTTTGGCGAAGCGCCCTTCAGCGGCCAAGCCTTTTTCGATCCGGGCCCGGGAACCATCGGGACTCTCCAACGCCGTTTCTTCAACGGTCCTTGGGATTTCAACTGGGATTTCGCCGTCATCAAGAACACCAAGATCACCGAGCGCTTCAACGTCGAGTTTCGCGCGGATTTCTTCAACGTCACCAACCATTCGGCGTTTACCGCGGGCGACGAAGCCAACCTCGGCGTATTCAATGTGAACAACCCGAGCTTCGGCAAGATCGGCGCCGACATCTCACAACTGGCGTTCTATGGGAGCGCCCCTTCGCGCCTGATCCAGTTCGGAATGTACGTGCGGTTCTAACGCAAGCCAACGAGCGCATCGGCCTGCCACAACGCGGCGCCAATGGGCGCCGCCAGTCGGGCGCGGTCGTGCCAATTAACGTTAACTAACCGCTGTCCCGGCCGCATCAGTCGCAAGCTAACTAAAAACATAGTAGCTTTGGGCCGGCCTCTGCCCAAGAATAGGAGACTGCGGCAAGATTCGCACTCATGAGCCTAACCGACTATTACGAGGTGCTGCAGATCAGCCCCAACGCCGAACCGGAAACGATTCATCGCGTGTTCCGGCTGCTGGCTATGCGTTTCCACCCCGACAACCCCGAAACGGGCGACAGCCAGCGGTTCATGGAGCTTAACCGGGCCTACGAAGTGCTGAGCGACCCGGATCAGCGGAGCGAATACGATGAACTTTTCCGCCAGCAGAAAGAGGAGCCCATGGCGGTCTTCTGGCTGAAGGACTTCACGGAGGGAACCGAGGGCGAAGCCAATCGCCGCATGGGAATCCTCTGCCTGCTGTATCACAAACGGCGCGTGAATCCCGAAGAACCCGGCATGTCACTGCTGCAACTGGAAAATGTAATGGCGTTTCCACGCGAGCATTTGCGGTTCAGCCTGTGGTTCTTGCAGGAGAAGAAGTTTGTCCGGTTTAACGAGAACAGCGAATACGAAATCACCGGCGAGGGGACCGAACACACGGAAACCAACTCTCCGAAGCAGGAACACCTGCAGAGACTGTTGAGCGCTCCGAAAAACGTGTCACCAGAGCCCGCCAAGTCGCCGGGCCAACCCGCGGCTGCCGGGCCGCAGGAGTTCAGCACACCCCTTACGCAGCCAAGACCCGATTCCCGGCCGCGCACGGTCATTACCGTCTCATTGCCCGACTCCCGGCGGCAGCCCCTCACGTCGCGCCCCAGTTGAGCGGCCGTCGTTACGTCTATGCCAACAGCTTCTGCACCACGTTGCCCGCTACGTCCGTGAGCCGGAAATCACGGCCCAGGTAGTGGTACGTCAGGCGCGTGTGCTCCAGGCCCAGGCAATGCAGCACGGTCGCCTGCAGGTCGTGCACATGGATCTTGTCTTCGAGAATGCCGAAGCCGAAGTCGTCCGTCTTGCCCACCACCTGCCCGCCCTTAATGCCGCCGCCGGCGAGCCACATGCTATATGCCAAGGGATGGTGGTCGCGGCCGGCATTCTCCGGGTCGCTGGCTTTGCGGATCTCCACCATGGGCGTGCGGCCGAACTCTCCGCCCCAGATGATGAGCGTCGAATCCAGCAGGCCGCGCTGCTTCAGGTCTTTGATCAGCGCCGCCGTGGGCTGGTCGGTGATATCGCAATTCTTCTTCAGGTCGCGGTTCAGGTAGGTGTGCTGGTCCCAACTCGCGTGCATCAGCATGACGAAGCGCACGCCGCGCTCGACCATCCTGCGCGCCAGCAGACAATTGGTGGCGAACGGGCGCATAGGCTCCTTGTTGACACCGTACATCTCGAGCGTGCTCGCCGTTTCTTCGGAAAAATCCAGCAGCTCGGGCGCCGCCATCTGCATTCGGAACGCCAGCTCGTACGACGCGATGCGTGACGCGATCTCTACGTCCGCCGTGTCGGCGTAGTGTTCCTGGTTCAGCTCGCGCACGGCCGCGAGCGTTGCCTGCTGCGTGTCACGCGTGATGCCTGGCGGATTTGAAAGGTATAAGATCGGATCGCCGGAATTGCGGAAGGGAACACCCTGGTACGTTGACGGCAGAAAACCGCAAGAGAAGTTGGTCTCGCCGCCGCTGGTACCCACGCCGGAGCTCATCACGGCGAAGCCTGGCAAATTCTCAGATTCGCTCCCCAGCCCGTAGGTTACCCACGCGCCCATGGCCGGCCGGCCAAACTGCGTGGTGCCGCTCATCAGGAGTAATTGACCGGGATGATGATTGAACGCATCCGTGTTCATGGAACGGATGAGGCAGATGTCGTCGGCGCACGAGGCTGTGTGCGGAAGAAAATCCGAGTACTCGGCGCCGCACTGGCCATACGGCTTGAATACCCGCGGGCTACCAAGCACGGCCGCGTTCGGCTTGATGAACGCCAGCTTCACCTGTTTGGTCATCGACTCGGGCAGCGGCTTGCCCTGCCACTTTTGCAATTCCGGCTTGGGATCGAACAGGTCCATCTGGCTGGGCGCTCCTTCCATGAAGAGGAAGATGACGCTCTTGGCCTTGGGGGCGAAATGCGGCGGCTTGGGCGCCAGCGGGTCGGTGCGCTTTGGCTGCGCTGCTCCGAGTATCTGCGCCAGGGCGATCATGCCGAGCCCGCCCGCTCCCTTGCGCAGAAAATCCCTGCGCGCCTGAATTCGCGCGAACGCTTCGAACGTCATGTTCTACTCCCGTGTGATGAACTCATCCAGATTCATGAGGACGCGGCTGACGCCCACCCAGGCGGCCATATCCGTGCGGGTCACACCATCCGGCGCGTAAGGCGCTGCCAGCGCCGCCGCCTTGCCGTCCATCTCAAACAGCGCCTTCTGCACATCGAAATACTTCGCCAGATCGTCCAGCTCGCGCGCGTTCGGTTTACGCGAGAGCGCCAGCTCGAAGGCGTAACTGAGCCGGCTGCGGAAATCATCCGTCGCGTCGCGCAAGGTGCGGACCGCCAGCCCCTGCGCCGCTTCAAAGAAAACCAGGTCGTTAAGCAGATTCAGCGCCTGAAGCGGCGTATTCGATCGCCGGCGCCGCGTGCACGCCAGCCGCGAATCGGGCGCATCGAAGTTGACCAGCTCGGGATACGGTGACGTACGCTGGAAATGAATGTACAACCCGCGACGATAGCGATCGGCGCCTTCGTTTTCTTTCCATTTCAAGCCGCTGCCGTATGTGATTTCGGACACGCCGGGCGGCTGCGGGGGCTTGACGCTGGGACCGCCGACGGCCGGATTGAGCAGTCCGCTTGCGCTCAGCGCGGCATCGCGGATCAGCTCCGCGGAGAGACGCACGCGCGATTGCCGCGCGAGCAGCACGTTGTCCGGATCCTTCCCTTCGAGCTCCTGGCGCGTCTTCGACGTCTGCCGGTATGTCGCCGACGTCACGATCAGGCGGTCGATTGCCTTCATGCTCCAACCGCGGTCCATGAACTCGCTGGCCAGCCAATCGAGCAGTTCCGGATGCGACGGCTTCTCGCCCTGCGTACCGAAATCCTCCGACGTGCGCACGATGCCGCGGCCGAAGAGTTCCTGCCACAGGCGGTTCACCATCACGCGCGCAGTGAGCGGGTTTTCGCGCGACGCGATCCACCGGGCCAGCGCGAGTCTTGGCGCCACATTCTCGATATGGAGCGCGGGCAGAATCGTCAACGTGGCCGGCTCGACTTTCGCGCCCGGCACGCGGAAGTCGCCGCCCAACGCAATGTAAGTTTCAGGCGGATGCGTCATCTGAGCCATAGCTGGGGCTTGTGCGTATGGTGGCAGCGAATCATTGAGCGCGGAAAGCTTCTCCCGCAGCTCTTTCATCTTCTCTTTGGCGGCCTTGTCTTTGTCTATGTCGGGCGTCTGACCTCGCATCACGAAATAATCGACGAAGCTGTCCTGAAGCCGCCGGCTGCGCTGGGCCGCATCCGAGTTCAGGATCTTCTGCCAGTAATCGTACCCGGCGCGAAACTCGGTGAGAGCGAAATCCCACTCGACGTCCGTGCCGGGATGCAGGTGCGCATCCCGCAACTTTAATTCCCACGACGCCGCCATTTCGGGCACGTGATACTGGGCGAACAGTTCTTCCCGCTTGCGCCGGTATTCTGGCAACGCGCGCAGATAAGGACCCGTCTCGCCGGGAAGCGGCGCGTCGATATCCTCTTCTTCGGCCGATGTCCAGAACGCCATCATCTGGTAGTATTCGCGCTGGCTGATGGGATCGAACTTGTGGTTGTGGCATTGTGCGCAACCCACCGTCAGGCCCAGCCACACGGTGCCTACGGTGTTGGTGCGGTTGATGAGCTGCTCGAACCGGTCCTCGGCACGGTCTACGCCCGCTTCGCGGTTGATGAACGTATTGCGCTGGAATCCGGTAGCCACCCTTTGCTCCACCGTGGCGCCGGGAAGCAGATCGCCGGCAAGTTGTTCGATAGTGAACTCATCGTACGGCATGTCGCGATTGAGCGCGTCGATCACCCAGTTGCGATAGCGCCACGCGTAGGGACGCGCGGGATCGCGCTCGTAGCCGTCGCTATCGCCGTAGCGCGCCAAGTCGAGCCAGTAGCGCGCCCATTTCTCGCCATAGTGGGGCGAAGCGAGCAGACGCTCGACCAGCCGCTCGTAAGCATCGGGACGGCTGTCTGCGGCGAATTCATTGACTTCGGCCGGGCTCGGTGGCAGCCCGATAAGATCCAAACTGACCCGGCGGATGAGCGTGACGCGGCTGGCCTCGGGCGACGGTGCGCACCCTTCAGCTTCGAGGCGCGCCGCGATGAACCGGTCGATGGGGTTGCGGACCCATGCGCGCTCGCGCACCTCCGGCGGCTCAGAACGCACAACTGGCTGAAAGGCCCAATGACCGCTCTTGGGATTCGCCGCAGCCCCCATGGCCGGTGCAGCCGGAACCTGCGCGCCCTGGTCGATCCATGTGCGTAGCGTCGCGATCTGGCCCGCGGAGAGCGGCTCGCCTACAGGCGGCATGCCAAAGCCTTTCTTCGAGCTGGTGACGCGTTCGATCAGTTTGCTTTCGGCGCTCTTGCCCGGCTGGATGACCACTCCACCCGACGCGCCCTTCAAAATGGATTCGCCCGAATCGAGGCGCAGACCGGCCATCTGCTGCTGCGCGCCGTGGCACACCTGGCAGCGCGCTACAAAGATAGGCTGCACATCGCGCGAAAAATCGATCTTGGCGGGCTGGCTGTAGGCGGGAAGGATGCTTAGAGGGAGAACGAGCGCATACCTGACTACACCTGTAAAAGAAAGGATGGAATGCCGGCTCAACGTCTTCGCGAAGCTATTTTCTCACAGATTGGCGAGGGCTCCGAATTTTAGAATCGCGCCGCGAACGGGGCCGCGAACTGAAGCCCGATCCGGTATGAAAACAGCAGCGCGTCGCAGCGGCGCACGTAGGCGCTGCCGGTCATCCCGAGTTCCGGTGTCCGCAGGTAGACGAACGAGCCCGGATCGATGGGCACGCCGCACTGGATCATTACGCCGCTCCCGCTCATATCCACTACACGCACCATCTTGCGCCGGATCTTGCCGCGGTGGTCCTGCCAAGAGATGCGGAGCTTTCGACAGGTCCGAATACGTCCGTCGCACCTATTCTCCGCGCGGCCGGCTTTGCCCCGCGAACCGGGCGATGCCGCGCCGCGTGGAGACTTCCCAAGAAGTGAGGAGAACCAATTCATCTACGCCTGATATGAATGTGCCACGTTCCCACTCACCAAATAAATCGGGTCATTTCCCGGACGAATCGGATAACGTTGACTCCTAGGCCGGCTATAGTCGGCCACCGGTTCAGTGCACCTTGGGCAGATCCACGGCCGGGTTCCTCGCGAAGAAATCAAACGGCCGAAGTTCGAATTCGTGCCACGCAGCCGGCATGATGGGCCAATCCTCGGGGCGCGGAACGTGGTGGAAGCCCAAGGTGTACCAAACGACGATGTCTGTATTCTCGATCGGCCGGTTCGCTTTGGTCCACGCGGGCAGGCCGTCACCCCCATGGCTCTGTGTGGGGTAATCGCCGGCCGGGTACCGCTCGTCGTCGCGATACGGTGTTACCCACAGGTTGTGCCGGATGAAGCCCGCACGCCGCTGCGGGTAATCGTCGTCCGTCATGAGCGATATCGCGTTGTGGCTGGGCGCGATTTCGTAGCTCACCGGATACCCCAGCGGCCCCTTCACGTTCGGATTGATCACCCGCCACAACGCGGGGTGCTCCATCATCATGCGAAGTTGCGCTTCTTCCTCCACTTTGGCGATCTTGGGCTCCGCCACCCACACGCTCTTGCGCGGATTATCGGCCGGGAGGCGCTCCGTTTTCAGCTCCTCTTTGAGAAAGCTGTTCTCGGTGCCATCGATATCGAGGTCCAGACGAAAGCAGAAGTAATGGTCGTGGTTCACTCCGACGGTGTTGTCGGCGACAAAGTGCCCGTAACGCCGGTCGCGGCCATCGCGGTCTTCGGCCGCCGTCCGGCTGCGCACAGCCTTCACTTCTACGGTGCCGGTTGCGCCCACTCCGACCCTGATGCTGCCATTCTGCTGAAACGTCCAGTCCACCGCGTAATCATAATTGCCGAAGGTCGTGATCATCCGTAGAACCAGATCACGCCGGCGCCGGCTGTCGGGCTGATGCCCACCGGAGGCGTGCCGCCATGCAAAATCCCCCGCCTCGCGCTCGAACAGACAGGCCGTGCGGGGCCACCGCTGCGGCGTGCCATGGGAAGTCGGCGTCACGGAGTCGAAGTACACCGCATTGTCCGGACAGTCGGCGCCGGGCTCGAGCACGCTGGCGACGCCGCCCCACACATTGCCTTCGCCCATGTCGACGAACGTCGTGTGATACCAGCCTTCCGCCGGATCCTGATACGGCACGAAAATCTCCGCCAGCGACCCTTCGTACAGAATAGTGCGGGTCTTGCCGCCGTCGTCGTAGCTGACATTGGTCACCACCACGCCCATCTTCGGATCGATGCGGAAGTGAAAATTCCAGTTCTGCCAGCTCACCGCGGTGCCGTTGACGCGGAACCCGTGTACCGGCTGTTGAACGGAAATCGGCCCGGGAACCTCGCGCGCCGCGATGGCGCCCGCGTCGTAGTCCGCATTCCCTGCCGGCACGGGCACCACGCCCGTGTCGATCACGCGAATCACTTTCTGCTGCTCCGAATCCCACACCGCGATCACACCTTCGATGGGATGTGCGCCGCCGTTCTGGAAGCCTCGTCTATCCGAGCAGCGGATGCGCTGCAGCCGGCGGCCCTGCTCCTCAGGGGTTCCGAAGTACCCGGGCGAATCCCCGCCGCAACCCACGGTGTCGAAGTCCGTGATGCCCCGCTTGCGCATGGCCGCTTGCCACTGGGGATCGGCCTTCACCTGCTCTTCCGCCGCTTCGGATTCCTCCGCGATCAGCACCGGCTCGACGCCTTTGATTTCTTTCCATGAAATCAGCTTGCGATTGGCAACATCCACCACGGCTTCGAACGTCCGCCGGCCCTGCTTGATGATGGCCAAGGCCTCGCGCCGGAAGGGATCACTCGTTTTCCATCCGAGCACTTCGGCTTTCGGCGGTTCGTGCAGATTGATGCCGGCGTAGCGGCTGGCCGCATCCAGCTTGCCTGACGCTTTCATGGTTTCAAACACCGCCCAATACTCCGGGGCCGTCAGAGCGTCGAGCGGATGCAGTACCGGCTCGGCGGCCCCACAGAATGGAGCCAGCGCGGCCAACGCGAGCGCGGCGAAAGAAAGAAATATCAAGCGAGCCACGGTAACCCCCCTTGGATATGGCGTGATGAAGAGGTTGAGCTTACCACACACCCCCGCGAACCGCGCGGTACTGTTACCGGCTTTGCGCAAGGTTCTTGCGGCGGACACTCGATGCTGCTACCATCGAAGATCCACAGGCAAGCATGTTCGATCCCGATCTGGCCTTAGTCGCTTTGCTGCTTTTCATTGTGCTCGCCGCATTGCTGTTTCCCGGCGGCCCAGGCACCCCGCGGCGCGTCCGCGTACAGTTGTAAATTCTTGACGCCCAACGCGCGAATCACACGCCTCACCTTCTTCGAGCGGTTATGCCAGCAGCAGTAGGCTGCTCGGGAACTTCGATTGCAGACGTCCACACTGCGTTTCCATTAAATGTCGCTCTCCGGTGTATTACGAACACATTCCGGCCCGGCTTCCCGCGTTCATCTGTGTAAACACGGCCCAGTGAGGTGTGCAAGGCACAGTGTCTCGCCGTCGTTGTCCCGATGGGAACCATTAGCTAGAATAGACGTTTATCACTGCGTAATCATATGAAGCTGAAACGGCGTCAGGGAGACCTGCGTCTCTGTATGGACGCAGAGTTGAAAGGAACTTGGTTTCTACATGAGTGTTAGCAGGCGGCTCCGCCTGACCAGTACCTTCGTTTGCCTTGTCGCACCGCTCGCGCCCGCCTGGTCTCAGACCCAATCACCGCAGACGCCGCCGGCGGCGAACCAGGCGAAACCAGCCGAGCAGACCAAACCGCCAGAGGAACCCAAGAAAGCCAATCCATTTGAAAATGTACAGGAGGCCGCCCCACCGGCCGAGGCGCCCAAGCCGGCGCAGCAGCCCGGCACGCCGCAACTCGAGGCTCCCAAGGCTGCCGTCCCGGTAGCCACTCCCACTCCCGGCAATGTCATCGAGGCTATTGAATTTCGCGGCGCGCGCCGCATCCCCCAGGACACACTGCGCGCGTTGATCCAGTCTCGTAAGGGCGACGTGTACAACGAGGATGCTCTGCACCGCGACTTCATGTTGCTGTGGAACTCCGGCCGCTTCGACGATATTCGCATCGAAACCGAGCCTGGAAAGACCGGCATGCTCGTCCGCTTCGTGGTGGCCGAGCGTCGCGTCATCCGCACCATCAACTACGGCAAGGGCATGAAATCAGTCACCGTGTCGGAAGTGCTCGACCGGTTCAAGGAGCGCAAAGTTGGCCTGACGGTCGAGTCGCAGTACGATCCGAACAAGGTCCAGCGCGCGGCTGTGGTGCTCAAGGAATATCTCGCGGAGCGCGGTCGCCAATACGCCACCGTGGAACCGGAAATCCGCCAGGTCCCGCCGTCTTCGCTCGAAGTCACCTTTAACGTGAATGAAGGGCCGAAAGTGAAGGTCGGCAAGATCGATATCCAGGGCAATCAGGTCTTCAGCGATCTGGTAGTGATTCGCGCCATGAAGAACCTGCATCCTATCGGCGTCCCGCACTCCATCCTGCTTGAGAACCTATTCGCCAAGACCTACGATTCTTCCAAGCTCGAGGAGGACAAGGAGCGTATCCGCCAGTTCTACCAGGACAAGGGCTACTTCACCGTTCGCGTGCTCGACCACAAAGTCACTATTCATGATGTGGGCGGCACGGGCTTCCGCCTCCCGCTCATCAAGCCCAACAAACCCGGCAAGAACGCGGACATCATCATTCCCGTAGAGGAAGGAAAGCTGATGCATCTGAGCAAGATGAATTTCGTGGGCGTCAAGCTGTTCCGCACCACGGACTTCTTGCAGAAAAACGTGTTCCAGATGCAGGACGGCGATGTCTTTTCCACAGCCAAGCTGCGCAAGGGCATCGAGAACATGAAGAAGCTCTATGGTGAATTCGGCTACATCGATTTCGTCCCCGAGCCTTCTTTCGATGTCAATGACGACAAGATCGACCTTACGCTGACCGCCGACGAGGGCAAGCAGTTCTTCGTGCGCCGCATCGATTTCACCGGCAACACCACCACGCGCGACAAAGTCATCCGCCGCGAAATTCTGCTCGACGAGGGCGATATCTACAACTCCCGGCTTTGGGAGCTAAGCATCCTGCGGCTGAACCAGCTCGGATATTTTGAGGTGCTGAAGGCGGAAGACGCGGCCACCATCCAGCGTAATACGCAGAGCAACACGGTCGACATCACGCTAAAAGTGAAGGAGCGCGGCAAAAACTCCATCGGTCTGAACGGCGGCGTTTCAGGTATCGCGGGGAGTTTCGTGGGATTTAACTATTCCACCAACAACTTCCTGGGCTTGGGCGAAACGCTGTCGCTGGATTCGCAGCTCGGCACCCGCATACGCTCGGTGAGCCTAGGATTCACCGAGCCGTACTTCCTCGACAAGCCGATCCAAGTGGGATTCCGCGTGTACCTGACGCGCTTCGACTACAACCAGGCGCGGGAAACGTCCATTCTGTACGGTCAGAACTTGCTCGGGCTGTTTAATGGGCTGGGCCAGAATAATCTGCTGAATTACATCAACAACAGCCACGGCTTCACCGCTTCGGGCAGCAAGATGCTGCGGCGCAGCTTTGCGCGCGTGGGCCTCACCTACGGATACGACGTATCGCACATCCAGACCCTCAGCCCCGCCGCGGCCACGTACTTTGACTACATCAACTTCCTGGGCGTCAACGGGCCAACTTCAAATTCACTCTCCGGAATCAAGACCAGTTCCATCACGCCGTCGTATACCTACAACACGGTCAACCATCCCATCAACCCCACGGGCGGCAAGAGTATATTTATCTCTACGCAGTTCGCAGGCAGTTTTTTGGGTGGCAATGTGAACACCGTCCGTCCCTCGGTGGACTTCAAGTATTTCAAGCCCAACCCCCTGCACCGGACCCACATCCTGGCCTTTCACTTTATGGGCAATCTGCTGACCGGATATGGCGGCAAGGTGGCTCCGCCGTTCGCCCGCACCTACATCGGCGGCGAGCAGGATATTCGCGGGTTCGACATTTGGGGCATCAGCCCGATCGCGTTCGTCGCCAGCGACGCCACTGTCCCGGTGTTCAACAACGATGGCACGCAGCGGACGCAGAAAATCCTGATCAACGGTGTCTCCACCGGAGTGCCGGTGACGCAAACTATACCCACCTACCAGCTCATCTACCCCGGCGGCGATACCCAGCTGATCGGCAACTTCGAGTACCGCATCCCGATTTTCGGCCCCGTCACCATGGCGCTGTTTTTTGACGCCGGGGTCAACCGCATCCTGCTGCCCGGCGAGTTGAAAATGAACCCGGGCCGGGTGACGCAGTTGAACGCATTGTTCCCGCAGGCGGCTTTCGACGGGAAGGTCAGGATCGCGCCGGGCACCCAGAATCTGCGCTCGTCGACAGGTATCGAGTTTCAGGTGTTGTTGCCCGTCGTGCAGGCGCCCTTCCGGGTCTATTGGGCCTATAATCCCAACCGGATCGATCAGTACTTGCAGCCGCCGATCGTAGCCGACCGGTCGTATTTCCCGAACAACGCGACTTTTCTGAATTCCATCGCGTCATTCGGCCAGGCCTATCCATTTTTCGAAAAACACAGCTCGTTCCGGTTCACCATTGGGCGAACGTTTTAACCCCGGGGGCACGGTCCGCATTAGAATAGGTTTACAGGCCGGGCCAATGGCCCGCGCCGATTGACTGAAGGAGTTTTATCGTGAAGACTGCAGTTTTCGTTTTACCGGTTGTGGGGCTATGCCTCGGCTTGTCCGCGGGCGCGCAGAGCCCCGCTGCCAAGATCGGGGTGATCAATATCCAGAGCGCCATCGCCAGCACCAAAGATGGACAGAAGGCCGCCACCGACCTCCAGGCGCGCTTCGGCCCCAAGAGGGCGGAAATCGACAAGCGCCAGGCCGACATCAGCCAGTTACAGGACCAGCTCAACCGGGGCCGTAACACGCTCAGCCAGGAAGCCCAGCAGAACCTGGTACGCGAGATCGACTCGAAAACCAAGTCCCTCAATCGCGAAACCGAGGATGCCCGCGCCGACCTGGAACAGGACCAGCAGAAGATCATGAATCAGCTGGGCGGCCGCATCATGCAGGTAATCGATAAATACGCGAAGGACAACGGTTACACCCTGATTCTGGATGTCAGCAACCCGCAAACTCCGGTGCTGTATGCGTCGAATACCATTGATGTCACCAGAGAGATCATCGATCTGTACGATAAGAACGCGCCGGCAGCTGCGTCCACGGCGCCCGCCCCGAGCACCGCGCCGCCTGCCGCGCGTCCCGCCACTGCCCGGCCTGCTCCGGCTCCGAAGCCGGCCACGCCCCTGAAGTAATTCAGTTTCTGTTGAGGAGTGATTCGTGAAAAGAACATCGTTTGCCATAGCAGTCCTCGGGCTCGGCCTGGTCTTGTCGGCAGCCGCGCAGAACCCCAGCAAAGTCGGCGTGATCAATATCCAGAGCGCCATCGTCAGCACCAAGGACGGCCAGAAGGCCGCCAGCGATATCCAGACCCGGTTCAGCCCCAAGAAAGGGGAGCTCGATAAACGCCAGGCCGACATCAGCCAGTTACAGGACCAGCTCAACCGCGGGCGCAACACGCTCAGCGAGGAAGCCCGCCAGAACCTGGTGCGCGAGATCGATCAGAAAACCAAATCGCTCAATCGCGACACTGAAGACGCCCGCGCCGAGCTCGACCAGGAGGAACAGAAGATCATGGGCGAGCTGGGCGGCCGGATCATGAGCGTGATCGACAAATACGCCAAGGATAACGGGTACAACCTGATCCTGGACGTCAGCAATCCTCAGACGCCCGTTCTGTACGCGTCCAACACCATCGATATCACGAAAGACATCATCGACTTATACGATAAGAATGCGCCCGCCCCGGGAACGTCGACCACGGCAGCGCAACCCGCAACCAAGGCGCCCGCCGCGGCACCCAAACCGGCAGCGGCGAAGAAGTAACCCCACCGGCGCCAGGGCCGTCCAATTTGGGTGTAAGCTAAAGTTGTCGGAGGCGCGTCGTGAAGTCCTTGCCTGCAGTAGGTTTGGCAGTTGCTTTCGCTGCGTGCGGGTTGGCGCAGCAACGGGGCTCCCGCTCGGCGGATTTTGTCCGTCCGCAAGCCGTGATACCCCATAACTCCATTGCCCCGAGGGGCATCGCATTTCCCGCTCCTGGCGATCCGGCGTTGCGCCCGAATCCGCTTTCCATCACCAATCCGGGCTTTGCCACCAGTTTGGGAGCCACAGTAGCCGGACGCGGTGACGGGCGTGCTTTCCGGCGCGGCCGGCAGCCGGTGCTCGTGCCGTACGCCTATCCTGTTTACGTCGGCGACCTCGGCGGCTACGGCTACGGCGGGTACGGGAACGGCTATGGCTATGCGCCGCCAGACCAGCCACCGGTGCAACAGGGTCCCCAGGTGGTGATCAATCAGAATTTCGTCCCCGAGCACGCCAACCCGGTGATTCACGACTATACCGACGATTCCTCCGGCGGCGTCCGCGTCTATGAAGCGCCGGGACGCCAGCCGGTGGAAACTTCCGAGGAAGACACCACCAACTACTATCTGATTGCCTTCAAGGATCACTCGATTTACTCGGCTTTTGCTTACTGGGTCGAGGGCGACACTTTGCACTACGTGACGCCGCAGCGGGTGCATAACCAGGTGTCGCTCAGCCTGGTGGACCGCGACCTTACCGATCATCTCAATCGCGATCGTCAGCTGCAGGTGAAGCTGCCCAACAAGTAAGTCACCCGGCCGAGGCTAGGGTGTGTACGAAGTCCACGTCTCCTTCGAGAAAATCCACTTCGCCGAGGCGTTCGCGCTTCTCCCAGCGAATATCGTGGAAGTCCCTGTTTTCGATTTCACCCGTGAATTGCGTCACGTGAAAGAACATCAACTGGATGGGTGGCCGTCCGGCATAGGTGTACTGGTAGTCAGCGACTTGCGGGCCGATGTCAGCCTCGATCCCCAGTTCCTCCTCGAGCTCGCGCCTAAGCGCGGCGGCCGGAGCCTCGCCCGGTTCGACTTTGCCGCCCGGAAATTCCCATTTCAGCGCGTGCCATTTGCCGGGCTTCCGCTGGCCGATCAGTACCCGCCCCTCCCGCTCGATGACCGCGGCCACTACGACAGTCATGGGAACTTGCATAAAATATTGGAGCATACGCCGCCAATGTACAGCCAGCGCATACTCGATCATTTTCAGAATCCGCGCAACGTAGGAGAGCTCGGTCCGCCCGCGGTGACGGTGGAGGTCACGAACCCTGCTTGCGGCGACATTCTGCGGCTTTCGGTGCGGTTTGAGGGTGAGCTGGCGGTTGAAGCTCGTTTCAAAACGCGCGGCTGCACGGCCTCCATCGCGGCCGGCTCGGCCTTAACCGAATGGATCACGGGAAAGACGCGAGTCGAGCTGGCCCGGCTCACACCGGCGGTGCTGGAAGACGCGGTCGGCGGCCTCGAGCCGGAATCGAAGCACGCGGCGGAACTGTGCATAGACGGCCTGCGGGCGGTGCTAAAGGCGTAAATCCGGCTCAACTGTAAGGAAGGTGCGCTATGGAGATCAAGCCTATCAGAAACGCTAAAGATCACGATCGGGCCTTGCGCGAAATTGAGAAGCTGTGGGGAGGTGCCAAGGGCAGCGCACAGGGTGATCGGCTGGAGGTGCTGGTCGCTCTGGTGGAAGCCTATGAACGTGCCCACTATCCAATCGACCCGCCCAACCCGATTGATGCCATACGGTTCCGTTTGGAACAACAGGGCCTGGATCAGCGCGCGCTAATTGGAGTCCTTGGTAACCGTACCAGAGTGTACGAGGTGCTGAGAGGCGACCGCGGCCTTTCGCTGGCCATGATTCGCCGGCTCCACAAGCGTTTTGGGATTCCGGCAGATGTGCTCATACGGCCGATCGCGAAGAGAAGACACGCGGCGTGAGCGATCCCTGGGAAAGCTTCCGCTTCCCCCTTACTCCTCTTCCGTCTGCGCCGCCAGCTTGGTCACCACCGACAAATCCTCTAAGGTCGTCACATCCCCAACTACCGTATTCGATGTCACGATCTCACGCAGCAGCCGCCGCATGATTTTGCCGCTACGGGTCTTCGGCAGCGCATCGGTGAAGCGGATCTGCTCGGGCCTCGCGAAAGCGCCGATCTCGTGCGCCACCCACTGGCGCAGATCCTGCCCGAGCTGCTCCGTATCCCATTTGCCCTGCTTAAGAGTTACGAAGCAGGCCACGGCCTGGCCGGTGATCTCGTGCGGCTTGCCTACTACCGCCGCTTCCGCCACCGCGGGATGCCGCACCAGCGCCGACTCGATCTCCATGGTGCTCAGCCGGTGGCCGCTCACGTTCATGACGTCGTCCACGCGGCCCAGAATCCAGAAGTAGCCGTCAGAATCGCGGCGCGCGGCATCCCCCGTCAGATAATTTCCGGGGATGCGTTTCCAATACTGCTCTTCGTACCGTTGCGGATCGCGCCAGATCGTCCGCAGCATGCTGGGCCACGGCCGGCGGATGATGAGGAAACCCTCATGGTTGTCCTCCACCGGTCTACCCTGCAGATCCACCACTTCCGGCAGAATTCCGGGCAGCGGCAGCGTCGCCGAACCCGGTTTCGCCGGCACCGCGCCCGGCATCGGCGAGATCATGATCGCGCCCGTTTCCGTCTGCCACCACGTATCGACGATGGGGCAGCGCTCTTTCCCGATGGTCTTGTAGTACCACTCCCAGGCAGCCGGATTGATCGGCTCGCCCACCGAGCCCAGCAGGCGCAGACTTGAAAGGTCGTGCGCGTTGGGCCACTGATCGCCCTGGCGGACGAAGGAGCGGATCGCGGTCGGCGAAGTGTAGAGAATGTTGATGCGATATTTCTCGATGAGCCGCCAGAAGCGGTCGGGCTGCGGAAAATCGGGCGAGCCCTCATACATCACCGAGGTCGCGCCAGCCGATAGCGGGCCGTAAACGATGTAGCTGTGGCCGGTCACCCAACCGATATCGGCGGTGCACCAGTAGGTGTCTTCGTCATGCAGATCGAAGACCCATTTCATGGTCATGGTTGCCTGCAGCAGGTAGCCGCCCATGGTGTGCACGATGCCTTTTGGTTTCCCCGTGGTCCCGGAAGTAT
>Ga0075426_10001082_pt1 | contig 19134 bp, 23 predicted proteins | sample SoiMethybrSBSTD5_FD_75304 | JGI IMG/M metagenome (GOLD analysis project Ga0075426, IMG submission 75304) | Bulk soil microbial communities from a Populus tree surrounding site in Tennessee, USA - Soil MetaG P. TD hybrid SBSTD5 | ecosystem: Environmental > Terrestrial > Soil > Tree plantation...
GCGATCAGCCGAATCCGCCGCTCGGTTCCGTCCTCGGGATTCCGCCACCGCTCGGCGCCGATCCAGAACGGGTACGCGGCCGCGACGCCCTCCACCGCGCGCGTCTGGTAAACGCGCGTGTCCGGCATCGACACGCGCGCCAGGAACGGCATCTTGTCGCGGTGCAGGACGATGAGGTCGGCGTCGAGCGCGCGGAGGAGAGCCAGCGAACTGTCGAGCAGCGCGGTGCGGAACGCGAGCTGCAGCAGCATGATCAGGACGGCGAACGCGACGCCAGCCACCGACGATCGCAGGCGCGCGCGATCGTGGGTCAGCAGCCGCCACGCCAGCATCGCCGCCGATCGCAGCCGCATGTCAGAACAGGTCGGCGGGATCCGCCAGCGCGAGCCGGCGCAGCGAGAGCGCCGCCGCCGAGAGGCACATGACCACCGTGAGGCCGAACACGAGCGTCGTGTTCCCGACGGTCGCCGCGATCGGCAGGCGCGTCGACTGGCGAATCACCGAAAAGACCGCGGCCGCGGCCATCCACGCCGGCACGAACGCGAGCACGGCGAAGATCGACGCCTGTCCGAGCACGCAACCGTACAGCCGGCGATCCGCCACGCCGATCGCCCGCATCGTCGCGTATTGCGCGATCTGCGTGCGGATGTCGCTCGACAGGATCTGGTAGAGGACGACGAAGCCGACCACGAAGCCGGCGACGGTGCCGAGCGAGAAGATGTTGCCGGCAGCCGTGTCGCGAATCCAGTGCTGCAGCTGGATGTCGCGCAGCTCGGCCATCGTCAGTACGCGGACGTCGGATGGCAGCGCCGCGGCGAGCCGGCGCCGCACGTCGCCGGGGTCGGCGTCCGGCTGCAGCGTGACGATGCCGATCGATGGTTCCGCGTCTCGTGCGCCGAACACGGCGGCGTAGGTGTCGTCGCTCAGCAGCACCGCGCCGTCGCCGAGGAAACCGACACCCAGCTCGAATGCGCCGGCGATCCGAACCGGCTGCTGGCGAATCTCGACGCCGCGATCGGCGTCGAGCGGCCCGCACTTGGTCTGCGTCAGCCGGTCGACGAGCACGGCGTTCGTCCGCCGCAGGAGCGTCAGCGCGTCCGGCGGCTCCGCGGCGAGCGGCAGCGGTGCGTCGAGCGGCACGCCGATCGTGAACATCCGGCAGGTGCCCGCGACGCCCTGACTGCGCCAATCGGTGTAGCCGAGGTACATCGGCGTCGCGCGCGCGACGCCGGGCACGGCGAGCGCCTGGAAGAGGCGCTGCCGCTCGATCGCGCCGGGCTCGGCGAAATGGACGAAGCGCGGCGACACGATCACGAGCGCGCCGTCGAGCCGCGACGCGACCGCGAGCGCGGTGTTCGTCACCGCGCCGTAGAACCCGAGCTGCACGAACATGAACAGCGTGGCGAACGCGATGCCGGACGCGGCGACCGTCGTCCGCAGCCGGCGATGCGCGAGAAACCGGAGCGCGAGCGGGACTCCCCGCGGCGCACGCGGCGTCATGGCGTCGGCACGACGAAGATCTGCACCTGCCCGTCGAGATTCGTGTACGCGAGCGCGCGGCCGTTGTCGTCGAGTCGGACGCGGACCTCGAAGACGCGCGTGCGCGCGTTGCCGGCGTCTTCGCCGAAGATGTCGTTCTTCGAGATCATCAGGCCGACCTGCTCGACCTCGCCGTCGATCGGATCGGCCAGCGCGTTGCTCGAGAACCGCGCGCGCTGGCCGGCCTTCACGAGCCGGATGTCGGCCGCCGGCACTTCGGCGACGGCGTACATCTGCCGCGTCGCGCCGAGCTCGAGGATCGGCTGCGCGCCGGCGCGCTCCCCCGGCCTGACGAGCAGCCGCAGCACGGTGCCGGCCGACGGGGCGCGGACGATCGTCTGCTCGAGTCGCGCCGCGGCGCCGCGCACGTCGACGTCGGCCTCGCGGCCCGCCAGCACGGCGCCGTCGCGCAGCTGGCGCAGCACCGTCTGCGCGCGGGCGACGCCCTCCTCGGCGCGGCGCAGCCGCAGCTGCGCCTCTTCGACATTGCGGCCCGACGCGAGCCCTTCGTTGCGCAGATCGGTCTGCCGCTTGACGTCGCCGCGCGCGTCGTCGAGCTCCGCTTCGGCGATATGGAGCTGCGAGGTCTGCGCCTCGGCGTCCATCGGCTGCAGCGCCGCGCGCGCGACCTTCAGCTTGGCGGCGTCGTAGTCGGTCTCGCGAATCGGGCGCGAGCGCAGCTCGGCGAGCGGCTGCCCGGCGGCGACTTCGTCGCCCTCGGCGACGAGCACGCGCGCGACCACATCGTCGATGGCGGCGGAGACGCGGACGACGCGCCCGCGCGGCTCGAGGCGCGCCATGGCGACCAGCGTCGCGCGGTCGGCCGGGCCGGAGGCCGGCGTCCGCGCCACGCGCGCCGCGCCGCCGCGCAGCGACACCACGAGCGCGCCGAGCGCAACGCTACCCGCGAGCAGCAGCCCGCGACGGACCGCAGTCGTCATCGTTTCGTTCCCTCCACGGCGGTTGATGCAGGAATGGCCGGGCTCATTGTAATCGCGGCCGCGCTATAATCGAAGGTCCGCTTCGATCAGATCACGCCGACGGAGAGGTACCGAAGTGGTCGTAACGGGGGCGCCTCGAAAGCGTCTTGTCGGGTAACCGGCACGTGGGTTCGAATCCCACCCTCTCCGCCATCTTTTCAGCCAATGAATACGGCCTCATTTGACGAGCTAGCGATTAGCTGTACCTGTTTTGTCCCTTCCGGCTATACTGCTGTGAGTGCTGGCAATCTACCGCCGTCACCAGTCGCCCTGTAAATACACCTCACGCCGCTTCCGGAACTGCAAGTGCCCGATTTGGGTGCAAGGCTCGCTGCGCGGCGAGTACGTGCGGCGCAGCCTCGACCTGCGCTCCTGGGAGGCGGCGTCAGAGCTGGTTCGTGGTTGGGAAGCCTCCGGCGAAGTCGGTGTCGTCAAGCCTGAGGTGCCGACCGTGGCCGAGGCGGTCACGAAATTCATCGAGGACGCGAACGCGCGGCACCTGGCCGGCGAGACGGTTCGCAAGTACAAAAACCTTCTCGAAAAGCGGTTCATCCTCTGGTGCGAATCAAAAGGCGTCCGGTTGCTGAAACAGATCGACGTCGGCGCGATCCGCGAGTTCAGAACGACGTGGGACGATGGCGCCGTGTACGCGACGAAGAACCTGGAGCGGATGCGCGCGTTCTTCCGGTTCTGCGAGCAGGCGCGATGGATCGATCGGAATCCTGCGACGAGCGTGAAAGCGCCGAAGCACAAGTCATCACCGACGCTGCCGTTTTCCGTGGACGAAATGAAGCGCATTCTCGACGCGTGCGATCGCTATCCAGGGAATGCGGATCGCATGAAAGCGTTCGTGCTGACGATGAGGCATTCGGGGCTGCGAATCGGCGACACAATCGCGCTGAAACGCGAGCGCGTGAAAGGGTACAAGTTGTTCCTCTACACGCAGAAAACCGGCACGCCGGTGTACGTGCCGCTGCCGCCGGCGGCCGTCGCGGCGCTCGACAAGCTGAACGGCCAGAACGAGCACTTCTTCACCAGCGGGAAGGCGAAGCCGCAGACGTCCCGCGCCAACTGGTCGCGGTATCTCGATACGGTGTTCGAGCTTGCGAAGGTCAAGGACGCGCACTCGCACCGGTTCCGCGACACGTTCGCGGTGTCGCTGCTCGAGAAGGGCGTGTCGATCGAGAACGTGTCCGTGCTTCTCGGACACTCGTCCGTTCGGATCACTGAACGGCACTACAAACCGTGGGCGAAGACGCTGCAGAAGAAGCTCGAAGACGAAGTGCGGAAAGCGTGGGCTTGACGTGAGCGAGCTGCGCCCGAGCATCGTCATCCTTGCGGGCCCGAACGGGGCAGGGAAATCAACCGTCGCGCCAGACCTGTTGCAGGGAACGCTCGCCGTGAGCGAGTTCGTCAATGCGGACGTGATCGCCAGCGGCCTCTCGGCATTCGATCCGGACAGCGCCGCCATTACCGCCGGACGCGTCATGCTCACACGCATCCGCGAGCTCGCGGAGCAGCGCTCGAGCTTCGCATTCGAGACTACCTTGGCAAGCCGCACGTTCGCGCCCTGGCTGCGAGACCTGCGAACCTCCGGGTACACCGTTCATCTCTTCTTCCTCTGGTTGTCGTCGGCTGATCTGGCCGTTGAGCGGGTGGCCGAAAGGGTCGCCGCCGGTGGCCACAATGTTCCGGCGGACACGGTTCGGCGGCGGTATCGCGCTGGTATCCGGAACTTCTTCAACCTGTACCAGCCGATCGTTACGAGTTGGACGCTTTACAACGCCTCTGGCCCGGAGCCGATGCTGGCGGCAGAGAGCTTGGAGTCGGAGCCGCTGAAGGTCTACGATAGGCGAGTCTGGGCAGCCGTTCAGCGGCAGGGAACGAATGAAGACCGAAGCGCAAAAAGACGTGACCCGGATCCTTAAAGAGAACCGCCGTGCGGTCGACGAAGCCCTCAAGCGCGGCGTTCGCAAGGCGATGCTCCGCCACAAAAAAGACGGCTTGCCGGTGGTCGTCGAACGCAACGGCAAGATCGAGCGGGTGAAGCCGGAAGACCTCGGCTACTAGCTCCAGCCCCTCCGCCTTCCTCGAACCTCATCAACGCTACGAGTAGAACCAAGTAGAAGCAGCGGTAGAAGCAACACGCGGGGAGCTTCTTCTACCTTAGCGTGCCTCGGTAGACATCTCGGTAGACAGATCGTCAGGGGTGAGATGTCTACCGAAACGTTTGAACCTCAACGACATTCGCGCGCGCATTGGCCGCGTTTCTCGCGCGACCGGCGGTCGGCAAGAGACCGCGGAGCGGGCAGGAGCGACCCCCCTCTTTGGCGCCTTCGGCGACCCCGGGGGTGACCCCGGGGCGGGGGTCGCTCCTGCCCGCCGTGATTCGAAATGCGAGCCGTTGCGCGCGCAAAATCAAGACAGAAGTCAGCGGAATGTTCTTCACATTCCAACCGGCATTCGACCAACGAAGGAACGCGGCGATTGTCGCGAATTCGATGGGCTTGATCGGAAGGGCACGGCGCGATGTTGACGCAGGCATTTTGCCGGGCCTCCTGCATTTTGCAAGGGTCCATCTGGGCAAGCCGGAATCGTCAGTTCGCATGCTCGACATCGCGACGGACTTTCGCGCCTCTGCTCAGCTGCAGAGATCGCGTGCCCGGAGGGGCGCTCGGTGACTCACTCATTTTGAGAGAAACTGACTCATTTTGAGAGAGTTGATTGGGGAACGCGATCCTCGTGGATCGGACAATTTCACGGCGACAAGAACGGCGCATCTAAGAGGTCGCGGTCTTCCGCGCGTTGCCGGGCAAAACGTCCTGCCATTGAGCAGGCATGCGGCCCTGGTACAGCCCGTGCCTAGCAAGGGGGAGCGAGACGAAAGTCGCTGAGGCGAATCGACATGAAAGTCGCCGTCGATATCAACGACACGTTCTTAACAGTTGCCGAGGTCGCGGAGCGGCTGAAGGTCAACGAAGAGACGGCGCGTAGACTCTTTCTGAACGAGCCTGGCGTGATCGTGATTTGCTATCCCAGAAAAGGCGTTCGAGTTTACCGGACGTTACGCATTCCCGAGAGCGTCTACGCGCGCGTCGTCACGCGGTTCACCAAGGTTGCGTGAACTGGCAGTTTCTGTCCGCGTCGTGGCAGCCCGACGCGTCAAGCATGCGCATGGGAGGGCAGCTCTCTATTTCACGCCGCATTGCTTGGGGGCTCTAATCGTCTTCTCGCCAGTCTGATCGCTGAGCGAAACGTCTTTCGTCTCGGTCGGCAATTTCCGCAAGGGCCGCTTCGTCGGTCCACCAGAGCAACGTCAATACCAAGTCCGGGCCGATGCGGCACGAATCCTCATGGATACTGTGGCGAAATGGCGCACCCTGCACCCACTCGTGGGCGTAAACATTTCCGCGCCCATTGCCGCCTGTCCCGTGCAACAGTTCCCATGCGAAAGTGGGCTTGCCAGGCGGATGCGGCCACAGCGACGTTGGCACGTCCGGCCCTCGACGGAACCACAGCCCGTCCCCGAATAATCCGACAACAATCGCCGGGAACGAACCAAGCTCCACAAGCCGAATCGCTGTTGCCGTGAGGCTTGTTTGAAAGGTGTCCGCCAACGCCGCAACGCTCGCGAACGTCATTGGCATTCGAACACTTCGCTGTTCGAACATGAGTCGCGGCAAGATCAATTGGCAGGCGTAATCATTGGCGCGCGTCTCGGGATTCAGACCCGAAGACTCGTCGAATGCCCTCTCGGGGTCGCAGACCAGAGCAACCTGTCCAGCATCTCGGAGCCAATGCGCCAACTCATGCGCGGCAGAGAATCGCTGGCGCCCGCGGTTCGCCGCGGCGTTCACGGTGATGACGGCGGTGTCGTTGACGCCAATGATCCGGGCGTCGCAGCCTGTTAGGCGTTGATAGATGACAGTCGCTCCACAATGTTGCGCAATCGCTTCGATATCGATGTCTTCGGGCTCCGTGATGCCAAGCTCCCGGAGAAGATCGGGGGCTGGACGAAAGCGGGCGGACGGCGTCATTACTTCGATTCTTCCCCCGGCGGCAGCAGCCCGAGGTGCCCGAACTGTTCGAGCCAGCTCTGAATGTCTTTGTCAGTCATCTCCTCGAAATCACGGAACTGCGCCATGAGAGTCTGTCCAGCCTCCGGGCGTTGCGAGAGGATCTCCTTAAGAAGTGCTCGCCGTTCCTCGGCCGTATCAGGAAGGTTCGCTTTGCTCTTTTGGACCAGGGAGGCCGCGCGTAGGTAAGTCTGGCGCGCTTCCTTCAGTGGGCGTTGCTGATAGTCACTCCACGCGCGTCGCAAGACGTCACGCATGTGAGCCGCAACTTTCTCGGGGGACTCTCCAGACTCACGGCATTCTTCGAGGATCTCATTGTCCGCGGCTTCAACAATGCTCTCGGCCAACGCGTCATAAAGACTGCGAATTCTGTCGTCCTTCTTTGTCACGACTGAACTCCGTCAATGAGCTTGTGAACGGCACGTCGTACTCGCTTCACAATGGTTTCGTATTCTTTCTGGGACAAGCGTAGCCCGTCACGAATCTCGGCCGGCTTGTGGCCCTCGAGGAGCGCCTCCAGGACGAGTGCTGCCTCGGGGTCATCCTCAAACCGCTCGCTGATCAGGCGCTCAATTTCCTTGCCCTCCAACACTAGCAATGGATCGGCGATCGCGCTCGACTCCAGACTCTCAAAGGGTTCGGACTGGCTCGTCACGTCGGACGGGATGGCCTCAAGGTCGTCAAACGCGTCCTGAGGGTGGTCTTTTCGGAGGTGAAATGCCTGACTTCGAATCACGCCGATCAGGCAGATAAAGAACGAACATCGTGTCGGCTTCCAGGCTCGCCGACCGTCCAGCAATGCCACCAACGCATCCGTGACCAGTTCGTCAGCATCTCGACCCTGACGTCGCACACCGAGTGCCTGAAACCGATATCGAGCAAAGTCGTTTATCTTTACGAGCTCGACGTCAGTTAGCGCCTCGAACGCTTGGCGGATCAGTTCCGCGCCAGCCTTGGGTTCGTCAGGCTCCCGCTTGGTCATGCTCGGCTATGGCCCCTCTCGAGTGTTCCCGCCGCCTATCGCATGAGTGCCCATTCTGACGGGTCCCCGGACATCAGCGCTGAAAAAAACACCGAAAACTAGATCTGTCCGCCGACCTCGTGGTTCCGGCACTACATCGGTGAGCGCGGAAATCCGCAGAAAAGGAATTTGAATCGCATGGAAGAGCTTACATCGCCTGTGCAGTCACGCCAGCCGCTTGATGCCGAAGGGGCCGACGGCAAGAAGTACTTCGTCGAGATCGAGGACCGTGAATATCCCTGGCCGAAGTCCACGATCACGGTTCCGGAGATCCGGACGCTCGGAGGCCTGCCATCCGACATGCCGGTGATCGAGGTGGATCCGGACAACAACGAACGGACACTCGCTGAGGGCGAGGTCGTGACGCTCAAGCCGGGCCATCGATTCGGCAAGAAAGTGCGGTACAAACGCGGGTTCGAGGATCGGATGACAGCCGAGGTCGAGTTGATGCGTCGGTACTATCCACGCGCAGAATGGCACCCTGGCGAATCCGGCGGCTGGGTTCGCTTGCCGGGCTATCTCCTGCCGCCCGGCATCTGGAACGTCGGCCTCTGCGAAATCTGCTTCGAGGTCAGGACGGCGTACCCGGGTGAAGCGCCGTACGGCTTCTATGTCGCCGGGGGGCTTCGCGTCAGCGGGCAGCGACCTCAGAACTACGAAGAACCCGCAACGACGCCGTTCCCGGGCACTTGGGGCAAGTTCTCGTGGAGTTTCGACGCCGCTTGGACGCCGCGCGCCGACGTCACCAGCGGATCCAATCTCACGAGCTTTGTCAGAAGCTTTCGGGATCGGCTGACGGAGGGTGCGTAGATGTTCGTGCGATTTTCGCGCAGCCTCTATGACCGCATGATCGCGCATCTGCGGGCCGAGACAACAGAACAAGTCGGGTTTCTGTTCATGCGGCAGGTTCCGGATGGCCTCCCCTTGGAGGATTACTACGGTGTCCCAAGAACCGGCTTGGTTCACCCGTCTCCGGTTCATGCCGAAGTGTCTGGCGAAACCCAAGCCTGGGTGCTCAAGGAGGCCACTCAACGTCGTCTCTATCTCGGCGAAGTCCATTCACATCCTGGCTTAGTGCATCGCGCTGAATTCTCCGAAAGCGACCTGTTGGGCTTTTCTGACTTCGTGCCTCACGTGTGCTGGCGCCTTCGTCAGCGAGCGTACGTGGCGTTGGTCTTCACGGGGCAGGACTTCGACTCGTTGTTCTGGCTCCAGTCGACCGACGTGCCGGCCGGCGTCGCTCGAATCGCCATCGATGACATGATTCTCGACCCGACGGCGCTGACGTGGAGCCTGCTTCAGAAGCGCGAAGAATCTGAACGTCAGCGATTCGCGAGGCAAGAACTCTTGCTTGGTCGTGTCGGGCAAGAGCGGTTGCGAAGCATCTCTGTAGGGATTGTCGGAGTCGGCGGATTGGGATCGCACGTGGTCCAGCAGCTCGCGTTATTGGGAGTGCGCTGCTTTGTGCTCGTCGACGACGATGCCTGTGAGCGGACAAACCTAAATCGTTTGATCGGCGCGATGGAAAGCGATGTCGGAAAGCCGAAGACGGCAATTGCGGAACGTGTGATCCGAGCGGTTGAATCACGTGCCCGCGTGAGAATGATTGACGCCGCTTTTCCATCGCCGTTAAGCGACGCGTCCCTCGCGAGCTGCGCGGTGATATTTGGCTGCGTTGACGGCGACAGAACACGACTCGCGCTACTTGAATATAGTTGCGCGCATCGGATCCCTTATATCGACCTGGCTTCTGATGCCGAGCGTGGAGTCGGAGGTCGGATTGTGTTTACGGGCCTTGGACACGGCTGCTTGTTCTGTCGTGGCGAGCTTGATCAGAAGGAACTTTGGTTGTCAGGTGCCACAAGCGATCAGCGTCGTGAAGATCAAAAGATCTACGGAATCTCTCGCGATGTGTTGGCGGGTGTAGGTCCTGCTGTCGTGTCGGTGAACGGCGTCGTCGCCTCGCTGGCGGTCACCGAGTTTCTCGCGTTCGTCACCGGCCTACGCGCTCCCCAGCCGCACCTGAACTACCGTGGCGAGCTTGGCATCGTCACCAGAGGTGAGCGACCGACGGTCGAAGCCTGCTACTACTGCGGTGACCAATGGAATGTGGCCGCGAGCCGGACAAGCGGGCAGAACTGAGGCGCCGCGTAGCCCCGAAGGTCGATACGTTTCGCCGAACGTTTCGAATTCGCGGGCGATATCCGTATGCCCAGAGACCAGAGCCTTCCGTTGACCATCGTATCGTGTTTGGCGATAATCGTTTCATGAAAGACGAGCTTCGTTTCACGAATGAGCTATTTCGTATCATAAACGGGGCTCTTCGTCTCGATATCGACAAAGTCAGAAACTACACTGCATTCCTTGCAGACAAGCTCGAGGAAGCTGGTGAAAAGGGTTCCGCCAGCAGACTGCGCCGCCTTCTTGAGGAGTCGGATCACAACCTGCGTCCCGCCGGTGTTTCGGTCGCTCGAACCCTACCAGTCGACTCTGAAAGTCGCTTTCCCCTGATCGAGCGCGTTGACCTCAAGGCGTTCAAGGAATCTCCAGTTGTGATCTCCGACCAGCAATGGTCCGTACTCGGCGAGTTCCTCAGTGTGGCGAAGAGCCATGCCCAACTGGAGAACGAGGGCGTTCACACATCGCTCAGTCTCCTGATGTACGGGCCTCCGGGAACTGGCAAAACCAGACTTGCGCGGCACGTGGCCCGAGAGCTCGGACTTGAGCTGTACGTTGCCCGACTCGATGGACTCATTTCGTCCTTCCTTGGGAGCACTTCCAAAAATATCCGCGCGCTGTTCGAATTTGCCGCAAACCGCCCATGCGTTCTGCTGCTTGATGAGTTCGACGCTATCGCAAAACTAAGAGGCGACAAACAGGAACTGGGCGAACTAAAGCGAGTCGTGAACAGCTTCATTCAGAACCTCGACACGCTCGGACAGCAATCGATCGTCTTGGCCGCGACAAATCACGAAGAGCTGCTCGACACAGCGGTCTGGCGGCGATTCAGCTACCGGCTTGCGCTTAGCTACCCTTCCCCGGATCAGCGGGTCGCGATGTGGCGGCAGTTCCTAGAACCAATCCGCTTCTCCGAGCGACAGCTCCGCCTTCTGGTGGATTTGTCGGATGGGTTCTCAGGAGCGGACATTCAAGACGTGACGCTTCGGCTGCATCGAAAGCGCATTACCGCGCGCACGGAGCCAACGCTCGACGAAGCATTCCAAGTGCTCCAAAACATCTCCTTGGGAGAGGGAGAAGTTCGACGTTTCCTCTCGGCATTCCGCGGCAAAACGTCAGCGGCGATCGCCCAGGCGTTGCGCAAGCGGAGTGTGCGTCTCTACAGTCACGCCGCGATCGCCGAGCTTCTAGGAGTATCGAAGGCGACGGCGTACCGGAAAGCCGGCGCACCGAAGGTGAAACATGCCAGATGACAAAGCGTTGACGCCGCCGATTGACCGGCTTCCGATCAAACTGATTCTTCCGAAACAAGGAAGTGAGCGTGTCGTTCCTGGCGGCGGAGCCCCTCCGAAGCCATTCCGCCCGGTCGATCGAAGCTACCGCGAGCGGCTGGTGAAACAGGTCGATGCCATCAGAGAGGCAGTTACGCCGGTCATGCCTCGGACGGGAAGCGCTCCGGTACGAGTCAAGCTCCTGACGAAGGCCGCGGCCAAAAGTCATCGGCCTGACCGCCTGTTCTCCAAGGAGACTTGTCCCATCGTTGGGGCGGGGCAGCTCGGTGAGATTTTCGTCAAGGCGTCCGCAAGTGGTCTCGACAGGCTTTCACGTCTGATCGACCAAGATCGCTCTGAACGAGTCGTTAAGGAGCTTTCGTGCGTCGAGACGATTGAGCCGGTCACGGCACTGTACCGCCGGCGGAATCTCGACGCACTCGATATTCTCAAGAATAGCCCTCGTGGAAAAACAGGGTTCATCACGCGGGTGCGACTCTTCGATTTTGGCCCTGACGATGATCAGGAGAAGTTGGTAAACGACTTTTTGCAAAACTGCAGACGACTCAGCGTCGAGGTGTCACCGCGCGGGTATGCGCCCAGGAGTTACACATTCGCGGCGGAGTGTGGCACGACTCAGCAAGTTGAAGGCCTGTCCGCGATCATCGGCGTCCGGTCGATTAGTCAGATGCCCGTGATGCGGGCACTTCAACCTCGAATGCTGGGCGTCCGCCCTTTGCCCGCCGGGCTCCCTGAGGCCACAGAATTCGACGGCGATTTTCCGGTCGTCGTTGTCGTCGACAGCGGAATCGAATCCACCATTCCTGGTCTCGAAAGTTGGGTGGTAGGACGTGAGATCCACGTTGCCCCGGCGTACCGCAACCCCGGTCACGGCACCTTCGTTGCGGGACTGATTTGCTGGGGGCAACAACTCAACCCGAACCTCGCTCACATCGACGGAAACCCTTGCGGCCTGTTTGACCTTCAGGTGATGCCAAATTTCGATCCAGCTCAGGGTGACACCGAGAATCTCAGTGAGCAGACGTTCTTGGAGAATCTTGAGATTGCGTTGAAGCAGTACGCCAACCGCTACAAGGTTTGGAACATCTCGCTTGGCACGAATCAGGTTTGCTCGCTCGATGAGTTCTCGCCACTCGCGGAGCAATTCGACAACCTTCAGGAGCGATACCAGGTTTCGTTCGTGATAAGCGCGGGAAACTACGAAGCGGTTCCGCTCCTAGATTATCCACGCACAGCAGCACAACTCGAGGTCGGTCGGATTACGAGCCCTGCTGACAGTCTCTTGGGCGTTACGGTCGGAGCCATTTCGCACATTGATTACGCGTCGAAGGGACCGAAGCAACACCATCCGTCGCCTTTCTCTCGTCACGGAGCGGGACCTAATCACATCATCAAGCCCGACCTCGTCCACTATGGAGGCGCTTGTTCAACCGACCTCTCGCACACGTCTGGCGTAGCATCCGTGAACATCGCCGGCGTCGCAGACGACCTCGGGACAAGTTTCGCCACACCGTTGGTGTCCAGAGCCCTGGCGCAGGTGTATCACCACGTCACGCCCGTACCTTCGCCGGTTCTCGCGCGCGCGTTGTTGACACACCATGCACGCGATCCTCGAACCGGTGGCCGCGTTCCCGACGGTGAAGAGAACTATCTTGGATTCGGTGTGCCGTCGCCGCCGCCGTATTGCATCGAATGCACTCCGCACACATCGACTCTCGTCTTCGAAGACACGCTTAGGCCTGGTTGGTATCTGGAGTGGCTAGACTTCCCCTACCCGCCGTCTCTACGGCGAGATGGACGTTATTACGGCGAGATCTGGATGACCGTGGCTTTTGCTCCCGCTCGTGGCGCGCGTTGGGGCACCGAATACTGCGAGACTCACATCGAGGCGCATTTTGGTGTGTACGAAGAGAAAGTCGACAAGGAGACCGGAGAGGTTAGCGAAAAATTCAAAGGTCTTGTTCCTCCCGAGCACAAGAATCCGGGAGCGCTGTACGAGCAGTACCAGGTCGCGCGTCTTCGAAAATGGGCTCCGGTTCGCACTTACTATGGAAACCTCAATCCCAAGGGACACCCGGGCACGCGTTGGCGTCTGATGGTGCGGTTATTGACACGCCATGGGATCGAGGATCGTGAAGCCTTTAAGCCTCAGCCGTTTTCACTCGTCGTCACGATCGCAGACCCGGACAATAAGGCTCCCGTGTACGATGAAATGGCTCAGATTATTCACAATCGATTCCGAGCCGAGAACCTCGCGCTTCGAGCAACGGCGCGACTACGAGCCAGAAGTTAAGCGGCCCCAGCAGGCAGCGTCCGACGGACACGCGGGTGGGTTTCCCACCCCCAAATCACTGTACCTGTTTTGTACCTGGACCCCGGGTTTTGAGTGTTTTTGGAGTTTTTGCCGATTGAAATCAGGCCTAAATCGTTGAGGGTCACCCCTTCGACCGAAACGAATCCCACCCTCTCCGCCAACTCTCACTTGCACCTGCAGTTGGTAAATTGGTGACTTGGTGAATTCGTGAATTCGCCTCGTCCGAGCGTCGTCATCCTGGCCGGACCGAACGGCGCCGGGAAGTCGACCGTCGCGCCGGCGCTCTGGCATGGCGCGCTGGCGGTCAATGAATTCGTCAACGCCGATGTGATCGCCAGTGGCCTGTCGGCATTCGATCCGGAGAGCGCCGCGATCGCGGTTCCTCTGGCTGCCTTCGGCTGAATTTGCCCTCGACCGAGTTGCCGATCGCGTTCGGGCTGGGGGGTCACAACGTTCCGGCAGAGACCGTCCGACGCAGGTACGGGGCAGGCCTGCGCAACTTGTTCAATTTGTACGAGCCACTCGCGTCCGCGTGGAGGCTGTACGACAGCTCAGGCTTGAAGCCCGCGTTGATTGCAGATCGCTTGGACGCGCGGGGCCTGAGGGTCTACGGTGAGGCTGTCTGGACTTCAGTCAAGCGTCAGGGAACCAAGTGAAGATCCAAGCACCAGAGGACGTACACCGAATCTTCGTCGAAGAGGGGGAGCTGATCGACAAGGCCCTCCAGCAGGGCGTCAGGGACGCTGTGCTCCGCCACAAGAAAGACGGTTTGCCGATGGTCATTTACCGCGAAGGCAAGGCCGTCTGGATCAAGCCTGAAGATCTCAGCCTCTAAGCACGCTACCCCACCGGCACACGGAATCCTCGAAGCCGCACACAGTCTGAGCACACCATCGAACTAATGTTCGACAGGTTGGGAATACGCTCAACGTGTGCTTCGACGATCAGACAATCGGACGCGCGCGGCCCGACACGAGGTGAACAATAAGCAAGACGATCCCGATCACGAAGAGCACCCACGCGATCTGCGAGGCGACAGCCGCGACGCCGTAAACGCCGAGCGCTCCGGCGATCAGCCCGACAATGAGAAACACGAGCGCGTAATACAGCATGCGGTCTCCTTCTTCTCCAAACGGCTGCACGAGCTGTGCCGTGAAGGAGAGCGGCCGCGTATCTGAGGCAAACGGTGCTCGCGTCCGAGCGCTGATTCACGACTTCAGGTACTCGGTCAGGAAACGTCACCAGATCCTTTCCCCAGATGTCGACCCCGTCGCCCATGCGCGGACTCGTGTGCAGCTCGATCCGATCGAGCCCAGCCGTTCGAGCTCAGCCTCTCGGTCCGCGAACGTGATCCGTTTCTGGAATCGATAATGCACAGCCCCGACACCGAGAGGTGTCTATGAAGAGCTTTATCGCGGGTTTGTGCGGCGCGACGGTGCTCACCGCCGCCGCGATTGCGGCGCAGAACGAGACGATGGTCACGATCACCGGCTGCGTCGAAAAGGCCACGCAGCCAGGCGCTTACGTGATCTCGCACCTGACCGAATCGGTGCCGGACAACGGCGGCCGGCCGCTCGCGGCCATCTACTGGCTCAACACGACGAAGGGCCTGCACGACCAGATCGGCCACACCATCGAGGTCACCGGCACGGTGAAGCCGAAGGGCGATCGGGCACAGAAGGGGAAAGTGAAGGCACAGGCCGACGGCATCACCGGCCAGACGAAGCTCGCGGTGGAGACCGGGCTGAAAAAGGCCGAGGTCGTGAACACCGACATCCCGATCGGCACGTCCGGGACCTTCACAAAAGTGGAAATCGAGCGTCCGGTCTACACGCTGCACGTCAAGTCGATGCGCATGATCGACGCGGCGTGCCGCACCGGGTCGTAGCGGCTACGGCCGGCGTGCCGCGAAGAACGCGCGCATCAGCGCGCGGCACTCCTCCTCACGCACGCCGGAGACGACCGCGAAGCGATGATTGAGGCCGGGGAGATCGCCGCCGCGCACAGTGGACGCGATCGCTCCGGTCTTCGGCTCCCCCGCTCCGTAGATCAGCGTCGCCACGCGCGCATGCACCAGCGCGCCGACGCACATCAGGCACGGCTCGATCGTCACGCACAGCGTCGCGCCGGTGAGGCGGTAGTTGCCGACGCGGCGCGCGGCTTCGCGCAGCGCCACGATCTCCGCGTGCGCCGTCGGATCGCCCGACGAGACCGGCTGGTTGAACCCCTGTCCCACGATCCGTCCGTCGACGTCGACGACCGCGCCAATGGGCACCTCGCCCGCGTCGCGCGCGAGCGCCGCCTGCGCCAGCGCCGCCTCCATGAGCGCGTCGTGCGTCATGTCGTGTAATTCTCGTCCATATGTATGTCGCCTTTTCGCCGCTCGCGCGGTAGGATGATCGCGCCGTGACCCAAACCCCCGACAAGCGCCAGGGACCCGATCGGCGCCGCCAGGCGCGCGGCGGACGCCGCCCAGAGGATGAGCAGGGCTTCTCGCCGCTGGTGCTCGTCGCGTACGAGGATCAGAGCGATCGCGCGACGTGCGAGGCGATCCTCGCGAAGCTGCACTTCGCAGTTGCGCCGGTCGACTCGATGGAGAAGGCGATCTCGATCCTGCCCGCGCTCCGGCCGGACATCGTCGTCTCGCACGTCGCGGACGCGACGCTGCTGCGCCACACGGCGAAGGCGGCCGGCATCCCGATCGTGGAAGTCGACGACCGCCTGCGCGACGCGGACGCGCTCGTCGACGCGATTCGCCGTGCGCTGCGCGCCGCGGCGACGCGCGAAAGCTGAACGCTAGCCCCCGTACAACTCGCGCTCGGTGATCGCCGGGGCCGGGACGTCGCCGGCGCGGGCCGCGCGCGTCCGCGCGGAGAACATCGGCCCGCGCGCCGGCTTCAGCGGCGCGAACTTCATCATGCCGATCGGCGACGGCATGTCGTCGTAGATCGCCTCCATCCCGCCGCGCATGAAGTACGTCTCGTGCCAGAAGCCCGTGCCGCCGGAATCCTTCAGGAAGTTCTGCCACCAGATGCGATGCGGCTCCGAGCGCGCCCACCGCTCGAGCGAATCCCAGTCGCGCCAGTACTGCCGCATGCCGCCGTGCAGCGGCACGACGGAGAACAGCAGATCCTCGTGCAGCAGCAGGCCGTCCGGCCGCGCGTCGACCGAGTTGCGGATCCCGGGACCGAGGCCGAAGACGGTCTTCAGCCCGTACCACGCGTTGACGCGCATCCCGAGGTAGATGACGACGAGGTCGGGGAATGCGGACAGATCGATGGTGCGTCGATCGACGGCCATGGCGCCTCCGTTGCGGCGGATCTTAACGGGCGGGCGCGCGTACGTCGAGCGGGCCGCGGCGCCCGACGTATCGGAAGACGCCGGCGAGCGTGAACGCGCCGCCGACGAGCGCGATCGCGCGGCGATCGCCGCCGCCCGATCGCGGACCGCCGACCGGCACCGGCGCGCTCGCGTCGAAGCCCTGCACCCACTGCGCGCTCGGCGCGGCGTCGATCGGCTGAATCGTCAGGGCGTACGAGCCGTACACTAGCTTCGTGCGGACGCTGACGTCGCCCGCGCCGGGCGGCACGACGCCGGCGAGGCGAACGCGCGCCATCCCGGCTTCCACGGTCGGCGCCGCCGCCTGCGTCGAAGCGGCGACGCCATCGAAACGGACGTCGACGAGCCGCTCGATCGGCTGCTGCAGGGCGGCGAGCTTCGCCTGCAGCGCGTCGGCGTCGATCGTCACGGCGACGACGAACGTGCGATCCGGCCGCAGCGTCAGGGCGATCTCGCTCGTCCCCGCGGGATGCGCGGAAGCCGCCGCCGCGAACGCGAGCACCAGAGCGCCCGCCGCCAGGCGGCTATTCACGCCGGCCCTCGATCGCCGCCGCATGCGCGCGGATGTCCTTGTCGCGCGATCCGGTGCGCAGCGCCCGGCGGATCGCCGCGCGCGCCTCGGCCACGCGGCCCGTCTGGAAGTACGCCCATGCCAGCGCATCGTCGGTGAAGATGTCGTGGCGGCCGGCGCCTTCCGCAAGGCGCACCGCCTCGTCCAGGTGACGCGTGTGCCCGGCGAGAAACCGCGCCAGCTTCGACGGCTCGGGCGCGTCGACGCGCCACGCCGCCTCCGCGAGGCGGTACTGCAGCTCCGCCGCGTCGGGCCGTCCGACCTTCGCGAGCAGGTCGCCCGCGAAGGCGGCGTCGGCCGGCGTCGGCGAGGAATCGAGGCGCTTCATCACGAGCTCGAGCGCCGCAGTGTCGTGGCCGCGCGCCGCCTCGACGCGCGCGAGACCGTCGAGGGCGAACGGATGTCCCGGGAAGACGAAGTCCGTGTGCTCGTACTCGCGCCGCGCTGCATCCAGGCTGCCGAGCTCGAGATACAGATGCCCGAGCTGCGCGTGATGCCAGGCCAGCGACTCGGCGTCCTGCGCGCTGGTGGCGTCGGTCGCCATCTGCATCAGCCGCAGCGCGCCGTCGAGATCGCCCTGCAGCTCGCGCGCGTACGAGGCGCGCGCGTACGCCGCGGCGTTGGGGCGCAGCGCCGTCATCCGGTCGAACGCGTCGAACGCCTCGGGATAGTCGCCCAGCTCGATGTGCGCGTCGCCGAGGACGCCGTAGACCCAGGCGTCGCTGGCCCGCATCGCGCGGCACCGCTCGGCCTCGCCGATGGCGTCGCGAAAACGGTGCTGCGACAGGTACACCGCCGCCAGCATCCGGCGCGCGTCGTAGTCGTCGCGGTCGTGATCGAGCACCGTCTTCAGGGCAAACTCGGCGTGCATCGCGAGGCCGGCGTTGCCGTTCACGCGCGTCTGCCGCAGCAGCGCGTCGGCGAGCGCGATGGCCGCCGTCGAATCGGTTGGTCGCGCCGTCAGCCGCGCGGTCATCGTCTTCACCGTCCGATCGAGGTCGGCGCGAGACGTCGCCGACATCCGCGTGTCGATTGCGCCGGCCGCCGCGGATCGCGCGGCGGCGGTGGAGATCGACGACCCGCGGACCCACGCGACGAGGCCGACGATCAGGATCGGCAGCGCGATCCCGATCGTCGTGGTGAGGCGGCGCGCTCGCATGTCAGAACCTCACGGCGAGGCCGACCGACGCGCGCCAGAAGTGGAACGTCGACAGGTCGAGGCCGAAATCGTTCGCGTCCTCGTCCTGCTTGCGCAGCCCGCGGAAGTAGCGGATGTCGCCGCGGATGCCGACGTTCCGGTTGAAGAACCCGGCCGCGCCGCCGCCGACGTCCATGCCGAGCTTCTTCCGATCGAGCGCGAAGATGCCGCCGGCCTCCGACAGCGTCGGACGGATCATGCCGAGGCCGCCCGACACGTACGGCTTGAACGTCTCGCGTCGCCCCCACGGCACGGTCGCGACGACGTTGCCCATGAGGGTCAGCATGCGGCGATCGGCGATGAACCCGTTCTGCTCGAAGAACTCGGGACCGTAGCCGAGATCCACTTCGCCGCCGAGCAGGTTGCCCATCCATCCGCCCGAAACGCCGATCGACGGGCTCGTGCGCGGCGCGTCGGCGCCGGCGTGCGCGCCGATGAACGGCGACACGACCCAGTCGGCGTGCGCCGGCGCCGGCGCCGCCACCGTGAACAGGGCGGCGGCGACGGCGGCGGCAGAGATGCGTGCGATGTCTCTCATCATGATCGGCCTCACTTGTTCCCCGGGTGCGGCGACGCCACGTACGGGAAGGTGTCGAGGAACGGCTTGTCGTTCGCGTTGACGCCGT
>Ga0075426_10001083_pt1 | contig 19133 bp, 16 predicted proteins | sample SoiMethybrSBSTD5_FD_75304 | JGI IMG/M metagenome (GOLD analysis project Ga0075426, IMG submission 75304) | Bulk soil microbial communities from a Populus tree surrounding site in Tennessee, USA - Soil MetaG P. TD hybrid SBSTD5 | ecosystem: Environmental > Terrestrial > Soil > Tree plantation...
ACGCGCAGATCGGTCTCGCGCCCCTGGCCGCCTTTCAGCTTGAGCGAGCGAAGCCCATGGCGCTGGCACATGTCGGCCGCCTCGGCCGCCATTGCAGCGGGCTTCTGCCGGGTGACGATCCATGCGACCTGGACGTCGCGCTCTGCGGACCAGCGACGCCATAGCGGCGTACCGCTCGCTGCAGCGCGCAGCGCCCAGCAGGCATTGTCGAGGAGCGCGCGGCCGCCCAGGTTGCCATCGAGCCACTCGAATGCCGCGGGCACGGCGCTCTTGTCCGCGAGATCGATGCCCCGCAGCCGGGGGAGCAGCACGTCTTCGAGCGTGGCCGCGAGAGAGCGCGGCGAGTAGCCGGTGCGCGAGGGCTTCACCACCGCCTCGGCGATTCCTGCCGCGCCGTTATCGGCGACGAGCTTGAGGAGCGCATAGTCGCCCGAGCTCTCCGCACCGTACGCCCACGTGACCGGCCGGCGATAAGCGAGGCGGTAAAAGACGAGCGACCAGTCGGCGAGCTTCACGCTTGCTATTCTGCGGCATGGCCCTTGCCGCCGAGCGCGTGATCGACAGCCGCGACGAGCTCGGCGAAGGCGTCATCTGGGACGAGCGCATGGGCCTGCTCTGGTGGGTCGATATCCACGGCCGCGCCGTCAAGCGCTACGACGGCAACGACGTAAAGGTGCTGGCGATGCCCGAGCCGCCGGGCAGTATCGCGCTGCGCCGCCCGGGCGGACTCCTGGTCGCGCTACAGAGCGGCATTTATCTCCTGGGCACCGAAGCGCCGCGGCTGCTCGTGCGCCCCGCGGAGCACGAGGCGGACCTGCGCTTCAACGACGGCCGCTGCGATCGCGCGGGGCGCTTCTGGGTCGGAACGCTCGCCGAGCCCGATTTCCCGCCGCGCGGCTTTCTCTATCGCATAGCGCCCGATGGTCATGCGAGCGCCGTGCGCACGCACATCAAAGTTCCGAACAGCCTGGCGTGGAGTCCGGACGGCCGCACGATGTATTTCGCCGACAGCCCGCGGCACAAGATCTGGGCGTTCGACTATGACGCCGACGACGGCACGTTGGCGAACGAGCGCGTGTTCGCGACGCCGCATCCCGGATTCCCGGACGGCTCCTGTGTCGACGCCGACGGCTGCCTGTGGAACGCCGAATTCGGCGCATCGCGCGTCGTGCGCTATACGCCGGCCGGGAAGATCGATCGCATCATCGTGGTGCCGGCGAAGAATCCGACCTGCTGCTGCTTCGGCGGCCGCGCGCTCGACACGCTGTACATCACGAGCGCCGATCGTGCGGGAATGTTTGCCGTCGTGCCGGGCGTGAAGGGCTTAGCGGAATCCCGCTTCGCCTAGGTAGCGCAGCACGCCCGGGTGGATGACCTCGCGCCGCGGCGCGGCAGCGAGCGTGTTCGCCATCGTCGTCTCGCGCGCCTGCTCGAGGCGCGCGGTGAGCTGCGGCCCGGCCCGATGGATGGCGCGCGCGAGGAGGTAGGCGGCTTCTTCGGACAGTCCGGGCTTGGCGAGCACGTAGCTCCACGAGCCGACCGAGGGGAGCGGCGCCTCCTGTCCCGGATAGCTCTTCGCCGGCAGCGTCACCGCTTGCAGCGACGGCTGCCTCGCGAGGATCGTGCGGATCTCCGCCTCGCTCGGCGCGATGAAGCGCGCGCCGGATTTCGCGAGCGCGGCAAAAGCGGGCCAGCCCGAGCCCGCGCCCCAGATCGCCTGCGCGCGGCCGTCGAGCAGCATCGGCGGGCCGTCGGCGGCTTTCTCGAGGAGGATCGGCTTCACCTCGATGCCGAGCGACTGGAACACGGTGCGGCCGAGCACCGTGATTCCGGAGCCCTGTGTGCCGAGCACGACCGGCTGGCCGGCGAGGTCGCCGAGCGAGCGATAGGGGCTCTCGCCGCGAACCATGACCATGCCGGGCGTCGAGTACATCGCCGCGATGATGCGCACGCCGCTTTCGGGCTTGGCGAGCGCAGAGAGGGCATATTCGCCCAGCACGAGCGCGAGATCGAGCTTGCTCGCCTCGAGGAGCGGCACGTTCTCGCTCGAGCCCTTGGTGTTGCGCGTGGTGATGCGCAGCTTCGGCTCCGCGGCATTCACGACCTCGGCGAAGGCGTCGCCGTAGACCGGAAACCCGCCGCCCGGCGTCGCGGTGCCGAGGACGAGGGCGAAGATCAAGTCCACCTTATTGCGGCTGGACGCCGGCGCGCGCGACGATCTTCTTGTAGAAGTCGATCTGGCTGCGCACGAACTTCGCGAAGTCGTCGGGCTTCATCGGCGCGGGCTCGATGCCGAGCTTGGTGAACTGCTCCTTGACCTGCGGCTCGAAGACGATCGCGTTCACGGCGGCATTCAGCTTCTGCACGATCGGCACCGGCGTGCCGGCCGGCGCCCACATGCCGAACCACAGCGTGACGTCGTAATCGTGCAGGCCCTGCTCCGCGATCGTCGGCACATCGGGCAGCAGGTCGACGCGCTTCATGGTCGATACGCCGAGCGCGTTCAACTTCTTCTGCTGAACGAGACCGAGGCCGACGTCGAGCGGCGCCATGTAGAAGGCGCTGCGGCCGCCGAGCACGTCCTGGATCGCATCGGGCGAGCCTTTGAAAGGCACGTGCAGCATCTTGAGGCCCGCAAGCGCGACCAGGTACTCGGCAGCGAGGTGCGTGGAGGTGCCGACGCCGGCCGAGGCGAAGGGGATCTCGGCAGGCTTCGCCTTCGCGGCCTGGATGACGTCCTTCAGCGTTTTGTACGGCCCGTTGGCCGCGCTCACCATCACGTACGGTGTCCTGCCGAGGATCGCGACGTCGGCGAGGTCCTTGAGCGGATCGTAGGGCAGGCTCTTGTAGATCGCCGGATTCGCAGCGTGCGAGGAAGACTGCACGAGCAGCGTGTGCCCGTCGGGCTCGGCCTTCACCACCGCCGCCGTGCCGATCTGGCCGCCGGCACCGGGACGGTTTTCGACGATCACCGGCTGCTTCCAGTGCTCGTTCAAGCGCTGGCCGATGATGCGCCCGGCGATATCGGCGCCGGAGCCCGGCGTGAGCGGCACGATGAGGTGGATCGGCTTCGTCGGATAGTCCTGCGCCAGCGCGGCCGTCGAAAAGACGAGCGCAGCCGCCGCGATGGCGCAAGTGATCTTCATCTTCACCCCAGTGTGGGCATGTGGAAGCCGGGCGCCGGCGTGTCCTGGTGCGGCCAGCGCGTCGTGACGACCTTGGTGCGCGTATAGAACTTGACCGACTCGGTGCCATGCACGTGCAGGTCGCCGAAGAGCGAGTTCTTCCAGCCGCCGAAGGAGAAGTAGGCGACCGGCACCGGGATCGGCACGTTGATGCCCACCATGCCGACCTGGATCTCGGCGGCGAAGCGCCGGGCGACGCCGCCCGACTCGGTGAAGATCGCGGTGCCGTTCGCATAAGGGTTGCGGTTCACGAGCGCGATCGCTTCCTCGATGGTCCCGGCGCGCAGTACGACGAGCACCGGGCCGAAGATCTCGTCGCGATAGATGCTCATCTCGGGCTTCACGTGGTCGAAGAGCGTCGTGCCGAGGAAGAAGCCGTCCTTCACCGGCGCCTTGCGGCCGTCGAGGACGAGCTTCGCGCCTTCCTTCATGCCGGCCTCGACGTAGCTTGCGACCTTGTCGCGATGCGCCCCGGTGACGAGCGGCCCCATCTCGACGCCGTCCTGGTCCCCGGGCCCGATCTTGATGGCGCGCGCTTTCTTTTCCAGGAGCTTCACCAGTGGATCGCCGGCGGCGCCGACGGCGACCACGGCGGAGATGGCCATGCAGCGCTCGCCCGCCGAGCCGTAGGCAGCGCCGATCAGCGCATCGGCCGCGAACTCGAGATCCGCATCCGGCAGCACCACCGCGTGGTTCTTCGCGCCGCCGAGCGCCTGCACGCGCTTGCCGGCCTTGGCGCAAGTCTCGTAGATGTATTTCGCGATCGGCGTCGAGCCGACGAACGAGACGGCCTGGATACCCGGATGGTTGAGGATCGCGTCGACCGCCGCCTTGTCGCCGTGCACGACATTCAGAACGCCGTCCGGAAGTCCGGCCTCCTGCAAGAGCTCCGCCATGCGCACCGATGCGGAGGGCACCTTTTCCGAAGGCTTGAGGATGAACGTGTTCCCGCAGGCGAGCGCCATCGGGAACATCCACAGCGGCACCATCACCGGGAAATTGAACGGCGTGATGCCGGCGCACACGCCCACGGGCTGGCGGATGGTGTGCGTGTCGACTTGCGTACCCGCGTTCTCGGCGAACTCACCCTTCAGCAAGTGCGGGATGCCGCAGGCGAACTCGACGACCTCGATGCCGCGCTGCACCGAGCCCACGGCGTCAGGCAGCGTCTTGCCGTGCTCCTCGGTGACAAGGCGGGCGAGCATCTTCTGATCGCGCTGCAGGAGCTGGAGGAATTTCTGCAGGACGCGCGCGCGGCGCAGCGGCGGCGTGTCGCGCCATTCCGGAAATGCGCTCGCCGCAGCCTTGACGGCCGCGTCGACAATGCCGGCGTCGGCAAAGACGACCTGTTTGCTCACCTGGCCGGTGGCGGGATTGAATACCTCGCCGCGGCGTCCGGCCGGCGCGAGCGCCTTGCCATGGATCCAGACGGGAACGGTATCGAGCTTGAGCTCGGCGGGCTTGTTCATCGGGCGACCTCGTGCGGAGGCCGCCATGATACTTCAGGCGCTCTTGCCGAGATCCTTTTCGCGCTCGAGCTTCGCAAGCAGCGCGTCGTTCGGGCAGAAGCGGGCCGCGTCCTTGCTTCCCGACGCGAGAAACTCGTCGCACGCCTCGATGCTCGGGCAGAGCACGCAGCGCCGCACGGCGCGCGCGAGCTCCGCCTGGCTCGACGGCGCTTCGCTGGGTGCGATGCCGCGGCGACGCATCATTTTCCAGATCTGCAGATCTTCCCCGCGCGCGCCGATGCGGCGCCATGCCGCATAAGCAATGGGCAAGGCCGCGACCAGCATGGCGAAAACGACGAGGAGCACGAGGCCGGAGAGAAAAGCGCTCATGGCTTGCTCCAGAGCTTCTGACGTTCGATGAAGCCCGCGTTCGGGCAGAAGGATTGATAGCCGTCACGCGCCGGGCTCGAGAGCCAGGCGCGGCACTGCGCCGCTTCCGCGCATGCGAGGCAGCGCTGCACTGCGATCGCAAAGTCGCGGCTGCCGGCGGCGAGCGCGCGCTGCGCGATGTCGTCGCCTTGCCGGCGCAGCACCCGCTCGAGGAAGAGCGGCCCCGGTTCGGCAGCGTTCGCCCATAGCGCAAGAATCACCGCGACGATGATGCCGATCACGAGAACCGAGCCCGCCATGACTGCGATCGCCGAAAGCAGTTCCACCAAGCCAACGTACGCCCGCGCGCGGAAGGCAGCTTGATCTGCATCAAAATAGCCTCATGGGCGCAGCGGTCGTTCCGGCGAGATACGAGTTGCGCGACGACACGCCCTACTCCGCCCCCTTTGGCGATGTCTATCACAGCGCGGGTGGCGGGCCCGAGCAGGCGCGCCATGTCTTCCTCGGCGGCAATGATCTGCCGGCGCGCTGGGCGCGCCGCGAGCGCTTCGTCGTCCTCGAGACGGGCTTCGGCCTCGGACTCAATTTCCTCGTCACGTGGCGCGCATGGAAAGACGATCCGCGGCGCTGCGGCCGCCTGCATTTCGTCTCAGTGGAGAAGCATCCGTTCACGGCCGCCGACCTGCGCGCGCTGCACGAGCGTTATCCGGCGCTGAAGGACGAGGCGAGCGCGCTGCACGCGGGCTGGCCGCCGCTCGTCTCCGGCGCGCATCGCCTGGAATTCGGCGAGGTCGTCCTCACCCTCTTCTTCGGCGACATCGCCATCCTGCGCGACCTGCGCCTCGCCGCCGACGCGATCTATCTCGACGGCTTCGCGCCGGCGAAGAACCCCGACATGTGGACGCACCAGGTGATGCGCTCGGTGTCGCGCCTTGCCGCGCCACAGGCGACGCTCGCCACGTGGAGCGTGGCGGGGCCCGTGCGCGAGGCGCTGCAGGCGACCGGCTTCACCGTCGAGAAGCGCGCGGGCTTCGGCGGCAAGCGCGAGATGCTCGTGGCACGCAAAAATGGTGACAGTCACCATTTTTCAGCGGCGGAAAAAAGCGCGGTGGTCATCGGCGCGGGGCTCGCGGGCGCGGCGGTGTGCGAGCGGCTCTGCGCGCGCGGCTGGGAGGTGAATCTATTCGAGCGGCGCGCGGGGCCGGCGCAGGAAGCTTCCGGCAACCATGCCGGGGCTTTCCACCCGATCGCGACGCCGGACGACAGTATCTTCGCGCGGCTGACGCGCGCCGCTTTCCTCCATGCGCTGCGCTCGTGGCGGGACCTCGCCCGCGTGCGCCATGACCGCTGTGGCCTGCTGCAGCTCGCGCGCAGCGAGCGCGAGATTGCTTCTCAGCGGGCCGCGCTCGCCGGCCTGCCGCCCGAATATGCGCAATTCGTGACACGCGAGGACGCGAGTGCACACGCTGGCGTGCCGCTGCCGGCGCCGGGCATCTGGTTTCCGCAAGGCGGCTGGATCAAGCCGCGCTCGCTCGTGCGCGCGCAGCTCGACGCCTGCGGAGCGCGCCTTCGCCGCCATTTCGGCGCTTCGATCGACAGCCTGCCGAAAGCGCCGATCGTCATCCTTGCCAATGGCGCCGAGGCGTCGAAGCTTTGCCCGGTGCCGGACCTGCGCCTTCGCCGCGTGCGCGGTCAGCTCACTTATGTGCCGGAGCAGGCGCTCGAGCCGCCGCATTGCGTCGTCCTGCGCGGCGGGATGGTGCTGCCGCCGGTCGACGGGGTATGCGTCGTCGGCGCGACCTACGATCTGGAAGATCCGGAGAGTGCGCTGCGGGAAGAGGACCACGCCGGAAATCTCGAGCGCCTGCGAGCGGTGCTGGGCGTGGATGTCGAAGCAAGAGTGGAAGGCCGCGTCGCGTTTCGCGCGGTGACACCGGATCGGCTTCCCGTCGTCGGCAAGCTCGCCGAGGGCATCTACGGCGCCTTCGCGTATGGCTCGCGCGGCATCGTCTGGGCCGCGCTCGCGGCGGAGCTCATCGCCTCGGAGCTGGAAGGCGAGCCGCTGCCCCTCGAAGGCGCGCTGGTGCGCGCGATCGAGCCCACACGATTCAGACGTCGCGCAGAATCGCGGGGCTCGCCTGGCGCAGGTCGCGCAGCCCGGTGAGCGCCATCGTGACATCGAGCTCTTTCTGGATCACCTCGAGCGAGCGCAGCACGCCCGGCTCGCCCATCGCGCCCAGGCCGTAGACGAACGCGCGGCCGAGCATCACCGCCTTGGCACCAAGCGCCAGCGCCTTCAGCAAGCTCTGCCCGCTGCGGATCCCGCCGTCGAACCAGACGTCGATCTTGTCGCCCACCGCGCCCGCGATCTCGGGCAGCGCGCGAATCGAGGAGACGGCGCCGTCGAGCTGGCGGCCGCCGTGGTTCGATACGACGATCGCGTCCGCGCCCGATTGGGCGGCGATCTTCGCGTCCTCGACATCGAGGACGCCTTTGAGCACCAATGGGCCGCCCCAGAGGCGCTTCACCCATTCCACGTCTTTCCATGACAGCGTGGGATCGAACTGGCCGGCGATCCATTGCGAGAGCGTGCTGAGGGTGTCCGCGCCCTTGATGCGGCCCTCGAGGTTGCCGAAGCTCTTGCGCTTGCTCGTCATGACGTTGAGCGCCCAGCCCGGCTTGCGCATGATGTCGAAGGCGGTGCCCCAGGTGAGCTTCGGCGGCACGGCGAGCCCGTTCTTGAGATCGCGATGGCGCTGTCCCTGGATCTGCAGGTCGAGCGTCAGCACGAGCGCCGAGCACTTCGCCGCCTTGGCGCGCTCGATGAGCGAGGCGGCGAAGCCGCGATCGCGCATCACGTAGAGCTGGAACCAGAACGGCTTGCCGGTGCCCTGGGCCACGTCCTCGATCGAGCAGATCGACATCGTCGAGAGCGTGAAGGGAATGCCGAATTTATTCGCTGCGCGTGCGGCGAGGATCTCGCCGTTCGCCCAGTTGAGGCCGAGCAATCCGACGGGAGCGAGCGCGGCCGGCATGGTGACCGGCTGGCCGAGCATGGTGGTGCTGGTCGAGCGCTGGTCGACATCGATGCCGACGCGCTGGCGCAGGCCGATCGCTTCGATGTCGGTCTTATTCGCGCGCAGTGTGCATTCGGTGTAGGCGCCGCAATCGACGTACTCGAAGATCGCGCGCGCGACGCGCTTGCGCGCCATTTCGCGCAAATCCTCGATGCAGGTGACCACGGGCATGGCGGCGCATTTTACAATGCGCAATGGTCGCGACTGCCCGAGCGAAGTCCACTGATGGCGCGAAGAACCCGATTCAGGTCATCGAGCGCATGATGAAGCTGCTCGATGTTCTGTCGCAGCATCCGGAGCCGCTCGGCCTGAAACAGATCGCGCAGTACACGGGCCTTCATCCCTCGACCGCGCATCGCATCCTCTCCTCGATGTCTGCCGATCGCATCGTCGATCGCGTCGAGCCCGGAGCCTATCGACTGGGCATGCGCCTGCTTGAGCTCGGGAACCTGGTCAAATCGCGCATCAGCGTGCGCGAGCTCGCGCTGCCGCTGATGCGCGAGCTGCATGCGCAGACGGGCGAGACCGCGAACCTCTCGGTGCGCCACGACGACGAGATCGTCTACGTCGAGCGCACGTCTTCGGGCCGCTCGGCGATGCGCGTGGTGCACGTCATCGGCGCGCGCGCCTCGCTGCACGTCACGGCGGCCGGAAAATTGTTTCTGCTGGAAGACGGTTTCGCGCGGCTGCGCGACTATGCCAAGCGCACGGGCCTGGCGATGCATACGAAGAACACCATCACCAATCTTGGGCAGCTCGAGCGCGAGCTCGAACGCATCCAGCGCCAGGGCTGGGCAACGGACAACGAGGAAGCGGAGATCGGCGTGCGCTGCGTGGCGGCCGGCATCCGCGACGACGCCGGACGGCTGGTCGCCGCGCTCTCGCTGTCGACGCCGGCGGAGCGCATGAAGGCGCACTGGGGACCGCTCGTGAAGGAAACAGCCGATCGCATCGCCGCCAACATCGGCCACCGCCCGACGGATCGCATCGGCGCCGCCTAGGCGGCGAGCATTCCGAAGACGCCGAACCAGCCGCGCGCGTCGCTCCAGAGCTTCGCCGGCCTGAATCCGGCGCTCGCCGCGAGGCGCTCGAACTCCGGCACTGAATACTTGTACGAGTTCTCCGTATGTATGGATTCGCCGCGCGAGAAGAAGAAGCGGTAGTTGCCGATGTTGACCGCGTGCGCTTCGCGCGCGACCACGTGCATCTCAATGCGCCCGGCCATGGGGTTGTAGAACGCGTAGTGCGCGAAGCGGGCGAGATCGAAGTCACCGCCGAGCTCGCGGTTGATGCGCGCGAGCAGATTGAGGTTGAACGCCGCCGTCACTCCCTTTGAGTCGTTGTACGCCGCGTGCAAGAGATTGGCGTCCTTCTTCAGGTCCACGCCGATGAGCAGCGCGCCCTGCGGCCCGACCTGCGCCCGCGTCATCTTGAGGAAGCCGTGGGCCTCGGCGTGGGTGAGGTTGCCGATGGTCGAGCCGGGAAAATACACCACACGGCGCGCGCCGCCGCGGTAAGCCGGAATGCTCAGCGGATGCGAGAAATCGGCGGTGATTGCGACGACGCCGAGCCGCGGAAACCGCCGCAGCAGGCGCTGCACCGCGGCGCGCAGCGCCGGGCCGGAGATGTCGACCGGCATGTACACCGAAGGCTCGAGCGCGCCGATGAGAAGCCGCGTCTTCAGGCTCTCGCCGCTGCCGTATTCGAGCAGCGCGCAGCGCTTGCCGGCGAAGCGGGCGATGGCACGCAGGTTGCGCCGGGTGATCGCGAGCTCGGTTCGCGTCGGGTAATACTCGCGCAGCCGGCAAATGCGCTCGAAGAGGCGGCTCCCCTGCGCGTCGTAGAAGTACTTGGGCGACAGCGCCTTCTGCGGGCGCGCGAGGCCCTCGAGGACATCTTTACGGAAGTTGACGGCGGCAGGCTCGCCGCCGACGAAGCGCGCGCCGCCTAGCTCGAGCGACCGACGCTCGTCGTGCTTTCGACCCACTTCTTGATACGGTTGGCGTCGCCGATCCGCGATTGCCGGCCCCATGAGTCGAGCAGCACGACGATGAGATCTTTCGAAGCAAGGCGCACCCGCATGACGAGGCAGCGGCCCGCTTCGCTGATGTAGCCGGTCTTGGAGAGCCCGACATCCCAGTGATGCGCACGCACGAGGTAATTCGTGTTGTGGTACGAGAGCGGACGGCCTCTTTCGGAGACGCGCACCGTGGCGCGATCCTTGGTCGAGTACTCGCGGATGAGCGAGTATTCATGCGCGGCACGCACCAGCTTCACGAGATCGCGCGCGCTCGAAACGTTGTGCGGCGAAAGCCCGGTGGCATCGACGAAGCGGCTGTCCTTCATGTCGAGAGCGGCGGCCTTTGCATTCATTGCCGCGACGAAGGGCACGATGCCGCCCGGATAGGTGCGGCCGAGCGCGGCCGCGGCACGATTCTCCGAGGCCATGAGCGCCACCATCAGCAGCTCGCCACGCGTAAGCACGTTGCCCGGACGCAGGCGCGAACGCGTGCCTTTGAGCGCATCGTAATCGTCGCGGCTGATGACGATGCGCTGATTGAGATCGAGACCGCGGTCGAGGATCACCATCGCGGTCATCAGCTTGGTGATCGACGCGATCGGCGTGACCGCGTCGGCATTCTTGTCGATCACCACTTCACCCGTGTCGGCATCGAGCACGAGCGCGGATGACGATCTCAGGTAGACGGCTTTATGGATCTTGGCTTCGCCGGCCTGGGCGAAGCCGATGGTGAGGGCAAGGACGAAGAAGAGGGCAAAGACAGCAACGATGCCCTCGAGGGGATGAAGTTTCCTCTGCATTGCGGCGAATCTTCTCTGGCAGGCGGTTTATTAGTTATCTGTTGTCCATGCCCTGACTGGAGCATGGATTTTGTCGCAGTGTGCCCTACGCTCGAGAAAAACGCAAACAAAATCAGCCAGTAGGAACTAGTTCCTAGAACTGGCGTGAAATGATCGACTGTCGGGCTGAGGCTACGCTGGCTAGGGGCTGACGGCCCGTTCGAGGACCGCGGCGGCTTGAGCCTGCTGTTGCTGCAGAGCCCACATGCGTGCGTATTCACCTTGCGCGTCAAGAAGTTGCCGATGGCTGCCGCGTTCCACGATGCGGCCGCGAGAGAGCACGAGGATTTGATCCGCATCCATCACCGTCGAGAGGCGGTGAGCGATGACGAGCGTCGTGCGGCCCTGGGAGATGCGCTCGAGCTCGGCCTGGATCGCCTTTTCGGCGCGCGAGTCGAGCGCCGAGGTCGCTTCGTCGAAGATCAGGATGCGCGGATTCTTGAGCAGAGCGCGGGCGATCGCCACGCGCTGCTTCTCGCCGCCGGAGAGCTTGAGGCCCCGCTCGCCGACCATGGTCTCGTAGCCCGCCGGCAGCGTCACGATGAAGTCGTGGATGTGCGCCGCGCGCGCCGCCTCGTACACCTCGGCGTCGCTCGCGTCCGGCCGCCCGTAGCGGATGTTGTAGAGGATCGTATCGTTGAAGAGCACGGTGTCCTGCGGGACGATGCCGATCGCGGCGCGCAGGCTCGCCTGTTTCACTTCGCGGATGTCCGCGCCGTTGACCATGATCTTCCCCGCGGAGACGTCGTAGAAGCGGTAGAGGAGCCGGGCGAGCGTCGACTTGCCCGAGCCCGAATGGCCGACCACTGCCACGCGCTGCCCGGCCGGGATGGTGAAGCTCACCTCGAAGAGAATCTGCCGCGCGCTTTCGTAGTGGAAGTCGACGTGGCGGAATTCGACGGTCGCCGCTCCGGCGGGCAGCTCCGGCGCGCCGGGCCGGTCCTCCACCTCGCGATGTTGGTGCAGCAGCCGGAACATGCGATCCATGTCGAGCAGCGCCTGCTTGATCTCGCGGTACACCATGCCGAGGAAGTTGAGCGGGATGTAGAGCTGGATGAGAAGGCCGTTGACGAGCACGAGGTCGCCGAGCGTGAAGCTCTTCATCGCGACCCCTTGTGCGACCAGCACCATCAAGGCCGTGACCGCCGCAGCGATGATCAAGCTCTGGCCGATGTTGAGCGCACCGAGCGACGCCTCGTTCTTCACCGCCGCCGTCTCGTACTTGCGCAAGTTCTCGTCGTAGCGGCGCGCCTCGAACTCCTCGTTACCGAAGTACTTCACCGTCTCGTAGTTGAGCAGGCTGTCGATGGCGCGCGTGTTGGCCTTGGAATCGAGCTCGTTCGCCTGGCGGCGGATGCCCATGCGCCACTCGGTGACGGTCACAGTGAACGCGATGTAGACGATCACCGCGCCGAACGTGACGGCCGCAAAGCGCCAGTCGAACTTGGCGAGCAGCACGGCCGCGACGAGGCTGAACTCGAGGATCACCGGGATGATCGAGAAGACGAGGTAGGAGAGCAGCGTGGAGATGCCGCGCGTGCCCCGCTCGATGTCGCGCGTCATGCCCCCGGTCTGGCGCTCGAGGTGAAAGCGCAGGCTCAGGCTGTGCAGGTGGCGGAAGACGCCGAGCGCAAGGCGCCGGATCGCGCGCTGCGTGACGGGCACGAATACGACGTCGCGCAGCTCGCCGAAGAGCGTCGCCGAGAAGCGCAGGATCCCGTAGGTTGCGAGCAGCGCGACGGGCACCGCAACGATCGCGAGCTGCGAGTCCAGCCGGTCGACCACCTGCTTCATGACGAGCGGCACGCCGACGTTCGCGAGCTTGGCGACGATCAGGCAGGCGAGCGCGAAGGCGACCCGCCACTTGTATTCGAGGAGGTAGGGAATGAGGGCGCCGACCGCGCGCCATTCGTTGCCCTTCAGCTTCTGCGTCGGTGCGGCGTTATGAGCCATGAGGAGCCGCGCATTCTATTTGCGCAGCACGCGCAGAACGAGTGCGCCCGCGCAAAACGGATCGATCACGAGCGGCAGCAGGATCCACAGCCACGCCCATGGAATCACGACCCCGGACTTGACGAGCGCCGCGACGCTCCAGAACACGGTGATCGAGCCGATGACGCCGGGGAGCGGTCCGAAGGCGCGCGCCGGCGCTCCGGCCGGCGATTTAAACGCCTTGATGAGCGCACTGTAGTTCGCCGCCAGGCCTCCCAGAAAGAAAAGCCATCCCATGGAGAGGAGGGCCAGCCCGAGAAGCGCAGCACCTGTCATATGGGCGAGCTTGACGCCCGGCACGCGAGGCGGCTAGCATTCAAACGTTCGTTTGAATCCAAAATCCTTGCCAATGAACCTTCGCGCAGTCAAGCCGCAGCACGAGACCCGCACCCGCATCCTCGACGCCGCCGAAGAGCTCTTCATGCATCACGGCTTCGACGGCACGTCGATGCGCCTGCTGACGGCGAAAGCCGGCGTCAATCTCGCCGCCGTCAATTACCACTTTGGCTCGAAGCACGCGCTCGTCGAGGCGCTCTTCCGCCGCCGGCTCGATCCCATGAACGTGGCGCGCATCGCGGAGCTCGACAAGCTCGAGTCCGATGGGCGCTCGCCTTCGCCCGAGGCGATCATCCGCGCCTTCATCTCGCCGGGGCTGCGGCTCCTGGAGGACGCGAAAGGCGGCGGGCGCAATTTCGCGCGCCTCCTCGGCCGCACCTACACGGAGCCGAACAAGGCGGTGCGCCAGCTCATCGGCCAGATGTATGCGCCCGCGATGCAGCGCTACAAGAGCGCCCTTGAGCGCGCCCTGCCGCAGATGCCGCGCGAGGAGCTCGTGTGGCGCATGCACTTCATGTTCGGGACGCTCGCCTACACGCTCGCCGCCACCGATACCGTGCAGCTCATCGCCGGGTGCAAGCCCGAAGACCGCTACGACGCCCGCTTGCTGGAGGAGCGCCTCAGCGCGTTTCTCGCCGCCGGGCTCACCGCACCGCTCAAGAGCACCATCCGGAAAGCCGCTTAGGGGAACGCCATGACACTGTTCATCGCTGCAACGCTCGCTGCCTTCGTGGTGCTCGCCTACTTCGGCGCGCCGATCCTCGTGTGGACCGTCGCCGCGGCCGCCCTGCTTTCGTACCTGAGCGTGATCGCCGCGTTCGGCTTCGCGACGAAGGTCGTGCTGGCCGCGCTCTTCGTGGTCGTCGCCGCAGTCCTCAACGTGCCATGGCTGCGCCGCAAAGCCTTCACCGACCATGTTCTCGCGCTCTATCGCCGCATCCTGCCCGATATGTCGCAGACGGAAAAAGAGGCGATCGACGCGGGCACGGTCTGGTGGGACGCCGATCTTTTCTCCGGCAAGCCCGACTGGGACAAGCTGCTGGCTGTGCGCGCGCCGCGCCTTTCGCCCGAGGAGCAGGCCTTCCTCGACGGGCCGGTCGAGGAGCTCTGCGCGATGTGCGACGACTGGCAGATCACGCACGAGCTGCAGGACCTGCCGCCGCAGGTCTGGCAATTCATCAAGGACAAGGGCTTCCTCGGCATGATCATCCCGAAGAAGTACGGCGGCCTCGGCTTCAGCGCGCTCGCGCACTCGGCGGTGGTGATGAAGCTCGCGACGCGATCGAGCGCGGCCGCCATCAGCGTGATGGTGCCCAATTCCCTCGGACCGGCGGAACTGCTTCTGCACTACGGCACCGATGAGCAGAAGGACCATTACCTGCCGCGCCTCGCGAAAGGCCTGGAGATCCCGTGCTTCGCGCTCACCAACCCCGAGGCAGGGTCGGATGCGGCATCGATTCCGGACTATGGCGTCGTGTGCAAAGGCACCTGGCAGGGCAAGGAGGTGCTCGGCATGCGCGTCACCTGGGACAAGCGCTACATCACGCTCGGACCGGTCGCGACTCTGCTTGGCCTCGCGTTCCGCTTATATGACCCCGAGCGCCTCCTCGGCGAGAAGGAGGACCTCGGCATCACTTGCGCGCTCGTGCCGACCAACACGCCGGGCGTCAATATCGGCCGGCGCCATCTGCCGCTCAACGCCGTGTTCCAGAACGGGCCGAACCACGGGCGCGACGTTTTCATGCCGCTCGACTGGATCATCGGCGGCCGCGAGTACGCCGGCAAAGGCTGGATGATGCTGATGGGCTGCCTTGCGGCCGGGCGCGCGATCTCGCTGCCGACCTCGTCGGTGGGCGGCGTCAAGGCGCTCGTGCGCTTCACCGGCGCCTATGCGCGCGTGCGCGCGCAGTTCAAGACGCCGATCGGCAAGCTCGAGGGCGTCGAGGAAGCCCTCGGACGCATCGCCGCGCACTGCTACATGATGGACGCGACGCGCATCATGACCGCAGGCGCGGTCGACCTGGGCGAGAAGCCGGCCGTGCTCTCGGCGATCGCCAAGTACCACATGACGGAGCGCGCGCGCGCCTGCGTCAACGATGCCATGGACATCCATGGCGGCAAGGGCATCTGCCTCGGGCCGAACAACTGGATCGGGCGCGGCTACCAGATGACGCCGATCGCGATCACGGTGGAGGGCGCGAACATCCTGACGCGCACGCTCATCATCTTCGGGCAGGGCGCGATTCGCGCCCATCCCTATGTCCTGCGCGAAATGCGCGCCGCCAAGGAAATGGCGGGCGCAGAAGCGTCGCGCGAGTTCGACGACGCCTTCACCTCGCACATCGGCCATGTCATCCGCAACGGCGTGCGCAGCTTCGTCTACGGCCTCACGCACGCCGCGTTCGCGCCGGTGCCGAACGGCGCCTCGCCGGAAGTCGCGCACTACTATCGCAACGTCTCGCGGCTCTCGGCGGCGTTTGCCTTCCTCGCCGACGTCTCGATGCTCGCCATGGGCGGCGCGCTCAAGCGCAAGGAGAAGATCTCCGGCCGCCTGGGCGATGTGCTGTCGATGATGTACCTCGTGTCCGCGACGCTGAAGCACTACCAGGACCAGCGCGTGCGCGAGGACCTGCCGCTCGTGCGCTGGTCGGTGCGCGATGCGCTCTATCACGCGCAGCAGGCGATCGACCAGGTGCTCTCCAACTTCCCGATGAAGTGGATGGCGACCATGCTGCGCTGGACCATCTTCCCGCTCGGCACGCCGTGGCGCCCGCCGCTCGACTCGCGCAACCGCGAGTGCGCGGCGATCGCGCTCGGGCCGGGAGCGGCGCGCGAGCGGCTCACCGCCGGCATGTTCGTGCCCAAGGGCGACGACGCGACCGGCCGGCTCGAGGCGGCATTCGTCGCCGCCGTCGCGTGCGAGGCGATCGACGAGAAGCTGCGCAAGGCGGTGAAGAAAGGAAAGGTCCTTTCGCAGCCGGGCGCCGATGTCGGCCTGGCCGCGAAGGAGAAAGGCCTCATCACGGCCGACGAATACGCGCAGTGGCAGAAGAAAGAGGCGCTGCGCAAGAGCGTCATCAAGGTGGACGACTTCCCGCAGGACTTCGGCCGCACGGCGCTCGCCGATAGCGATGCCACCCACCCCATGGTGAAGGCGGCATGAAGCCGGTGTACATCGCCGACGGCGCGCGCACGCCGTTCCTCAAGTCGCGCAACCGCCCCGGGCCATTCGCCGCCAGCGATTTGGCGACGCAAGCGGGGCGCACGCTGCTCGTGCGTCAGCCGTTCGCGCCGAGCGAGCTCGACGAGGTCATCCTCGGCTGCGCCGCGCCATCGGTGGACGAAGTGAACATCGGCCGCGTGGCGGCGCTGCGCATGGGGTGCGGGCAGAAGGTGCCCGGCTGGACCGTGATGCGCAATTGCGCGTCGGGCATGCAGGCGATCGACTCGGGCATCAGCAACATCCTGGCCGGGCGCTCGCGGCTCGTGCTCGCGGGCGGCGTGGACGCGCTCTCGCGCGCGCCCCTCCTCTACGGCGACAAGATGGTGCTCTGGTTCTCCGACATGGCAGCGGCGAGGACGACCGGCCAGCGCCTCGCGCTCTTCGCGCGCATGCCGGTCGGCACGGTGCTGAAGCCCGTGATCGGCATCATGAAAGGACTCACTGATCCGATGGTGGGACTCCTCATGGGCCAGACCGCGGAGAACCTCGCGCATCGCTTCGGCATCACGCGAACCGAGATGGATGCCTTCGCGGTGCGCTCGCACCAGCGCGTCGCCAAGGCGCAGGCCGAGGGCCAGCTCGCCCCGGGTGGCGGCGAAGTGGAAGCGCTCTACGACGCCAACGGCAAGGCCTATGCGCTCGACGACGGCGTGCGCGCCGATGCCTCCGTCGAATCGCTGGCAAAACTGCGGCCGTTTTTCGATCGCAAGTACGGCAACGTCACCGCGGGCAACAGCTCGCAGATCACCGACGGCGCCGCGTGGCTGCTGCTCGCCTCCGAGGACGCGATCAAACAATTTGGATTGCAGCCAATCGGCCGCATCGTCGACGCCGAATGGGCCGGCCTCGATCCCGCGCAGATGGGCCTCGGGCCGGTGCATGCGGCGACGCCGATCCTCAAGCGCCATGGGCTCGGCCTCAACGATCTCGACTACTGGGAAATCAACGAGGCGTTCGCCGCGCAGGTGCTCGGCTGTCTCGCCGCCTGGCGCGACGAAAAATATTGCCGCGAGGAGCTCGGCCTCGACGGCGCGCTCGGCGCGCTCGACGAGAACCGGCTGAACGTGGACGGCGGCGCCATCGCGCTCGGGCATCCCGTAGGCGCCTCCGGCACGCGCATCGTGCTGCATCTGCTGAAGACGCTGCAGCGCACCGGCAAGAAGCGCGGCATGGCGACCATCTGCATCGGCGGCGGCCTGGGCGGCGCCATGCTGGTGGAAGCACTCTAGGGAGGCAGCATGGAGCGCATCGATCCGCAGGTCCTGGCGAAGCACTGGCGCTGGGAGAAGGACCGCGAGGGACTCGTCTGGCTCACCTTCGACAAGCAGGGCGAGTCGGCCAACACCTTCTCGCGCCAGGCGCTCGAGGAGCTGCGCACGGCGCTGCGCGCCATTGGCGCCGAGCAGCCGCGCGGCCTCGTCATCCGCTCGGCGAAGGACAACTTCATCGCCGGCGCCGACGTCGAGGAATTCACCCGCTTCAGGTCGTCGGCGGAAGCGATGGCGTTCGTGAAGCTCGGCTGGGACGTCTTTCAGGAGCTCTCCGAGCTGCCCTTTGCGACCACCGCGATGGTGAACGGCTTCTGCATGGGCGGCGGCGTCGAGCTCGCGCTCGCCTGCCGCTATCGCGTGGCGCTCGACGACCCGAAGACGCGCTTCGCGCTGCCCGAGGTGATGCTCGGCATCATGCCCGCCTGGCACGGCGTGCAATGGCTGCCGAAGCTCGTCGGCCCGGCGGCGGCCTTCGACATGCTGCTCACCGGGAAAACGGTCGATGCGCGCCGCGCGAAAAGAATCGGGCTTGTCGACCAGGCGGTGCCGCTGCGCATCCTCGAGAACACGGCGCGCATCCTGACCCTGGAAGCGCCGCCGCGGCGGAAGCTCGGCCTGCTCGATCGGCTGATGGCCGGTCCGCTGCGCGCTGTCGTCGTCGCCCAGGCGCGCAAGCAGGTGGCGAGGAAGGCGCGGCGCGAGCACTATCCGGCGCCGTACGCGATTCTCGAGCTGTGGAAAAAGTACGACGGCAACCCGTTTCGCGCCTCCGGCGACGCGACGGCGTCGGTCGAAGCGCTTTTCGAGCATCCGACCGCGAAGAACCTGATTCGCGTGTTCTTCCTGCAGGAGCGCCTGAAGTCCCAGGCGCGTGCCTCCGACATCCGGCTGCGCCACGTGCACGTGGTCGGCGCGGGCGTGATGGGCGGCGACATCGCCGCGATCTGCGCCATGCGCGGCCTCACGGTCACGCTGCAGGACACGGCGCCCGACCGGCTCGCGCCGGCGCTAAAGCGTGCAGCCGAGCTCTACCAGCGCCGGCTGCGCGACGAGCGCCGGGTACGCGATGCGCTCGATCGGCTGATCCCCGATGTCGCCGGGTCCGGCGCGCGCCGGGCGGACGTCATCATCGAGGCGATCTTCGAGAGCCTGCCGGCCAAGCGCGAGCTCTTCGCGAAGCTGGAGGCAATCGCCAAGCCGGACGCGATCCTCGCGACCAATACCTCCAGCTTGAAATTGGGCGATATCGCGACAGCGCTCAAGGATCCGTCGCGGCTCGTCGGCATTCATTTCTTCAACCCCGTGCCCCTGCTGCAGCTGGTCGAAGTCGTGCACGGCTCGCAGACGCGCCC
>Ga0075426_10001085_pt1 | contig 19130 bp, 16 predicted proteins | sample SoiMethybrSBSTD5_FD_75304 | JGI IMG/M metagenome (GOLD analysis project Ga0075426, IMG submission 75304) | Bulk soil microbial communities from a Populus tree surrounding site in Tennessee, USA - Soil MetaG P. TD hybrid SBSTD5 | ecosystem: Environmental > Terrestrial > Soil > Tree plantation...
ATAGGCGATCATGCCGCGTTTGAACAACTCGGCAGTTTCCGTGTCGGTGTAAACATCGACGCTCCGGTTAGGGATGCCACTGGTTTCACGAGCACGAACCACTTGGTAAATATCGTTGAAGAAATTGCGCAGGTAAAGCTGCTGATTCTGCCGGTCAACAATACGACCGCAGTTTTTCATCTGCTCGTAAACACCAACAGCGTTTGCTCGATACCCCATCAACTGGCCATTGACCGAGAGAATCTGGTCGAGGCTGGTGTAAGTGGAGATCGTCTGGTTAGCCAAAGGCTTGCCCCAGAAGAAGGAATTGACCCATTCGCGCTGGGCACGTTCGCCAATCTGACGATTGCGCTCGGCAAGAGGAACATCTCCGAACACTTCAAACAATGGATTGACTTCCATGGCACGGGCAAGGAATTCCTTATAGAAGGAATCAACGCACAGGGCCTGACGGGAAGTGTGGAAGAAGAAAGGAACCAAGCGATTGGGGTTCAGGGCAGGCCGGTTATTGCACCAGCTTTCCCAATCCGCCACATCGTTTGTACCGATGATCAGTACACCATAAGTAGGGGTAGCATCGTAATTGGTGGTTGAGCCCGCATTTTCAGTAGCGAGCAGAATATCAATATAGGCACTCCCAGTATTGGCAGCCGAGGCAACAATACGCCACTGACCACGTTGGGCGTTGCCAGTGCCCGAATCACGGCCAAAAATATGGACTTTGTGCTTTGGCACAAACCATTCGTTGGCAACATCAATGCCGGTTCGGCTGATCACACGAACAACTCGCGTCCCACCTGCAACCGAAGTCAAAGGGCCGGTCACGCCCGGGGTATAAGAACCCGTGGCAAAGCCGGTGGAAATGGCCCAGTAATCATCATTGATAAGCGATTTCTGCTTACCAAGAATGAAGGGCTCAATGTAAGACTCGGTAGAACTGATGTTTTTCTTATTGATCATGTCGCCCTTGGGGGCGGCACTCGACATAAGCCAATCGTAAATACCGTTGGTCTTAATGCCGCAAAGTTTCAATTCAAAGGTATTCTTGAGGATTGAAACCATGTCCCGGTAATTGCCGGAACCATCCTGGAAAACGCTCAGTAGCTGGGCGGGAGTAATTGATTTCAGGCTTGACCGAGTGATCGTGCCACAGGAATTGTAGCTATTCGATACGCTTGGTGTACAAGCTAGATATTTGTCTGTAATGGCCATAGTAACGTAAGTTGTTGTGGGCCAAGCACATTACCGGCCCGACTATCACTACCCTACTAAATGAAGAGAGAAGTGACGAGTTGTTTCTCAACAGGTCCCTCCTCTTTTTTAGTGGAGGAAGTAGTAGGTGGCAAAGCACCACCTTCAACACCCGAAGGAGCCTTAGGTTTTGTTGCGGCAGGCGTGGGGGTTCCTGACTTTTCACCAGACTTCGGTTGCGTCGTTCCTGACGCAGCCCCATCTTTTTTGAACCCATACCGGGTGGCCAACTGCTCTACTTTTTCACGTTCAAGCTTAATATCGCGGGCAACTTTAGCGGCAGAACTGCTGGTAATCATATCAACAACATCATCTTCGGTAAGAATCCAGTATTGGCTTTTCTGGTTTTGAGGAACATGAAAATACTCTTCGCGGGTAGCAAATCGCCGTCCCTCGAAGATTTGTTTATCAACCGGCAAATTCTTGATGAACTGCTCCTGCCTATCAATGTAGGCGGCGAGTTTCATGTGGGTAGGATTGCTTGGATTGAAATAATTCTTCCGATGGATGATGTTATGTAGCTCTGTAACCGCTTCGCGGATAACTCCCGCCTCATTATTCAGTACATCGAAGGCCACTGGGTCCTGCTCTTGCAGCTTGGTGGGCTCCTTGAGAGCTTCCTTCAACGTAGGGTCAGGTAGAGCATGGACAAACTTTCCAATAGCCCCATCAGCCACAACCGCAGCTTGGCGAGCCACTTCTGGCGAGACTGCCTTCTCTTCGATTTCCCTGAGTTTCTGGTCGACCTGTTGATCTTTGGCTTTGAGTTCCTTCTCGACTTCCCGGCGGGTCTCAAGACGGATTCTAGCTTTATCAAGATCGTTTTCATCAAATTCAGGTTGGTTAGCACTGTAGAAATCTTCGTGAGCATCATCGGCAGAATCGAAAGTTTGACCGGGATTATCCTTCTCCCACTTGCGACGATACGTAGAAAGCTTGCCAACAAATTTAAGAAACTCGTCATGCTTTCCTTTATACCTTGGATCACTGTCCGAGAGAACTTTAAAAAGTTCATAGTTCTCTCTATCCTCAGGGGATAGCTTGGTCAGTGGGTCATTGGCCGGGGTATTATCGGGTTGGGGAACCACCGTCTTAATTGTTTCGGCAATGATCTTGCCAGTCTCACGAGCCGCTGCCTGAGCGATCTCCGCTGCATCAACAGCCTTGCGGACTCTTGGCTTCTTCTCCTCAGGTTCAGGCTCCGATTCGGGGGCCTTAGCATCAACCTTCTTTTCAGAAGAAGGAGGCTCTGCGTCGCTCTTTTTCTCCTCAGGCTTAGGCTCACCACCCTCTTTCTTCTTAGGCGGGGCATCCTCAAAAAGCAGGGCTGGGAGCGCCTTCTTCAACTCTTCGAGACTTTGGACTTCCTCCGCCGCCGGTTCCTTAGCTTCTGGAGCCTCTGGGGTTGTAGACTTACGATTAACTTTCTTAATCAACTCATCGGGATGTTGATTAAACACGGGGGTATTCTCTGGCATAGGTTTTATATTTTAATGGATACAATTTCAAGAGGGATTGCTCCCCCAGTCTCATTTAGAATATCGTCGAAAAAATCAACAACAAGTCGATATTGGTGTGCTTTGCTCGCACGTACCAGTGCTTTACTTTGGCTATCAACATCCGAAGGGTCTTTTGCATACGCAATCCCACATTTAAGGTGCTCCGTTAGGATTAGGGATTCCAACACCCGGCGGAGCAACTGGCCCGGGGCTTGGGTTAACCATTGGCGGAGTTGGGCCAACTGGTCCGACGATAGGGGGGTTTGCGAGATTTGCATTTGGGATAGGGGATTGCGGCGGAGTCATGGCCGATTTAACCATGGCACTCAATTGCTGGAGTTGCTGTTCGATAGTATTGAATTTCTCAGCCTGCTTTTCAAAGATTGGTTTCAAGTTAGTAGCAACTTCACCAACCGCTGCTTGTTCAATCTTGGAGGCTAATTGTTCAACTTGCTGTTGTAATGCCTGGGCCTGCTGTTGAGCATTTTGACCAGTAGGAACAAAATGGAAGTCGCGAGGCAGTCCAAGAGTGGAGGCTATGGCATTAATCAGGGTGATTGCTTGCGGTACTCCGACTTCCATTAAAAGATTCTCATTTCCAACGACCGATTGCAACAACTGAATCATCGAGTTGGCAATTTGAGGATTGTTCACCCGGAGATCGCCGTCACGGGTAGAAGCAAACGATTCAATAAAGATGGCCGATTTCTTACCAGTCACCAAGGCCGATTTCTGATCGGCGTGCTCGACTGTAAAGCCAAGCTTGGTTAAATCTTCCTGACTTACAGGTGTGGCAAGCCGAGCATAAAGATCGGGCTCGGCATAGGACATAAGTCCCTGATAAAGAAGGACTTTCAAAGCATAGATGCCACGATCAACAGCCCCCGCAGTAAACTCGTAACGAGTAGACTTGGCTTGATTCATGTTGCGAACTTCCTCTGCCGTCAATTCGTGGGAAGCCGTCTGCGCCAACTCTTGAGGCGAAAGAACAAGTATTCTCTCAAGAATCCTCAGTAACTCGTTCACCCCAGCCATCAAATCCTCGGTGGCTTGATGCGGGAAAGTAAAGCTTTGGAAAGCTTCGGCCAATTGATTCTGCCCACCCACGCGATTGGTTCGCATGTCCATGGGATAGAAGTTGCGCTGGCTATACGCTTGATGCCCAACCGATCTGATCTGATCAATCAGGGTTTTATCCACCTGATTAATGTCGAAGAATGTCAGGTTGGTCAGGTTCTGCTTAACGGTGAGGATGTATTGAGAGAACAGGTTCGATATATGATCTTGGAAGGGGAGTATTTCCAAAGTCATTGAAGAATTCTGGGCCCGGGTTTCCAAGGCGTCATAGCCAAAATAAACCATGGGGCAATACGGGAGGGGTGCTCCGTAAATCACGGTGTCATTCCCAGCTACAACATAGCGGAACCAAACATCGTAATCATAATCGCCGATTCCTTCTTTCTTCGGATTAACCTTCTCGAAGTATTGAATCATCGTGAGGGCACGATCCCGGTCTGTCCAAGTATAGAAGCCGGTTCGAGTTTCACGGTCACCACGATCAGTAGTGGTCTTAGAACCAAATCTCAAGGCGCAGCTACTATAAACTGTGTTGAAGAAAGCCGGGCTCTGACTAATCCAATCGGTGATGCCTGTGGAAATTTTGTCGGTATTCCAGTATTCATCGGAATTACCAAGAACATCCCCTGCTCGAATAATATACCAATAACCACCAAACAAAACTCCGGTATCAGAATTAATGGTTGAAGGACGGTAGGCAGTATCAAGGAATATGCGGCTTGGGTGGGGGATATTAAAACGAACCCCCTCCTTAACCACTACTTCCTTCTCAATTGAGATGGTGGGGTCTTTGTCGGTAGGAACATTTAAACATTGAGACGATGAATGCCACTCTTCTGCTGGGAAAAGCACAGCCATTGAATAATGGAGCATGTGCATGACCGCCTGTTTGATAACGTCAAAATACCCATACTGGGTTGACATTAACTCAATGCGATCAGTTATGATTTCTGATTTAAGTCGGTTTTGTGGCGTGGATTTGGACGCTTCGTAATCGAGGAGAGGAACTTGCCTGTAGGAATTAACAATGGCAGCAGCACGAATAACAGTATAAGCCTTAGCCAAAGGGATGAAGATATGGAAAAATGTAGGGGCATTGACTTTGATTTCTGCTACGTCCCGCTGATCAATTCTTCCCGAGAGCAGCTTGCCTGACTTATCATAGTACAAAAGCATTTCTGAAAGGTCGACACCTTCCAGCATTTTGTTAATATCCTCGCTACTGAAAGTCCTATCAATCAGGCCGCGAACTAACGAATAGGTGCTTTGCTTAAACGGTACATCCCAAGCTACATCACAAGCGTACCAATGACGGTAATTTTGGAGATTATAGGTAATGCCAGCCTGAACACGGTTGCGAACCCGATCTCTGATATTTTTCTGGACCTTAACATCATCCCCCTTGGTCGCCGAGAATATCTCTTTGAGACGTTCGCTACTTACTCCATGCTTTTTTAGGACGGCAATATCAACCATAAAACTCTAGAATAACTGGGGGTCACCTTGTTCTTCAAGGAGTTTTGCTTGTCTCTCCAGATTGGCTCGTCGTTCAGTGGCTGGAACTTTGGCATACAGCATAAAGGTCATACGTACCTTACGCCGAACCCCGTCAATTTCAACTTCGGTATCCAGTTCCCCATGCTCAAAAGCGAACATATAACACTTCTTAGAGGGGCTAAGCCTAGGGGTTTTATTGACTTGAATCGTGATTGTAAAGTTCCCTTGTTCATCCCATCCTGTTATTGGCAATCGTTTAAGCTTAGGAACTTTCGTTCCTTTTGGTGTAGGAGTGTGTGGCATAGGGGATTATCATTAGTAGGGGGTCGATTGTTTGGCCGCAGAGGCAACCGCCTTTTTGCTGGGGGTTTTGGCAGCTTCCTCGGCACCTTCTCCTTCGGTATCCGTGGCTTCCTCTTGGGGTGATCCCTCATCATACTCAATGTCCGTCACATTAAATGTGATGGCTTTATCGGTCTTGGATGAAACATCACCAGTAATCGAAAATGTCTTGGATTCGCCTACCTGACAGTCTCCACAGGCAGCAGCAACATCCGGGTCAGAAAGATCGAGGGTCAGTTTGTTACTCATATATGATGAAGGTAAATTTATCTGGATACCAAGCCTATTACAAGATAAATTCTCGTATATGCCATACGATCTCAATGGGCAATGGTACCCCAACCTGAGCCCTAAACAACTGGAGGTCTATAATGACCCCCGGCAGCATCTGCTCTTAAGTGGGCCCCGAGTGTGCGGAAAAACCATTGTAGCAGTTCACAAAGCCATAAAACACGCGTGGCTTTACCAAAACGACCGGGTGGGTATTTTTGTCAAATCAACAAAGGTTGGGCGTAGTGGGATTTGGGATGATCTCAATACCTATGCGCTACCCGAATGGTGTGAAGGCTTGGGGGACGAGGGATTTAGAATCACTACCGAGCCATCGGTGGATGGGGCAACCCGAATGCATTTTGTGCGGATCGCCAATCGGCATGGCGGGGAGAGTGAGATACAACTTCACTCGCTACACCATGACGAGGATGTAGTTGAAAAGATGAGAGGAACTCGGTTTGGGGCCCTCCTGTGGGACGAATTGGATAATTACGATGACCCGGAAGTATTCAACGTTTCAACCATGCAATTACGGCAAATTGGCCTTCCCGAAGATAAGCATCTATGGATTGCTACTACCAATCCCGCAGGAGACCAAGATCACTGGATTTATCAAAAATTCTGGGTGGATATTGCCGACGAGAAAACCGAGTTGTCCTACCGTAAAACCTTTGGGGTCTACGAATTTAAGCTCTCGGACAATATCTATCTAAAGCCAGAGACCATCACCAAACTCAAGATGGTCTACAAGGATACTCCCGATCTCTATGAAAGGTACGTTAACGGTCTTTGGGTGCCCGATGTTAACAAGACCTTCTTTACCCATGTCTTTGGGAGCCGCCATGTAAAAGGCGACCTGAAAGAAGGAACAGGACTTGCCCCAACCGAGGGGTGTATTGAAGTCTTTGTAGGGTGGGACATGGGTGATACTAACCATGCCGTGGTGTTCTTGGAACACGTTGTTAATAGCAAAGGCGATTATTGGGCTGTAATTGATGAGATTGTCCACATTCGCGAAGATATTTCCGTGGAACAACTCACATCAGAAGTCATGGCCAAAATGGATGAGATTGCAACGCTCCATAAGAAAGCACTGGTATTCAAACATTGGAGTGATCGTTCAGCCTTTGACCGCTACCGCAGTGCCGCCGATGCCAAGGATCATATCTTGGTGAACCGCTACAGTGATGGAAAGATTGAGTTGATAGGGGCTCCCAAACCAAAGGGATCGGTGGAACACCGCATCCAAATTGTCAGGCGATTACTCTCTCAGAATCGCTTGTATATTTCGGCTCACTGTACCCGGGTAATCGACGCCATAAAAAAACTCTCCCGAGGAAAAACCAAGGGAGAGCCGATTAAAAGGGACGGGCATATTCACCCGTTTGATGCTCTTAGCTACGCCCTGTACGGGGAATTGATAGCTGAGATAGAGGATAGCTTCCATCCCCGACCGACGGAGCGTTTTGAAGCATTTGCGCTTGATAATTAGGCCCGTTGAGAATCGCCCTAAGTGGGTCGATCTTAAATTGCTCCTCAAACTCCATTCTCATGGAATTATAGGCACCAATATAATTGATGGAATCAACGGCGGTATCCTCTTTGTAATCCCCGCTGAGACGAGACAATTTTACATCAAGCAGGGATGCCATGATGATCAATCGTTTGTAGGCAGGGAGCAAATCCGGCCTGATTGAACCCATAGGGCGATCACGCAGAAGATTGTCCAACCACGGGGTTTTGAGATTGGTTAGGGCCCATGAATCGGAATACTCATTTCCGCGTTGGTGGCAAATAGCCAATGATTTTTCGATGGTAGCTTCCGCAGCTTTATTAAACGAAGCCTTGGAAATGACTGTGACATTTTTACCCTCACTCATAATTATGGGGTTCCGGTTGAACTAGGTTTAACAACTGGGGCGACGTCGGGGATTTCAAACGCCTCATAGGGTTTAACGGTGCCAAATAACGCTTCCAACTCGTCGACAGTAATCACCTCTTTCTTGAAGAGAGCGATAATTTGAACGATGAGATCGGGCCCATACTTGGCAGCCAAAACAACGAGGGCAGCAACAACTTGTGGTGTCATATTAGATTTTCAGATAACCGGCAACGAGGTCAATCAATGCATTCTTGGCGGCGGAGACCGCAGCATTGGCAGCAGCAACTTCCCCCTCTTTTGTGGGGTCAGCAATGTATTTTTCCAACGCCGCTTTTGCAATAAGCTGGGCGTCACGATAAGTGTTGTATGCTTTCTTAACAGCATCAACCTGAGTCTGTGTTGCGTGGCCTGCCACGACATAATCGTGCCAGCCAAGCATCACAGAATTTACACTGGGTATAATAACGGCTTCCGTTCTATACATTACAAGACCGGGATTCTGGCACCCACTCTGCGTAAGCAGGAGGGACGCACCCAACATAATACCGGCCATTAGATTTCTAAGTTTCATCAGTTTTAGTTTAATTTAGTAGCCCGCTTGTTACAACAAATTTATCTTTTCCCATTCTGCCCAAAGTAAAACCCTGCGGCGATCAAAGCCAAGGATTTAAGAGTTTCATTTATATCGGTGACCATGAACGACAGAATGCAAACGCTCAGGATCAATAAGACGGCCAGCCATGCTCGGACGCTGACACCAGCAATAGTGGAGTTGCCATTCCCGTTACCATTGATTTCGGTCGAGGTTACGGGACTTGCAACAGTGTTCGTCGGGGGAGTTTGATTTGTTTCGTTGGCCATATTTCCTATCTTTGTAATCGGTGGTCCATTTCCAGATGGTGTAAGCAACACCCAATATAACACCCAAGTACTTTAACCCCAAGAGCAAACTGGTATAAGAAAGGGCCACAGCCCCCAAATTTACTGAATTTACTTTAGCAATGTCAAGTATGTCAGGGACCTTCATTGAATAATCAATTTACCAACATTCAACTGCACGATACTGGACGCTCCACTCGTCCGATCCAACACAAATGCGTTGAACAATCCAGGGGTCTGGACGTTTGTATGTTGCGGCACGAAATTAGTTACGCTCCCCTGTAGCGTCGCGATGTTCGTCAGATTCAACGGCAGGCTCAGTGCGCTTCCCGAGTAGACCCCCTGCGCAATCACCGTGAAATAGTTCTGCGCATCCCTGAGCGTGTAAATGTCGCCGTTCGCAAACCCATTGGTGCCCAGATCAATCGTCGTGCTTGTTGCCCCCGTCGTGCAAACGACCGATATGAAATGCCGGTTCGCGTCATAATCCAGCGCGAAGCTCTTGACCCTGAGATAGTCTGTCGGCCAGTTGGTGACGCACGTTGAATGCGCGTCAAACCCGGTCCATGCCTTCCAGCCGTGGCCATTGTCCCCGCCAAAAGTTAAAGTGTCGCCGCCAGCATTGTTGTGCGGCGTTCCCTCGGACGAGGTAAAAAGCCATTGGAACGGCGAAGCGCCATCGCCGATGTAGTAATGATTGTAGTCCCAAGTCAGGCTCAGATTGTTGCTGGAAAAGATCGTCGATGAGTATTGCACTGCCGAGGCACCTACCCCCGCATTCTTTGTTAAAAACACGTCGTTATTCGTCAGCACTGAAGCCGTCGTCTCTTTCAGCGCGAACCCACCATTCACCATCACGTTGCCCGACACATACTCCGCAGTGTTTGAAAGGCTCACATAGGAAAGCGTTGGTGGTCCCATTAGGATGTTGTTCGTCATCCAGGTGTTGGTCGTCGACGTGCTGCCCGAAGCGATTTCCAGAGAGACCAGCGTTCCATTTGCACACGAGATGTTCCCGTTGAACACGAAATCCTGCACCGGGCCAGTCTCACCAAACACTTCCGCCCCATCGGTAAGGACATGATGAAAGATGCAGTTCTTGATTTGGGCCATGCCCTCACCGCCGTTCTGCGAATAGATGGCCGTGCCTCTCGGGGTCCCATTAAATCCCGCCGTGTAATCGTAGTGGCCAACCCCCCAAAACTGGCATCCGTTGATCTCGCCACCTGCTCCTTGATCCCAAAATCCAATCCCCGGATGGCCAACGTCATGGATTATCAAGTTGATCGCCTTGTTGCCTTTCCCATGCAGGTCAATTCCAGAACTTGGCGAAAAGCCGTAAGTGAAAACTCGATTAGTCAGAAACGGTGACGTGACCTCGAAATCGCGAAAGACATTGTTCGTTCCCGACACATACGGAATCGCCACATTTGCCAAATAGACTGTGTCATTACTGCTGTGAGTGGCCGTCGTGCTGCCATCCCAACCACGCTGCACCGTCCAGTTGGTAGCGTTGCTTACTCGCGCTGCCTGCATCCGTTCGTTGCCAATTCCAATCACCGACACCGCTTGCCATCCTTCCGACCCTCGAATGCTGATCGTGCTGGACGAGCTTGAATTGGGCATATTCGTATTGAGCGTGCCGACAAATCCATCCTGTAACACCGCCCATTCTCCGGGGTAACTTTTGACCGTTACGCCAACAAGATTACAGACGAACCCTGGCCCGAAGTAATTACCTCCTCGCATCAAAACCGTGTCACCAGAAACCACCGTCGCCGTGTTGGTCAACGCAGTTTGCAACGGCCACGGATCGCCAAGGCTCCCGCTACCCGCTGTTGCGGAAGGAGAGACATACCAGGTCGCGGCTTTGGCGCACCAAGGAGCAAGAGCCAGAAAAAGTAAAATGCGTCTCATGGCTTGAGTGATACCGCCGCAGCTACCCACCACTTGTTCCCGACGTAACTCCACGTTGGAGTTATAGTTGCCGCCCCTGCCTGATACGACACGCCCAAGGAAGATTCGCCATCTTGGGTGATATTGCAGATTTGTGTCTGGCCTCCACCAATGGTCAGAAATGCCTCGTAGACCGTTGCATAATCCACCACCACTTCCCCGGTTGCGCTTGAGATTGTAAGCGTAGTTGGCGAAGCTGCATTTATCGCCTGATTTGTCTTAGTTCCACTATAAGGCGTCGACTGATTCACGCCGGTCCAACTGCAAGCCGAGAACACCCACTCTGACGGGGCACCGCTAATTGAGATAACAATGTCGTGTGTTCCGGAAGAAGGCGCGACCAAACCATAAACGGAAAGTTTTAATGTCGTTAGATCGGAATTGTTCGTGGACGCCACAAGCGACATATTGGCCCCGTTGTAGGTTACGCCCGTTGGACTAGCGATACCCGCAGTGGCCACTCCGACCAATAAATATCGACTGCTTCCGGAAGTGGTTAAGGAAACGGTTTGATTTGCGTTACCCGCGTATCCCCAATTCGTGACCGCATCAATGGTGATTGCTCCCCCGCCTGCGACGACTGCCACTTTTCCTGCCCCCAAATCCCCCAGCCCATTGAACTCCTGCCCGAAGCAGTTCAAGACCATTATCCAAAATACAATCACGAAGCGCATTAGTAATAAGTGTTCAACGGATTAACGTTCGTATAAGCGATCATGCTTCCAGCCGTGTTGGTGCTCGTGCCAAACGAAAACCTCCGAATCGTCCCATTGGTCACGGTGTAGGCGCGTGCCCCGTCTGGAGTTGTGATCGAACTGGTAAAGGTGAAAGTGATGTTCGTGCTCGCCGCATTGCTGATGACCAACTGACTATTCGGCTGCAACCCCGGTGTCGAACCGCTGCCCACAAAACCTGTGATAGCACAAGGCGTGAACGTGATGTAATGTTGCAGGCTCTTGCTCAGGTCATAATTGTTCGTTGGCCCGGAAAAGAGACTGATCGAGTTCAGGTATTGGGTGGCGGTGAAGGTGGCGGTGCTAATTGACGATAAGTTTAGTGGGTCGCTTACAGAAACAGTATGTGTACCATGGGTCCACGTAAATCCATTACCAAGATGTGCGAATGAAATTGCATTATCCGTATCATCCCATACCGGAATAGAATCATAATTTGGGTCTGATAGTGAAGCCCCGGTTCCTCCGCGAGCAAGCGCAGTCGTTCCACTGCGAAGTTCCCCTGCATTCATGTTGGTCACTTGTGACCCGTTGAACTGAACCAACCCGTTGGCACCAATAGCAATAAAGACATTTTTATTCCCAGCAAGATCATCCATCCGCCAATTGTCGCCAAAATGGTAGGCCCACGCATTACCTAAAGTGCTGGGAGGGGTCGTAGAAACAACGCCGTTGGTCAATCTAATATAATTAATAGGCATTGAGACTTGGGCCGTTTCGTAGGTCAGTATCACCTCGGACATTGCGCTGCCATCGTCGTCCTGATCCACCCCATGAATGATCTGATACTGGCAAGTCTCCCAATAAGGATTGATGATCTTTAGCGTCTGTGGCTGAGCAGTCGTTAAATTGATGTTCGCAATCCCCGCATTGTTGTCCATGAAATAGCAGTTCTCGATCTGCATGTCGTAAATATGGGCAGTCGAGATAATGCCTGCTCCCACATGTAATGTGTTGGTCAGTCCAGAAGAGGTAAGCCCATTCGACACTACATTCCATGCTGTGCCGTAGTGTGCTGTGTAGGGGGACGAAGCACCACTCCACCACTTACCAATCTCAGAAAACATACAATCCTCAATTGTCGCGTGGTCTTGAGCGTCAATAATTCCCGCCGCCAGCCCGTAGAAATCACACTTTCTAATCAAACTTTTGTTATCGGTTCCACCATCAATCCGTATCCCCACGGTTCCTACTGCGTTTGTTGGTGTTCCTCCTATGAACAGCAACCCACCACCTTGCCCTTGAACATTTCCTTGGCCCACGCCAGTGTACTGGATACACTGTAAAGACGAAAAAGCGCAGTTCTCAAAAACCGTCTGATTAACCTTGGTATTAAGGTATACCAAAGCGGTCAAATTAGTATCATAACGTTTAGAAAACCCTATGTTACGGAATGCCCCTTGAAACGGTTTTGTCCCACCATTCGCTGCATCCCCTCCAGTAGTCTTTTCGAGAATTAGGAAGTTTGTCCCCACGGTGCTGTCGATAATAAGCGTGGACGATTTACCAGCCCCGTCAATCTGTAGCTCGAAATTGAATTGGTTCGGAATGGTGATATTCGTTGTGCAATCGTAAATACCAGCCTCAAGCAACACTCGACCACCGCCAACAATTAAGCCGAGACCATTTGTTTGATAAAGCGCGTGGATCGCTTCGTTGATTCCAGCCGTCTTTGTTCCGGTCGTCGTGATCTTTCCTGCTTGGTTATAGGCGGTACCGTCTGGAAATACTCTTACCCACGGTACTGAATTAGTGGGTAGTCCATTAGTAGCAACACCCCCACTAGGAGTACCAAATTTTAATCGATCCCCAGTCTTTATTGGAACATCGCCATCTGTACCTGTATTAGTAATTACCAAAACAAAAGGTTTAACGATATTTGTCAGCCCAATATTTGGATTATAATTGCTCTGGGTGCCAGCAAAAGCGCAAAGACCGAAACTGGCAAACAAAACCACAAGAAATCTATACATCATATTATTTTGCCGTGGATTGAGACTGGCTGTCAAGGTTAATGGTTACCTGCTGCGCTTGGATGGGCACAACCGGCTTTTCATCAACAAATGCCCGTCGTTTTGTAGAAGTTGGGCCAGAAATAAGCTTTTCTGTCTGGAATTCGGCCATCATCTGGATTGACTTTTGCAAGGCATCAACCACCCCACGACCAGCCAAAATAGCACTAATGCGATCCCCAACATATTCATCCTCGTTCTCAGAAATTTCAACGGCGGTTTTTAACATACGCTGGAGGGCTTCATCAGCCGCTGCAAGACGTCCCACCCCCAAATTGATTACACCAACTTGGGTTTGGAAGGCTCCTATGACTTTAAGCTGCCGGGATCGCGAGGCACTAAAGAACGTGAGACCCAATTCATTAGCGGCTTTGTCGGCCTCGGCATCTGTAATAGGAGCGGCAGGTAATTCCGGCTTTATCTCGATTACCTCAGTTTTAGGCTCGGTGCCGGGCAGGGGGGTGAGGGTAACGTTTGTCATAGCAACATTATACCTTCCACCGTTCCCGTTTACCAATTCTATCATCAAGCCAGCACGAAGCATTTCTGAATCGGACCTTTAGGGGAAGATAACACCCACAACCTAAGAATGTACCGCCGGGTATACTACTCACACTGGGTGATCCGCAAGTCCTGGCCCTCCCGTCGTATATCAGACACCTCTGGCAGGCCCGGAGACGTCGAAATGCAATCGGCGAGTGTCGGGACAACAAGTTTTTCCGGGTCACGAGGGACCACAGTATGGGTGGGAATGTCCGAAGGCACCACCGGACGAACTCTATTTTTCTCGACGAGTGGTACGATGTATCGACGACGATGCGACCGGCTCCACTTAATCGCTGCACATGGGTACGCCACTTGACGAAGGAACGAAAGATAGGCACGGGTTAATTTGGGTTTAAGTTTTACAATAGTGCGGGCAACGTACGAAGCATAGTCTACTGAACCAAGTTGGGAGAATCTATAGGATTCTATACGGAGAGCAGCCCTCCACCACCCCCTCTTTAATTCAGGTTCAATACCCCAAACAATATACCGCTCATTAGCGACCGCCAGTAGTTCCCCACTAAGAAGCTTGGTAAAGAAGCCCGAGCCCTCCAGAATCGCCTTTTTAAGGGTCGACGATTTCCCGAGGAGGGCCGGGCCAATTGCAGGAAATAAAGCCAACATGATCTGTTTCCAGTTGGCTCTGTGTGGGGCGGGGTGCAGAATAACAAATCCAAAATCCACCGACTTCTTCTCTTTCAACATCCATTCGAGGGCCCCCTGACAAATTGCAGGATAGAGGATGGCAAGCTGTTCATAGGAAATAACCCCCGTTGATTGTGCCACGTACTTAAGAAATGACTTGTATTCCTCACTTCGTACAGCTTGGGGAACCGTAAGAATGTCAGGCTCTAGCGATGGGAAGGCGGCAGGATCGGCAACGGGGCTACTTGGCATATCGTTCCATAATACTGGTCTCTGCCGCCAAAGGCAATTCGGGAGCCCAAGATGGGGTCTCCGACATTACCTTCTCCACCAGCCTCCGGTTCTTGGCATTAGCTTCGTCCTTAGGCACCGGGATAACATGCTCATCGTGGACTGTGAATGCTACTTTCAATCCGACTTGGTACAAATCATACATCTTTTGGACAAACACATCGCGGGCAAATGCTTGACAGGCATTCTCGGTAAGTTTCCCTCCGTACAACTTAACGGGTTCCTCTCCCTTGCATTTAACCCCTACGACTTCGGAGCGAGCCCTCCCCTCCTGATCTTGGCCTTCTCGAATTGCCAAGTCCCAGTAATGGATGACCCGACCCATGGGTAGTTGCATCTTGAATGGAACACCAGTGGCACAAGCAGCGCGTAGCTCACGGTCAAGCGTATACCATAGGTCGGGAATCTTGTTATTGGATTGCCGGTAAAGGCGAACCAGACGAATCGAAAGCTGGTTGATATTCTCACCGCCTTGGCTGACCCTCCTCAACACACTCTCGGGGACTTCATTAGAAATGGTCTTGAGAAACTTCCTAGCCCCCGATTGGTAGCCCAATGCCAACACACAAGTCTTGGTTGCGAATCGCAAATCCTTGTCACCCTTTTTCAAGGGTTGAGGATCATTATATTGAAACATGCGTCGGGCATGAGGCTCATAAAGATCGCCCGTCTCACCCTCGGGGGCTTCGGCATCAAGACGCGCTACTTCCTTGAGATATTCCATGTCGCCAGCAAGGTAGGGCAAACATCTGGCTTCGATACCTGCGAGATCGGCACCAATAAATGCTTGACCGGGTGGTGGTATTAAGCAGCCACGAAGATCACAAAATTCCACAGACTTGGGAAGATTTTGAACATTCACCCCCCGCGAAGAAAATCGACCAGTGTGCTCCGCTGCACAATACAACAGATCGAGGGGCATCGTCCCATTGGGGCGCATGTTGAGAACTATGCGGTCCAACTTCTTGAGAAAGGTGTTGGCCTTGCGCCAGTCCCGCATGGCAGCTACCGCCGGATAATCGCCGCCGTATTTTGCCTCCCAAGCGATACATTCTTCGGAATCCTCGGCCAAACTTGTGGGGCATTCAAGACCCTGCTCCCGACACCAAATCGCCAACTTCTTTGCCGACAGAGGTTTATCCTCGTCCGTCTCACACCAAGGGATTTCGCTGAGCGATTTGGATTTGATTTTATTCATTCGATCAATCTGCTCCTCGACATGATTCATGTCGATATGCAGACCATCATGATTTTGTTTATGGGTATATTGTGAAACCCACCACTCTAGTTCTGGCCACTTGTTGAAATACTGCAAGTAAATCTCACCAGCAGTTACCGAATCATCAATGGCATATTCCTTCATTCGTTGCTTAGCGGCGGCATCAAGATCACGATAATGCACCCCATCCACTGAATTACGAATGTCCTTATTCTTTTCTTTGCCTAAAAGGTAATGAGCGGCTCCTGCCAAATCCCGAGGACATTGAAGATATGCCGAAAGATCGGCAGTATCAATCATGTTGAAGAATTCAAAATCTGGCACTAACCACCTAATGATCGCCGCTTCAAATTGGGCGTTGTGTGAAATGATGGTTCGGCCACAAAGGTTCTCTCCAATCCACTTCCTCATCCCATTGAGATCATCCAAAACTCCCGTTTGTTTGGTTACTGGGTCAAATGAGGAAACCATGTAGGGATAAAATTCCTTATGGTGGGTGTAATGCCATGGGCCACCAACCCAACCCTTCTTCATATCGGGGCGGATAGAGCACTTTCGTTTGGTATCGAAGAAGGTCTCGAAATCTACAACTATTGGATTAACTACTTTGAGTATCATTAGCGGCGATTAATTTATTATAATTAATTGTAAAAAGATTTATCTTGGCGTGGCGATCAAGACGGGAAATGATGGCTTCCGGGTATTGGCGAGCAAGACCATGAAGATGGGTAGAAAGTTTATTGGGGGTCATCCCTTGGTTGCTACCAGTAGTAGCATTCAAAAGTTGAAGCCATGATGCAGCCGATCTCTCTACTGGCTTAGCCATCGACTCTTTCAACGACTCATTCTGGCTATACATGATGTGGAACCAAGCAAGTAGCTCCGATGACTCTTGGTAGGCCCTTGCGTAATTCAATAGTTCAGGAGCGTGGTAGGACTTGGTGCGATAACGTCCACTACTCATTACTTCCTGCGGGGGTTTATAAGTATTGAGCAGCCAATGAGCAAAAAATGGCAATTCACGGGCTACCGTCTCTTCGATTTCCTTCCGTTGCATCCCGTTAAAAAGATGATGAGAGTAAATATTGAATAGCGAGAGCTTACCCAATACATCTTCCCCAATTCTTGGAATAACCGAGAGACATTCCGCCGTCTTGTTAAAGGAAAAGGTAAGGCGGGCATTGAGGAACAGGGTAACGGGTATCTTATACTTCTGATGAATACTCATCGAGGGGTTGGCTGTGATAGCCTTGATTCTCTGTGTGAAGTTTGCCCGTTGATCCCCATTCTTTGCTCCCTCAGAATCCGATACTAACCAGTGACCACTATCACCTAGTTCGGAATTGAACGAAGTCTTACCAAGCAGATAATCCATAGGATTACTATCTTTACCACCCAGTAAAGGAGTAATAATTCGATACTGCAAAAGAGACTTACCACATTCAATACTGCCCGCCAAAAACACCGACTGAGCATAACTGGGTTCCAAAACGAGGGCGCATTGAACCGCATCCTGCAACCACGCAAGAAAGTAATGAAGCTGCTCCTCATGGAACATGTGGGTCAAAAGATTTTGTAAGAAGGGGGATTCACCGGGCTCTGGGACTATGGAAGAAGTTTGAGTGTTGTTAAGATACACCAACCCATTTTGACGAATCAGCCCACGTTTCTGATTGGCTAAAGTTACCACGGCAGTAATTCCCTTGAAGTCCTCAACATAAGCAATGGCCCGCTTCCGTTCAATCTCATCATCTAATCCTCCTAACTCCATGCGGTCCATGAATTGGGTGCGGTTTTTTGTTTCGTAGTTTCCTCCTACAAAGTAGATATACTCACGATTCATTTTGTCGTACGACCAACTTTCTGTAAGAAGCGAAAGACTTTCGGCGGTAAGCTTTGAAACAACATCATTACCAAGAAGAGATACCCAAGATTTAAAACCACCCCCGTCGGTGAAATACACCATGCCCGTGGAAGTAACAACAGCGGCAGACTGATCAGAAGAAGTAGAGTCCCAAAAACGAACACCGCGAGCACCCACAACAAAAGGACCTGACCAACGACCCGGATATTTTTTCTCAATGATTTCATAAACTTTTACTAGGTCCAGCTTGTCCCCTTCAAATTCAAAATCCTTGGTGACGTTGGAAGTCCACATCCTAGTCGAGACTTCATCCACCACTTGCTTTTCCTCGGAACCAGTTACCCACCCAAAGCTTTCCGGGTCGATTGATAACAGCCGGTCTGGCTTCTTGAAAGCTTCATCAAATCCTTGGATGAAATTATTTACCCTCAGATTCTTATAACACTCAAAAGTAATCTTCTTGGCGTAGTGAGTATCACCCAAACAAGGGATTGGTTCCTTAAACAACCACACAGCATGGATACCATCACCGCCAAGAGAAGGGCCAGCGGCAGCGGGAGGGTAGGCACATCTGCTTGCCAAATCAGTTAACTCGGCGTTGGTAAACTTCTTCCCACAATTATCATAGTCGGCAATAAACCCATGGAGGAGAGCCGGTGGGTTTTCATCACTGATGCGCAGCTTTGGATTAATCCCCTCGGCTAAGCTAATGCAGGGCCACTGGGTATCGGCCCTCTTGAGATAATCTCGCCGGGCTGTTTTTGTCATCAGTCGGACCAATGACCCAGTGGCCTTAACCATATCCTGCCCGGTGTTCACTGCCTCACTGAGCGAGGGGAACACCCGACAGGTTGTGGGAGTCACCAAATTTGGATAGGTGAAAACCATTTAGTCAGCGGCTTCGTCATCCACCACTTCAACATTGGTGCCTGCGAATTTCTTCGCCTGATCCCTCAGGGCATCCGAGGGTTTGTCATCACGAACACGGACCAGCTTGGCTACCCATACCCAATTTGATCCTTTCAATTCACGAACCCAAAAGAGATCGTAGAACGTGGCGGTTGGGTCCTGCCTCAACGAAAGCGACAAATCGGTGAAGAGGGTCTTGGCCGCAGGATAACTGGTCTTTTGGAAACTAATCATCACCGGGGTATACACCTTCT
>Ga0075426_10001087_pt1 | contig 19093 bp, 14 predicted proteins | sample SoiMethybrSBSTD5_FD_75304 | JGI IMG/M metagenome (GOLD analysis project Ga0075426, IMG submission 75304) | Bulk soil microbial communities from a Populus tree surrounding site in Tennessee, USA - Soil MetaG P. TD hybrid SBSTD5 | ecosystem: Environmental > Terrestrial > Soil > Tree plantation...
CTCGAGGGCCTCGGCAAGCTCGGCACCGACCAGCTCGAGTGGCTGGAAGCGGATCTCAAAGCGCAGCCTGCCAGCCGGCCTGTGGTCGTTTTCGCCCACATCCCGCTGTGGTCCGTTTATCCCGAATGGGGCTGGGGAACCGAAGATAGCGAGCAGGCTCTCGGTTATCTGAAGCGCTTCGGATCAGTGACGGTTCTCAACGGACACATCCACCAGGTAATGCAGAAGACCGAGGGGAATGTCATGTTCCACACGGCTATGTCCACGGCTTTTCCGCAGGCTGCTCCAGCGCCGACTAACCATCCTGGTCCCATGAAGGTCCCCGATGACAAGCTGCGCAGCGTGTTGGGAATCACCAACGTGCAATCCGTCATGAAAAAACACAGCTTAGCGGTGGTTGATTCGACGCTGGCTGCGGCGGGCTCGATGTCGAATTCGGGAGGAACGGATTAACTTGTCGACGCTACCCAAACCTCAAGTCCTGGGCGCTGTCCTCGCGGCGTTTGTATTGCTAGTGGTGGGCTCGAGCGAGTTTGCTGCCGGACAATCTGCTGGAAGTGGCAAAGAGCTGTTCGAGAAGCGCTGCGGCGGATGCCACGCTCTGGACCGCGATAAGGAAGGCCCGCGCCTCCGCGGCGTTTACGGCCGTGTGGCCGGGTCGGTCGACTCGTTCGCATACTCGGAAGCGCTCAAGAAATCGAAGATCACGTGGACCGACGAGACGCTGGACCAGTGGCTCACCGACACCGAAAAGCTCGTTCCTGGCAACGACATGACCTTCCACGTGGAAAAGGCGGAAGAGCGCGCCGAAATTATTGCCTACTTAAAACAGACACCGGATAGGTAGAGCTAGTTTGTTCCCTGGCTCGGAGTGATTACTGGAACTTAGGCATCTGCACCATTACAGCTAAACACCTGTTAAACCGTAGTCAACCATAGGCACTCGGGCGCAATGATACTGCAACAACGCACCGTTTAAGGCTGAATCTGTGCCCACCACCGTGCCTGAGGAGCTCGTTGTAACAACACGACCATGAATGTCTTCATTGGTAACCCAAGTTAGCTATTGTCACAACCGGTTGACCGGGATGTTCTAGGACATAGCCTCGACCAAGAATAGTGCGAATTTCCATTCCCAGATTCCCCTTCAATTTCTTACGCAACCGCTGAATATGTACCTCCACCGTTCTTGAGATGACGCCGTCGGCATAGCCCCAAATCATTTTAAGGAGGGAATCCCGGGAGAAGACCCTGCCGGGATTTCCCGCGAGAAGTTCCAAGACCTGTGCTTCCTTCGTGGTCAAGTGCATTCGCACCATAGAAATATTCGCATGCGTTTCCCTGGTCCTCGGTTTTTTTCCAACATTCATTGAGGAGCCAGGTTCAACTTTTTGTACAGTTTTCCTGCCGGGCCGTTTTCGGTGTACGTCTGCCATGTAACATTTGACCGCAAGTCTGACAAAAATATTCCTCGCTGCATAGGGAGTGTCGGCCGGAAGACACGCCCCAATTGATCGTGCCAACACTTCTTTCACGGACAAAATGTTCAACATCCCGCTCGGAATATTTCGCGCCTCGCGCGGGTAATAGGCTGAGTAAGACCGAAACGTGTCTATCTTCTTTTCCATTGGAGGTGGCTAATGATGCATCGAAAAACATCGTTCTTATCAGCCCTGGTCGGAATCCTGGTTATCGCGCTCGCGTTGATTGCACAGCAGCCGCCGGTCGAAGCGCCGGCGGGCTTTGATACTCCCACTCTGGTTGACAATCCGGGCTCGCAGAGCATCAGTAACGGACTACCTGAACCGCCCGGGGATACCTTCGCTCTTGACCAGCAGCAGTTTGAGCGTAGACATGATCCCAACAGCGGGCTCGGCCCGGTGTTTAACGCGACCTCGTGTGTCGAGTGCCACCAAAATGGCGTAACTGGAACAGCAAGCCAATTTACGGAGCTCCGTGCGGGTCATAAGGACGCAAATGGTAATTTCGTGAATCCCACGATTCTGATTAACGATGGTGCAAACACTATCTCAGGCCGTTCTATTGTCAACGATCGATCTATCTGCGCAAACGCACAAGAGCACCTCCCGGCGACAGAGGACATCCGCGCGCTCCGCGCGGTGCTCAATACGCTGGGTGATGGTTTTGTAGAGGCTATTGACGATGAGACGCTGCTTGATATCGCCGCGAAGCAGCCTCACCAGAGCGATGGGCTCATTCATGGTGAGGCCATTGAAATTCCTGTTCTCGAAGCTCCGGGACAAACCCGAATAGGCCGGTTTGGCTGGAAAGACCAGCAACCAACAGTACTCTCTTTCGTCGCCGATGCTTACTTGAACGAAATGGGGGTTACGAATCGGTTGCGGCCGAAGGACACAACGTCAGTCTGCAAAGTTACTTCCGATCCGGAGGATCTGCCTGATAACATTGGCTTAGCCGACATCGATCATTTCGCGCAATTCGTCCGTGCGACCAAAGTTCCGCCCCGCGACGCCATACTTGCCGCAACCGACGACGCGCAGACCGGAGAGCGGTTGTTTCGAGTCATCGGCTGCAACGTCTGTCATGTGGAAACCATCCGCACCGCTCATGTGGGAACACCCATCAATGGTGGCGCATTCATCGTGCCCGCAGCACTTGGGGACAAAATCATTCATCCGTTCGGTGACTTCTTACTACATGATGTGGGAACTGGTGACGGTATTGTGCAGGCGGGTCCGCCGGATACAGCGAACAAGCTGCGCACCGCGCCGCTCTGGGGTTTGCGAATCAAATCTCGTTTCATGCACGATCTTGCATCACTGACCCTGGAAGATGCAATTCGAGGCCACAATGGCGAGGCTGAAGGCGTCGTCACGCTATTCAGCGGGATGGCCCCTGACTCACAGCAGCAGTTGATTACGTTTCTCAAGTCTCTATAGTTTTTGAAACCCGGGTTGCTTATTGGCAACTGAAGGAGGAATGAAAGCCGCAGGGCTCGATAGCCGGGCCGCTATCCAACCAGTGTCGACCAAAGTGCATGTATATGAATGCTTCGGAGCGGACTACGCACAACGTCGTGACTTACAAGGCCGTACGAAGCTTCCAGCTCAGCTACAGCTGCTCGAGATCGCCGAGCAGAATAATGGACTGGGTGTCCGGAACAAGGCGTCGCGGAAATTAGTACTGATTGATAGGGCGTATGGAGCGAGACCTAGATACGACGGCGGTAACGGTGCGTGAAATGTTGGACTCGACACTGGAGACTGTGGCTCACATCGAAGCAGTGGCCGTGGAGATCGCCCGAAGGGTGGGCTTTCGCGGCGTCAGTTTGGATCACATCAGTCTTGCCACACACGAGACCATCACTAATGCCGTGGTCCATGGCAACCGATACCGGACGGAGAAGAAAGTCTTTGTTGCGATCTCGATAACTCAGGACCGATTCAAGATCACGATCGCCGACGAAGGTGACGGCTTTGACCCCATGACATTACCTGATCCCCTGGCACCTGAGCGACTATCCGAAGGCTCGGGCCGCGGAGTCTATCTTTCCCGGGCCTCCATGGACGAATACCACGTGCGATCCCGCGATGCGGGCGGAGCCGAGGTCACGTTGGTCAAGTATCTTTGCCCCCAGGTGAGCAATCCGTCCGCAAGGAAATCGTGAGTTAATCGCTTGGTATTCGCGTCAACCTTGTGGTCACAGCTCGGGCAGATGCAAGCCTTTACCTGTGCAACTGGTCGTATGCTTCACCTTCAGCAGAGTGCCAGAGGATGCGACGCAGGCTACCCATATTGCCAAGTGCCGATGAATCAAACGGCGTTAACGGCATGTAACTCACGCTGCACTCGGCTTCACGGCTGTTACCAGGGCCGACGCTCTTGATCTCATCGATGCACGCATCGCCTCCGACAAGTCTTCAAGTAGGTTGGCGAGCAGGCGTTGGGGCTGAAGCTTCGAAATCGAGCTACATATCGTGAACACGTAATCGTGGCCCCGCCGTCAGATCTTGGCCACCGCTGGCATCGGTCCACCCGCGATCGAGCGACGTCGAGAGCGCAACCGAGCCGCGGCCGCTAGGAGTCCTTGACGAACGCGAAACAATCTAACCTTGATCGTGTTCTCGTTCAGGCCAGTCATTTCAGACAGCTCAGCTAGGGAGAAACCCTCCACCTCCTTCGAGATCAGCAGCCAACGGTCGTGTTCCGGGATACCTGACAGTAGCTTGTTGATGAAGTCCCTCTGCATGGCAATTCGATCGGGTGTAGGGCGCACGTCCGCAATCGCCTCCAGGGGTGCGGGTAGCGTGTCGTCGGGGGAATCGCTTGGGTAAACAAGCTTGAATCGTCTCTTGCGCAGGAATCCGTAACACTCATTTACGGCGATGCGGTAAATCCATCCATAGAGTGAGCTACGACCTCCGAAGCCTTTGATGGAGAAATAAACTTTGGCGAAGACTTCCTGTGCAATCTCATCCGCATCGTCGCGGTTACGCAAGATGCCGTAGGAGACGCGGGAGATCTTGGATGCGTAGCGCGCGATGATCTCGCGAAAAGCACTCTCATCGCCTGCCCTCAGCCGCGCAACCAGGTCAGCCTCATTGGCGTTGTGCTGTTTATATGGCGCTTCGCTTGGCCAGACGCAAAAGGCGTTGGTATTTGCAGTCTCAGACGTAATCGCGTACATATCTGTTACCTCCAATCCTCGCCCCATAGGCGGGACACCGTAGCTGCTATGTCCTATTGGAAAGTACTTCGCGACATTGTTTTTATTCCCGTCTTACGGGTTCGCAAGCCCAGGCCGATAAGCGGTTTCGACGCGACGATCGCATACAGTCGTAAGCCCCGCGCTCTTCCGGGAATGAAATCGCGCTACCTGAGTTACACGATATTGAAGTCTGGCTGCAAACCCCATCACCTCCGTGAATAATCGGTTTAATTTCGAGGGACCGCTTACAGGAAGGATTTGATCGCTGGCAGAAGTAGCCTGTTGCACGCTTCCGTACTTCGCTCAAGGCGGAGACATGCGCGCCAGCTTACGCGTTCGTGTCCCCGCCTTCTCTGCCCTACGCCGAAAATGCTCCACACACTGCTGCTCGGATAGCAGCGCGACTACTGCCCAAACGTAATCACGCCAAATAAGCCGTTGGCATAGTTGTTCGGACCGGCAGTAAAGAACAGTTGGTTATGGGCGCCGTTGGGCCCGCCGTCCTGGCCGAACTGGAGCGCCCAAACGCCATCGATCTCGATGGGTTTGCCAGTCGCGTCTCGCAGGGGGCCGAGGAAGGCGCCCGTGCTCGGGTCGAACGCGTTGATCCGGCCCCGGGGAATGTTGTTGCTGACCAGAATCGCGTTGCTCATCGGACCGAAATCACCAGGCGCCTGCGCCAGACCCCATGGCGAATGGAGAGGGCCGTGGACCGCAAAGTGTTGCTTCAACACACCGTCGGCACCGAATCTGTCCACGAAGCCACCTTGCCCTTTGTTGAGGGCGGTGTAGGTTACCCAAATATCGCCATTGATATTTTGAATCCCGTAGGGCGCAAATTCGCGCGGGATCTGCGGGTCCGCAAAAGCATTGGGTGAAGGCTGGACGACGTTGAACCCGCTGTCGAACACGTCAATTCGCCGGTTCGGACCGTCGTCGGCGGCGTATAAGAGATTCTGTGTTCCATTGACGCCAATTGCGAGTCCGGTGTAAACAGCGCCGGTACCTGATCTAGGGGCCGCAATGGTGGCATGAGCGCCAGCGCCTGCACCACCAACTTGGGGATTCCAGCCACTGATCGTGCCGTCAAGAGTCGCGAAGATGAAAAAGGCTTTGCCAGATATCCCGTTCTCAGAGACCACAAAGGCGTTCGGATCGGCCGCTGTGTTTCCCACGATTCCTGTGGGCTGCCCGGGAACGGCAGCGCCCGCTGCCGACGGAATCGTAACTGTAAGTGGCATCTTCTGGCCGGTACCTGTGTAAAGGGTTGACTTACCAGTGCCGTTGTCGCTTACCCAAAAAGGACTCATCGCTAGTGAGACCAAGCCCCATCCGTTGACCAGGTTCGGGTCAGCTGGGTTCTGTCCTACACCAGTGTCGGACACAAGATCCGTCCGAACGTATTGAGCTAAGGTCACACATGGAAGCAGCAGAACCACGATAGCTAGGATTGCGCACTGCGTCACAAACTTCATCGTCAGTTTCATTCTCTGAAGATTCCTCTCATTGTTGTAATTTTCGTTCGAGACATTTCTGGGTCACAGAGACGAGACGTACCTGTGACCCGCCTACAATCGTTAAAACGGCAATGTAGGATTCACTTTTTCATTAATCTTGGCCCGGGGGTTGCACAGCATCAGCCGCCGCTGCCACTTCCATGACCAGTTGGAAGAATGCCTTGCTCTGATTCAGGAAAAGATTGTCAGCTGTGAAGGCTTGGATTGTGGCTACGGCGCCTCCATTCTGCGTCAGCGTCGGCCGGATGATGGAAACCGGGGGCAAATCCGGGCTGAGGAATTCACACGGCTCCGGCAGGATCAGGTTGGTCTGGAACATCTGACTACCGGCAGCCTGGTCTATGGCGGAGAGCTGTGCGTTATGTTGGTTGGCCGGATTATTGAAATCCGGAAAAGTTAGACCAGTTTCAGGGTCGGTCAGCCCATTCGGACCTGCCAAAGGTTGGGCGGTCGCATTGGCGCCCTTATCATGCCAAAGCGAAAAGTGATCGATCTCGACTCCGCCAATGCTCAGGAGGATTCGCAGGACCTCGCGACTGGTCGCCTTGAGGGCCAGGATCGGATAGAGACTTGACCCTCCTTGTTCAATAAATGCAAAGTGAAATCCCGCGGTGTTGGCAATCGCTTGCATGCGGAGCGCCTTGGGGTCCGTGATCGGCGGCTGGAAAAGGCTTGTCGACGTTCCGGGCGGAGTGTCGGTGTCATTTAAGGGGATGGCAGGCTGATTCGTAATATTCAGTAGTTGCGGGAAGGTGGCGCCCAAATCCGGGTTTTGGGTGCTGCGGTACCGAAAATACCAGCTGGTATCCACGTTGAGACTTAGGAGGTTGGTGATCCGTCCGACGCCCGCGGCACCGGTTGCCTTACTGCCCTGCAAATTTGCAAACGGTGTTAAGTCCACTGGGGCCTCGCCTTTGGACTTCAGGTAGGCCGACAGGAATGCTGCGTGGCTGATTTCGTCATCCGTGTTGTCGGAGATATATTGCGGCATGTCGCCATCAAGGTTTTGAAGCGCTGCGATGTATGCTGGATTTCCCGGGTTTGGTTGATCGTTCTTGTCTACCGCGCCTCCGAGCTCGTTGTATTGTTGCCAGAGATCAGCCTCTATGAGTTCGATGGTCAACGCAAGCTGCAGAAGCTTAGCATCGTCCTTCGACAGTTTATTGTCGTTCTTCGCGAACAGTGTGGTGGCTGGAAGCGCCGCACCGGCCACGCCGGCGGCGCCTAGGCCCTGCAGAAACTTTCGCCGCCTGATGAGGCGGCTCCAACTAGAGTCAAGCTGTTCCTTGGCCGACTCAGTACCTTTTGTATCCGATGACACAATAAGTTTACGATGTTGTCTCTTCAAGGTTATCTCCTTTTTCGTTATATGGCTCTTGAGTTTGCTCTTCCGACATGTAACAGAATGTTACTGATGTAACACATCTGTGGATGTCTCGACTAACTAATAACACAGAGACTCTTTTAAAGGATGTACGACATTCCATAAGCGCATGTAAATTTGTGCTCCCTTTCTGCGGTGTGACATTGAGGCCAGAGGGATAGCACCTCGCGATCGCAAGGTAGGCGGAGCCGAGCAGGGTCGTCTCCTAGATGGCAAGTTACCTGAGCATCAAGTTGTGGATGGGACCCATGTTAGAAAACGAGTGTGAATTGTTTTTTCCTCACGCACAGTTTCTCCCGCCAAAGGAATTTTCCGGCTTCCTTTGAAGTACTTCAATACGCGGTGCTTCATTAAGGCTGCCGCTACGAAGGGATCTCTTTATGCACAAGTTCATGTGGTTGATAGCCGGACTGTCACTTGCCTGTAACATGTCGGCACAAGTAGAACCTAATGCAGGGCAATGGAAAACCTGGATCATTACCTCAGGCAGCGCGCTCCGGTTGCCGGCGCCTCCGGATGCCGACGGTAGTGCCGCTGAAATCCAGTGGGTTAAGGATTGCGTCGCGAAACGAAACCAGGCTGCCCTGGCCCAAATCCATTTCTGGGACGCCGGCGCTCCCGGCTATCGTTGGATGCAAATGACGGAGCAGTTGGCTGTGAGTGAAGGTCTTAGCACGCCCTTACAAACGCGGGCTCTTTCTCTTGTTGCCGCGGCAATTTATGACTCGACGGTTGCGGCCTGGAATTCAAAATATACGTACATGCGGCAGCACCCGAGCGAGATCGATCCCACCGTCACAACAGTCGTGAAGCCAACAGCGAGCCCGTCCTATCCGTCGGAACACGCAGTGACGGCGGGGGCAGCCGCAGCGGTGCTGGCTTATCTTTTCCCGGACCAGGCCTCAGCCCTCGGTGAGATGGCCAACCAGGCGGGCGAGTCGCGCGTTCTGGCAGGCGTTGCGTTTCCGAGCGACGTGATCAGTGGCATGGATCTGGGAACCCAGGTAGGACAAGCCGCCATCGCGTATGCAAAGGCAGACGGCTCTAACCAGGTGTTTACCGGCTCGTTTCCAGGGGGCCCCGGCGTGTGGGGCAGTCCCAAACCCGTTGCCCCGCTGGCTGGCACGTGGCATCCATGGGTACTCACGGCCGGCAATCAGTTCCGCCCTGTCGCTCCACCCTCGTTCGGCTCGAATGATGCCAACGCGCAATATGCAGCCGACAAGAATCTCCAACGCACGAATACCACGAATCACCTGGCCTGGTTCTGGCAGCCTGGATTCTTCCAGCCGTGGCTGCAGCAGGTGGAGACTGAGATCTTCCAGAATCACCTGGATTCCAATGCACCACGGGCCGCGCGCGTTTACGCCTTGGAGACGATCGCCCAACATGACGCCACCATTGCCTGCTGGGACTCGAAGTATACGTACCTGGAGTTGCGGCCGCCTCAGGCCGATCCCACGATTATTCCCGTGTTCGCCCTTCCGCAGCATCCTGGCTACCCCTCTGGACACGCCTGCGCATCCGGCGCATCCGCGGCGGTGATGTCGTACTTGTTTCCCAGTGACGCCCAGACCCTCAACAACACGGCCAGCGACGCGGGCAACTCGACATTCGACGCACTCATTCACACTCAGCTCGATGTCAAAACCGGACTCACGTTGGGCGGCCAGGTGGGCCAGCAGGTTGTCACGCGGGCCCAAGCCGACGGCGCGAACTGACCATACCTGCACACGCGGTTCGATGTGAATGCGGAATCGCGATCGTTAGAGAGCGCCCGGTTGGACATCCAGGTCGGCTAAACCCCTGAGTTCGGGCACTCGACACAGGCATACTCTGACAGACTGTCCCGGATAGCACCGGGAATGTTCTGGGGCTTAAACAGTATCACATAACAGTAGGGCCATCTTAGGAAATCGAAGATATGAGCCGGACGCGGAAGTCCAGGGGTCAATCGCGACCTTCACCCAGGTCGGTATCGGAATGGTGCGCACGCGGCCGTGCTTGCCCACAAGATCGACGATGCACTAGCGGCCATCGCGCTGTTGGACGTGTGTGAGCGTGAGCGCCGCCCCCTCAGACTGTCGGAGGCCACAGCCCAAGAGGACGGCCAGTATCGCGCGGTCGCACAGGCGCTTTACCGTCGTCGTATCCGGCGCGCTGAGCAACGCCTGCGCCTGCTGCAGCGTTAGCCAGTTCCCGACACGGATACCGATCGATTTTGCGCTCTTTACACGGGCAATGCCGGCTGCCAACTCGGGTGCCCGGCAGCCCGTTATCCGCCGCCTCGACCGGCCAGTTTGCGAATGGCTGACATTCGGGTGATTATCGACGACGAACCATATCGGAAGCCATTCGAACCTTACCTCCACATGGCGGGGCACATCGAGCGAGTTTTTGGCGAATCGCTGCCGCCGCTATGGTCAGTTAACCAAGGGCAACCTTGCGACCGTAAATGTCTTCCCTAGAAACTGGTCTAAGGAGCAGCCGGCCCTGAAATCAAAATGGAAACTGAAGGTTGGTACCGGATGGGATTTAGCCAATGCAGAATGTGAAGCCTTTGAAACACGGGGCGAGAGTGGCGCGCCGATGGAATAGTCCGGGCCAGAAGCTGTACCTCTTGTTGATCTGTGGGGCCCTGACTTGCGTCTTCGGAAGCCGGCTCTTCTTCGCCATTCTGTCAATGGAACTTCTAGAGGGTGCTCGCGGATACGTCCAGGGCGAGGCGCAATGGTCGAAGGGACAGAAGGATGCCGTTCTGTATCTTTACCGTTATGCGTATTCCCGGTCCGAGGCCGACTATCAACAGTACATTGAAGCTATCCGAGTGCCAGCGGCTTGCCACCAGATCCGGGTCGAGCTTGATCGTCCCCAATACGATCCGGTGATCGTGGCTCGTGCCTTCGTCACGGTGGGAATACAACCGGATGATCGCGATCGGATGATCCGGATGTATCGCATTTTCCGCCGAGAGCCACACATTAATAGGGCGATCTCCATATGGACTGAAGCTGATCAGGATCTGGAAGGGTTAATGAGAAATGCCGAGCGCCTACACGGCCAGATCACTTCGGGGTCCGCGGGGGGAACCTCTATTCAGCAAACACTATCGGAGGTTTGCCGCATAAATGCTCACGTTACTTCGCTGGAAGGCCGATTTTCTCAGAGCGTCGCAAAAGCGTCCAGTTGGTTACAGAAGCTTCTGATAATCACCTTTTCATCGATAGCCGTACTTCTGCTTCTGGGAGTCTTGGTTATCTGTTTTCGGCTTTACCGACACCTGATCTATTCAGAGCAGAGCGCGCTAGAGGCGAGCCGTGCGAAGAGCGAGTTTTTGGCGAACATGAGCCATGAGATTCGTACGCCTATGAACGGCATCATGGGGATGACGGACTTGGTGCTGGACACCGATCTGACAAGTGAGCAGCGGGAATTTTTGACCGATGCCAAAATTTCTGCTGAGTCTCTAATGGCCCTGCTCAACGATATTCTCGATCTTTCCAAAATCGAGTCGGGCCGTCTGGAGTTGAATCCGAGCAGATATTCCTTGCGCGAGTGTGTGCGGGCGGCGGCAGCAATTCTGGCGATAAATGCTGAACAGAAGGGGCTGAAATTTACATTCGACGTGGCTCCGGATGTCCCCGACGACTTGATTGGCGACCCGCTTCGGCTCCGCCAGGTATTGCTCAATCTCCTGAACAACGCGATCAAATTCACGATCGCCGGAGCCATCGAGATGAGATCGACCTTATATGACCGGCGCGATGGGCCGGTGACTGTGCACTTCTCGGTGCGAGACACGGGCGTAGGTATTCCCTCCGACAAGCTGGATCTGATCTTTGAAGCATTCAGTCAGGCCGATTCTACGATCTCGCGGAGATTCGGAGGCACCGGCCTCGGATTGGCGATCTCTTCACGGCTCGTGGGGTTGATGGGCGGACAGCTTTGGGTGGAGAGCGAGGTCGGTAGGGGCAGCACGTTCCACTTCACAGCGGTATTCGAGCATCCACGCGCACTCGAAGCGATTGCTGTGCGCGACAGTCTAGCCGGCGACCACTCGCTTAACCAAACGATCTCATAAATTGAGGAAGACTGCGTTGTAATTCCACGAAAGATTGGGAGCTTCGTGCGCCGGTCGCGTCCGCACAGTGCAGCGACGCGCCTCCTGCTCTAAATCCACGGGCACTAATCGTTGATTTCGACGCCCGTTAGGAGCATTAGCGGATACGATTTCACGCGTAAAGGCGATGGCTGGATAGTTTCCGGATACGGTGGATCCGGGGCTCAATCGCCGTGCGCCAGCAACTGAGCAGCGTCACCGCAATATCTCGGAATTAGGCCAGCGGACGCGCCGATCCCAGCCTGCCATGCCGACAGTTGTGGCGTGTCGAGCCACGCCCGATCCTCATATAATGGCTGGTGCCCGAAAGGAGGACACTTCATGAACCACAGAGTCTCGCGCAGGCGTCTCCTCCGCGGCGGAACTGGAGCCGCCGGGGTTGGCTTGCTCGGCCTCGCTGCGGGTCAAACCTCTCGTCAACGCCCACGGGCGCTCGCGCTCATCGGCGACCGTTATCATAATCCGGACTACATTCGCGTGAGCTTGGACCGGGTCTTCCGAGAAGTCGGAATCCCAGTGGACTACACAATATTGTACGATCAGCTTTCGCGCGACTTGCTCAAGAGCTACGATCTGTTTGTATGTTTGCGGGACGGGATGATCTGGCCAAATGGCTATCTCGGGCCCGATGCCTACACCGACTACGAGCAGGGGCTGGAGAATGAATTTCCCGAACCCAAACCGGAATCCTGGATCACCGAAGAGCAGGGCGCTGCGGTGAAGGAATTCGTGATGGCCGGAGGCGGATTTTATTCGCTGCACAACAACAGCCACGTTTCGCTGTCGTCTAAGAATTACCGCGAGGTCATGGGCGGCGCTTACATCGGCCATCCGGCGCTGCGCCCGTTCCAGGTGCGCGTGGTAAACAAGGAGCACCCGATCACACAAGGTATCCAGGATTTCATGGTTAACGACGAGCAGCACTTCGTCGCTTATGACAAGGAATCAAAGCACGTGATTCTGGAGTCGGAGAACCTGGACGGGCTGGAATACGAGAATCATGGCAGGAAGTCGGTCGGAGGTTGGGCGTATCCTTACGGCAAGGGGCGGGTTGTGTTCACCGCGGTCGGACATACGAATCATGCCTTGTGGATTCCGGCTCATTTCGAATTGCAGAAGAGAGCGGTGCGGTGGCTGCTGAAGCAGATTTGACGTTGGCGCCGGCAGTCCCGCCTGTGTTGGTTTGTGAAGATTGGCCTCGACGCCGGTGCGCCTGTCGAAACAATTCCGATTGAGCCTGGAATGAAGTGAATCCCCTCATTCGTCGCTAGCACTGACTCGGCGGGCTAACTCCGAGACACGAGACCTGGGAGCGTTGAGTTTCTTGGGACGAGAAACCTACTTGAGATTTTTGGCGCAGCGGAATCCGATGTTGGGACTGCGCTCGGCTGGACGCGCCCAACTCCGATACGCGCAGGTGAGGTACCTAGCCTCATCTGCCCATGAACCGCCGCGTACAACACGGTAAGAGCCGCTCAACAATATCGTGAATTGCCCCGATTCTTAGTGTGGCATACGAGAGAGTGCGGCTTCCGTCTCGTGTAGGTAGCGGGTGCCGTAAGTGTTCCCGCCCACTTCTTAAAGCGGGGCGCCTCCACAGCGAGCATGCTGTCGCGTTTATCGAAACTCGCATCCCTACGAGTTTGAAGATCATACGGAGGGAAATTCGGCTGAAATGGCGCAAGTCGGCGGATAGCTGTTGACAACAGCCGAAAATCACGAGCAATCAGTTTGGCTGTCCCCACACGGCGATCTGGGAAACTTGGACCATCAGGATCTCGGGACTGTCGCGGGGGTGTTGATTGAAGCCTCTTCAATTAGACGCGGCGTTATCTGGTGTTATCGGTAGCCATTTCTTGCGCATCCCGAAGAGTCCTTGGCGGGCTGGTGTCCCAAAACCCCAGCTCCCCACTCGCGTCAGCTGGCGTACATCTACGGGTCGGGCGTTTCCCGAGGCTCGGCGGCCCGGTAGGTCTGAAATCGGCCTTTCCATGTAGCCGATTTGTGTGATTCCGAATCCAACCCGATGCTATCGTAGGTCTGTTCTGACTATTCTCCGATCACAGCACCAGTGCCGGATGCGATCTCATACCAATCGTGGACCCGATCACCCATGAACATACTCGACCTCGTTGTCGGTAAGCCCATCCGGACCAGTGACGAGCGCGCTGAGCAGATCGGTCCCGCGCAGGGCATCCCGATCTTTGGTCTTGACGCACTTAGCTCCGCTGCTTATGGACCGGAAGCTGCCCTCAGCCTTCTGATTCCCCTTGGTCTTCTCGGCGTTCGCTATATCATTCCGATCAGTGCCGCCATCATCACGCTGCTCGTGATCGTGTACTTTTCCTATCGCCAGACCATCGCCGCCTATCCTTCCGGAGGCGGCTCCTATACCGTGGCGCGCTTCAACCTTGGCGCACCGGCGGGTCTGCTTGCCGCAGCCGCGCTCCTCGCCGATTACATCCTCACGGCCGCCGTCGGCATTTCCGCGGGAGTCGGTGCATTGGTCTCGGCCGTGCCGTCCGTCATGCCGCACACGGTTTCACTCTGCATCGGCATTCTAATCATCATCACCATCCTCAATCTTCGCGGCGTGCGCGAGGCTGGCTTTGCCTTCGCGGTTCCCACCTATCTCTTTGTTGGCACACTTCTCATTACCATCGTTGCAGGCGTTCTCCGTGTTCTCCTTGGCGGCGGGCACCCAACACCGGCAACTCCACTTCCAACCCCGCCGCGCATGACCGAAGCCGTCAGCTACTGGCTGCTGCTAAAGGTTTTCGCTAGCGGCTGCACGGCATTGACCGGCGTGGAGGCGGTAAGCAACGGTGTGAAGGCCTTCCGCGAGCCCGCCGTGAAAAACGCTCAACGCACTCTCACCGTAATTATTTTTCTCCTGGCGGTGCTGCTGGCGGGAATTTCCTATCTCGTGAAGGTCTACGGCATCGCGGCCACTGATCCCGGCCACCCTGGCTACCAGAGCCTGCTCTCCATGCTCGTCGCCGCCGTTTTCGGCAAAGGCTTTTTCTACTACTTGACCATGGCTTCAATTCTTTTCGTACTTTCGCTCTCCGCCAACACCGCTTTCGCCGATTTTCCGCGCCTCTGCCGCGCCATCTCGCAAAATAACTACCTCCCGCACGCCTTCGGGTACCGCGGACGCCGGCTTGTCTATACCTATGGCATCGTTGTCTTGGCGGTGCTGTGCGCAGGACTTCTTATTCTTTTTAGCGGTGTCACTGATCGCCTCATACCGCTCTATGCCGTCGGCGCTTTTTTGGCCTTTACGCTTTCGCAGTCCGGCATGGTCATCCACTGGCGGAAAAAACGCGGTCCTCATTGGCTGAAGAGCGCACTCGTCAATGGGCTCGGCGCCCTCGTGACTGGCATTACCGTCATCGTCGTGTTGGTTGCAAAATTCGTTGAAGGCGCCTGGATCACTCTTCTATTCATTCCTTTGACGATCGCTTTCTTCATCGCGGTGCGCCGCCACTACCACTCCGTAAGGATGCTCACCTCGTGCAGGGTCCCCGTCCGCACGGCAAGCCTCAGCCAGTCTCCCATTGTCGTGATTCCCATCGACCGCTGGAGCAACATCACCCGTCAGGGAATTGAATTTGCCGCCCGGCTTTCATCGGAAGTGATCGCCATACACGTCGAGCCCACCGAGCACTCCGAATTGCTTCAGGCGGAATGGGAGCATTACGTTGAGCGACCCTTCCGCGCCGCAGGCAAGGAGCCTCCCAAGCTCCATTTCCTGCCTTCCCCCTACCGCTTTGTCATCGTTCCCACCGTTCAGTTTATTCTCGACGTTTCGAACAAGAATCCCGCTCGCAGCATCATCGTGGTCATACCGGAGCTTGTGGAAAACAAATGGTATGAATATTTCCTACACAATCAACGCGGGCGGCTTCTGGAATGGGTGCTGCTCGCCCGCGGCAATGAACGCATCTTTACGGTCAGTGCGCCCTGGCACATCGGTGAGCGAACACAGCCGATTCATTCGTAAGCAATCACAACGCCCAACGATGAACCCATGAAATCCGTGTCCGCCATTCAGGATGCCTGAGACAAGCAAGACAACGGCCCTCAAGCCCGGTGAAACGGCGGGTCCGAGATTCTAGGCCAGACGTGTCCTTGTGAGTAAAAAGGTGCTGCGGATCATTAGACATTGTACCCGAGTTCCTCCAGAGTGTCGCCGGCGTAGAGGACGAACTCTGCACGTTCCGCCTCGCTCATCTCTCGTTTCCATTGAAAAACTCGGCTGCTTTGAAGCGACTGGGTTGTCAGCCTCTGCTGCCAGAGACGTTGCTCGTGAGAGACGAGCACAGCGCCATCGACTCGCACTCGCGCCCTATGCTCCTTTAGCCTTTCCGGAGTCCTCTCGAAGTACCGAAGCATGCTTGCATCGAAAGGGATAGACAGGAACCTGGTAATGGCTTCGAGCTGAGACTGAGGCTCCGTGACGAGATCCTCATAGCGTATTTCCATGTAGGCGCGAGATACGCATCCGGCCTCTCGTGTACCCCGCACAAGCCGTCGCCAGTAGCGCGCCAGCGTGGGGACGTCGTGTCCCGGGGCAAACCACATCTTTCTAAGAGACATCGCTACATCTCGACCGTCCCGTATGATGTGAATGAAATGCGCTTCCGGCAGCAACGATGCGATGCTCGGGATGTGCTCGCAATAGCTGGGTGTTTTGTCTCCATACCGGGGTTTGTTTTGCTTCGAGGCGTAAAGCCGGTAGAAGGCTCGCAGCCCCTCTCCCAGCCCAAACGGGTGGATTTTCCGGAACTCCTCCTGCAACTCTAGCGGTTCCAAACCGAAATCGGGCCACGCTGGAGCCTCTCTGGGAAACGCAGTGAGCAGATCGAAAAGATCCTCCCGGGTGTTGCGCCCAGCTTGCCATAGCTCGTATGCTGCTGGCAGGAAGGTGGTCTCCGGTGGTATTGCGAGAATCGGATGCGCATCCAGCATAAATCGAAGCAGTGTTGTGCCCGATCGTGGAACTCCAACGATCACGGGCATCGCAGCATGCCGGATCGTCCGTTCATTTGTCATGCCGCTAGCCCTTGCGGCGGCTCAGCCGCTCCAGTTCCGATCTGAGCCGCCCGATCTCCGCCACCAGCTCGGCGTCCCTGCGTCGGTAGTTCTCCGAATCGATGATGGCGGTCGTACTTCCGATGCGGGCCATGTAAGCTGCTGTCGCGATCCGTTCGGCCTCCCGATCTGGGAGGCCCGCCGCGCTGTATTCCGCGATCACCTCGCGGTAAAGGGCCACCAGCCTTTCCACGGTCTCGGTTAGACCCGCGCACGCGCGCAGCCTTCGCGAGACCTCGGCGGCGTCTCCAGAATCGTAGCGGGCAATTTCGCCAAGCAGATTCTGGGGCGTGATGGGGTTCGAGAGCGAGCGTCGGCCGAAGTTGACCGCGCGCAGCTCATCAAAGCGCTTTGCGGTCACCAGGGGCCCCAGACCAACTTGGTCGCAGAGCACGACAGCACAGCCGACGGCCATCGCTTCCATTGCCGCCTTGGCCTTGGCGAAGACCAGATCGTATTGGCCCAGCAACTCCTCCGGATGAGCCAGCTGGCGTCCCGAAGAGGCGCCGGCAACCTCGATTTGGATGCCCCGGGAGGCGCACGCCTGAGCGATCTGATCGAAGTAGTTCCCGTTTCTTGCCAGGTTGCTGAAGACCAGAGCTCGCGTGGGCCGTCTCGGAAGCGGCGGACGCGGAACGAAGCGGCGCAAATCCACAAAGTTGCGGATGATTTGAACGCGGTCCTCGTGGACGCCACCCTCGTTCACCACGCGGTCACGGCAGAGATCATCAACTGGGACGTATCTCAGAATGCGGGGGAAGAGAGGCGGGTCGTCGTGCCAAGCCACGGCGTCGTGGCAAACGAATATCGCCGGCGTGTTTGTGAAGTGCAGCAATGCACTCACGACTTGGTGGCTGTGATGGCCGTGAATGATATCGGGAGTGAATTCGACTTGTTCGAGCCGCTCCACGACCGGGATCGTGGCCTGGCGCAGCTCCTCCGCGATCGCCCCCGCCACTGGCGTGAAGATGACGGGATGATGACCCTGCCGGAGCAACTCGAGCCCGAGGTCCCGCACGTAGGTCTCGGTGCCCGAGCGCGACGAGTACTTCAGGTTGGTGATCAGGACGTTCAGGCCTGACATGTCTCTAGCAGGACCGGGTTCATGTTGTCTCAGTCGTCCCCGGTAGGATCACCTCGCCGGGGCCGCTTGTCGTGCGCCTGTCGCCCCAGTGATGCGAGGTGGCGCAGATATCGCGTGTGATCGATGGCAATATTGCCGCTGACCCGCCGTCCGGCGCGAACCGTCCGCATTACCGCTGAGCCGAGGCTGATCTGCGCCCTATCGCCAATTTCGATCGAGTGCACCAAGGTGGCTCCCGGACCGATCCAGACGTCGGCGCCGATCTTGACATATCCGTTGATGACGGCGCCATGCCCAATGATTGACCGTGGTCCGATTTCCACTGAGTGAGAAACGAAGGCCACATTCCCAATTTTGCAGTATTCTCCGATCGCTGTGTATCGACGGAAGACGGCGCGGGCGATCACGGCATTCGCCATGACCTCCACATGGTCGTAAAGCCGCAAACCTCCGGCATGCACCATGTCCACCATACCGTCGTCAAACCGGCTCGTCTGAAAGCCAATCAAACCCACGACTGACCCGGCGCGGATCACCACGGAAGAGCCGATAAGACACCGCTCTGCGATGGTTGCATTCGCTTCGACCACCGTGCCGGGCCCAATCCGAACATTTTTCTCGGCAATGCATGCGCGTGGATGAATTTTCGCCGTCTTATCGACTAGTGTTGGGAAATCCGACCAATAGTAATCAGTGTGCTGAGCTAGGTGATTGTGAAAATCGAAGAAGGCCCGGCGCGGATTGGGGGCTATCGCCAAACCAGGAATATCGCGCAATTCGTGACTTAGCTCCGGCGTTGTGATGACACAGGATATTTCGGGCGTGCGGCGAAGCAGCCGGAGGAACTTTCGGTCTTCGAGGAACCCCAGCATCCCGGGTTGCGGGTCACATAACCAGGCGAGGCCAGAAAACGAGTGGTCCCTCCTGACCTCTATCGGCACAACCGCTGCAAACTCGCGGAGCGACATTGAAACCCCCTGTCGTTCGTCCGTTAGTTTTGCGCAGACGTCGCGATGAATCATCGCCCTGACTGAGTCCTTTCTTCGGCCGAAACTATTCTAATATACCGGCCCCATCAGCCAGCGTAAGAATTGCTTTGGTCGCAATGCCAGGCCCAGCATTCCTGTGTAGACAACCTCGATTTGCCTGCCGGAACAATCATCCCCTTCGGCACCAAATTCGTTCTTCAAGACGTTCTTGG
>Ga0075426_10001090_pt1 | contig 19076 bp, 15 predicted proteins | sample SoiMethybrSBSTD5_FD_75304 | JGI IMG/M metagenome (GOLD analysis project Ga0075426, IMG submission 75304) | Bulk soil microbial communities from a Populus tree surrounding site in Tennessee, USA - Soil MetaG P. TD hybrid SBSTD5 | ecosystem: Environmental > Terrestrial > Soil > Tree plantation...
CTCCTCCGCCACCGGCACGCGCTGCCGGGCGGGACGCTCCTGGAGCCGCCCGCCGATCGCTCGCGCTGACCGGCGCGGCCGGTCATGCTCCGCCCGCGCGCTCCAGCACGCGAATCCGTCCCGAGCCGCCGTCGAGCTCGACACGATCACCGTCCCGCAGGCGCCGGGTGGCGTCGGGAACGTTCACGATCGCGGGCAGACCGTACTCCCGGGCCAGGATCGCCGCGTGAGAGAGCAGGCCGCCGATCTCGGCGACGAGGCCGTGGACGAGGGGAAAGATCGGGGTGAAGGTCGGCTCGATGGCGGGGAACACGACGATCTCCCCCGACAGTCGCCCGATATCCTCCATCGAGCGCAGCACGCGCACGCGGCCGCTCACGACGCCGGGACTCACGCCATCGCCGAGCAGCTCGGCGTCGTTCTGGGGCTCCGCCGGCGCCGGGTGGCCGTTCGTCACCCCATCGTCGCTGAGGAGATCGGGCGCCACCATCTCGGCCTCGCGCGCGCGCTGCCGCCGGCGCTCGGCGGCCACGGCGGCTACATCACCCCCCCGATCGCACAGGACCCGCGGCAGCTCGTCCCACGTCAGGAAGAAGACGTCGCTGGAATCGGCCAGCGTCCCCGCCCGGCTCCCGCGCCGCCCCATCTCCAGCGCCACGCGCCGCAGGTGCGCGACCAGCATCGTGGTGACGTGCCGGCACTCGTCGCGCAGGGCCAGCAGGCGCCGCACCGCGCCGCACACGATCGAGAACGCCGCCCATTGCGTCGCGAAGGCCAGCGGGCCGCGCCGGGCGCGGAGCGTTCGCCGGATCTCCGCCATCGCGGCGCGCCGGAGGCGGCCGCGCTCGGCGGCGTGCGCGGCCGCGGTTTCGGTGCCGCCCGCGCGCACGTGGAGCTGGAGCATCCGCAGCACGGGCGTCGGATCCTCGGCGAACCGGGGCGACATGACGTCGGACTCGTACGAGCCGCGATGCCCGAACTTCTGCAGGAACTCCCGCAGGCCCGCGAGCACGGCGGTCCCCGCGAGCGCTCGCTCGTAGTCTCGGATGGCCGCGCCGTCCAACTCGCCCATGAAGTAGGCGCGCGCCCGGCTCTCCCGCGCCGCCACCGCCCCGAGATCCATGAGGCGATACGTCATCTGCACGTTGGGCAGCGTCCCCAGGCCGGTCATGAGGCGCGTCATGACGCCGTCGTCGCCGTCGGGCACCCACGCCGTCACCAGGGCTTCGAGGACCATGTACGCCCGCGACTGCGCGGAGACCACCTCGTGGAGCCGCCGCAGCGTGCTCTCGTGCAGCAGCGTGGCCCCGAAGCGCTCGAAGTGGGCGGCCAGCGTCGTATCGTCGAGCGTGTCGAGGGGCACCGAGGCGAGCAGGGCCGCCTCCGCGCGCATGATCCGGAACAGTCGGCGGCCACGGGCGGGCGTCCGGAAGAACGTGGCCAGCATCTCGCGGGCCAGTCGCACGTTGCCGGCCAGCGAGAGCTTGGGCCGCGAGGCCGGGCCGGGCGGTCGTGGCCTGGCGCCGCCCCCACCGAACAGCCGGCCGACGATCGCGGGGTCGCCGCCGCGCTCGATCGCCAGGTCTTGCATCAGCGAGAGATTCAGATACGGCCGCCCGTGAATCACCGACGTCAGCTCGGCGCCGTCCTGGAGGGTGTAGCCCTGGGCAGCGTGGTACGCGCGGAACATGCGGTTCAGCCAGATCGCAAGATAGGACAGCGCCAGCGGGCTGGGCAGCTCGGGGAACACCTCTTTCAGGTTGGCGCGCGTCCACAGCGTCGACCGCCGGGCCGGCTGCCGGTCCGCCACCGCCAGCGTGGTGATCGAGCGTGCCTGGACCGCCCAGAACGCGCGGCCGTCGAAGACCCACTCGAGGTCCACCGGCGCCCCGAGCGTGCGCTCGAGGGCCGTGGCGGCGGCGGCGAGCTCCATCACCTGCTCGTCGCTCAGCACCGAGGGCCCGTGCGGGCCGGCGCGCCGGCGGACGCCGACGGGTCCCGAGCCGTTCATCGCGACACGGTACTGATCGGGCGTCATCCGGCCGCCGACGAGCGCGTCGCCGGCTCCCCAGCCGGCTTCGACGACGACCGTCGCGCGATCGCCGGTCAGCGGATCGGCCGAGAAGGCCACGCCCGAGGCGGAGGCCGACACGAAGCGCTGGACCACCACGGCCATCGCAGCCGCCTCGTGCGGAATGGCGTGGCGCTGGCGGTACGCCCACGCCGCCTCCGTCCACAGCGACGCCCAGCAGGTCTTGACGGCGCCGACGAGCGCCCGGATGTCGCGGCCGTTGACGACGACGCTGGCGTGGATCCCCGCGTGCGACGCCTCACGGTCGTCCTCGTGCACGCCGGAGGAGCGAACCGACAACACGCCGTCCCGGCCGGCGATGAGGCGCGCCACGCGCTCACACAGGACCACCTCGAGATCGTCCGGCAGCGGCGTGGCCTCGATGCGCGCGCGGACGTCGGCCAGGATCTCGCCGAGGCTCCCGCCGGCCCGGGCATCGGCGAGGACCTCGGCCAGCCGTCGAGCCAGGCCGGAGATCTCCAGCCAGCGCCGGTAGAAGTCGGTCGTGAGGCAGATCGCCGGCGGCACGGCCCAGCCCGCCTTGTCCAGCCTGGCCAGGCCGACGGCCTTGCCGCCGCATGAGGCCGGATCGATGGCGTCGGCGATGTCGAGCAGCCAGCGCTGCGCGCCGGACGGGGTGGCGAGAAGCACGGGGCCGATCCTAGCGTCGGCTCCCGAGCCCCTCTATGGGACCTTGGTCTCAGCGGCCGCGCGGTCGGACGAAGGGCCAATGGCGCGGCCGGGCACGACGTTCTCGCTCTGGCTGCCGAGGATTCGAGCGAGAGCGTGGCCCGGCCGCGCCTAGCGGCTCGCGGTCAGGAAGCTTTCGCGATCCCCTTCGTCCACGCCGAGAAGCGCTCGGCGGCCAGCTTGGCCCACTCCTTCATCACGTTCTCGGCGTCACCCCACTGCCACTGAGCGGCCGTCGAGATCGAGCCACCGCCCATGCGCCGGTCCACGCCCGCCGCCAGGATCTCGCCGGTCATGGAGTCGGTGAGCTTGAACTCCGCCTGCGCGCCGCCCACGAACGGGTACGAGCCGGTGGCGCCACGTTTGACCGTGCTCAGCATTCGCGCCTGGGGCAGCACCATGGTGATGGTCCTGAGTCCCGCCGTCGCCGCGGCGACGTCGGTCAGCGCCACCTGCAGCTTCATGACGTCGGGCTCGGCCTGGTCGACGATCTGGAACTGCTTGGCCAGCTCCTCGTTCAGCGCGCCGTAGAGAAAGTCCACGAGGCGCTGCTGGTCCTCCACCGAGACCTCGGACTTCTCGTCGCTGAAGAACGTCACCGGCTGGATCATGATCTTCTTGTACTGGGTCCACTTTCCCGCCGCGTTCACGTAGCGCAGCGCCGCCTGCCCCTCCCCACCCGGGGTGAGCTTCGCGCAGGTGGATCCCAGGAAGGCGCACTTGAGATCGGTCTGCGACACTTTCGCCTGCTCCGTGGTGCTGCACGCGGTCACGAGCAGCACGCTGGCACCGATCGCGAGGATTCGCGTCTTCATCGTCTGGCTCCTTTCGGTCACTGCGGCTGGTAGCCGCGGCCGGCCATGCAGGCGGCGTAGGCGTGGTCGTAGCTCTGCATGCCCGTCTGCTGCTGCGCCTGCTGCTGCTGGGCGGCCTGCGCGGCCGCGCGGTTGTTGCGGCTCTGGCGGATGAGGCCGGCGGCGGCGCCCACGCCGGCACCGATGGCGGCGCCCTTGCCGGCGTCACCGCCGATGGCGCCACCCACCGCGCCCACCGCGGCGCCGCCGGCCGCGCCCCGGACGGCGCCGCCGTACTGCGGCGCCGGCGCCGCCGCCACCGGCTGCGCGGGGTTGAAGCCGGTCTGCTGCTGGGCCATCTGATGGCATCCGAACTGGTCCTGCTGGAACTGCTCCGGGCTCTGCCCGGCCTTGGGGTAGACGACGACCTCGGCGCCGGCGGCCACCGCCAGGAGCGCCAGGGGCAGCGTCACGAGCGCGGTTACGAGGAATCGGCGATGTCTGGTCATGGTGGTCACCGGGCCAGCGGGATCAGCTTCGCCATGTCGGCGGCGATCACCGCGTCGAGCTTGTTGTCGATCTGGAAGAAGCGCGCGACCTTGCGAGCCGGAAGGACCTTGCCGAACTGCGGCACGAACTGGCCTTTCACGTCGGTCCGCGCCCGCTCGATGCCGAGGTACTCGTTCAGCATGCCGATCGCGGCGTCGTCGGCGAGCTTGTCGTAGGTGTCGAGATACGTCACCACCAGCTTCACGTAGCGGTCGTTGACCGTGGCCATGGCGGCCCGGTAGTCGCGATAGAGGGGCCAGAAGGCCTCCGCCTCCTTGGCATCCAGGTCCATCACGGCCGTCACCAGCGCCTGCCGCCGGACCTGGATGGCGGCGCGGGTCAGCTCCACATCGCTCAGCATGTCGCCGCGCTCGCTGTCGGTCAGCGTGGGCAGCGCCGGCGCCGCGGCCGGCGACTGCACGTGGACCGCAACCGCGCTGGCCAGCACGCCGAGAATCACGGCGGTCGCCCCCGTCAGAGCCCTGAACGTCGTCACGGTTCCCTCCCTTGTTCGTCCGACCGTTATTTCTCCGCGCGCAACGCCTCCGCCCGCAGCGCCTCGGCGATGTCGCGGCTGAGCGCGCCGAGCAGACGACTCTGCGCGGCCACCAGGCTCTCGTAGCTCGACCCCGAGGCCTCGCTGACGCGCGAGTTGCCCGCGCGCACCTCGGCGCCGGTCCGGTTGAAGATGTGCCAGCGCGCCGCCAGCACGCTGTCGGCGTTGAGCGCGCCCTCCAGCCGCGAGATCTCGACCAGCACCTGGGCGTCGGGCGTGAAGGCCCGCCCCCACGGGAAGACCTGCACCTGGTCGCTCGGCAGCAAGCGCGCGAGGTTCTCGCCCAGGATCGCCGGCACCGCGAGCCTCAGCGGCGCGCCCCACTGGTGGTACTCGGCCAGCTCCAGCCGGTTGGCGCTGGCCCGGGTGACGATCTGCGCGCGCTCGAGGTACCGGGGCAGCTCGACGGGACGGACGCCGACCCGCAGGTCGCGGGCGCTCGCCGATGGGGTGGCCGCGGTCGCCGGCCCATCCGGCCCCAGGACGTAGAAGCGCGTCGGGTCGGCGGCGCTCGAGCAGCGGCTGAGTCCGATCAGGAGCACGGCCAGGACGACAAGCCTTCTCATTGGGCCGCCCGTGCCTTTCCGAAGACCAGCGAGTTGGGGTTGCGCTCGAGGTAGTTGGCGAGCGTGCGGATGCTGGCGGCGGCCTCGGCCAGCTCGTCGAGCGCGGTCACGAGGCTCGCCCGCACCGGGGAGCCGTCGGACATCATGTCGTCGGCGCCCGCCAGCGTGCGATCGAGGCTGGCGGAGAGCTTCGTCACCTTCTCGTCGAGGCCCCGCGCGAGCGTCTGGAAGTCCCTGAGCGTGACCTCCACCGTCGGCTCCAGGCGCGCCAGCGTGCCCTGGGCCTGGACGAGCGCGCCGTCGGCCGACTTGCCGACCTGGTTGATCGTGCGCTCGGCCTCGGCCAGAGCGCTGCGAGCCGACCGGGCCGTCGCGGTCACCTCGGCGGCCATCGGGGCGACTTGACCGTCGACGTTGCGAGCGAGCTTCTCGATGGCGACCAGCGCCTCCTCGGACCGCTTGACGGCGGCCCGCGCCGAGCGGAGCGTCTCGGCCGTCTCCGGCGATTGCACCAGGCTCCGGACGCTGTCGAGCGTGTCCTTGGCGCTGGCCATGATCTCGGCGATCGGCAGGTTCTGCAGCGTCTCGGTGAGCTTCTGCATGTCGGACTGCACGGTCGGCATCTCGGTGTACTCGGGCGACAGCCCGGTCAGCCGCACCGGCGTGCCCGGGTGAAACTCCAGCGCGATGCCCACCTGGCCCGTCACGAAGCTCTGCGTCTCCAGCTGGGCGCGCAGCCCGCGGTCGACGAGCAGCTTGAAGCTGGCCGCATCCTGCCGGAACGTGATCTTCTGCCCGGACGTCTCCGTGAGCCGCGAGGCGTCGATCTCGAAGAACAACGGCGTCGAGATCTTGAGGCTCTTGGCGTCGACCACGACGCGCACGTCGGTGACCGCGCCGATCTTGGCCCCCTGGAACGTCACCGGCGCGCCGATGGCGACGCCCTTCACCGAGCCCTCGAAGTAGGCCACCGCCGGCTTCGTCAGCCGGAAGAGGCGCCCGCCCCCGAACACGACGAGGCCGGCGACGGCCAGCGTCAGCGCTCCCACGACGAACGCGCCGATCACCACGGGACTGGCCCGTCTAGCCATGCGTGGTCTCTCCCTCCGACTCACCGCGGGTGAGGAAGCGCCGCACCTTGGGGTCGGGTGAATGTTCGAGCAACTCTTTCGGGCTGCCGGTGGCGATCATGGTCTTGGTCTCGGCGTCGAGGAACACGGAGTTGCTGGCGATCGCGAAGATGCTGGCCAGCTCGTGGGTCACGATCACCACGGTGGCGCCCAGGCTGTCGCGCAGCTCGAGGATGAGATCGTCCAGCAGCTTGGAGCTGATCGGGTCCAGGCCCGCGGAGGGCTCGTCGAAGAAGAGGATGTCGGGATCGAGTGCCATGGCCCGGGCCAGCCCGGCCCGCTTGCGCATGCCCCCGCTGATCTCCGAGGGGTAGAACTCCTCGAACCCGGCCAGGCCGACCAGGGCCAGCTTCAGCGAGACCAGCTCGGCGATCTCGGCCGCGCTCAGCCGCGTGTACTCGCCCAGCGGCAGGGCGACGTTCTCGGCCACCGTCAGCGAGCTCCACAGCGCGCCGCTCTGGTAGAGCACGCCGAAGCGGCGCATCATCGACTCGCGGGCGTCGGGCGCCGCTGTCCAGAAGCTGTCGCCGTCGTAGAGCACGTCGCCGCGCGCCGGGTGGACGAGCCCGATCAGGTGACGCAGCAGCGTGCTCTTGCCGCAGCCGCTGCCGCCCATGATCACGAAGATCTCGCCGGCCCGCACGGTGAAATTCAGGTCGCGCTGGATGACGCGCTCACCGTAGCGCATGTCGAGGTCGCGCACCGTGATGCGGGCGTCGGAGTGGCTTGGCCCGACGGGCGTGCTCAGGGCCATGGCCTACAGTCCGATCAGATCGAAGATGACGGTGGTCAGCGCGTCGAAGACGATGATCAGCACGATCCCCGTCACCACCGCCGAGGTGGTGGCCGCCCCCACCGCCGCCGAGCTGCGCCCGCACTGGATGCCGCGCAGGCAGCCGGCCACCGCCACCAGCACGCCGAACGTCGAGGCCTTGATCAGCCCCGCCACGCAGTCGGCGATGCTGATCGCCTCGGTGGTGCGCACGTAGTACTCGACCACGCCGAGGTCGAGCATCCCCACGCCGACCGCCATGCCGCCCAGCAGGCCGAGCAGGTCGGCGTAGAGGCAGAGCAGCGGCATCATGATCGCCAGCGCCAGCATCCGGGGCAGCACCAGGAACTCGATCGGCGAGATGCCCAGCGTGGTGAGGGCGTCGATCTCCTCGTTGACCTGCATGGTGCCGAGCTGGGCGGCGAACGCGGCGCCGGTGCGGCCGGCCATGATGACGGCGGCCATCATGGCGCCCATCTCCCGCGTCATGCCGATGCCGACCAGGTCCGCCACGTAGATCTGCGCGCCGAACTGACGGAGCTGGACGGCGCCGACGTAGGCCAGGATGACCCCGACCAGGAAGCTGATGAGGCTCACGATCGGCAGCGCCTGGGCGCCGACCTCCTGGAGGATCAGCAGCAGGTCGGAGCGCCGGTAGCGCGCGCGACCCACCACCAGCCGCCCGAGGCCCAGCGACACCTCGCCCAGGAAGGCGAGCATCGTGGTCGCCCCGCGGGCGCTCTCCAGCGTGGCGGCGCCGATGCGGGCCAGCACCGAGGCCCGCCGCGCCACCCCGCCGGTGTCCCGCCGCTCCGGCACCGCGGTGGCCAGGGCGAGCAGGCGGCGCACCCCTTCGGGCAATCCCTCACGGTCCACCGCGACGCCGTGACGGCCGGCGACGGCGATGACATGCAAGAGGAAGGTCAGGAGGCCGCTGTCCCAGTCCTCGAGGCCGGAGGCGTCGAAGGCCAGGCGGCGCGGCTTCGGCGCCGACGCCAGCCGGTCGTCGACCTCGTCGGCGGCCGGCCGCCGGGCGCCGGTCGTCCACGGGCCCCACACGCGCACCACGAGCGTGTCCCCCCTCGACATCTCGAGGGCGAGCCCGGCGTCCGCGGCCGGCGCGAGCGTCGTCATCCCGTCAGTTCCCGGCCGGAACCTGCGTGCCTTCGTGCACGCGCCAGCCGATGCGCTCGAACTCCTGCCGCGCCCGCGGTGACATGCGGCCGGTGAGCCAGATGTCCAGGCTGCTGGCGGCGAAGTCGGGCCGTCGCGCGAAGTTGGCGACGTTCTCGGTCCACGCCACGTAGTCCACCGGCGCCCCGACCACGAGACCACCGGCGACCGTCTTGCCCACCATGGTTCCGCGGGCCATCAGGGCCGCGAGCGGCGTCACCCACTCGTGATGGTGGGCGAGCATCTGGGCGGCGCCCATCAGGAAGCGGGCCTGGTCTTCGTTGGCCGCGGTGGCGGCCAGCGCGATGACCTCGGCCCGCCCACCGACCTCGCCGAGCCGCTCGAGCGCGGCCATGAGCGCGGTGAGGACGGAGATCGAGTAATACTTGTTCTCGGTCAGCGCCTCGGCCGCCTCGTCGCTGGCGCCCATGTCCGTGGCCTTCTTCCGGTTGAGCGCGATCAGGTCGGCGGGCTTCATGTCCCAGATCAGGTTGTTGGTCAGGGACGCGGTGGACATCACCATCGAGTAGGGCATCAGCGCCGCGGTCGTCAGGTTCACCGCTTGCTTCGCCGAGAAGGCGACCCACGCGACGCTGTCCAGCTTCTCGGAGAGGACCGGGTTGGTGGTGTAGGGATCGACGTTGATCTTCTTGGCCAGGTGGCGCCGCTCCTCCTCGTAGCCGAGCGCGTTGATGGTGGCGGTGCCGATGCGGCCGCCGGCCGCCGCCGTCCTCTCCATCCCGCTCTTGTCGGGCGCCGTCGCGGCGTCGGCGACGGCCTCGCCGCCGAGCTTCACACGCTGGAAGAAGCGCCCGACGCCGGCCGGCATGCCGCTGATGGTGTCCACCGGATGCGCGAGCATGTTGACGGTGGACGCCACGGGGCGCACGGCCGCGCGCCCGGCCGCCTTGGCGAACTCCGCCGTCTTGCTGGTGTCGTCGAGCTGACGGATCGCGGCCAGCTCGGCGACGCGGATGCGCAGCAGCTCGAGGCCGTGCGGTGTGAAGGTGCCGACGTCGGCCTTGAGCATGAACTCGCCCAGCATCCAGACCGTGGGAACCTCGGGCGCCACGCTGTAGCCCTGGCCGGTGACGAGCCCGGCCGGCGCCAGGTCGGTCGCCTGGAGGACGGGCGGTGTCTCGTAAGGCTGCTGCGCCTGCGCGCCGGCGACGAGCGCGAGGATCAGCACGGTCACCACGAGCGCCAGGCGCCGGTTCCACATCGTCAGCTCTCCTTCGTCAGCGCACCGTGTAGCCGCGGCCCGACATGCGCGCGGCGAACGCGCGGTCGTAGTTGTTCCGTCCCTGGGGTGGCGGTGGCCCGATCGCCACGCGACGCGTCCCGTCCTCGCGATCCTCATCCGCCGGACTCCCTGGCGGCGCGATGGTCGCAAGCGGTCAGCGACGCGGCTATGGGACATAGGTCCTACGGTCGTCGTGTCGGACCTAGGTCCAATGGCCGAGGTCGGACACGGCCTCGAACATCATCCGACAGGGAGGTTCGCCATGCGTCGCACGCGCCTGCTCGCTCTCGCCGCCGCCGTCATCGCGGCGTGGCCCACGCTCCCGGCCGCGGCCCAGGATCTGCGGAAGGTCTTCCAGGAGGTGAGCCTGTCGGTGGTGGTGATCAAGGCCAGGGGCCAGGAGGTCGGCAGCGCCGGGACGTCACGCTTCACCGAGACCGGCTCGGGCGTGCTGATCTCGCCGGACGGACAGGTGATGACGGCCGCGCACGTCGTGCACTTGATGACGGACATCACGGTGCAGTTCCTCGGCGGCGAGACGGTGACGGCGCGGGTGGTGGCCTCCGAGCCCGCCGCCGATCTGTCGTTGTTGAAGCTCGAGCGCGTGCCCGCCGGCGCCCGCGTGGCGCGTCTCGCGAACTCCGACACGGTCCAGGTGGGCGAGCAGGTCGTGATCGTCGGCGCGCCCTACGGGCTGAGCTACTCGCTCAGCGCGGGGTGGATCAGCGCACGCTGGGCGCCCAACACCGTGTACAAGGCCATGCCGCTCGCCGAGTTCTTGCAGACCAACGCCACCATCAACACCGGCAACTCCGGGGGTCCGATGTTCAACCTCGGCGGCGAGGTGATCGGCCTCGTCTCGCACAACATCTCCAAGGGCGGCGGCAGCGAAGGGCTCGGCTTCGTGGTCACCATCAACACCGCCAAGCAGCTCCTGCTCGAGAAGCGGTCCTTCTGGGGCGGGCTCGAGGGTCAGCTCCTCTCCAACGAGCTCGCCGATCTCCTCAACGTGCCGAACAACCAGAACGGCTACCTGATCAAGACCGTGGTCACGGGCTCGCCGGCCGACGACTGGGGGCTGCGGGGCGGCGACAAGTTCGCGACGATCGCCGGCGAGTCGATCGTGCTGGGCGGCGACATCGTCCTGTCCGTCAACGGGGTGCAGGCGAACTCAGTCGCCAACATGGTCAAGGTCAAGGACGCGATGTCCGCGGCCACGAGCGGCACACCCCTCAAGATCACGATCCTGCGCGCCGGCCGCGTCCTCGACATCGCGGCGAAGGTGCCGTAGCCGGCGCGCAGGACATTCGAGGCGGATGGCGGATGAAGGTCGAAGTGCACGCCGATGCAGATGCCGTCGCGCGGGCGGCGGCGGCCATCGTCGCGGTGCAAGCGCGCGCGGCGGTCGCCGCCCGCGGGCGCTTCGTCATGGCGGTCAGCGGCAACCCCGCGCCGCGGCTGATGCTGCGGGCCCTGGCCACCGAGGACATGCCGTGGAAGGCCACATACGTGGCGCAGACCGACGAATGCCTGGCATCTTCGCGCGCGCCGGCGGGCGACCTCGACGATCTGCGCGAGAGCCTCCTGCGCCACACGCCCCTGCCGGTCGCGCACATCGTCGACATGCCCGTGGAGGCGGCGGCTGGCGCCGTCCGTTACGCGCTGACGCTCGGCGATCTCGCCGGCCGGCCGCCGGTCCTCGACCTCGTCCTCCTGGATCTCGGCACCGACGGCGCCACCGCCGCCCTGGTGCCCGGCGATCCCGTGCAGGACGTGCTCGACGCCGACGTGGCGATCACCGGTGTCTACCAGGGCCGGCAATGGATGACGCTCACCTCTCCCACGATCGACCGCGCCCGCTGCCGGCTCTGGCTGGTGACCGGCAGCGACAAGACGGAGATGCTCGCGCGCTTGCGCGACGGCGACCGTTCGATCCCGGCCGGACGGATCAGCCAGGATCACGCCCTCGTGCTGGCCGACCGCATGGCGGCCGGGGACCGCGGGCCCCGCTACTGAGCGGGCTTCCGTCGATACGACCAAGATCCTATTGTCGATGAAGGCGCGCCGCCGTTGTAGTGCTCGCGAAAGGCGGGGCTCTGACCAGGGCGACGTGGTGCCGGCTCGCGGTGATCGTCGGCGGCGGCCTCCTGCTCGCCGCCGCGGTGACCTCGGCCCGCGCCGCGGATGCGCCCTCCTCCTCGTCCACGGCAGCGCCGGGGTCCTCCCGGCCGCTGCGACGGCTCCCGCTCTCCAGCAAGCCGTGGACGGGCGACTTCGACGGGATGCTCGAGCGCCGCGTGATCCGCGTGCTGGTACCCTACAGCCGGACGCTCTACTACAGCGACAAGGGCCGAGAGCGGGGCGTCACCGCCGAGCTCGTGCGGGAGTGGGAGCGCTGGATGAATCAGAAGTATGCCAGGCGGCTCGGCAAGCGCCCGGTCACCGTCTATCTCATCCCGACCACGCGTGACCGGCTCCTGCCGGGCCTCGTGGAGGGCCTCGGCGACGTCGCGGCCGGCAACATTACGGTCACCGAGTCCCGCGCGCGCCTCGTCGATTTCTTCTCGCCGCCCGACCTCAAGCGCGTCAGCGAGATCGTGGTGGCCGGGGCTGGCGCACCCGCCATCACAGCGGTCGACGACCTGTCCGGCAAGCGCGTGCACGCCCGTCCGACCACCAGCTACCACGAGAGCCTGGTCGCGCTGAACGAGCGCTTCCGCCAGCAGGGGCGAGCGCCGGTCACGATCGTGCCGCTGCCTGACGCGCTCGAGGACGAGGACACGCTGGAGATGGTGAACGCGGGCCTGCTCGACCTGGTGGTCGTCGACGACTGGCTGGCGCGGATCTGGTCGCGCGCGCTGCCCAGCGTGCGGCTGATCTCCGAGGCGGCCGTGCGCACGGGCGGCGAGACCGGGTGGGCCCTGCGCAAGAACAGCCCGGCGCTTGGCGGCGCGCTGGCGGACTTCTACGCGGGCGTCGTGCAGAAGCAGGGCCTGGTCGGCTACCTCCAGGTGCAAGCGCTGCGACGGGTCAAGGCGCTGAGGAACAGCACGGCCGACGAGGATCTCAAGCGCTTCGACGAGATGCTCGCGATCTTCCGGACCTACGGCGCTCGCTACCACTTCGATCCCCTCATGCTGGCCGCCCAGGGCTACCAGGAATCCCGGCTCGAGCAGAGCGCGCGCAGCCCGGTGGGGGCGATCGGCGTGATGCAGATCATGCCGGCCACCGGCGCCGCGCTCAAGGTAGGCGACATCCGCCTCACCGAGGCGAACATCCACGCCGGCGCCAAGTACATGGATCAGCTCATGACCCGGTATTTCACCGACGCGAAGCTGTCCGACACCGACCGGACGCTGTTCGCCTTCGCCAGCTACAACGCCGGCCCCGCCGCTATAGCCCGGATGCGCCGGCTGGCCGCCCAGCGCGGGCTCGATCCCGACGCCTGGTTCAACAACGTCGAGCTCGTCACCGCCGAGAAGCTCGGCGTCGAGCCGACCGTGTACGTGCGCAACATCTACAAGTACTACGTCGCCTACCGACTCATCGCCGAGAGCGTCGAGCTCCAGCGCACGCTCAAGGAGCAGATGCGCACTGGCCGCTGAGCCGTCTCACTTCTTTCGCATCGCGCGCTCGGCCTCCAGCTGGCCCTGGCGGGCGTGATCGATGACCTCGGCCAGGATGCGGGCCAGCTCCTGGGGCGCGTGGAATCCCATGGAGTTCTCGGCCGCCACGAAGTCCAGGCGCCATTGCGCCTTGCGCTGCTGGACGGCCGCGGCCTGCAGCGCCGCCTCGGGCGCGCTCTCCTTCCTGGCGATCACGATGGTGTCGAGCATGTCGGTGGTGGCCTTGGCCGCGCGCTCCAGCAGCGCGTGGTGGCGGTCCTGGATGCCCAGCACGCGCGCCTCCAGCTCCTTCTCGGCCACCGCGTGGCAGGGCTGGCAGGCGCGGTTGATGTTGAGCAGCGGGCTCCGGACCCAGTGGTCGCTGACCTTGAGCGCGCCGACGCGCTCGTAGGGCATGTGGCAGTCTGCGCAGGCCACGCCGGCGCGGGCGTGCACGCCCTGGGACCACACCTCGAACTCGGGGTGCTGGGCCTTCAGCACCTTGGTGCCGGTCTCGGCGTGCACCCAGTCGGTGAAGCCCTCGCGCTCGTAGTAGGCCTCGATCTCCTCGACCTTGAGCCCGTTGGCCCAGGGATAGGTCACGACCTTGCCCGGGCCTTTGAAGTAGTACTCGACGTGGCACTGGCCGCAGGCGAACGAGCGCATCTCCTGCCGGCTGGCGTCGCGATTGGGATCGTAGTCGGCGATCCCCTGCTTCGCCTTGAGCGCCTTGATGCCGGCGATGAACCCCGGGCGGGTGACGCGGACGGCCATGGTGCTCGGATCGTGGCAGTCGATGCAGGCGACCGAGTGCTGGACGAGGGGCTGGCCCTTGTCGTCCTTCATCTCGCGGGCTTCGCGGTACGGCAGGCCGGAGACGTGCTCGAAGCCCTTCTGGACGTCGCCCTTGCCGGCGAAGCGGTAGAGGACCAGGTTCGAGGCGTGGCACTGGATGCAGGCACCGGGCTGCTGCTTCTCGGTCACGCGCCTGGTCTGCTCCTGGTCGAAGAGCGCGTAGTAATGGCCGCGCCGGTCGCGGTAGTCGATGGCGAACGCGTAACCGGCGAAGATGCGCTTGAGCCACGGATCACGCTCGAGCTTCTGCTCGGCCGGGCCGCCGTCGCTGGCGCCGAGCCCGCGACCGCCGTACTTGGTGGTGGTGGCCAGCGAGGTTTTTAGATAGGAGTCGTACTGGAGCGGCCAGTTCTGGCCCCACACCTTGGGATCGATCGTGCTCTCGGTCACTTCGACCACCCGCACGAAGGGCTGGCGGGCCTCCTGCTTGCGCTCGAAGATGTTGGTGAGCAGGGCGAGCAGCAAGACGGTGACGCCGGCGGCCCCGAGCAGGGCCAGCGCACCCAGGAGCCAGCCGCGCCGCGCTCGTTCTTCGGGTGATCCGGTACCGGCCATGTCGTCGTTCCTCGTTTCAGCCCCCGGCGCCGTGGCCGACGTCGGCGTGGCAGTGCATGCAATCGAGGCTGCCGTGCGCGCGCCCGGCGGCCTCGGCCACCGCCTCGACGAGCGCCTGGTGGCACCGCAGGCAGTTGGCGCGGACCATCTCGCGGTCGCGCGGCGTGATCTCGATCGGCTCCTTGAAGTTCTGCAGCGTGAAGGCGACCGAGTGCCGGACGCCGTGCTCGCCCTTGGCCATCCACTTGGCGAGGCCGGCGTGCGGGAGATGGCACTCGACACAGGTGGCGACGTGCCGGTGACCGCTCTTGAGCCAGGCCTCGTACTGCGGGTTCATGACGTGGCAGTTCACGCAGGCGCGCGGGTCGGGCGAGAGATAGGAAAAGCCCTTGGCGTAGACGAACGTGAAGGCGCCGACGCCGGCGGGGATGCCGAGCAGGCCGGCGAGAACGATCACCACGCTCGCGCGCTTCACGCGGGCGGCGGGTCCTCGGCGTTGACCCACGCGACGAGCAGGGTGTAGGCCACGGCCAGGACGACGGGGCCGATGAAGAGGCCGACCAGCCCGAAGGCCAGCAGGCCGCCGATCACGCCGGCGATGATCAGCAGCAGCGGGAGGTCGGCGCCTTTCCGGATCAGGATCGGGCGCAGGATGTTGTCGAGCGTGCCGGTCACGAGCGACCAGCCCAGCATCACCGTCCCCCAGAACGGCTGCTCGCTGGCGTACAGCCAGATCACGGCGCCCACGAGCACCGGCGCCGGACCGATCTGGGCGATGCCGAGCATGACCATGATGCAGGTCAGCAACACCGGATGGGGGACGCCCGTCATCGCCAGCCCGATGCCGCCGACGGCCGCCTGGACGAGCGCCGTCACCACGATGCCGAGCGCGACCGCCCGGATGGCACCGGCCGAGAGATAGACGACCCGCACGCCGTGGCTGCCAGCGAGCCGCTGCGCAAAGACGAGCACGCCGCCGGCGGCGATCTCGCCGCGGGCATAGAGGATCGCGGCGATGGCCACCGTCAGCAGGAACTGGAACAGGAGGGCGGCGATGCTGCCCGCCTGGGCGATCAGCCAGCGCGCGATGTCCCGCACGTGCGGCGCCAGGCGAGCGGCCAGCTCCTGGGACGGCGCGCCGGCGACCTTCGCCCACTCCGCCGCGATCTTCTTGCCGACCAGCGGCAGGCCGGCGATCCACTCCGGCAGCGGCGGCAGCGGACGGGAGAGGACCGAGCGGGACCACTCGACGACGTCGTCGGCCCGCTCGATGACCGCGAGGGTGGCGAGCGTCAGCGGGACCGCCAGGATGGCGAGCATCGCCAGCGTCATGACGGCGACCGCGAGGCTCCGCCGTCCCCAAAGCCGCGCCTGGACGGCGCGCATCGTGGACCACGTGGCCACCACGATCATCGTGGCCCACACGACGGCGGGCAGAAACGGCCGCAGCACCCAGAAGCTCGCCGCCAGGAGCGCCCCGACGCCCACCACCGCCAGCTGGATGCGCGTGAGGTCCCAGGCGCGCAGGCGCGGCACCGCCTCCGCGGGCAGGCGGTCCTCGAGGGCCACCCGGCTCATGGATGCTCGGCGTGCGGCACCGCTCCCGCCGGCACCCTCGCCGGCTGCGCCGCCGGGCGGTGCCGCACGCCGAGCTTCTCGACGAAGGCGAAGTTGCCCGGAATGATGAAGACGCCGAGGAAGGTGGCGACCAGCATTCCCCAGAACACGGCGGTGCCCATGACGTTCTGAGCGCCGGAGCCGGCGCCGCTGGCGCGCATCAGCGGCACCACGCCCAGGATGAACGCGAACGCCGTCATGAGGATCGGCCGGAAGCGCAGGCGGGCGGACTCGAGCGCGGCCTCTTCCACGGTCTGGCCCTCCTCGTACTTGGCCTTGGCGAACTCCACGATGAGGATGGCGTTCTTGGCGGCCAGCCCGATCAGCATGATCAGGCCGATCTGGACGTAGACGTTGTTGTCGTAGCCCATGAGCCAGACGCCGAAGAAGGCGCCGAGGGCGACCAGCGGCGAGCCGAGCAGCACCGCCCACGGCAGCCGCCAGCTCTCGTAGAGGGCGGCCAGCAGCAGGAACACGAACACGATGGCCAGGACCAGCGTCGGGAGCGCCGGCGGCGCGGTCTTCTCCTGGTAGGACAGCGCGGAGTACGCGAAGCCCATCTCTTTCGGCATCGTCTCGGCGAAGACGGCCTCCAGCGCGACCAGCGCCTGCCCCGACGTGTAGCCGCGGGCCGGCGCGCCGCTGATCTCCACCGAGCGGAACAGGTTGAAGCGGGTGGTGATCTCCGTGCTCGCCATCGAGCTGACGGTGACGAGCGTGGACAGCGGGATCATGGTGCCCGTGGTCTGGCTGCGGACGTAGATCTCGCCGATGTCCTCGGGCTTGCGCCGGTAGTCGGCCTCGGCCTGCACGTACACGCGGTACAGGCGGCCGAACCGGTTGAAGTCGTTCACGTAGGCGCTGCCGAGCGCCGCCGACAGGGCCGAGAAGACGTCGTTGATCGGCACGCCCAGCTTGCGCGACTTGTCGCGGTCGAGGTCCACCTTCACCTGGGGATAGTTCGGATCGAACGAGGTGAAGACGTTGCCGAGCTCCGGCCGCTGGCGGGCGGCGTTCACGAACTTGCGGGTCTCGGCGCCGAGCTGATCCACCGAGAGCGTGCCGCTCCGGTCTTGCAGGAGGAACTTGAAGCCGGCCGAGGCCCCGAAGCCCGAGATGGTCGGGATGTTGAACGGGAACACGATCGCCTCGGGAATCACCGTGAACTCCCGCTGCAGCGTGGCCAGGATCCCCTTGACGTTCAGCGCGGGGCCGTGGCGCTCCTCCCAGGGCTTGAGGCGGACGAGGACGGTGCCGAAGTTCGGCTGGTAGGTGTTGGTGACGAGGCCGAAGCCGCCGATCGTCGCGTAGGAGTCCACCCCGTCGGTCTTGCGGACGATCTCCTCGACTCGCCTGAGCACCGCGCTGGTCCGCTCCAGCGATGCGCCGGGCGGCAGCTGCACGTTGACGCCGGCGAGTCCCTGGTCCTCGTCCGGGATGAATCCGGCCGGCAGCCGGCTGCCGATGAGGCCGGCGCCGAGGATGACCACGCCGACCAGCAGGATCGTCATCACCGCCTTCCGCACCAGCATCCCCGCGATGCCGACGTAACGGGTGGTGGTCCAGTCGAAGACGCGGTTGAACCCGCGGAAGAAGGCGCCCAGCGGGCCGCGCATGGGCTTGGCGGGCTTCAGCAGCATGGCCGACAGCGCCGGCGACAGCGACAGCGCGCTGAACGCCGAGAGCAGCACCGAGATGGCGATGGTGAGCGCGAACTGCTGGTACATGCGGCCGGTGAGGCCGGGCACGAACGCCACCGGAATGAACACGGCCGACAGGATGAGGGCGATGCCGATGACGGGCGCCGACACTTCCTTCATCGCCTGCCGGGTCGCCGCCACCGGGTCGAGGCCGTGCTCGATGTGGTGCATCACCGCCTCGACCACCACGATGGCGTCGTCGACCACGATGCCGATGGCCAGCACCAAGCCGAACATCGACAGCGTGTTGACGGAGAAGCCGAGCAGGGGGAAGAAGATGAAGGTGCCGATGAGCGAGACCGGCACGGTCAGCAGCGGCACGAACGTGGCCCGGAAGTTCTGCAGGAAGATGAACACCACCAGGGTGACCAGGATGATCGCCTCGACGAACGTCTTGACGATCTCGTGGATCGACGCCTCGACCGACGGCGTCGTGTCGTAGACGATCTTGTAGTCCATGTCGGGCGGGAAGATGCCCTTGGCGTGCTTCATGGTCTCGTAGATCGCCTCGGCCGCCTTGAGCTGGTTGGCCCCCGGCAGCAGATAGACGGCCATGGCGCCGGCCGGCTTGCTGTCGAGCCGGCCGAACGAGTTGTAATCCTGCGCGCCCAGCTCCGCCCGTCCGATGTCGCGGATGCGGACCTGGGAGGCGGTCTCCGTGCCCCGGATGATGATGTTCTCGAACTCCGCGGGGGTGACGAGCCGGCCGGGGGCGGCCACCGTGAGCGTGAACTGCTGGTCCTTGGGCGACGGGGCCATGCCGACGCGGCCGGCCGGGGCCTGGAGGTTCTGCTCCTTGATCGAGGACATCACGTCGGCCGGCGTCAGCCCCAGCTTGGCCAGCTTGTCGGGGCGGAGCCAGATCCGCATGCCGTAGTCGGTGCCGCCGAAAAGATCGACCTGGGCGATGCCGGGGATGCGGAGCAGCTGGTCGCGCAGGTTGATACCGCAGTAATTGATCAGGTAGTTGGCGTCATACGACCCCTTCGGCGAGTAGAGCGAGACGACCATCAGGATGCTCGGGCTCTGCTTCTTGACCGTCACCCCCTGCGCGGTCACCTCCTGCGGCAGTCGCGCCTGGGCCGTGCTCACCCGGTTCTGGGTCAGGACGTTGGCCTTGTCCTGGTCCACGCCGACCGCGAAGCTGACGTCGAGCAGCATGCGGCCGTCGCTGGTGTTGGACGACTGCATGTAGATCAT
>Ga0075426_10001091_pt1 | contig 19076 bp, 15 predicted proteins | sample SoiMethybrSBSTD5_FD_75304 | JGI IMG/M metagenome (GOLD analysis project Ga0075426, IMG submission 75304) | Bulk soil microbial communities from a Populus tree surrounding site in Tennessee, USA - Soil MetaG P. TD hybrid SBSTD5 | ecosystem: Environmental > Terrestrial > Soil > Tree plantation...
CCACGCTTCCTTCGGACCTCATCTCGCGATGACGCCCTTGCGCTTCACTATCACTTCACCTCCATCAGGTTGTGAAGAGGACTTTCACCTCCAAGCTGTCAAACATGCACGGCGTACAACGAGAAGCGCCGGAGCCATCCGGCGCTTTTTTCTATGAGTCTTTTGGATGTTAACGTGGAGCCGGCCGCCCTCGGCCGGGTTTTGCATTATGAATCCAAGATGGCGATTGTTGCGCTATCACGCCGAACAAAGGCATACGAGAACTCTCAAAAATGTTGGACTCCACTGACCAAAACCCGGCCGAGGGCGGCCGGCTCCACGTTGGGTTTACGTCTTCTTGTAGCGCGACACGTACTCAGGAACCGGAATATCCTCTGCAAGTCTCGAATCGGGAATCGGCGATTCCGCGACTAGCCTGAGCGGCAACACGCCCGCCCACATAGACAACGCGTAATCTTCTTCATCGTCGGCGGGAGGTCCGGTCCGAATTTTGGCCGAAGCTTCTTCGATCGAAAATTCCAGGACGGACGTAGCTTTCAATTCCTGATCGGTGGGTCGACGCACATCTTCCCATCTGCCGCGAATCAGGTGTTCCGAAATCACGCGCAATGCATGATTCTTTTCGTCGCGCCCTTCAATTTTGCGTGCCGTGCCGAATGCAACCACCGAGCGATAGTTCATCGAATGATGAAAGGCCGACCGCGCCAGCACCAGTCCATCGACAATGGTGGCGTTCACGCACGCCGGCACACCTGTCTCGAGATGTCGCAGCATGCGGCTTGCCGCCGAGCCATGCATAAAGAGCTTGTCCTCTTCCCGTCCGAAGAGCGTGGGAATTACGAAAGGCTGGACTTCCACATTGAACGCGACATGTGCTAAAAAAGAAGCATCCAGAATTGCTCGAATGGTTTCTGGATCGTGCGCGCCACGTTTTGGTAATCGTCTAAGCTGAGTTCGTTCGGTAATCGTCATCTCGTCTCTCTGGCCGTAATCCATCCTCTGGCCCTGAACGTTTGTAAGCAAAAAATTTGTCGGAGCTACAGTTCAGAATGCCAGAGATGTCTCAACTCTCCAAGCCACGCGTAATTCCGCCACGCACGTCTCACCTCGTCTGCCACTTCTCTTATCGGCCCAAAGTACAGCGACCTCTGGTTCTATACGCCTGAGGACACGGTCTGGCGGCATCTATGCGCCCTGAGCCGCCCTGCCTAGACTTTTTGCAGCGCCGCATCCCCACCCACAGCGCGCAACTTTCGGGTGGTCTAGCAACTGATTGCCCTAGGAACGCTGACGCCAACCGTTCCTCCTAGAAATCGATATCCATCCTCTGGCTCGCTGGCCGCTATGGCCAAGCACTGAATACAGGACGAGTGTGCCCGTGAGCGAAAGACTTTTTAAGCTTGGAACTTTTCTTGTCTGCTTGTCAGTCGTATCGATATTCATCAGCGGCTGCGGAACCGCCGGCGCGAATGTCGGACAGTCCACGATTGCTCCGCAAACCTGGACCATTTCGGGAACGCTGACTCCGGCCTCGAGCACGGCAGGAGCCACCGTCGCCCTCAGCGGAAGCACCAGCGCCAGCGTGACGGCGGACGCGAATGGCAACTACAGCTTTGCCAATCTTTCCGACGGAACGTACACAGTCACACCGACAAAGAGTGGGATCACGTTTTCGCCCGCGAGCCAGAACGTAACCGTGAATGGCGCTTCGCAAAGCGCCATCAATTTCAGTGTATCCGGTGCCGCTGGACCGACTTTGCAATCGATCACGATCAACGCCGGCAGCACATCGATCGCCAAGGGCACCAATGCCCAGTTCACTGCTACAGGCACTTTCAGCGATGGCAGCACACAGAATCTTACGAATTCGGTGACGTGGAGCTCATCGAATAGCTCGGTCGCAACGATCACCGCAGCCGGTCTCGTAGCCAGTGTGAATGCGGGAACAAGCACGATCAGTGCCGCGCAGAACGGAATCACGTCCAATTCGATCGTCCTGACGATTACAGCCGCTGCGCTGCGATCCATCACGATCAACGCAACAAGTGCGTCCATTGCAAAGGGAACGACCGATCAGTTCACCGCGACCGGCACATTTACTGACGGCAGCACGCAAAACATCAGCAATTCAGTCGCATGGGCCTCCTCGAACACCAGCGTCGCTACCGTGAATGCAGCCGGATTAGTTACTGCGCAAGCAGTCGGGTCAGCCAGCATCAGCGCATCTCAAAATGGGATTACTTCGAATAGCATCGCGCTTAGCGTCACCGCAGCAACACTGCAGTCGATCACAATTACTGCGGCCAAGACTTCGATCGCCAAAGGTACAAGCGATCAGTTCACTGCCACAGGCACATTCAGCGACGGCAGTACGCAGAACCTCACAAATTCGGTCACATGGTCATCGTCGAATTCGACCGCAGTTACGCTGAATGCATCGGGCCTGGCGACCGGCAATAGCGTCGGCTCAGCAAACGTCAGCGCCACGCAGGGCGGGGTGACATCGAATTCCATCGCTCTCAGTGTTACAGCCGCAGTGCTGCAATCGATCAGCATCACCGCGCCAAAGACATCCATCGCGAAAGGAACAACCGATCAGTTCACCGCAGCAGGTACGTTCAGCGATGGCAGCACACAGAACCTCACGAGTTCAGTAACGTGGTCTTCCTCGAATTCAACAGTCGCCACGATAAGCGCCTCGGGTCTGGCAACTGGAAATGCGACGGGCTCGACGAATATCAATGCCGCGCAAGGCGGAGTTACATCCAATTCAATCACTCTCACGGTGACCGCAGCGGTTCTGCAGTCGATCGCGATTAATGCGCCGAGCACGTCGATCTCCAAGGGCACGACCGAACAGTTCACTGCAACGGGAACGTTCAGCGACGGCAGTACGCAGAACCTCACAAATTCAGTCACATGGTCATCTTCGAATTCTGCTGTTGCGACGGTGAGCGCATCCGGGGTGGCCACTGGCGCTGGTACAGGGACAACTAATATCAGTGCCGCACAGGGCGGAATCTCATCGAACTCGATCATTCTCACGGTTACTGCGGCAGTTCTGCAATCGATCACGATTAATGCTGCGAGTACGTCAATTGCGAAAGGCACGACCGATCAGTTCACAGCTACGGGAACTTTTAGCGACGGCAGCACGCAGAACCTCACGAATTCCGTGACCTGGTCATCTTCGAATTCTGCGGTTGCTACAGTAAGTGCGTCCGGCTTAGCCACCGGTGCCGGTACGGGAACGACCACTATCAGCGCCGCGCAAAGCGGGATCACGTCGAATTCTCTTACTCTGTCTGTGACCGCGGCTGTCCTTCAGTCAATTTCTATCGGTGCTCCAAGAACATCGATTGCGAAGGGAAGCACCGACCAGTTCACGGCCACCGGAACCTTCACAGATGGAAGCACGCAGAACCTGACAAACTCTGCGACATGGAATTCTTCCAACACCTCTGTGGCTACAGTAAGTGCAAGCGGCCTGGCGACTGCAAACAGCGTAGGCTCCGCGAACATTAGCGCGACCCAAAGTGGCGTTACATCGAACACCATTGCGTTGGCGGTAACGGCAGCCACGCTGCAGTCGATCAACATCAATGCGGAGAGTTCCTCAATTGCCAGCGGAACTACAGATCAATTCACCGCAACTGGAACATTTAGTGACGGCAGCACGCAGAATCTGACCAGTTCCGCCACGTGGAGTTCTTCCAACACGGCGGTCGCGACAATTACCACCGCCGGTTTAGCAACTGGCCTGACTGGCGGCACGACGAATGTGAGCGCGACGCAAAGCGGCATTGTCTCGAACACGATTGTGCTGACGGTTACTTCTGCGTCACTGCAATCGATCGCGGTAAGCGCGCCGTCGGGTTCATTGAACATTGGCTCAAGCGAGCCGTTCACGGCAACCGGCACTTTCAGCGATGGCAGCACGCAGACTTTGACAAGCTCGGTAACTTGGAGTTCGTCGAGCACGGCTGTCGCCACGATCAGCGGAACTGGGTTGGCGACAGGAGTCGGAGTTGGGCAAGCAACAATTTCCGCGAGCCAAGCCGGCATCAGTGGATCTCAGCAAGTGTCGATCACGGCAACGATCTCTGGCAGCCTAACGGTTTCGGGCAGCGCGGCCACCGTAGCACTGAGCGGCGGCGCATCTGCAACGACGACCGCCGACGGCAGTGGAAACTACAGCTTCGGTGGTTTGCCAAACGGAACCTATACGGTCACGCCGAGCAAGAGTGGCGTGAGCTTCAATCCTGCAAGCCAGACGATCACGATTAACGGCAGCTCCAGCACAGGAGTGAACTTCGGCATCGCGCAGGGACAGTTGACGCCGTCGCCAACATCGATTCCGTTCGCCAATGTCGCGGTGGGCAGCACAGGGTCGCAATCGTTGACGATTCAAAATACGGGAACGGCGAGCGCAACGATCTCGCAGATCAACGTGAGCGGATCGGCGTTTGGCGTGACAGGTGTCACGCTTCCAATCACCCTGTCAGTAGGCCAGAGCGTTACCTACACAGCGCAGTTCACTCCCAATTCGGGAACTTCTGCTTCTGGAAGCATCTCGGTGGTCAGCAACGCGGTCAACACTCCGCTGACCATCGGCTTAACTGGAACCGGTATTGCGCAATTGACGGTCTCCCCAACTTCGCTGTCGTTCGGCAGCGTGCTCGAAGGGAACTCGGCCAGTCTTCCTGCAACTTTGGGTGCGCAGGGCGGAAACGTGACCGTTTCATCGGCGACGGTGACAGGGGCCAGCTATTCGTTGAGTGGAATTACCTTCCCATTGACGATTCCTGCCGGTCAGACAGCCTCATTCTCAGTGAAGTTTGCTCCGAAAGCCGCTGGATCACTGCCGGGCAGCATCGCTTTTGTCAGCAACTCGACAACTTCGCCAACTTCGATTTCCCTCTCCGGAACTGGTACTGCGCCGCAGCACAGCGTCTCATTGACCTGGGTGGCGAGCACGTCGACGGTTTCGGGATACCGAGTGTATCGCGGAACAACGAGCGGAGGCCCGTATACGTTGGTTAGCTCTGGACTCGTGAGCGTTTTGACGTATACGGACTCGACAGTCCAGGCAGGTGCAACTTACTTCTACGTCGTCACCGCCGTCGATAGTAGCGGCAACGAGAGTGCCTTCTCGAACGAAGTGCAGGCAGTCGTGCCCACGCCCTAGTCAGTAGCGCAGAGACAACGCGCGGACGCGCTCAACGGCTGAGCCGAACGTAGCTCTTGTAAACGCTCCACATTGCCCCTAAGCAGGCCTGCATAAGCCGCTATGAATATCCTTCTGCGCTGAAATAATGCCTCGCGCTAGAGTTTGCGGGCGTGCGTAAGTTGTGCCTCGTCTCCTTCCCTCGCCAGGAAGTGCTATCTTGTTGCGCTGCCATTGGAGATCGCTAATGAAGAGGCTAAAGGTTGTAGCACTGTCAACGTTTATTGCGCTGTGTGTCACCACGTTCTCCGCAGCTTCAGGTCCAGACGATCGAACTGCGACCAACCCGAAGAGCCTGCGCTCGCAGGCGAACGCATCTGCTAAGCCAGTTCCGATTGAGGACCTGTTCCTTACGCACTCGATCGGGGGCGGCGCCTGGTCTCCGAACGGACAGGAAATCGTTTTTGAAAGCAATGCCAGCGGGCGCACGAACGTTTGGAAGATTCACTCCGACGGAAGCGGCGCCACTCAACTCACGCACTCGGACGACCGGCAATTCGCCGCCACCTGGTCTCCTGACGGGAAGTGGGTCGTTTATCAGCAGGATGTCGGCGGAGCCGAAATCTGGGATTTGTTTGCTGTGGCGGCGGAAGGCGGCAATCCTGTCAACCTGACGAATACGGAAAAGATTGCCGAGAGCAGTCCTCTGTGGTCACCTGACGGCGCGAAGCTCGCGATTGCATACAAACCGAAAGAATCACCTGTCACAGATATTGCCATTCTGGACTGGAAGAACCGCCAGGTCACGAAGCTTACGAACGAGAAGGAACAGGACCACCGATGGAGTGCTGCTGCCTGGAGTCGGGACGGAACATTCATTTTGGCCAATCGCGGGAATGCCCTCTTTACCGACAGCGACGCGTATCTGATCGACGTGAGTACCGGCAAAGCGGAGAAACTCACAGCCCACGACGGGCAGCAGCTCTTTGAAGGCGACGACCTTTCTTCCGACGGCAAGACTGCGCTCATCTCCTCGAACGCTAAGGGCGGGTACTTCAACGTAGCTCTTCTCGACGTGCCCACGAAAAAGCTGCGCTGGGTGACCGATACGCAATGGGACGCGCACGCCAGCTCGTTTTCCCCGGATGGGAAGCAATACGCTTACATCATTAACGAGGATGGACGCACACACGCGTTCATCGGCAATACCGGAACGGGAAAATCGCAGCCGGTACAGATGCCCGAAGGACTTACCGACTTTACCGGAAATCCAACCGCCTTCTCGCCCGACAGCACGAATGTACTGCTGAATCATCAGAGCTCACGGCGTCCAAATGATCTGTGGACATACTCTGTGAGCGACGGAAAATCGCAGCAGCTCACGAAATCGGGCAGCGACACTATCGATGCCGCGCTCCTGCCGCAGTCGCAGCTCGTTACTTATAAGAGCTTCGATGGAACCATGATCAGTGCCTTCGTGTGGGTGCCATTCAACCTCAAGCGCGATGGCACGAATGCCGCTGTCGTGCTCCCTCATGGCGGTCCTACAGGTCAGGTCCCTGACGTCTTCAATCGCACGGCTGCGGCGCTGGCCACGCGCGGATACATCTGCATTGCTCCCAATGTGCGCGGTTCGACCGGCTACGGGAAAAAGTTCCAGCAAATGAACGTAAAGGATCTCGGCGGCGGTGATCTTCAAGATGAAGTCTTTGCTGTGAACTTTCTCAAATCGAGCGGCTATGTTGACGCAAAGAAAGTCGGCATCACCGGCGGTTCCTACGGCGGATTCATGACTTTGATGGCCATTGGGAAAACGCCGGACGTGTGGGCCGCAGCCGTCGAGGAGTACGGCATCATCAACTGGCTGACGATGCTGCAGCACGAAGACGCCTTTCTGCAGCAATATGAAAAGTCGTTGTTAGGTGATCCGGAAAAGGACCGCCAGATTTACGAAGACGATTCTCCATTGAAATACATTCGAAAAGAGAAGGCGCCGCTGTTGGTTCTTCAGGGCGAGAACGATCCACGTGTACCAAAAGAGGAAGCTGAGCAGGTGGTCGAGATCCTGAAGAAAGAAGGGCGCACCGTGGATGTCCACTACTATCCGAACGAGGGACACGGCTTTGCTAAGCGCGAGGACCAGATCGATGCTCTCAGGCGTACGGCCGAATGGTTCGATAAATACCTGAAGAACGGGAACGGCACAACCAAGAGCGAACACGAAGTTCACTAAGGAACAGACAAGAGGTCACGGAGAGTTCTTCGTGAGCTCATCTGTTTGCCATCGTGACCTTCGCGTTCGCCTTTCTCTATGACGCTACTGCGTTCGCACAAGTACCGGCTTCGAACACTTGCCGAATCTCGCATTCTCCGTTGCCTGCGACCTGTAGAAACTCCTTTGTCAGCTCGATGGCTTCCTGCTTGGACTTGGCTTGCAGGATGGCGAAGCCGCCGACGACTTCTTTTGTTTCGGTGAATGGCCCATCGGTCACGCTCACCTTGCCATTCGAGAGGCGCACACGCGCTCCGAGCGCACTCGGTAGACAGCCTTCGGTTGCCAGCAGCGCGCCGGACTTCATGTGTTTATCAATCAGCCTGCCCATGGCTGCCATCTCTTCGGCGGAGGGCGGAACACCGCGTTCTGCGGTTCTGTAAATGCTCAGGAACTTCATGATTTTCTCCTTAGTCGTTTCTCAGTAGCTCAGGAAACCCGGCCGAGGGCGGCCGGCTCCACGTCTTTATCGACACATCGAATGAAGGCTGAACTAATCGACATCCAGCCTCACAAAAATCATCGCTACTTCTTCGTCGCGATCTGCTTGCGAAGTCGCTCTTCCTGCTGTCGCAGTTCGGGAGTGAACTCGTCGCTGAAGTCCTCGGTCTCAAACAGCGGACGAATCTCAATCTCAGTTCCGCCGTCAAACGGAGCTTTCTTCAGCCATTCCACCGCGTCTTCGATCGATTTGACCTTCCACAACCAGAAGCCTGCTATCAGCTCCTTTGTCTCAGTGAAAGGACCGTCCGTGATAGTGCGCTTTGTTCCGGAGAACTTCACGCGTTTGCCCTTTGACGATGGCTGCACACCCTCGCCTGCTAGCATGACGCCTGCTTTTGCAAGTTCTTCGTTGTACTTGCCCATTTTGGTGAGAATTTCTTTGTCGGGAAGAACCCCAGCCTCCGAATCCTTATTCGCTTTTACGATGACCATTACTCGCATTGTCGTGGTTTAACTGCCTTCCTCCTCTGCAAGTATGTCGGACAGACACTACGAATTCGACAAATTCGGAGGTTCTTTTTTAACGGAGCTGCGTAGCCACGAAGCCGCGAAGTTTACTGCTAGGGGAAAAAAGGGTTGAAACGTTGGGGACACAATCCTTTCGGGTTAGTGCGAAAGTCGCTGCCCACAGTGACGGCCAAGATTCGCTGCTAAATCCTTGCCGTGGCTTGCGCACAAGCAGAGAAGAAGAATGCAAGTGCTGTGCTCAGAACTGCTTACCTGGGAAATTCCCGATATTCGCTGCGCCGTTCACTGCCTCTCGAGCAAAATCTGCGAGTTCTGGGCAGAACTTGCAGTTTTGTCGATAGATGGGCGAAAAATTCGCTGCAAATTTCGCTGCTGCAGGGAATTAGGTCGTTTCCCGATTACCCATCCGCTACCGCGAACGGTACTGATTGGAGGACAATCCAGCAGAGCCGAACATTCTAGTGCTTTTCGGGCGTAGCTTCGCGGCTGCGCAGCTTCGCGGCTTCGTGGCTGCCGAACTCAGTTACTTTTTTTTTTCCGGCGCTGTGCGCCTTAGCCTGCTGCCGAACTAGTCCTTCGCGTTCGAGCGAATTTTGGATGTTGTCCCAGACCTGCGGACTGGGATCGCGCAAGGGCAGCAACAGCTTTGCCTGGTCGGCGATGTAGCGAAGGTCTTTTACCAGATCGGAACAGACGGGGCACGTCTTGAGGTGCTCCATTTCGCTGGCATCGCCGCCGCTCTCAAATATGTAGGGCAGGACCTCTTGAAATTCTGCGCACGTCATCTTCTTACGTTCTCCCCCGCTCATCGGCGTGCCGCCTTTTCTGCCTTGCTGAGCTTCAGCAGGTCGCGCAGCTTCATTCTTGCCTTGTGGAGCTGCGACTTGCTGTTTCCGATGGAGCATCCCATCATCTCCGCTATTTCGTTGTGCTCATATCCTTCGATGTCGTGGAGCACGAATATGATGCGGTAGCCTGGAGGCAGATTCTCGATCGCGCGCTCCAGATTCACGCGATCGATGGAGCCGGCCAGCACGTTGTCCCGGGCGCCAATATCTTTTTTGGGCCCGTCTTCCTGTTGCGGTTCCAGCGTTTCTTCCAATGAGACTTCGGGTAAACCCTTCTTACGCAAGTGCATCAGCACCACGTTCACGCTCAGCCGATGCAGCCAGGTGGAAAACGCCGACTCACCACGGAATGTTGCAATCTTGCGGTAGAGCTGCAGGAATGCCTCTTGAGTGAGGTCTTCGGCCTCCGCCGTATTGCCCGTCATTCTCAGACAAAGAGAGTAGACACGGCGCTTGTGCAGCCCGTAGAGCTGCTCAAAAGCGTAGGCGTCGCCTCCTTTGGCCTTCTCAATGGCTTCCGCTTCGTTGAAACCAGGGTTGGCGGTTCGTCGCGCCGGAGTTCTAGGCTGTGTGATCGGTTTTTCCTTTGGCGTTGCTGTTGGCGCTGTAATGGAGTTACCCTCCCAAACTTCGATGCTGCGGAGCTGCTGCACGTTGTATCAGATTGCAAGGATTGAAGATAGTTGTGGAAAAGTGAAGGAATCGGGTGCTCGGGGCAGCTGGTGATCCGGTGATCTGGCTAAGTGCAGCGATCGGCGCGTTTGATGCAGCGCCCACGTTGCTATAGTGACGAGATGGCTGTTCCAACTCCTATTCCGCCAGAACCTCCTCCGGAGAAAGATCCGCGGCGGAACCTTTTCTGGATGTACATCTCGTTTCTGGGCATCTCTGTTCCCAAAGCCGGACAGGAGAAACGCGCCTTCCTGCTGCTGTTGATCGGAGTTGCGCTGTTTCTGGCCTTCATTGCGGTTGGGATTTTGACCATATTCAACCTATGGTGATGTGACGCTTTTCCCAAAGTGAACCTCAGACACGCTGTATTGTTATTCTCACTTCGCGCATGTCCAGAGCCCTGAAAGCCCACATACTCCTTGTGCTCGTCACGTTCGTCTGGGGCGCGACGTTCGTCGTCATTAAAGATGCCGTCGAGCAGGACGCCACACCGCTGATGTTCAACTTGGTCCGTATGGTGCTTGCGACTGTGACCCTTGCAGTTGTATTTCATCGCGAACTCTTCCACATCACACGGCAGACCTTGATCGCGGGAGTGATCACGGGAATCTTCCTTGGCCTCGGCTATGAATTTCAGACAACGGGCTTGCGACTGACAACGGCTTCCAAATCCGCATTCATTACCGGAATTTCTGTCGTGCTTGTACCGCTGTTTCTCATCGTTTTCTGGGGTCGCAAAATTCGCACGTGGACAGCGTTAGGCGTGCTTACCGCTGTGGTCGGTTTGTTTCTGCTCACCGTTCCAGCGAGTGAAAGCGGCCTCGGCGCGTGGGAGAGCGTGAACCGCGGCGACTTGCTCACTCTAGGCTGCGCTATCAGCTTTGGCTTCCAAATCATCTTTCTTGGACGCGCGACTGAGCGGAATTCATTTGCCCAAATTGGATTTCTACAGGTGGCCACATCGGCGGTGCTTATGGGAATTGCCGCGCCTGTGCTCGAGCATCCGCACATCGCCTGGACTCCCCGCGTAGTGTGGGCAATCCTGATTACAGCACTTCTCGGAACAGCAGCCGCCTTCACTATTCAAGCCTGGGCACAACAGTTCACTTCACCGACACACACTGCGCTCATCTTCGCGCTCGAACCGGTCTTTGCCTGGATTACCTCCTACGTCGCTCTCGGCGAGCGCCTGGGAGTACGCGCTGCGATCGGCGCACTTCTGATTCTTGGCGGAGTGCTCATGTCGGAGTTGCTAGGCTCAGCCAGCGCGCCAAACGTTGCAGATGCATAACGAGCGAACCTGCCCAGATAACATTCCGGCGCTGCATGCGTCTATTGCTGCGGAACACGCGTCTAACCAATCAGGGGTGAGAGTGTTTAAAAGGAACCTTCGTGCGGCCAACGTCCTTCCTGCCGTTTGCTTCTCGCTATAATTGAGGTTTGCCAGTCGTTGGTGAGGGAAGATCATGCATTCACACATGACACTACGAGATCGTATGAGGTCGCACCGGTTCTTATCTACGGTTTTAGTGGTTGCGACATTATTTGTCGGCATTCTTATTGGTACGGTCATTCAGCGCGGCGTTAAGGGAGCAACGAAGGCAGTCAACAGCTCCGACGCAACCCAGTTGAAGGTTCCGGCGCCGCAGCAACTCTCGAACGCGTTCAGCCAAGTGGCCAAACAGCTGGAGCCTAGCGTCGTCAACGTCAATACCGAATCGACACCAAAAGCTGTGAGCCCTAGAGGCCGTCGGCGTGGAGTTCCGCCCGGCGATCAGGACGGCGACCCATTTCAGGACTTCTTCGACCGCTTCTTTGGCGGCCAGGGCGGCAGCCCGTTCGGCGATCAGGGCGGAGCTGGCGCCACTGAGCATTCACTTGGCTCCGGCGTCATCGTCGATCCCAAGGGATACATCATCACTAATCAACACGTGGTGGATAAAGCCGATCGCATTCGCGTAAAGCTCGACGGCGATCCGCCGGGCGTACAACACGACGCGAAAGTCGTTGGCACCGATGCCGAAACGGATTTGGCAGTCATCAAAATTGACGTTGATCATCCACTCACCGCGGCGAAGCTCGGCAACTCCGACTCGATGAGCGTTGGCGACTGGGTTTTGGCCATCGGCAGCCCATTCGCTCTCGAAGAAACGGTCACAGCCGGAATCGTCTCCTCTAAGGGACGCGATATCGACAGCCGCCGTCAGTTCCAGCACTTTATTCAGACCGATGCCGCCATCAATCCCGGCAATTCCGGCGGCCCGCTGGTCAACATGAATTCTGAAGTCATCGGTATCAACACCGCCATCTTTACGGAATCTGGGGGATATCAAGGCGTCGGCTTTGCGCTTCCCTCGAACATCGTCGTAGATGTCTACAACCAGCTCATCGGGTCGGAGCACAAAGTAGTGCGCGGCTCAATCGGGGTGGCCTTCAATGCCCAGCCAAGCCCGGCGATTGCTCGTATGTACGGAGCCGGAGTCGTCGTTTCCAGCGTCACGCCCGGAGGCCCGGCAGATCAGGCTGGACTCAAGATCGGCGACACAATCACTTCGGTGAATGGTAAGCACGTGAAGACGGGCGACGAACTCGTCGGCGACATCACTGCCGAAAAGCCCGGGAGCAAGATAAAGATTGGCTATGAGCGCGGCGGAAAGGCGTCTGAAGCCACGGTAACGGTCGCTGATCGCGCCAAGCTCTACGGCAATACCAGCCCAAGCGAGGAAGAACAGGGCGGTGAAGAAGAGCCAGCGTCCGGAAAGATGGGCATTTCCGTCCGTGCGATCACGCCAGACATGGCCGATCGCCTGGGAATTCCCGCGAATAAAGGTGTAATCGTCAGTGACGTGAAACCCGGATCCTTCGCCGAGGACATCGGTCTGAGCCGTGGCGATGTGATCCTGGAGATCAACAAGCAGCCGGTAAATAGCGAGGACGACTTCCGCCGCATCACCGGCCAGCTCAAGACCGGGCAGGATGTGGTCTTCCTGGTCCGCCAGGGACGGGGACGGAACGCCAGCACCATCTTCCTCGCCGGAACGCTTCCGTAAACGTAAGTAGCTGTACATGAACAACTTGGCGGCAGGATATAGCTCATATCCTGCCGTCCCACTTTGGCGCGGAGCTGCAGAAAATCCTGAGACTTGGAGCAGAACTGGTTACCAATGGTGCATCTCACCTACCCAACGGTGAGGTGTACTACCGGGTTTTCTCAGGGCAATATTTTCGGGTGCAAAAGCCCTCACGGTCAGGTAAGCTGCTTCTCACCCTTAAGAACTTCCCCAAATTGGGTCCGGGGATATCCCCGGCTTCAAAATGGAGGCTTATGCGGTCGAACTCTCTGGCAAAGTTTGGAATTACATTTCTGATCGTTGGTCTGATGGGCTTGCCGGCATTCGCAGTCAGTCCGAAGTCAAGCGGCAAAAAGACCAGTTCACATCGCTCCTCTCGGATCGGGCACCACCTGCGCAAGAGCAGTTGGAAGCGCCACGGCCAGCAGAAAATTTCCACCGACCGTGCGCGCGAGATCCAGGAAGCCCTGATCCGCGAGCACTACCTTGACGGCCAGCCAACCGGCGTTTGGGACAACAGAACCCAGGCGGCGATGCGCAAATTCCAGGCCGACCAAGGCTGGCAGAATAAGGTTGTTCCCGATTCCCGCGCGCTGATCAAACTCGGACTCGGGCCGAGCCACGAAAACGACCTCAATCCCGACCTGATGGGCGACGGCGGCTTCACTCCGATTGCCGCGCCGCTCTTGGACAGCACCACCGTCAACGACATCCCGCGCCAATAGCTCAAGAGTTATAAGGGGACGCTCAGGCCAGCAGCCTGAGCGTCTTTCTTGTGCTCAACAAACCGCCGACCCTAGACGATGCCGCAGCGATCATCTCGTTTGATTTCAGTCCAAACTCGACAACGCGAATTCCCTGCCCAGCGAATTTTTCAGGGAAAGAATCCCCGCAAGAAAAATTTTTCACTGCCGGACCCGCATAAACGGCTGGCGTTACTCCATCGACCAGGGAGCTTGCAGGGAATCAGCAGGGAATCCAGCGCAACCACTCTCCCGAGAGCGACTTACAACCCGAAATCCGCGACGACGCAGGTTCAGTGCCGCCCAAGCAGGGAATTGAGCAGCGAATCCTGGGCCTGACTGTGGGTCGGTTTTTGGTCCGCCATGGGTAGTTGTGTCGCTGAAGTAAATAGCTCTCGAATCTCAGCTCACTGCGTCAATTCTCGCCGGCGTGGGAGCGCCCAGCACCTGCACCAGGCTCTTGGGACCGCAGCAGGCGCGGTTGAGGCGTTCACAGTCGCGCTGCATCTCAGCGTTTTCCTTTAGCGAGTCGATGGTGGTTTTGAGGATCGCGGCGGCATGAGCATCGCGAGGGACAGCGAGCCGGTAATGCATCCACTTGCCCTGCCGTCGCGCGGCCACCAGCCCTGCTCTGCGCAGGTAAGCCAGATGTCGCGAAATCTTCGGCTGCGGCGCCCCGATCACCTCGATGAAGTAGCACACACAGATTTCCTGTTCCGACATCAGGTGGATCAGCCGCAGCCGCGTGGGATCGGCGAGCGCCCGGAAGAACTGGTCCAGCGGAACCGGCTTGTCGTTCAACTTCACCATAAAACGCATTATACACATTTGCCTTGACAGATATGTTTCCGCCAAGCATAATTTCATTGCATTCGCTTAAGCGAATATGAGGAGTGGTCATGAACCCAGATGTAAAGCAAGCGGTCCAGGAGAAATACGGCGAAGCTGCGCGCCGCGTTGCCGCCGGAGAGGCAAACGTGTGTTGCGGAACGTCGGCCTGCTGCGGCACGGAGGCCGATCCGATCACAAAAGATCTTTATGACGAGTCGCAAACGGGCTTGCTCCCCGATGCAGCAGTGAAGGCCTCTCTCGGATGCGGCAATCCTACTGCTCTCGCAGAACTCAAGCCGGGCGAAACCGTGCTCGACCTCGGCTCCGGAGGCGGGATCGATGTGCTGCTTTCGGCACGCCGCGTCGGCCCGACGGGAAAAGCCTACGGTTTGGACATGACCGACGACATGCTGGCCCTCGCGCGCGAGAACCAGAAGAAAGACGGCGCAGACAATGTCGAATTCCTCAAAGGGGAAATCGAAGACATTCCGCTTCCCGATTGCTCAGTGGACGTGATCATCTCCAATTGCGTGATTAATCTCTCTGCCGACAAAGATCGCGTGCTGCGCGAAGCCTTCCGCGTGCTCAAGCCCGGAGGACGCTTTGCCGTCTCCGACGTCGTGGTGCGCGGAGACGTTCCCGATGATATCCGCAAGAGTATGCTGCTATGGGTAGGCTGCATCGCCGGCGCGCTCAGAGACGACGACTACACGGCCAAACTCGCCACTGCCGGCTTCGAATCAATCGAGATCGAGCCGACTCGCACTTACAACATCGAAAGCGCCCGCGCATTTCTCAGCGCTGAAGGCATCGACGCAGATGCGATGGCAAAGCACGTCGAAGGCAAATTCATCAGCGCCTTTGTCCGCGCGAAGAAACCGACGCCTGCGCCGTGCTGTTCTTCAGGATGTTGCCAATAACAGGTGCCAAACCATTCTTGCATTCCCGACTTCGTACCAATCGTATACATTATCCAATGACAAACCCCCGGGGTAACACGGAGGTCAAGGAGTAAAACAATCAAGTTCACGGAGCTCTGTGAACTTCGATAAACCTTCGTGCCCTTCGTGTTAACTCCAGGCTTTTTCAACTGCCCGTCACATCCGTGATCTGCAGAAAGGCTCTGTCGCTGGATAAACGATATGGACGAATCGTTCGATAAAACTCTAGAACCCTCACGCCGCAATTTCCTGAAAGCCCTTACTGCGCTGCCGGTCCTCTCACTGGCAGGCGTGAGGACCTGGGCGGACGCGGCGACCGATACCGCCAAGCCGCAATCCGCCAATTCAACCCTGAATGGCGGCGAGCGTTTTGTCGCGATTCAAGTGGGAGCAAGATCGTTCGTGGATGAAGGTGTCGATCAGGTTCTCGAGACCTTTCAGCAGAAAGCCGGCGTCAACGTCGTCATGCCGGCGGTCTTCACTTACGGACGCGGTCTCTCAGGACGTCAGATTCCCGGCCAGCCGCTGCCCGACCATGGTGTGCAGGCTTACGACGAAATCCATGGCGGCAGTTATTCAAAACTGTATCCGGAGTTTGCTTCGAAGTCGGTGATCAAAGATGTGCGCGCGCCGGAGCTGGGCGACTTCGACATCCTCGCCGACGTGATCCCAAAAGCTAAAGCGCACGGCATGCAGACGTATTGTCTCTTCGAAGAGGCTTACAACCCGCGCCTGATGCCCGGCTTCGAGCAGATTGCCGAGGTCGATCTCGAGGGACGCCCCGGCGGCAGCACCTGCCTGAATAATCCGAACGCGCGCAATTTTCTCGTCGCGCTGGTTGAAAACTGGTTTCACCACAACGAACTCGACGGCATGATGTGGGAATCCGAGCGCCAGGGGCCATTCAACAACACCATCGGTGCCCATTTTGGGAATTTCAACGGCAATTCCAGGATCTACTGCTTCTGCAAGTACTGCATCAGCAAAGCGACGGATCAGGGCATCAAGGTTGAGCGTGCGCGTGCCGGATACGCGGCGCTCGCGCAATGGGTGAAACAGGTCACGCAGCCAGGGGCAGGCACTGCGACGGGTAATTTCGTTTCGTTGTGGCGAGTGTTGCTCGAGTATCCCGAAATCCTCGAATGGCACCGCTTCTGGTTCCGCAGCCAGGAAGAGGTGTATCGGCTCCTGCGTCAGGCAGTGAAAGCGATCAATTCGAAAGCCCAGGTCGGATGGCACATCATGCACCTGGTAACGATGAGCCCGTTTTACCAGGCCGATCAGGACTATGCGCGCATTGCGAAGGTCTCTGATTTCCTCAAGCCGTGCCCTTACAACAACTGTGCGGGGCCGCGTTTTGCGCACTATATCCGCAATGTAAACTCAACCGTCTTTCGCGACCTGACGGGCGATGAGGTGGTGGAGATGCACTATCGTCTGCTCGGAGATCAGCACGAAGCCAGCCTGCAGGACCTGCCCACCTCGGGAATGTCGGCCGAATATGTCGCGCGCGAAACGCGCCGAGCACTCGCGGAAGTAAATGGCGCTATTCCGATTTATCCCGGCATCGATGTCGACATTCCTACTGGTCTGAAGGAGAAACGCACGCAACCGGCTGACGTGAAAGCGGCAGTACTTGCCGCCTTTCGCGCAGGAGCCCCCGGAGTCGTCCTCTCGCGCAAATACGCTGAGATGAAGCTGACCAATCTGGCTGGAGCGGGAGACGCCATAAGAGAATTGGCTTGAGTAAGTAATGCTGTTTCGTGGCAGCTGCGACATCCTTTGAGAAAAGGACACGCGGCTCCTCGTGAGAGCAGTCGAAGGATTCTTTTTTTTTGTTGTTGCCACCGGAAGCCGGGAGCCGAAAGCCGGCAGCTTCCTTAGCCAGCAGCTCAGGAGCTTAGAAGCTCAGCAGTTGTCTTAATCTGGTAGCTTAGAGATTAATCGCGAGGAGGAGCTTATGAACATCGGCATCATTGGAGCAGGACACATCGGCGGCACGCTGACGCGGCGCTTCAGCGCGCTGGGACATAAAGTCTTTGTAGCAAATTCAAGAGGCCCGGAAACTCTCAGGGATCTGGCGGCTGAAACCGGCGCAACTCCCGTCACCGTCGAAGAAGCGGCGCACAGCGGCGAGGTCATCGTCCTGACCATTCCCATGAAGAATATTCCTCAACTGCCGCGCGATCTCTTCAAAGGCGTTGCCGAAAATGTTGTTGTCATCGACACGAACAATTACTATCCGCAACAGCGCGACGGCCGTATCGACGCGATCGAGAATGGAATGGTGGAGAGCCGCTGGGTCGAGCAGGAGTTGGGCCGACCTGTGGTAAAGGCATTCAATAATATCTATGCCGATCACCTGCTGAGAAAAGGCCAACCCGCAGGAAGCGCGGGACGCATAGCCCTGCCGGTGTCGGGTGATGATCGAAGAACGAAAGAGATTGTCTTTAAACTCGTCAATGAACTCGGATTCGATCCGGTCGACAACGATGGTCTGGACGAATCATGGCGCCAGCAGCCTGCGACTCCGGTCTATGCGACCGACCACAACGCCGAAGGCGTCCGCCGAGCGCTGTCGGAAGCCAGCAAGGAACGCACACCCGAGTTCACAGCCAGGTCCGGCAGCCACGCCGCCTGACACGTACCGTGTGGCTGAAGTGCCTACGAGTGTAGTCTGCGTGCTCGGTTACGCGTCTGTGTGATCCGTGTCGTGTTTTGGTAGCGAACTCGAACCATCCCTGTGTTTGTCGTTGCTGGAAGCCGGTAGCCGGCAGCAACCTATGCCAAAACCATCGGTCGGCTATGCAGCCGCACGCGGGCTGCTTTGAATCTTTCAATCATTTCTTCCACGCGCTTCGATTGCTGCTTGCAGCCCTCATAGATTGCTGTGCTCTATCGCGGCTGAGTTTTGCGTTGGCTGCAACCGCCAGCCATTCTCGTCGCTCCCGAAGTTGATCGGCTGTTAATGCGCGGCGTCACAACAACAGGCACAGTACCAGCATTCGGAGCCTTGCCCAGCCATTCATCGATCTCGTCGGAAAAGGCAAGCACCGCGCTTCGGCTCCTTCCTGCCGGCCGATGGATTGGGAAACCAAGCTGGATTTCGTATCGCTGCAGAGTGCGCACGCCTCGGCCTGTGTAGTTGGCTATGTCTTTCCAGGAATGTAGGACTTGGCGTTGAGTGACAGATTGCGGCGTAAATACGCCGGTAGGATTCGGCATTCTGCGCGCCCTTCTCTCTGCGCAGAACACCGTCGCCCCTGCAGGCGGAATAGTGCGTAGGGATCTCTACAGCATGCAATGAGATGCTTGCCCGGGTGGGAGCGGGATGTGCTTCTCGCTCACGGGCGGTCGATTGCGAACTACTCCTGCTAGCTTGTTCCAGCATCCGCCGGTAAACATTACTAAGCGTTCAGCAGAGCGAATGGCCTAGTTAAAGTGCGCATCCAAGCTTCCGTGCGTCGCCATGACTCTAAGAAGAGTGCCGGGCCGAATCCAATGGATCAACAAGAGATAACGGCGGACTTCCTGAAAAACGAATTGCAAACCGGCATCA
>Ga0075426_10001093_pt1 | contig 19072 bp, 19 predicted proteins | sample SoiMethybrSBSTD5_FD_75304 | JGI IMG/M metagenome (GOLD analysis project Ga0075426, IMG submission 75304) | Bulk soil microbial communities from a Populus tree surrounding site in Tennessee, USA - Soil MetaG P. TD hybrid SBSTD5 | ecosystem: Environmental > Terrestrial > Soil > Tree plantation...
TTCAGGACTGTTTCCGGATTATGGGCCGTCTCCCCCGACTTTGACAGCGCCGTTCATCGCGCGTTGATCCGCCTTCTTTGCCGATCGGCCTGGCGAATCTCCCGCCTTCGACCAGCGTCTTCGTAGCGCCGCTTCTGTTCGTCCGTCTCCGGAATCACTGGAGGAACTTTCAAATGCCGGCCAGCGGAGTCCACGGCGACGAAGGTCAAATACGCCGAACTCACCTGCCGCGTCTCCTCGGCCAGATAGTTCTCGACCCAAACCGTAACGCCGACTTCCATCGAAGTCGTGAATACGCGGTTCACCGACGACCGCAGCACCACCAGGTCGCCAACGTGAACTGGCGTCCAGAAGTCCAGGTGATCGATGGATGCGGTGACGACGTAATTACGCGAGTGTCGATGCGCCGCCAGCGCACCAGCCATATCGATCCAGTGCATCAGTCGGCCGCCCAGCAGGGCGCCCAGCGGATTGGCATCGTTGGGAAGAACAAACTCGTTCATCTCGGATTGCGAGTCGCAAACCGGACGCGGGATCAGCGGGTCGAGGGAGGGGTTCATAGTAGTCATCGTTCCATGCCCAACACTACCGGTCTCACGCTGTGAAGCTTGTCGATATCGTGGTTGGTTTCTGGTCCACGAAACAAGAACCCATCACATGTGATTCTTGCGCTCAATATGTGAGCGCAGGAAACATTCTGCCATTTTCTGGATACGCGGGTCGGGGTGACGCAGAGCCCATGTATCCAGAGAGCGATCGTATTCCAGGCGTCCATGACCCGCAGGAACATGCCCCATCTCGAGAGAGAACTGAATGGAAATGCGGGTTTGCGAATCGCCGGCCACCGCAAAGCGAACTGCGTCGCACGTGCGCTGCTTCGGCAACCGAGGGCAGGATGTTGCGTATCCGAGATTGCAGGATTCCAATTCATGGGTATTGGGTTCATGGGTGTTGGGCGCACGCTGTTCTTGACCGGGCGCCTCGCACAATCCCCTCCACGCCGCACCCAAAGGTAAGCGTGCGGGATGTGGCAACGCTATATTGTCGACGCGTTCAGTTGGAAAGAAAAAAGGACAGGCCAATGCAATATATCCCCGTGCTGCGATGATTGTACTCACGGGGAGAAGGCCTTGGAAGAAGTTTCACTCGTCGAATCTTTCTCGCAAGCTCGCCTCCTACGACCGCTTCCCGGTCAACGTCAGCGAGCATTCACAGAATTCCCACAGTACTATAACAACATGGACCGTGTTTCAGCTCTCAGCGACATCCTTGCCCAGGATCCGAACAATACCTTTGCGCGTTACGGCCTGGCGATGGAATACGCGAATTCAGGACAAGTGGATCGCGCATTGGAAGAATTTGAAAAACTTCTTTCATCTAATCCGGACTACGCGGCCGGTTATTTTATGGCAGCGCAGACGCTGGTCAAAGCCGGTCGCGCCGAGGAAGCTAAGAAGAAACTCGTAGATGGCATCGCCGCAGCCGGGCGCAAGCGAGACGCACACGCCGAATCCGAGATGCAAGCAATGCTGCAGGAGATCGGCGGATAGCAAAATCCTGACTCTGGACAATCCTGATATCGGCTCTACGGTCCCTTGGGTGCCATTTTCAACATGCCCCACTCCACCAGTCCAGGGAACAGTTGATAAAGCTTGACGACTAAGTGCATGCCCCAGGGCACGATCACCTCTCTTTTTCGTTTCAAGTGCCCACGTAGCACGGCACGCGCTACCCGGTCGGCGCTGATGCCGCTCACCGTCGCCGGCCTGACCTGCTGATAGTCGTGCCCCTTGATCGCGTTCGCTCCAAAATCTGTTCGCACATATCCCGGGCAAACAGTCAGGACGTGAATGCCTGTATCCGCAAGTTCCAGGCGCGCGGCTTTGCCGATAGCGTTCATGGCGAACTTGGTCCCGCTATAGATCCCGTGAAAGGGCAGAGGAATATGGCCGGCAACGCTGGAGATGTTGATGATTGATCCTGATCCCTGTTGTCGCATGATCGGGATCACGGCCTGCGTGCCTTCAATCGCGCCAAACAAATTGGTCTCAAAAGTCTCACGGCACTCCGCCATGCTCACCTGCGCTACCGAGTCCATCAATCCATGTCCGGCGTTGTTCACCCAGATATCGATTCGATGAAAATGATGCACTATGAGGCCGATCGCGCGGTCAATCTCTTCCCGGTTCCGCACATCGCAGGCAAGCGCGAGGGTCTGCTCTGGCCGGCCGATTCGCCCGCGCGCTGCTTCCAGACGGTTGGAATCGCGGGAAAGCAACACAACCTGCGATCCGTGTTGAGCAAAAAGTTTTGCAATCGCTTCACCAATGCCCATCGAGGCGCCAGTGACGACCGCTACTTTCCCCGCAAGTGAGTTATGAGGCAGTTCGGAAGAAGCCATGCCGGGTTTGTATCCTGCCCTGCAGTTCAAGTCAAGGCGCGTACAATCTAAAAACTGGCGGCGAGACTTGCTCCCGCCCCACACAGACTGATCGTGAGTTCACTCTTGCCATTGTTTCCCCTCGACCTTGTTCTTTTGCCGAACGTGCCCCTGCCCCTTCATGTCTTTGAGCCGCGCTACAAAGAGATGATCAAGGAATGCCTGGACGAGAATCGCCAGTTCGGAATCATCCGCAGCCATGATGAATCGATGGCGACCATTGGCTGCACCGCGGAAATCCTCAACGTTCTAAAGAAGTACCCGGATGGACGCATGAATATCCTGACCGAGGGCAGAAAGCGTTTTGAGTTACTTCAAGTGAATCAGGAAAGATCGTTTCTTCAAGGTAACGTATTTTATCTGGAGGACGAAGCTGAAACTCCGGCTGCCGCCGACATAAACACTGCGCTTCGTTTACATGGCGAGATTATGCAACTCGCGGGAGCACAACCCGAGGAGATCGCGAAGGAAGATGCCTCGCAACTCGCCTTCCGCCTGGCCGGCTCACTTCCTTTCGATCCCGATTTTCAGCAGGCGCTTCTCGAAATGAACTCGGAGGCGAAACGCATTCAGGCCATCATTTCTTTTTTCGAACGCATCCTGCCGGTGTTGCAGCGGAGCGCGCGGGCCAAGGGAAAAGCCGGTGGAAACGGACATGTCAGCTAGCGCGGGCGCGTATAATCGGCGTTAGATTTGCTCTGGAGTAGTGCCCGATGAGTCTCCCTCGAACGCTTGGCGAACTGCGCCGAAGCCCGTTTTCCGAAGAGAAAGTTTCCACTCGCCGCGTAAAAGATGAATTGCGCGACAACCTGATCACCAGGCTGCGAAATGGTGGCGACGGATCGATCTTTGCCGGCATCGTCGGCTACGACGATACCGTGGTTCCGCAGATCGTAAACGCGGTCCTGTCGCGCCACAACTTCATCCTTTTGGGATTACGCGGCCAGGCGAAGAGCCGAATCTTGCGTGCGTTGACTTCCCTGCTCGATCCACAGATGCCGTACGTTGCTGGATGCGAGATTCACGACAATCCCTATGCGCCCATCTGCCGCTGCTGCCGCGACCGCATTGACGAGTGTGGAGAAGCCACGGCCATTGCTTATCTGACGCCTGAAGAGCGGTACGTAGAAAAGCTTGCGACCCCTGATGTAACTATCGCCGACCTGATCGGAGATATTGATCCAATCAAGGCGGCACGAGGCGGGCACGAACTGGCGAGTGAATTGACTGTTCACTATGGACTGCTGCCCCGCGCAAATCGGGGAATATTCGCGATCAACGAGCTGCCGGATCTCGCAGGCAAGATTCAAGTGGGCCTGTTCAACATCATGCAGGAAGGCGATGTTCAGATTAAGGGCTACCCGGTGCGGCTGCCGCTGGATGTCGCGATGGTCTTCTCGGCAAATCCGGAAGACTACACCGCGCGCGGAAAAATTATTACTCCGCTCAAAGACCGCATTGGATCTGAGATTCGCACCCACTATCCCGCAACCGTCGATGAAGGGATCGCAATTACCACGCAGGAAGCCTGGTCTGCCCGCAACGGTAGCAAACTGGTTGTGCCGAAATATGTGCGTGAGGTCATCGAGCGAATTGCTTTCGCCGCGCGTGAGGACAAGAAGATCGATAAGCGCTCCGGCGTCAGCCAGCGCCTCCCGATCTCCTGTCTGGAAAACGTGATCTCAAACGCCGAGCGGCGCGCGATCTCTCATGACGAAAAGTCAGTCGTTCCCCGCGTCAGCGACATCTATGCCGCGTTGCCGGCGATTACTGGAAAGCTCGAGTTGGAGTACGAAGGCGAGATGAAGGGGGCCGACTACGTGGGCCGCGAGCTCATCCGCGCCGCCATCGCCAAGACTTACGATCAGTACTTCAACAGCGCAAACATGCAGCAGGTAATTCAGTGGTTCGAACTGGGCGGAGAAATTCAGATTGCGGATGGCGCTGGCGCGGCCGACGTTCTTCAGACGCTGCGAAATATTCAAGGGCTGATGGACAAGCTGACACGCCTGAACGTGGGACCTAAAGACACTGCCGAAGCGCAGGTTTCCGCCGCCGAGTTCGTCCTGGAAGGCTTGTACGCGCATAAGCGAATCGGCCGCAATGAAGAACGTGTTTTCACGGCCGGAGAAAAGCAGCCCAGGATCGCCGAAAAGCCGTTTGAGAGAGATGATGCGCAGTACAGGCCGAGAAGGCCGTTGAATTGAATGAGTCGCCGCACGTCGTCCGTCGTACGTCGTCCGCTTTCGGGACGGGGCGTGGTAACACTGTGAAGTAGGGCTACTTCGAAAAGCGCACGGCTGGCCGCCAACGACAGCTTTTATGAAACGCCAACGACCAACGACCGACGACCAACGGCGGCTTCCATGAAACGCATCCGCTATACCAAGTACGTTCCCGATCCGGCAGGCGAAATGAGCATGGAGGACCTGCTCGGCGCGCTTTCTGACTACCTGCTACAGAGTGGATTTCAGAACTATCTCCCTTATTACGATCTGTCGGACGGCGAACAGACTCTGGAAGAACTCCGCCGTGCAATCGAACAGGCATTACTGCAAGGCGATTTGTTGAGTAAGGAGTTGCGCGAACAACTGGAGCAGATGCAGTCCCAGGGTTCTCTCGACGAGTTGATCGAGCAACTCATTGAGCGCATGCAGCAGGAAGACTACATCAGCATTGACCAGCCGCACGATCCATCAAAGCAGTCGAGTGTTGGCGGGCAGGTGGGCGATGCGCAGCAACAGGCGAAATTTGAAATCACCGACAAGAGCCTTGATTTTCTCGGGTACAAAACACTGCGCGATTTGCTGGGGTCGTTGGGAAAATCCAGCTTTGGCCGTCACGACACTCGGGACCTGGCGACCGGAATCGAAGCCAGTGGAGCTTCCCGTCAGTATGAGTTCGGCGACACCCTGAATCTTGATATTACGGCGACGCTTTCGAGTGCCATTGAGCGCGAGGGGCTTACAGTTCCCTTGAACATCGAATACTCCGACCTGCAGGTGCATCAGTGCGAGTACCAGTCCTCTTGCGCAACCGCGCTGATGCTCGATTGCTCGCATTCTATGATTCTGTATGGCGAGGACCGTTTCACTCCGGCAAAAAAGGTAGCCATGGCGCTCTCGCATCTTTTGCGAACCCAGTACCCCGGCGACTCACTTTCGCTGATTTTGTTCCACGACTCTGCTGAAGAAGTTCCGCTTTCGCAATTAGCACGAGTAAAGGTCGGTCCGTACTACACCAATACGCGCGAGGGGCTGCGCCTGGCGCAACGCGTGTTGCAGCGCCAAAACAAAGATATGAAGCAGATCGTCATGATCACTGATGGGAAACCATCCGCGCTCACGCTTGAAGACGGGCGAATCTACAAGAACGCCTTCGGGCTCGATCCGCTGGTGGTGAGCCAAACCCTTGAAGAAGTCTCCAAGTGCAAGCGAGCTGGCATCCTGATCAACACCTTCATGCTTGCGTCCGATTACGGACTCGTCCAATTTGTGCAGAAGGTGACTGAAATGTGCCGCGGCAAAGCGTATTTCACCACTCCATACACGCTGGGGCAATATCTGCTGATGGACTATATGTCGCGAAAGACGAAGACCATCCACTAGTGGTGTGGGCTCAAGAGTCCGAGCATCCGGTTCGGCGTGCTGCCGAGCATTGTCGTGATCTTATTGTTCCGTATGCGCCTTGACGTTGGGAAACTCCTGCTTCAGCCCCGCACATTGCATCGCGAATTCTTCGTCGCCCACTCCGGGATACTGAAAGGCTGTAAAGATAAATAGACTTCCTTTACCGGGATCCTCAACCACTCTTGCGGGCCAATAGAACATCTGGTCTTCTTGCGGTCCGCCGTACATGTCGATGACTCCAGTTTCCGGATCGGCCTCGATTCGGAAGAATATCTCACCTTGCGGGGTCGTGATCTTGTGACGGCCGTCATCGAAGGTCTTGAGTTCCTTGCAAAACAAGGTCGCCCAGTTCGGCAGGTTCTCAATCTTGGACAGGAAATTGAATACTCGTTCTCTAGGTGCGGCGAGACTCAAGGTGTGCGTTGTGCTGTTCATGTGTCGACTCCTTTTCTTGGGCAATAGTTCTTACTTCAAATTAGCTGTCCGCGAAATCAACTAACCATTTGCGGATTACATCAAAGTCCCTGCGGGAGCAAAGCCGTCTCGCTTTGCCTTCAATATCTGCTAGCACTGTGTCAGCAATCGGTCGAAACCGTCTCGCAAGCGGGGTCAGGAAGACTCGAGTTGCTCGAGAATCATCCACGTCGGCTTTCCTGCTGATCAGGCAGTCTCTTTCCAGCAACCGGACCATCGTTGTCATGGTCTGTTTAGAAAGTTTGGATCGCCTTGCAAGTTCGCCAATTCGAAGGCCGTCCGCCTCAAACAGCGGGACCAAGACCGATCCGTAAGACGCTCTAACCTGAGCGTATCCATGCTCGCAGAATCCTCGGTAAAGCTGCTCATTCCATCGTTGAAGAGCTTTTGCCAAGAGGAATCCGGGGTTCTTCCTGTTCAGCAGGGACTTGGTCTTCTGCGTCACTCGATAATAGTACTATATAGGACTAATAATTGCCAAGAACATTGAGCGAGGTTCCTGGTAACTTTTTAAACTTAAGAATGCGCCTGGATTGCAGCCGCTAAGTATTTCGCCGCCTCACCACACCGCCAGGAATCTGGGATTACAAAATAAATTGAAGAGCGGGGTCGTTTTGTAACCTCACACTTCCTCCAGATGGGATATTCGGCAGCAGATTATCTTAATACTAGCCTTTGTTCAGCCCCGGACGTTTCTCGCTTAGAGTTTCTCGATCTCCCCAATCGCTCGCCATGCCTGATCAATTGCGCCATCTGTATAGGCGTAGGCGCCGGCGTCCGCGTTGGCAATCGTGATCCTTCCAAACGGCTTGCGCGCGATTTCGCACGGGGTGACGCCGCCCTCGAGCCAGAATTTATCCCACAGCGAGTTGTATTCGTAGGCGTATCCATGCGGCCAGCGGTTCACCGTGATGGCCGCAATGTCGCGCGCCGGATCAAAACCACCCGGACCCAGCGCTCGGGCGAGCTGTTCGCGTATTTTGCGTTCGATGGTTTCAAACTCGGTTGTGAAAAGTTCGACTCGGCCCATGCGATGCTGGTCGCGTGCGGGCAGTCCCGGCTTGCAAGGCGATTTCATCATGTGCACCACGATCGGCTGATCGGGAGCCGTTGAGAAGTGGTAATCACCGATACTGACGGGAAGGTCGAGTCGAAAATAGGTGTGATAACCGGCGGGCGCATAAACCGCCATTGCTCCTAGCTTCTGAAATGCAGTCCAGTTGTGCAAGGCGACATTGGTGTACAAGAGCGGGACCTTGGTCTCATAGTGCAATGCCTGCTTCTGTTCTTCTGGTAGTTCGGAACAAATGTACGGAATCATCATGTTCCAGCATGCGAGCACGGTATGGGGCGCGCGGACGGTATACAACTTCCCCAAACGCGAATAGGTGATCTCGACCTGCTTTGCGCTTGCCGCATTTCCCACGTGCCTGACGCGAACTGCTGTGCTATTCAGCCGAATGCGGACTGGCGATGAGCCGTCATCCAGCTTGGCGTAGTTAGCTCTTGCCGTTGTCACATCTTCGGCCGTGTTTCCCGGAATCGCATCCGGAATCAGCGTGCGGACTAACAAGCGGGCAATGGTCGCGTTGCCATCGGGAAAGTGATAGAAGTACCTCTCCGCTTCCGCGCTGGGAATGATGTCCCGGTTCATTCCTTTGCCGGGCGTGGGATCGAGATTAAGACCGGTGAATCCGAGAAACCCAAATCCCCAGGCGTCCTGGGCGGAAACCGCATCGATTCCTACACCGAATAATGGATGGGGAGCAGTCTGATACATTTTGACGATTTGCGGATCGACGTGCGCGATATCAGTCAAATACTGCGCGTAACTGATCCGCGCCATGCGCGCCTTCTTCTCGTCGGAAGTGAGTCCCGGAAAATAGTCGGCCCCCTGACGAAGTTTGTCCAAGTCCCGCTTGGCGGCGTCTGAGAGCGGAGCTTCCGAAAAGAAACGCTTCCAGGCCTTGTCCGCTTCCCGATCACCCTCGTTTGATGTGCCACCGACAGGCAAAGGATTGATGGTGAGGACGTCAGAACCAAACGTCTCCTTGTCGAAAAAGATGTTGGGCTGCAGAGCCCGTGAGTGGTAAAGGTCCGCGTCAACGTGCTTGGAGTAGCCTGACACATCGATTCCAAGCTCATTTATGAGTCCCTTGGCTACCGCGCTGTAAGGAGCCGGGCTCTCGATCGAAAAGGTTCCGCCATAGCCCAGGAGTTTGCGGCCATCCACGGTGAATTCATTTCTCTTGGCGTGTCCGCCGAAGTCGTCGTGGTTATCAATAATCAGTATGCGGGCTTTCGGATTGGCTTTGCGGAAGAAATGCGCTGCCGAGAGGCCACTGATACCACCTCCAACAATTATCAAATCGAAACTCTCTCCGGTTTCGCTCGGCTTTCCTGCTTTCTGCCAAAAATCACCGTCACGCGCGCTGTGGGCTGCTTCGAACGAGCCGACGTGGCTGCCACGTAAGCCAGTAAGCGCTGGCGGATAGTAGTTTGGCGACTTCTCCGGGTCCAGATCGTGTTCAAGGGCCGCCAGCATATGAGGATGAAGAACGGATGCGCCCGCCGTAACCGCCACCCCATTCAAGAAATCGCGGCGAGTAATTCCGCGATCCATTCCCAATTCTTTATCGGTGCGCAAGTCCTTCTGGTTCGAGTCGCCCATAGTGATTCCCGGTTTCATGTCCTCTGGCGTAAATCTACTGTTTAGGACTGGCGCTTCCAGTCTCGTCTGCCTTCTTCACCGCAGACTCCGCTCCCAGGAAGCCGACTTTGCTGTGAGTGCCATCGCAAAAAGGTTTATTCACCGAACCTCCGCAACGGCAAAGTGAAAACGCCGGCTTGCCAGTCAGGTCGTACTTATTCCCGTCGGCATCCACCAGCTCGATCGTTCCCTCAGGAGCTTCAACGCGATAAGGTCCGTTCTTCCGAACAGTAATTTTGACTACAGACATAAGTCCTCCGAACAATGATGAGCAACCTAGAAAGATACCAGCTTCAGCGACCAAGGTGCCAGCGGGTGCGAAGATCAGCTTGGACCGTGATGTACGAACGATGTTCAAGCTGCGAACGCTTTTCGACCGGCAACGCTGCGATAGAGCTGAATGTAATTGTCCGTCATGCGATGGGCGTTGTAGCATTCGCGCGCCCGTTGGAAGGCGCGGTTGGCAAAATTGCGCCGCAGCTCGGGATCGCTGCTTAAGGCGCGGACGCTCTCGGCGAGGCTTGAGGCATCGTTAGTCTCAAAGTAAACAGCGGCCTGCCCCCAGAGCTCCCGCAAGGACGGGATATCGTTCAGGACCAGTGCGCAGCGGGAAAGCGCAGCCTCAAGAATGCTCATACCAGATGGCTCATATCGTGAGGTCGCCGCATAGATTGAGGCGCGGCTGTAGAGCAGGCGCAGTTGTGATTCAGACTGCGGGCCCTTCAGCGCCACTCCCACATTGCCATCACTGAAGCGCACGTCGGCGCGGACCGTCGCTTGTGACGGCTCCGAACCCTCATCGCCCACTATGCACACCGGCACGGGATATCTTTCCTGGGTGAGAAGACCAAGTTGCTTTGCGGGATCGAGCAGCCGCCCGATGGCAAGCACCGAGTCTTCCTTGGTCACGTAGGGATTGAAGAAGATAGGGTTGCGTCCGTGATGGATGACACTCTCCCGAGGACCGCCGGAGTAGTGCGACCGGACCGAATTCAGCATCCACTCGCTGGGCGCAACCACCGCCGATGCGCACGACAAACCTTCCGCCAGCGCGTGCCGATACCAGCGCAACCAGCGGCTGTCTTTCGGTTCACGACCATGTACGGCTTTCCACCACGTCACTACGTCTCCGTGGGCGACCACAATTCGCGGAATGGTAATGGGAATGGCCCCGTAGCACAGATGATTGGAGTGGAAAAGATCAGGCTTGATTTCCTTGACCAGTGAGCACAGATAGGCGGACGCGTCCTGAAAGTCGTGCTCGCCCTCTTCCATCCAATCCAAGCGAAACGCGGTGGGATGATAGGTGAGCCCGTACAGCCGGTCCATCCACGCGGTTTGCTCGGGAAGCGGAATCTCGCCAAAGCTCACCAGCGTCACCTGCATCCCACGCGTAATGAGACCGGCGACGAGTTCCTTCGTATAGGTCCAGGTGCCGTTCAGCGTGTCGGACGTGATCAGAATGTGCATGGCGAACCTGCGCCCTGCTTCATTCTATTTTGGATGCGCGCTTTCGCGAAACACTTTCTGCGGGTGCAGGCGTGAAACCACGCCAGTGGCACTTATTGCCGCAAATGATTGCGCTATTGCTCTCAATAGCTGCACATTCCGTCCCCGTCCGGATGAACACTCTGATCCTGCATCCGCTACAATTCACGCATGTTTCGACTGCTTTGCGTCACGGCTCATCCTGACGATGAGGCTGGCAACTTCGGGGGAACGCTGCGCGCTTACAAAGATCGTGGGGTGGAAACCTGCGTCATTTGCCTGACTCCGGGGCAGGCTGCAACCAATCGCGGCCTCGCCAAGAACGATCAGGAGCTGGCTACGCTGCGCAAGCGGGAGTTCGCGGCATCCTGCGAGATTCTGGGGGTGTCCAAACCCATAATCTGCGACTACCCCGATGGGCAGCTCTATCGCCAGGAATTGAACCGGATCGTTTACGACCTGACTTTGCAGATACGCACATTCCGTCCGCATGTAGTGCTCACCTTCGGGTCGGATGGCAGCGTCACCGGACATCCCGATCACTCGATGGCGGGAACGTTCGCGACGCTAGCGTTCCAATGGGCTGGACGCTCCAACCGCTATACCGATCAATTTCATTCAGGGATCGAGCCGCACCGGACGCAAAAGCTCTACTACGGCACCGCGGATTTCGTTCTCCCCGGAAGGCAGCCGGTGACCTTCCCTCCCCAGACCGCGGTTATCGAAATTGGCAATCACCTGGAAACGAAGATTGCCGCGTTCAAGGCGCACACCACCCAGCAGCCACTCTGGTCGATGTTTGAGGAAAACGCGCGCAAACGAGGACCCCGTGAGCTGTTTCACCTTGCCGCATCAGTGAAGTCCGGGCCGATCAAGCACGAGACAGACCTGCTCAACGACCTGGATGAGTGACCATGTGAGACCTCTCACTTGGCGCGGATAATTTCACTCAGCCGGTCTGGTTTCGACTCATCTCGCACCAGGTTCGGGTACTTTTCACCTTCGTGATAATCCAGAGTGAAGGTGCGGAAGTAATCGGTGTTCTCGATGAGGAGTTGCAGCGGCTGCGAGCTATTTTTTCCTTGTGCCAGAGCGTCATGAAAGACCTCAGGGGCAAATCGCCGGCCATTGACGGCCACAATCCTCATCCCCGGACCAATTCCGGCCTGTGCCGCCGGCTTGCCTTCGATGGTGTCTTCGATAACGCCGTCGTATCGGCAGCTGCCGTCTGAGGTTGTACTCTCGCACATAGTGCCAACAACCAGCCCAACTGAAAACGACGCGTTGATCTTTTGGTGCACGTCTTCCCACGCCCGTATCATCTCCGAGCGATCTTCGTTATAAACCACTTTCCAGCCACTGTTTTCCACTCCACCCAAAGGCCCGCCGGGTCCGTGATTGGTAAGTCTCTCGGTCCAGAAACCGCGCCAGTCATAGGGAACGACCTGGTTGAGCGTGTTTACTACATCATCGAACGTGTAGGTCTTGACCATTGGGGGTGTGCTGGGGCCGCCGTGAAATAGCTTGCAAAAATCATCGAGCGACTTCGCGCCTTTTGATTGTTCGCGAATGATTGTGTCCGCCCACAGCCAATCAAGCTCGCCTTCGTCGTAGTAATCGACGTCGCGTCGCCATGAGTCCCACTGGTGTGGAGCATAGTAAAGTTGCGCTGCGGCGTCGGCAGTGTCTTGCAAGTTGCGCCAGGTCCTTCCCGGGCGCATGTCCATTCGCGCGGCAACCTCTGCCAGGTGCTGACGGTATTGCTCGGGCGTCCAAAGCCCGCTGCGCGCGGCCAGCACATCGCCGTAATTCTCAGTCAGGCCCTCGTACACCCACAGCAGATCGTCCTGCATGGTCTGCTGATAATCAGTTGTAGTAAGGTCCGCGGGCCGGCGATACTTACCATTCCACGAGTGGGTGTATTCATGAGACAGCAGTGCAGCCTCGAGCTCCCTCATTTCGGGATCGATCAGAGTGCGCTCGCTGGCGCGGCTGTCATTGGCCTCATGATGCTCCAAGCCGAAATGCGCCACGTGGTCGCTGAGGCTGAAAAGGAAGTGGTAATCCCGGTAATGGGTCGCGCCGAATAACGCCCCGGCCTGTTTCACTAAATTCTTGTAGTGGTCCCACACTTCCGCCGGCGGTTCAAGCGCGATCGCGCTGTCAGCGGCTATATCCAACTCGGCGGGAGGGTCCTGTCCCGGATTCAGCGGAACAACTTTGAAATACTCTCCGGTGATTATGGGTGAGTCGACCAGCGTGTAGAGAGAAACCGGGTTAAAGCGAACTTCGTCACCTGACTGCGAGGCGACCGGCAACGGAGTGCCGAACTTCCAGCCAGACGGAAAACGCACCGACGCCGAATATGTGATCTGGTCAGCCGTCCAGCCTTTGGGGTACAGCAACACCTGATTCCAGCTGATTACGGCCATTTTCGCCGTAGCCGAAGCACCAGCGGAAAACAGGCCCTGTTCGGTTTCAACCTCGGAAACAAAGTCGAGGCTCGCGTGGATCTCCTGTACTCCGGTGGGGACTTCCACACGAACGGTCCAGTTGTCATCCAGCGCACGGCGCCACTTCAAGAACTGGCCATTACCGGTGAATTTGAGACCGGTAAGGTCGACTGCGGGCCCACTCGGCGCGTGCTCGCCGGGAATCCACTTTGGATAGTAGAGCGTCAGTGTCCCCGGGCTGGCGGGAATCGTCAGTTGCGCATGAAGGATCTTTCGCGGTGCATCGGTGGCGTCGAGCGCGATAGTGATGTGTGGCGCAGCAGGCGCAGCGTTCGATATTGCCACGCTTAAAAGCACAAATAATGCCAAGCCGGAAAAACGGCGGTGCCAGAGGGTCACGAGGGTCTCCTAGTCTCAAAAAGCAAACTCACGAATATATCAGTAGCCTCGGGTGCCGTCATCCTGCGCTTTGTTATGATCGGTGCGTGGGCCCGAGGCGCGGCAAATTCATCACTTTCGAAGGCCTGGATGGCTGCGGCAAAAGCACGCAGCTAGAGCGGATTGCGGGAAAGTTGAAGGACGCAGGGTTGTCAGTCACAGCTACGCGAGAGCCCGGCGGCACCGCGACCGGGGACAAAATTCGTCAGTTGTTGCTCGACACTCGGACCGCAGGCCTTAATCCGACGGCAGAACTCGCACTGATGTTCGCCTCGCGTGTCCAGCACATGAATGAAGTCATTATCCCCGCGCTTGCTGCCGGCAATGTTGTACTGTGTGACCGGTTCACAGATTCCAGCGAGGCTTACCAGGGCGGTGGACGGAAGCTGGGAAGCAAGGTTGTCCTCGAACTTCATCGCGTGCTGTGCGGCGATTTAAGCCCGGACCTCACGATCTTAATGGATTCAGACGTGGCCGCCAGCGTTGAACGAGCGCGGCGGCGTAATCAGGCTCGCAGCCGCGAGGAAGCTGGCGACGAAAGCCGGTTCGAGCGCGAGAACCGCGCTTTTTTTACTCGTGTGCGGGATGCTTATATGGAAATTGCCAAGCGCGATCCGCAGAGAGTTGCCTTGGTTGACGCGCGAGGCACACCCGACCAGACCCACCGCAAAATTCTCGAGATAGTGTCTCGAAAGTTAGGGCTGGTGAATTCTCGCAGCAGGCCCGGGCACAAGGACGACGATGCCTTTCTCAGACTTTCACGGTAATTCAGAAACCGTCCAACGTATTCGCGAGATGCTGGCGCGCGAGCGTTTTCCCCACGGCGTAATACTCACCGGCCCGTCCGGATCAGGAAAATACACTCTCGCCACCATGGTCGCGCGCGCCATGAATTGCCTGGAACGTCCTACGACTGACGGGTTGCCAGATTTTTGCGGCAAGTGTTCTAACTGTGTGCGCATCGGCCAAGCGGAAGACCTGGACGTCCTTTGCGCCAACGCCATCGAAGCCCGCGACGCACTCAAGGAAACCGAGAAAAAAGAAACGCGCCTCTTTGTTCAAACCCATCCCGACGTTCTGATCATTCCGCCCGATCCGCCGCAGATGATGATCAAAGTCGACCAGGTCCGCCGCCTCATTGAAAATATCTACTTCCTTCCCGCCGAGGGGCGCGAGCGCATATTCATCTTTACCAATTCAGCCTTCATGAAAGAAGCCGCCAATTCTCTGCTGAAGGTGCTGGAGGAACCGCCCGAATTCGCGACAATTTTTCTGCTGGCCGAAAATGCAGGTGAATTGCTGCCAACCATCCGCTCGCGTTGCATGATTGTTCCGCTTCGTCGCTTGTCTCTCGCTGAACTCGAAGACTACCTCGCCAAGCATCGCCCTGAGTGGCGGCCACAGCAGCGAGCGTTGGTTGCGCGGCTTTCGGACGGAGCCGTGGGCCGGGCTCGAAGCTTTGATTTGGAGGCTTACTCAGCCTCTCGCAATGATGCGCTTACAATCCTCAGAACTGCCCTGCAGGCGAGAGAACATTCGGACCTGTTTAAACTGACCGAGAGCTACCGCGCCGGTGCTGAGGGCAGAAGGAAAACCGATCTGCTGCTCGGCAGCCTCTACTCGCTCCTGCAGGATTTATTGTTTCTGGATTCTGGATCGGGCAACCTGGTTCGGAATACCGACGTTCTTCTAGAGCTTCAGAAACTACGAGAATCCGCGGATTTTGAGTGGCTGGTGGCCGCGTCTGAACGCCTCAACGAGGTGGAACGCGGCATGCGAAGAAACCTGCTTCGTTCACTGTCTCTGGATGCATTCGAAGCAGCTTTAGAAAGGACCTAGCGGTTCTTTTTTTCCTCCGGATTGCACAAGGCATCTGGAGTATACTGCGCTCAAGACTTCAACTTTTCTTTCCAGGGAACGGCAATCATGAGCTTAAGAGCAGTCGAAGAGGTATCCACCCAGGTTCCGGCAGAAGATTTTCAGGCGCTTGAAGAAAAGGTTTATCGCACTATTGAGTTGTACAAGTCGGCGCGGGAAGCCAGGACAATCGCCGAACGTGATGTTAAACGTCTGCGTGAGCAACTTGAGGAACGTGAAGAGGAACTGGAGAGTTTGCGTCGCGAGATGGTCGGCATCCGCAAGGAACGCGAAGATGTTCGTTCCCGAGTAGAGAAGATGCTGACGCAGATTGATCGTATGGTGGAAGAGCCGGCTGCAAGCTGAAACACGCGATGGAGCAAATCATGGCAACTGCTACGAAACAGCCGCAGATCCAAAACGCGAATACCGCCAGTGTCCGTGTCGAGATTTTCGACCAGGGCTACAATCTGCGCGGCACTGATCCGGAATATATCCTCAAGCTGGCGGAATATGTTGATTCGAAGATGCGTGCGGTTGCCGAGCAGACCCATACCGTCGATAGCGCGCGACTGGCTGTTCTAGCGGCCTTGAACATAGCTGACGAATACCACCTGCTGAAGAGAAACTTAGATAGCGGAACTCCCGATTCCTCCAAGAGAACGCGTCAGCTTCTTAATGCATTGGATGAGGTCTTGACCGAGGCGAGACGCGCTGGTTAGCTAGTGCGATCTTCGCAGGAATGACGCTTCCCCACCGCGCTTGGCAATCGATGTAAGCAGCAACTCTGCACTCAATCCCCTGGCTCGTAACCGGTTTGCGACTCTTAGCCGACTTTTTTCCACTGGCAATTTTGGATCGAGAAATATCAACACCGAAGGTCCCGCGCCGCTGAGCGCAACACCCAGTACACCATCGCTCTCGGGAAAATCTTGCAATGCCGGCAATAACGGGCACAGCTCCGCCCGATACGGCTGATGAATCCGGTCCTCGAGAGAACAGCCGAGCAATTTACGATCGCCCTGGAACAAAGCAGCGAGCAGCAGCATTGAGTTTTGAATATTGGCGACAGCGTCAGCCCGCGAGTACTCCTGCGGAAGCACGGCACGTGCCTTCTCCGTGGAAAGGTCCTCGTCGGGAATAGCCAGCAGCAATGGCCACTTGCCCTTGGGAACAAAGCGCGCTACCAGGGCGTCGGCAGTTCCGCACACCCGCGCCACCGTGACTCCGCCCATCCAGCAGGCAGCAGCATTATCAGGGTGTTGCTCACGGCGTGACGCCTCGGCGATTATGCGACTGCTGTTCCATCGCAAATGTCCGAAGTGGACCGCCATGGCGATGCCCGCCAACCGGGCCGCTGCTGACGATCCGAAGCCTTTGCCAATGGGAAATTCGTTGCGGATTGTCAGCGCCAGTGGCGATGCAGCTTTCTTTTCCTCCGCCAGCACATCTTTGTAAGTCGACAGGATCAGATGGCCATCGAGACGGCTGCAAATATCCGAATCGTGCCCGATCGCAACGATAGAAAACTTCTTAGCTTTGACTGCTCGCACCTGCAGTGAAAGATCCAGTGCCATCGCGGCCGCGTCAAATGCAGGGCCAAGGTTCGCCGAAGTTGCCGGCAGGCTGATATTAAATTCGCGCATGGTCTTGCTTTACCTTCGTGTACCTTTGTGTCCATCATGGTGGGAACTCAAGCAAACCACGAAGGACACTAAGGAACACGAAGGAAGTCTACTTCTCTGCGGATTGCAACAACTCAATTACCGCTTCGACGCTAGGCTCAAGCGTAATTGGTGCACGCTGCTGCGGCTTGAGTACATCAGCGTCTTTTTGGAATTGCGAGTCGGTAAACAAATCGCCCCGGTGAAACTTGAGAGTGTACTCCGAATCTTTCAGCACGTGGCCGGTGAGCACCAACACCACAGACTCGTTCGGCTTAACAAAGCCTTGCGTTACTAACTTTTTCAGGCCGGCTAGAGTCACTGCAGAAGCCGGCTCGCAACCAATGCCTTCGGCTCCGATTTCGGCTTTAGCAGCCGCAATCTCAATTTCGCTAACCTGCTCGACCGTACCTCCGCTTTCTCGAATCACCCTCAGAGCCTTCTTCCACGAAGCTGGGTTTCCTATGCGGATTGCCGTAGCCATGGTGTCGGCGTGAACCGCAATGAGCTGCTCGCCTCCAGTTTCTCGAATGGTACGTACCAGCGGATTCGCGCCTTCAGCCTGAATCACTGAAATCTTAGGCAGGCGCGAAATCAATCCGAGCTGCTTCATCTCGCGGAGCGCCTTTCCAATTGCCGATGAGTTCGCAAGATTGCCGCCCGGAACAATGATGTGGTCAGGCGGTTCCCATCCGAACTGTTCCAGCAATTCGAAGGCGGAGGTTTTCTGGCCTTCAACGCGATACGGGTTAACGGAGTTCAGAAGATAAACCGGCATTCGTTGAACGACTTCGTTTAGGACCCGCACACAGCCGTCAAAATCGGTCTTCAGCTGGCATGTGATCGCGCCATAATCCAGCGATTGCGAGAGCTTACTCCACGAGATCTTGCCATCGGGTATCAGAACCAGGCTATGCAACCCGCCTCTCGCGGCATAAGCTGCCATCGACGCCGAGGTGTTACCCGTCGATGCGCACGCCACCCACTTGTATCCCGCCTGTCGTGCGAACGAAGCGGCGACGGTCATGCCGGTGTCTTTGAACGAACCGGTCGGATTCATTCCCTGATGCTTAGCGTAAAGCTGATCGACGCCGGCACTCTTGGCACAATGCGGCAGCTCGTAAACCGGAGTGTTTCCCTCTCGAATAGTGATGATCTGTGGCCGAGCGATTTCAGGCAGAATTTCCCGGAAGCGCCACACTCCGCTCTGGTCAGCAGGATCAAGAGAGGAACGGCGATCACGCCAAAGTCGTTTCAGCGCGACTGAACTCAGTCCGCCGGGACCTCGATCCTCCCATGGGGGATAAATTATTTCCAGCAGGTCGCGGCAATGTTCGCAGCGAAAGCGGTCGGGGAGCGCAGTTTGGCCGCAGCCGATACAACGAAGTTCGCTGGCACTCTCTGTTTGTGCTGCGGATTCCGACATAAGCTACAGGTTGTCCGGTTCGTTTCCGTCGAAAGCCAGGAAGGGCACGGCTTACAGCCGTGCCGAGAATCATATTTAGAAGCCAAACGGCACGACTGAAAGTCGTGCCCTTCCCGCAATCGGCGATGATCCCAAGGGTACCAGAGAAGGGAGTTTATTTCCGCAAATAGCTGTCGGTCTTGGCGAGCCAGTCGGCGCGTGGAGGATGAAAGATGTCGAGATCAACGGTGTCTTCGAGCGCTTCTGCTTTGTGCGGCATGTTGGGCGGGATGGTTAGTACCTCGCCAGGACGAACCACAATTTCGCGGCCATCAATCCAAAACTTCAACGCGCCCTCAAGGATGTAGGTCAACTGCTCATTCACATGGCTGTGCAAAGGAACGATGCAGCCTTTTTTGAGGAGCACGCGAGCCAGCATGACCTCCTCGCCAACAATCAGCTGCCGCTGGAACAAAGGATTGATGTCCTCGAGCTCCACCTGCTCCCAGGGGAG
>Ga0075426_10001095_pt1 | contig 19038 bp, 14 predicted proteins | sample SoiMethybrSBSTD5_FD_75304 | JGI IMG/M metagenome (GOLD analysis project Ga0075426, IMG submission 75304) | Bulk soil microbial communities from a Populus tree surrounding site in Tennessee, USA - Soil MetaG P. TD hybrid SBSTD5 | ecosystem: Environmental > Terrestrial > Soil > Tree plantation...
AATTTCAGTCCCGGCGGCATGCTGCGCACCTTGTGATTGAAACTCCAGATGAATACCGCGGACGCCTGCTTTTCCACCACGTAGCGCTGGTACGTTTGCGGCGCCTGGTCGAATACCTTGCCGTCGCGCAGCGAACGGCGGAGCTTCAGGTATTCGGCATGGGCCCACACCAAGGGCCGGGCTGAGCCTGATGGCCGGCCAAAGAACAATTCGAGCGGCGGGATGTCGGGAGCATCCCACACCTGCTCGGGAATCAGGCCGCTCTCGTCGGCGGATTTTTCCATGGTATGCAGCAGCGATTCGGCCGCAGCCCGCCTTCCCGCCGCCAATTCATAGTGGGCGCGCTCGCCGGTCAGCAGGGGCCAGGCTCGCCCAGTGCCGGTGCCGTCGAAGGCCGAGCCATCTTCGTGCTCGCCGTAGCCGTCGTCGTTGTAACGATGCCAGGAGGGCCCCTGCGGCAGGTCCACTTTCAGCAGCGCGTCGATCGCTTTGACCGTTGAGATGATGCGCGGATCGTCGGGAGCGCGCAGGCCAAAGCGCACCAACGCCAGCGCGTCCGGACTCACGATGCTGCTGGCGGGCTCCAGGGTATCGGCCGGAGGGCGGTTTTTGATGGGCACATAGCCCTCGAGTGCGGATGTGCAGTCCGGGTCAGCGGTGTCCGGTGGAGCCACGCGCACGTAATAGCCGTCAATGTTGAGCTTGCGCGCCAAGGGGCCGCCCACCTGGTAAATCCAGCGCTCAATGTTGGCATTCCATGCATCCGCGGTTTCGCGAAAGAGAACTGCCAGCGCGGGCTCATGATGCATTTCCGCCAACTCAGCCGCCACCAGCAGGCCGGCGATTTCCGCCGCCAGCGTGAACGGCGAATACCCGGGGTCCTCCTCCCAGCGATCCTGCTGCGTCACCGGGCCGTTACGCACCACAAATCCGGCGGCGCGGCGCACCATGGGCCAGAAGTCAGCCAGTTGGCCATCGCTGAGAGCGCTCTCTCGCCGCAGCAGGTCCACCAGCAGAATGGGCAGCGCCGTTTCGTCCATCTGAATGCCCTGCCAGTAGGAAGTTCCATCCAGCCACATGTTCTGCGGCCAGTGGCCATCGGCTTCCTGGGTCACCCGCAGGTAGCCGAGCACCCGTACGGCGTCCTGCCTCGCTTCGAACGCCAGCAACCCGCTGGCGGTTTCCACCAGATCGCGCGGCCACACCAGGTGATAACCGCCCAAGTCCTCATCTCCTTTGGAGAACCCCCAGGGAATGGAGAGGCTGGCGATAATGCCGCCGGGAAAAGTCTTTTCCTCGTGGGTGCGCAGCACGCAGGCGCTAATCCGGAACATGTCGTGATTGCTCTCGCTGTCGGGCGGGTCAACTTTTTCCAGCCAGTCCTGCCAGCCCTGGACATATTCCCGGCACACGGTTTCGTATCCTTCCAGCAGGCTGGCCAGCGCGTGGGCGCCCGCTTCGGAGGCGACCTGGCCAAAGCCCAGGGAGAGCACGAACTCGCCGCCGCAGCCCGCCAGGTCCACCTCCCCGGTCAGAGCCACGTTGCCGTTCTCCGCCTTCGGATACTCCCAGGTCATTTCATAGTTGGAAAACAAGTCCTGCCAGCCGTCGGAAGTGCCCACATAACCGGCGGAGCGCTTCAGCCAACCGGTGGAAGAAGCCAGCGCCAGCGCGTGCCCGTCGCGCGACGCGTACAGCATGGGCGTGCCCTTGTAATCGCCGATGAAGCCAGTGTTGCCGTACCCGAAATTTGCCAAGTGCGGTGCCAACAGCACATAAACGTGGTAGTCAGCCAACTGCCCTTGCAGTGGCTGGAAACGAATCTTCTGCAGGCACACATGGCGGCAGGGGTCAGTGCAGATTTCCTTCTCGATGCGGTAACGGCCGTCCATCGCCGTGTTGACCAGGCGATATGCGGGCACGCCCGGCGCCAGGTAGTTCACCCCCGACGCGGCATGGCGTTTCTCCTCGGAAAAGTAAAAACGGCCGTCGGTGACAATCAATCCCATATCGCGGGTGCAGGCAATGTCTACTCGCGGAAAGTAAATTTCGTTGACAATGCCGTGGCTAAGCGTGAACCAGACCCGGCTGGAAGGACTGAGTGCTGTCCCTACTCCGGATTTGGCGCTCGATGTCCAGCGCGGCGGAATGCCGGGCGCGCCGGGAGGATTGCTTGAACTTGGGCTGCTCATAATTTGTTGAGAACGAATTTGCAATTTTAATACCGGAGCCCGCCTGAGATGTTCGCGGAAAGCCGCGAATCTGAAACGTCAACCGTGGCTATCCGCTACAATGATCGGCCACTCCTGCAGAAAGGGCTGACGCAAATTGAAGCGTGGATTTGTCCTGCTCCTATTGATTGCATCGCTGGCCGTGGGTTACCAGAAAAAGCTTGCTGAACAGAAAATCATTTCCCTGCCCAGCAGCAAGCGTTTGCTGGCGCCGCCGGGCAATCCGCAGCGCACCAATGGCCTGCCCGTTGCGGCTGTGCTCGACCCGAGCGGCCGCTACCTGGCGCTCCTGAACGCCGGGTTTGGTACGGAAGATTCGCATTACCGGCAATCTATCGCCATCTTCGACCTTCAAAATAATGAGCTGAAGGATTACCCCGATCCGCGCCTGGGAGCGCACGCGCGGCAAGCGGTGTTTCTTGGCCTCGCCTTCAGCCCGGATGGCGCGCGCCTCTACGCCACCGTGGGCTCGATCACTGATCCCACCGGCGAGGAGAAGGGCGATACCGGCAACGGGATCATCGCCTATCGTTTCAGAGATGGAAAACTATCCGCGCAAACTGTTATTCGTGTCGGCTTGCAGCCGGTCTCGCGCCGCAAGCACGTTGCTTATCAGTTATCCAGGGTGCCGGCAGGCGAAGCCATTCCATACCCTGCGGGTATTGCGGCCTTTTCGCGCGACGGCAGGGAAGAATTGCTGGTAGCCAACAATCTTTCCGACAACGCTGTTCTGCTTGATTCGCAAGGCAAGCTGCTGCGCCGCTTTGACCTGAGCGGAGGCAGGGAACTGCCCTCCGCCTTTCCCTATACCGTAGTGGTAACCCCTGACGGCCGGCGCGCCTTCTGCAGCCTTTGGAACGCCTCGCAAGTGGCCGAACTGGACCTGGAGAGCGGCAAAGTCATGCGCCGTATATCGCTATTGAGGCCGACCTCCGCCGTGGAACCCGGTTCGCATCCCACGGCAATGCTCTTAAGTTCGAACGGAACGCTGCTCTTCGTTACCCTCTCCAACAGTGATGCCGTGGCCGTGGTGGACACCGGTAAAGGCAAGCTTGTGCGCCTGCTTTCCACACGCTTGCCGGGACAAAATTTTGGCGGCACTTTTCCTAACGCGCTGGCAGAATCGAGCGACGGCAAGCGCTTGTTCGTGGCGAACGCTTCCTCGGACGCGGTGGCGGTGTTCGATATTTCCGGACTAGAAGCTGGCATGGAGCGGGAAAGCGCTCCCCAGCCGGCCTTGGGCTTTATTCCCACGCAGTGGTACCCCACAGCGCTGGCGGTTCGTGGCGATAACCTGCTGATTGCCAGCGGCAAGAGCCAAGGCACTGGTGCCAACCCGGATCACACGCAGCGGGGAAACGATACCGGCTACATTGCCACGCTGCTGCACGGTTCGGTGGCGCGCTTGCGCATCAGCCAGGCGGAAACGCAACTGGCGGAGTTCACCCGCGAGGTGGAAGACAGCAATCTGATGAAGAGCGACCCTGGGCAGATGGTGTTCCGGTCCGGGAAAAATCCCATTCGCCATGTCATCTACATCATCAAGGAGAACCGCACCTACGACCAGATCCTGGGCGATCTGAAGCCCGGCGACGGTGATCCCTCGCTCACCATGTTCGGCGAAGACGTTACGCCCAACGAGCATGCCCTGGCTCGCCAGTTCGGCATCCTGGACGACTTCTACGACAGCGGCGAGGTTTCCGGCGACGGGCACGTCTGGTCCACTGCGGCCATCACTTCCGATTACACGGAAAAGACATGGCAGATCAGCTATCGCGGTCGCGAGCGCAGCTACGACTATGAAGGCGAAGTGGCGGGCGATTTTCCCCTGCAGCATCGCGAACCGGATGTCAATGAGCCGGAAACCGGATATCTGTGGGGCAATTTAGCGCGCCACGGCCTGACTTACCGCCACTATGGAGAGTTTGTGGCCAGCATCTGGTGCGGAGAGAAGAGTGGCGCTCCCTCGCCTCGCATGGGCACGCCTGAGGAGCCGGAAGAGCCGTGCCGTAGGCCACGTATTAACAAAGGGGAGCCGCTGCCGCCCAACGTCGGACAGCCGCACGGCTCTTCCAGCCCCTGGCCCTGGCCGGTGCCCATGCTGGCCCGCGACGTGCCCACCAAGCCGGAACTGCGCGGCCACTTTAACCGCCACTACGCCGACTTCCGCCTGGATTATCCCGACCAGTTGCGGGTGGATGAATTCCTCAACGACTTCCAGCAGTTTGTGCGCGCCCGCCAGGAAGGCAAAGGAGAGCTATTGCCAGCTTTTACCTTGCTGCGCTTGCCCAATGACCACACCGCCGGCACGCGGCCAGGTTTTCCCACGCCAGCGGCCTCGGTGGCCGACAACGATCTGGCCGTGGGCCGAGTCGTGGAGGCGCTCTCGCACAGCGCTTATTGGGACGACACCGCGATTTTTATCCTCGAAGATGACGCCCAGGACGGTGCTGACCACGTGGATGCGCACCGCAGCATCGCGTTCGTGATCAGCAAGTATTCGCCCGCTTCTGGCACCAGTCCTTACGTGGACCACCACTTCTACACCACCGTGAGCGTGATCCACACCATGGAGGCGCTGCTGGGGCTGCCCCCCATGAACAACAACGACGCGCTGGCACCGCTCATGGCGCCTCTGTTCAGCGGATCGGGACAGCCGCCCTTCCAGGCCGATTACCGCAACCGGGAGAACGGCCTGCTCTATCGCACCAATCCGGCCAATGGGCCCGGCGCGGAGGAGTCCATGAAAATGGATTTCACCCACGCCGATGCCGCTCCCGCGCAGCGCCTGAACGCCATCCTGTGGCGCGACCGCATGGGCAACCGCCCCATGCCGGCGCCTCGGCATTCGCGGGATTGAGGGTTGCTGATTGCAGATTGGTAGACCGGTAATGGTTCACCGCCGCAATGCTTCTGCTGTAACGCTTGGAGCTGTATTGCCTCCACGCGGTCATGCCTCTAGCTCGTAATGCCTCTCCAGGAACACGCTGTGGGCCCTGTCCGTGTTCAATCCTCAAGTGCTCTCTCTGGCAAGTTCCTGGTTGCAAATGTAAACGTCTACACGCCGCGCTTGACAGAACTAACGCCAGCGTTATAGTAGTCGGTAATCCGGACGTCAATTTAAAGCAGCTTCTGTCATCAATGGTGACAAGACACAGCGGCAAAAGTCGCGAACTGGCGCGCTACGCTCGATACCGCGGATTGTATGCCCGCGTGGCGCGCCGGTTGGGGGTAGACCGTTCCTACGTCAGCCGTGTGGCCCGCGGAGAGAGGCGCTCGAAGCGAGTGGAAGAGGCGCTGCGCGAGGAACTGAAGCGCATCCGCAGCCTGTGACTCGGGGCTGGCGTGAGCCGCGGGACTTCCATGAAACGCCCATGGTCAGAGTGTTGATCGCCGATGACGAGATTATTATCGCCGATACTCTGGGCCTGATTCTGCGCCAGGGCGGCTATGAATGCCAGGTCGCCTACTCCGGCGCTTCCGCCCTGCAGCAGAGTCTTGAGTTCCAGCCGGCTTTACTGATCAGCGACGTCATCATGCCCGACATGAACGGCGTAGAGCTTGCCATCCACCTGCAGGAGTTGCTTCCCCGTTGCCAGGTTCTGCTGCTCACCGGGCAGGCGGCGGCGGTTGACGTGATGGAACGGGCCCGCGCTGCCGGCCACGACTTCGACATATTGAACAAGCCCATCCACCCTGAAGAATTGTTGCGCTCGGTGGCGCGGCGGATCCAGCGCGGTCCGGTCTGAACCCCAGGCATCCTCGATCTTTGTCAGCGCTTTTTGGAAGCGGAGCACGAGCGTGGCTGCCGGTGCTCATTCCATCCCCAGGCGCGGAAGCGGTCGGCACGCACCACCCGGATTCGCGCTCCGTCCAGCACCGACGGGGGGGTGTAAGAGATATCCTTGTCCACAAATACAGCCACAGCGGCCTCTCCCGGGCTGTCGTCGCTGGCGCCGACGCCCACTCCGAAAACCGCCGGATTCTCCCGCATTAGCCGCTGTGCCCACTGCTCCTTCACTGCCGAAACGCGCGCTACTTCCTGTTGCGAAAGCGCAATCACAACCGGCGCTGACGCGGACGTGGAACGCGCCTGCACCTCCGATACTGGAACAATCTTCGTCCGCACGCGCTCCAGTTCCGCCGGGAAGGCGCCGGGCTCGGGAATGGACTTGACGTAAATGACCACGGCGGCGCTGCCGGGTGCGTCCTCACTGCGTCCTACGGCGATGCCGGCTACCGCGGGGTTTGCCATGAGCCGGGTGGCGTGGCGGTTGGAAACGTCGGCGGCATGGGCCACTTCCGTGGCCGCCAGCGGCGCAGTGGCCTGCACGGCAGCAGGCGCGGCGGTTGCGGGCTTGGGGCACACTACGGCATGCGGCGCCCCGCCCACGATGGTCAACGGCCCGCCGCTGAACGCATTCAGTACCGCCCCAATGGGATTCGCCACCGTGCTGGTGTTATCCCCGCCATAGAGCAGCCCCACCGGCTGGGCGGTTGTGGCGTCAACAACCAACGATCCGGAATCGCCCGCCGCGCTGAAGCTGCCTCCGCCAATCACAATCTGGTTGTTGTATTCCACGGTGAACGAAGTGCCCCCGCTGCAGCTGGTTGAGTAATCAATATCCACGGCTGTATTCACGGAGCTGATAGTCGAGCAGGTTAGTCCCGAACTGCGCCCCGCTTTAGCTACTCGGGTTGTGCCCGGCACGGGGGTGGTTTCGATTGTGCTGGCTGGAGGTGCTGGGTTGGGGACGTTGGGAGTCGAACTCGCTGTGCCCAGCTCCAGGATGGTGCCCGAGGTGTCAACCGCCGCGGAGGAGACAATCTGGGCGATGGCCGCATCCACGGTTCCGGTCTTGGGAGCGGTGCTGGTGCCTCCCTGCGGCAAGTTTACGAAGTCGGTTAAGGTGGCGACGGTTGTACCTGGAGTGCAATTGGTGTCCACCAATCCGGGCTGGGTAATTGGGTCCACACCCTTTTTACCTTGGTCGGAGCGGGCCAGTACGTGGTTGTTGCTCAGGATGTAAAACGTGCTGCCGCGTTGCACCAGCGATCCCAACGTTCCCGAGCAGCAGGTAACGGTGTTCCCGCTGGTCGTCGTGTCCAGGCTGTCTCCCCCCGATGTACCCAACTTGATGGGAAACCCTTGCGCCTGCTGGTTGGCGGCCCCGGCAGGTTGGCCGATGGTGACCAGGGCGTTACCCGCCTTGCTCGGATCGGCTTGCGAAATCGCCCTGACGTTAACGGTTGGTGGGCTGGGCTCCGTGGCCGGCGCTACATACACCCCGAAGGAATCAACGGTTCCCAGCTTGCTGTTCCCTCCGGGGATGTTGTTCACCTGCCAGGTGACAGTGGGGTTCGACGTGTTAGTCACTGACGCTTTGAAGATCTGGGAGGCGCTTGGCGCCAGCGTCACCGATGCGGGCGACACGCTGACCGCTACTGCCGGCGGCGGCGACGACCCGCCCCCGCAACTGGCTAGCAACAGCGCGGCCACTGCGGCCATTAGGCTCCACGCACGGTTCATCAGACCTCCCCCAATTGGACGTAAACCTTTAGACGCTAAATTCCCGGCCAGTGTCTTGGGAAATTAAGTGACATATCCAACCGCAAGTAACTTCAGGTAATGCCGTTTCGTAGATGTGAAACGGCTTGTGGCGCGCGTGTTGATTATTGGGCAGTCCTTCGCGGGCCGTCAAATGCCGGCGAGCAGCTGAGAGGTTACTTTTGGAGCTCTCCCTCCCACGCCGCCAGGACACTGCCGCAGTCCTTCACCATCGGCTAAGCGGCCGCGGTGGACGCCCCCGCGGAGAATCTCAGCACCTTCGGTCCCTCCAGCCGGGCAAAGTCTTCGTAGGCCAGGCGAATCAGTTCCGTGTGCGAACCAGCATTGAACACGATCTCCTGGTCCTGGGTGACGGTTTCATCCACCAGTACCGGCAACCCATAGAGACTGCCAAACGGAGGCATGGCTCCGGTTTCGCAACCGGGAAAAGCGTCTTTGAATTCTTCCTCGCTGGCCAGCATGGCCTTGGTTACACCGGTGGCGGCTTGCAACAGCCGCAGGTCAATACGATGCGACGCGGGCACCACCGCCAGCGCCAGCGAGCCATCCAGTTTCACAATCACGGTTTTGGCCACTTCCTTGCCTGAAATGTGAGTTATGGCGGCAATTCCCTGGGCGGTGTAGGCGGGGAGGTGGACGATGGATTCGTAGCGCACCCCGTAGCGATCCAGTAAATCCTTCAGTCTCTGCAGCGGCATGGCGGCTCCTTTGTAAGCGGGTCCTTGTTAAACGGTGGTGGAGAGTTGTTCGAGCAAGGCAGCCACTGTTTCATCGCTCACTTGCTCAAAATTTACGTACCACTGGCCTACAGTGAAGAAAATCTCCGGGACAGCCAGGCAGACCATCTGGCCGGCCAGAGCCTCCAGTTCACGGCGTGTAGAGGCCGAGACCACGGGCGCCGCGATCACGATGCTTCTGGCTTGCAACCGGCGCAGGGCGGCAAGGGCGGCCCGCATGGTGGCGCCGGTGGCGACGCCATCATCCACCAGAACCACCGTGGTGCCGGCTATGGCTTGTGCCGGCAGGTTGTGCCGGTATACCGCTTCGCTTTCCCGCCGCGCTTCTTCTGCCTGCGCGGCCATGGCGGCCAGTCGGTCAGCCGGGATTCCCAACTCGGCTATGATCTCCTCCCGCAGGATGCAAACTCCGCCGGGGGCTACCGCGCCCATGGCCAATTCCCCGTTCCCCGGGACGCCCAGTTTGCGCACCACGAAAATATCCAGCGGCGCGCCCAGCGACCGCGCCACTTCATAACCTACAGGCACTCCCCCGCGGGGCAACGCCAGCACCAGCAAATCTGTCTGCCCGGCGTAAGCGCCCAGCGCGCTTCCCAGCATCCGTCCGGCTTCCGCTCGGTCACGGAAGGGAAGTATGTTGTGCTCCTGCGGTTCCGTCACATGAGCACCCTTGGCCGGCGCGAACTTACTGCTGTATCAGCAGCAGCTTGCCGGCGCGGTCACGGATAAAGAAGCTCTCGTTTCCACGCGTGATGTCGCGCGCGATGATCGACTCCTGGCCCTGGACGCTGAGCTTGGAGCCGACAACTTCGATCTGGTCGTCGGGTGAGAAGCTGAACTTCTGGCTGCGCATCACCCGCGCCGGCGCCAGGTGAATCTGGAGTCTGCCGCTGGCGGTCTGCAAAAGCAGGTGCCGTCCCATCTCGGCTTCGCTCACCGGACAGGTGAAGTCTTCGATGGCGCGCACCACCCCCCTGACTGTGGTCTCGGTGGCGACGTTGTAGAGTGCCGCGCCTTGTTCCGTCGGCCCTCGCGGTTTTACCCCAAAGGTCAGCAGCAACACGGCTATCACGGCGACGGAGAGGATACTGCCTAGCAGCAAGCTGAAGGGCTTCATAGGCCCCCTTTCTGCGCACACAGCGGGCGGCGTTTCGTCACCGCAGGAAGCAGTGTGGCCGGGGCTCCCGTCCCTCTTTCAGGTTATGCGCTCGATTTCGTGGCCGCTGTGACGGGTGTCACGTCGATGTGCCTCATAGGCAGCAGTCAGCACTCAGCAGTCACCATTTAGCCCTCTAAAAATATTGCCAGATGTGCGGATTGTCTCCAGTCAATTCCGCCGCACAAAAAAGCTGGGCACGTCTTCCTCTTCACTTCATCGTCCGCTGTACTACATGCACGATGAAATCAAGGGGCCCAGACGTACCCAGTCAATTTACATTTTTACTCGATAGATCGTGCGACTTCAGTGATGTACGGCACACAACCGCGTGACAAATGCGTAAGTTTGGGCCTTGATGGACAGCAACTTACAGGACAGAAACATCCTGAGCGGCTTCAGCCACGCGCCGACCTCCGACACACGCTGATTCGACTTTCGGCATGTGTGGCAATGCGGCATTGATATTGCTTTCCGCAGAAGTTCTCAGGTCTTCCACACCCCTTTCCATCGCGACACGATGCGGGAGCGCAGCAGACCGTCAAATGGGTTGCGACCTGCCGCGCCATAAAGATTCAGGCTGCCTTGCGAGCTTGTTGGACCGACCTCAGAAATTTCAACAGGTCGGCGTTGACTTCATCCTGGTGCGTAGCCGTGAGGCCGTGGGGCCTGCCCGGATAATAAATTTCCTTCGCTCCCTTGATAAGCCTGGCCGATTTCTTGGCTGAGTCTTTGATTGGAACGACCTGGTCGTCTTCACCGTGCATGACCAGCGTCGGCACGTCGAATTTCTTGAGGTCCTGGGTAAAGTCGGTCTCGGAGAATGCCTTAATGCTGTCGTAGACGTTCTTGAGCCCGCCCTGCATGCTCCATAGCCAGAACTGGTCCAGCATCCCCTGCGAGACGCTCGCACCCGGCCGATTGGCGCCATAGAACATTACGGCAAAGTCTTTGTAGAACTGCGAACGATCCTTGGCAAGACTGCTTCGCAATCCGTCAAACACTTCAATCGGGATCCCTTCGGGGTTGGAAGCGGACTTCACCAGGATCGGCGGCACCGCGGCGATCAGGACGGCTGCGGCAACCCGCTTTGTGCCGTGGCGCCCGATGTAGCGCGCAACTTCGCCTCCGCCGGTCGAATGACCTACAAGAGTCACGTCCCTGAGATCCAGCGCCTCAACGACAGCTGCCAGATCGTCGGCGTATCCGTCCATGTCATTCCCGGACCAGGCTTGGCTCGAGCGGCCATGGCCGCGCCGGTCGTGAGCAACCACGCGGAATCCATTCTGGGCGAGGAAAAGCAGTTGGCCGTCCCATGCATCCGCATTCAGCGGCCATCCGTGCGAAAACGTGACGACCGGGCCCTTGCCCCAGTCCTTGTAATAGATCGTCGTGCCATCTTTTACCGTAATCGTGCTCATATGAATTTTCTCCTTAAGTTTGTGCGAACAGAACCGCTCGCAGTGTCATGTTTGATTTGTCGGGCAGCAGTACCGGAGCGCCTTTGTCCTTCACGAGGAACACGACAAATTTCGCCCATTTCAGCGCGTCGTGTGTCTTGGTCGGCACCTCGCCCTACGCGTTAGGCCGCACGAGTTCCTGGTCGGCAAGCAGCCAATGTTTACGCAGCCGCACTTTGCCGCGTGGACTGAGTGAGCCAGCTTTCGAAACGGGTTTCGCCGAGTCGTGCGTTACTGCCCGGAACCAGTGTTTTCTCGCTGAGTTTCGCCCCAGCATAACGCGCGTTTGGATCAGCGATGACTTCGCGGGGATCGTTGAGTGCGGCCAAGCGCCGCCGGACTAGTTCATCCACGCGAAACTGTTCCGGCCCGGCAATTTCGACCGTGCCGTTGAGCGGCGCGCCTACCGCGACCCTGGCCACCCCACTCGCGACATCGTCGGCAGCCATCGGCTGGAAAAGCACAGGAGGCAAATGCACTTGGTTGGCAACCATGGAAATGTCGGCAAGCCCCTTGAGAAACTCGAAGAACTGCGTCGCGTGAACGATGGAGTAGGGGATGGAAGAGTCTTTGATCAGTTTCTCTTGAGCGATCTTAGCCCGGAAGTAACCGCTTTCGGACAGTCGATCGGTTCCGACAACCGACAACGCAACGTGATGTCCTACCCCTGCGGAGGCTTCATAGGCGAGAAGGTTACGAGTTGATGTTTCGAAGAACTTCAGCACCGCTGCGTCCTCCCAGGAAGGAGAGTTTGATACATCAACGACTACCGACGCGCCTTTCAGCACTTCGGCCAGTCCCTCGCCCGTGAGAGTGTTGACGCCCGTATTGGGGGCTGCTGCTACAGCTTCATGACCGTGCTCGCGAAGCTTGTTGACAAGCTTTGATCCAATGAGTCCAGTACCGCCAATCGCTACGATTTTCATAATTGTCTCCTTTATTCTTGGGTGCAGTGCCAACCGTCATAAGGCACCCATTGATCAAGTGGCTGCTGACTTTTTGTTCCAGCGAGTTCCGCTTCGGCTTGCAGCCAGTCGTCCAGAGCGTGTCCTTCTGTCCGATTTCGCTGCTCGTATATCTCATGCGCCCGGCTGCGGATTTTTTCTTGCAGTTCGGCAGGATCGGTTTGCTGAGTTTCCGGTTTGTGGGAGGTTAAGGGAATTGGCATACGAACCTCCGGGGAGAATGAATTGTTGGTTTCGCCTATAATCGCCCTCTGCTCGAGCCCATGCAAGTCTCTGGATCGCAGCGAGTGTTGAGCGATTACCTCGGTGGTGTTCCGCTGCGTGTGAGCATGCCGACCGGCCTGGCGTCACCCTGTCCCATCGCGGCCGGAGTCGGACAGAACTTGCGTAATGGTCCGTAGTTGATGTCGCTGGACCGCTGGAACGGACCATCGGCAGGCCACCTGCATCGCTCGCGGACTCTACCGCACTTTGATCCCGTACTTTTGTGTCATGGGCGGAACGATGCCGTTCATTCGCAGGTACTCGACAAGCTGGCCGTAGTGGTCAGTGATGTGCCACACGGCAACGACGGAGATCCCTAATCTTGTGTTCGGGCCTGCATAGCGTCCCTCAACCCGATCGAGTGCATTGGCAGCGGTCAGGCCGGCGAGAACGTGGTTGCCATAATCAAACGAGTCCTTCAGATAGCGAATGAGCTCGGCCTTGCTCTTCGCAGGGGAGTGACCGCCTTTTTCGCAGTCGCCGGGCGGCTGTTTGCCCTCGAACTCGTTAAAAAAGGCAAACTGAGCGCAGGCGACATGCTTCACCTGCTCAGCGAACGTGCGCACCCCCGCGAAATTGCCCCGAGTGGGAAGGAAATCGTACTTGTCTTCCGGCATAGCCTCGGCGACGCCGAGAAAGCTGCCTTCGATGAAGCCGAGCGTGTCGCCGACGCTTGCGGCGATGGACGTGGGGACATCTCCAACGAACGATCGCGCGCGCGCCGTCTGAGTGGGTGTTTTCGATTTGTGACCACTCTGCGCGAGCGAGGAGACGGTGAACGCAATTACGAACGAAATCTGCAGTAAATGTCGTGTCATCAGACCCCCAGTTACCCAGAGATCCTACGCTCGGATTCGGGCCATCCCCGGGATAACAATCCTTCTGGAGAGACAAATAGCCACTCGGCCAGACAGCTAGGCTAGCCAGCATTCGTGGCCGGCTCGCTATCCACAATTTCTTCTTTGTCCGCGTCCCAATACACCCGCTTGCCGCTCCAGTAAGCCTCGGCCGCCATGATGCAGGCCACGGCATGGGAGAAGCCATGGTCTACGTTGGCATTGGGCTGGCGGCGGTCCTGCATGGCGCGCAACCAATTGGAAACATGCAGTGGATCGTCGTCATCGGGACCGTCGGTATTGGCCGGTTTTCCATCCACGCGCACGATTTCCGCTTTGTCGGCAGCCGGTCCGTTGCCCGGAGGCGCGTCGTAGGACTGGGGATCGCGCTCCTGGCCTTCGCCGGTCACCACGAAAAGGGAGGCGCCCTCGCCGCCATAGTTCACGATGGTGCCCTTGGTTCCCTGTATGCGGCTGAAAGGACGGTAGCTGTTGCCGAAGGTGGTGGAGTACGTGTAGAGGAAACCTTGGGGATAAGTCATGGTGGTGCTGACCGTGTCGCCGTTTTCCCGGCCATCTTTCCAAACGAAAACTCCACCGTTAGCGACCACGCTGTGGGGAGCGGTGGCATCGGTCCACAGGTGCACCAGGTCCACGCCGTGGCTCATCCACTGATCGAAAATGCCGGAGGAGAATTTCTTATAGAGTCGGAATTCGAGGTACACCTTCGGGTCAAATGGCTGATCAGGCTTTCCCAGCAGCCAGCGATTCCAGTCCGTGTCCTGCTCTTTTAATTCCGCCACTTCCGGGCGGCCGCGCCAGCGCTCGTGATTAACGTTCCACTCCTGCTCAACGCGCATAACCTTGCCGATGCGCCCGCTGCGCACGATGTCGCGCGCCGCCAGAGGGTACGGCTGGCTGCGGTGCTGCGTGCCCATCTGCACCACCTGCTTCGACGCTTTCACCGCCGCGCGCGCGTCCTTGGCTTCCTGCAGCACGTTGGCGAAAGGCTTTTCGACGTAGCAGTCCTTGCCCGCGCGCACCACCTCCGTGCACAGCTTGGCGTGCTGGAAGTCGCCGGTGGCGATCATCACCCCGTCAATGTCGGGCTGCTTGAGCAATTCTTCGGAATATTTGTACTGGCGCGGCGCCTGCCCGAATCGCTTGTGGACGTCAGCGGCGCGGCGCTCGCGGGCTCGGCTCCACAAGTCGCACACGGCCACGGTTTCCACGGGGATCTCGGCGGAGGCGAGCTGCAGCATGTGCACGTGCCCGCCGCTGCGATCGCCGCAGCCTAGCTGTCCCAGGCGGATGCGGTCATTGGCGCCGAGAATGCGGGCATACGAACTGGCCGGCATGCCCAGCGCGGAAGTAGCCAGGGCCATGCTCCCAGCTTTTAGAAACGCTCTGCGATTCAAACCGCGGTTGCTGTCGGCGCCAAGCTCGGCGGGCGTATCTTTTTTCTCCATCACCATTCCTAAGTGGAAGTCTCCAAAGCTCTTGCGCCGCGAATTATCTCTGAATTGCGGCCTACATGACAAACCTGCTCCGCCGCCTGTCCGATTCCGAACAGTGAAGTTCGCATGTGGACACCTGGAAGATATCCAAGCCCCATCCGAATCATGTTTAGTCATTTATTTTAAGTATCTTGGCCGGATATCTGGTTTGGCGAGTCAGGTGCGAAACCAACTCCAGAGCCTGGAGGCTACATGCGACCCCTGCTGCAGGATTTTCGTCACGCGGCCCGGCAGATGCGGCGGACGCCGGCATTTGCCGCCGTGGCGATTCTTACCCTTGCCTTAGGCATCGGCGCCAATGTGGCGATTTTCAGCATGGTGGACTGGCTCCTGTTGCGGCCGCTGCCGGTCAAGGACCCCGGGCAGATCACCGTTCTGCGCTTGCAGCAGAATTTGGATATTCTCCTGGCCACGCTTTCCATTCCCGACTATCGGGACATTCGCGGCCAGACCACGGCAGTATTCGATGGGCTGGCCGGATACGAATTGAGCCTGGATGGGCTGAGCGTTGATGGCGGCAAGGCCGCCCGCGTCGTTACCAATTACGTGACGGGGAATTTCTTTTCCGTACTGGGGATCCAGCCTGCCTTGGGGCGCCTGATTCTACCCGCGGAAGGAAACGCGCCGGGCGCCGATCCGGTCATAGTTCTGAGCTACTCCTACTGGAAGCAGCATCTGGGCGGCGATCCCGACATCATCGGTAAAAAGGTTTCTTTCGACGGCCATCCCGTCACCGTGATTGGGGTGGCACCCCAGGGGTTCCAGGGAGTTCAATCGCTTGTTTCCATCGCGGGTTACCTGCCGCTAGGCATGGCGGCGATCACCCAGCCGCCCGGCTTCATGGAAAACCGGGGAGAGCGCGGCCTGTCGGTGTTGGGACGCCTGCGGAAAGGCGTGAGTCTGCAGCAGGCGCAGGCGGCGCTTACCGTAGTTTCACAACGGCTTTCGCAACAGTATCCGGAAATCGATAAGAACGTGAAAGCGCTGGTTTTTCCCGAAGCTAACGCGCGCCTGGGCGATCCCCGCATGACCAACACACCCTTGCTTTCGGCGTTGTTTCTTGGACTCGCGATCCTGGTGTTGCTCCTGGCCTGTGTGAATGTGGGCAATGTTCTGCTGGTGCGGGCCACGGTGCGGGAGAGGGAACTCGCCATCCGGACGGCGCTGGGCGCCGGGCGCGGACACCTGATGCGACTGCTATTGGCGGAAGGCGTCCTGCTGGCAATCGTTGGCGGAGCAGCCGGCATGGTCCTGGGAACCTGGGGCGGCGCGGCACTGCGCTCCATCAACCTGCACACCGACCTTCCCATTCAGCTGGACTTTCGCTTCGATTGGCGGGTGTTCATTTATGCGTTGGGCATGGCTATGGCAGCCGGAGTCCTGGTTGCTATCTTCCCGGCATTGCGGGCGGGACGCCGCGACCTGAATCAGGTGCTCCATCAGGGCGGCCGCGGGCTGGTGGGGGGAGGACAAAAGGTGCGCAGCGCGCTGGTAGTGGCGCAGGTGGGCGGCTCGCTGATGCTGCTGATCATTGCCGCCCTGTTCGCCCGCAGCCTGGGCCAGGCGCAGCGCACGGATCTGGGATTCGACCCTGCGCACGTGGTGAACCTGACCATGGACCCGCAGGAAATCGGGTATCACGAAGCGCAAACCCGGGAGTTTTACCACAACCTGCTGCAGCGGGTTCGAGCATTGCCCGGTGTCACCGCCGCCAGCACCGCTTTTTCCGTGCCGCTGGGCTATTACAGCAATGGAGCGACGCTAGCCATTGACGGGCATCAGGCGCCTGCCGGGCAGCCCGCGCCGGTAGCGGTGGTGAATCCCGTCTCCCCGGGGAACTTTGAGACTCTGGGGATCCCTCTGCTCCGCGGGCGCGACTTCACGGACCGCGATGACGAGAAAGCTCCCTACGTCGCGGTCGTCAACGAAACCTTCGTAAAGCAGTACTGGCCGCACCAGGATCCGATCGGCCGGCACTTCCGTTCGGTGAATGATCCCACCCATTCCATCGAGGTGGTGGGAGTGGCCAAAGATGCTCGTTACATCTTTGTGCGCGGTCCCGAATATCCCCTGGTGTATTTCCCCTTCGCCCAGCACGCAGGCACCAGCCTGGAAACACTGCAAGTGCGCACGGCGGGAGATCCAAAGGCCATGATCCCGGAACTGGAGCGCGCGATTGAATCTGTGGCACCCGATCTTCCGGTGTTTGAAGTGAAAACCATGACCGAGGCGCTGTATACGCTGAACGGTTTCCTGGCCTATGAGGTAGCGGCCGGGCTGGCAGCCGCCATGGGCATTTTGGGGCTGGTGCTTTCCGTTGTCGGGGTGTACGGCGTGATCTCGTACACGGCTAGCCAGAGGTCGCATGAAATTGGTGTGCGCATGGCGCTGGGAGCGCAGCCCAGGCAAATTTTGCGCATGATCTTACGGCAGGGAATCGTCATCGTTGCAATCGGGCTGGGATTGGGGGTGTTGGCTGCGCTGGCTGCCGCCCGCGTGGTGGGAACCTTCCTGGCGGTAAGCCCCACGGATCCGACGACCTACGTGGCGGTCTCAGTGCTGCTCACCCTGGTAGCATTGGCCGCGTGTGCGATTCCGGCGCGGCGCGCCATGCGCGTGGATCCCATGGCGGCGCTGCACTACGAGTAGGAGCGCCCGGGAGGATCAGCCACGCCGAGCGGTTTGCGCCACCTCAGCGGAAGCGACGAGGTGCAGCCACTCCGCCGAGCGCGGATGACGGCCCCGGGTCAGCTGCTCGAAGGCGTGCTGCACCGCCTTCGTCACGGGCCCGGTCTTACCTGCGCCCACTTTGCGCATATCAATTTCGCGCAAGCCAATTACTTCCGCGGCGGTGCCGCAAACGAATACTTCCTCGGCCACGTAAAGCTGGTCGCGCGAGACCGGCTGTTCCACAATCGGATGGCCCAAATCGCGGCACAACGTGAGCACGGCATCGCGGGTGATGCCTTCCAGTATGGCGGCGGTGTGTGGCGTGTAGACCGTACCGCGGCGCACCACGAAAATGTTCTCACCAGTGCACTCGGCCACGTAGCCTTCCGGGTCGAGCATGATGGCCTCATCGAAGCCGAGGCGCAGCGATTCGCTCTTGGCCAGCACCGAGTTCACATAGTTGCCAGAAATTTTCGCTTTGGTCATGGCGATGTTGGGGTGGTGGCGGGTGAAGGAAGAAACATTGGCACGAATGCCGCGCTCTTTGGCCTCCGCCCCCAGGAAGTGGCCCCACTCCCATACCGCAATGCCCAGGCGCAGTTTGCCCGAGTCCACCACCATGTTCATGGCGCCATCCAGCCAGATAAGCGGGCGGATGTAGCAGTCGCCAAAACCATTGGCCGCAACGGTTTGGTCAATGGCGGAAATCAGCTGCTCGCGGTTCCAGGGCAGGTCGCGGAATCCGATGACGTTGGCGGAATCGAGCAGCCGGTCCACATGTTCCGGCAGGCGAAAGATGGCGGGGCCGCGATCCGTGGCGTAGCAGCGAATTCCTTCGAACACGCTGATGCCGTAGTGCAGGCCGGCGGAAATGAAATGCAGGTTGGCGTCCTGGGAAGCGACCAGGCCGTCATCCATCCATACACAGCGCGGAGCAGATGGCATGTTGGGTCCTCGTGTGGAATGCGGAGTCTTCAGAGTACCGTCTGGGCGCGGCATTCGGCAAGTAGAGGAGACAAAGAGAAGTAAAACCGCAGAGGACGCAGAGGTTTAAAGAATTGAGAGTGCTGAGTTAAAGGCACGTGGGGTCGCAGGGCCTCGCCCCGTCCCCACACAATTATTTCACTTTGCGCGCTAGGCGAACATCCGCGTGCTCCACATCGCGCAGAGTGCAACAGGTGCCGGGAGGGATGGGCGCCCCGTGAGGGCAAGAGCGGGGATGGCCCAGGAAGGCGCAAATGCGGTCGGTGGCCTCGGGGGAGAGAATGTGCTCGAACTTGCAGGCCTGTTCTTCGACTTCCGCGGGATCGTCCATGCCCAGGCTCTCGGTGAACAGGCGCTCGGCCAGACGGTGGCGGCGGATGACGTCGGCGGCCCGCTGGCGTCCGGTGGGAGTGAACTCGATCATCAGGTCGCCATCGGCTACGCGTTGCGAAATATGGCCCAGCGCGTCATGGCAGGGATTGATGACGGCTTTGTGGGCGTGCGGCTGCGAGGGGTGTGGACGGGTGGTCACCAAGCCCAGTTCCACCATCTTCTCAACGGCAATACTCACCGGCACGCCGCCGTGCACATCCATGCTGCCCAGTTCGGCGGGCTCGCCGTGCTCCTCGATGACCCAGATTTCTTCCAG
>Ga0075426_10001096_pt1 | contig 19030 bp, 14 predicted proteins | sample SoiMethybrSBSTD5_FD_75304 | JGI IMG/M metagenome (GOLD analysis project Ga0075426, IMG submission 75304) | Bulk soil microbial communities from a Populus tree surrounding site in Tennessee, USA - Soil MetaG P. TD hybrid SBSTD5 | ecosystem: Environmental > Terrestrial > Soil > Tree plantation...
GTCGAGGTAGTGATCCATGAACATGAAGTTCTGTTCGGGATCGAGGACCTCGAGCAGGGCGGAGGAGGGATCGCCGCGGAAGTCGGTGGACATCTTGTCGACTTCGTCCAACATGAAGACCGGATTGCGGGTCCCTGCCTTCTTCATCATCTGAATGATCTGGCCGGGCAGGGCGCCGATGTAGGTGCGGCGATGGCCGCGGACTTCGGCTTCATCGCGCACGCCGCCAAGCGAAAGGCGCACGAATTTGCGGCCGGTGGCCTTGGCGATGGACATGCCGAGCGAGGTCTTGCCCACGCCCGGAGGGCCTACGAAGCACAGGATGGAGCCTTTGGGGTTCTTGACGAGGCGGCGGACGGCCAGGAATTCGAGGATGCGCTCCTTAATTTTTTCGAGCCCGTAATGATCGGATTCGAGGACATGCTCGGCAAACTTGAGATCGCGAATTTCCTTGGACTTTTTCTTCCACGGCACGGCCAGCAGCCAGTCGAGATAATTGCGCGACACGGTCGATTCGGCCGACATGGGCGGCATGTTTTCGAGGCGCTTGAGCTCGGCCATGGCCTTGTCGAGCGCGTCCTTGGTCATGCCGGCAGTTTCGATGCGCTTTTTCAGCTCGTCGATTTCGCTCTTTTCGCCGCGGCCCAATTCCTTCTGGATGGCCTTGATCTTTTCGTTGAGATAGTACTCTTTCTGCGCCTTCTCCATCTGGCGCTTCACGCGGCCCTGGATGGTCCGATCGACATTGAGCTTCTCGATCTCGATATCGAGCATCTCGGCAACGCGCGTGAGACGGTCGATGGGATCGAAGATTTCGAGCAGGTCCTGCTTCTCCTCGATGGTGAGTTGCAGGTTTGCGCCCACGGTGTCGGCCAGCTTACCGGGGTCTTCGACCCGGGCGGCCTGAATCATGGTTTCGTAGTTGAGGTTCTGGCTGAGCTTGACGTACTGCTCGAACAGGCTGGTGACACGGCTGACCAGAGCTTCGAGCTGCGGGCCGGGCTCGACGCGATAACCGGTGGTGCGCACCACCGCGCGGAAGAAGCCTTCATCGTCGGTAATGGAAACGACCTTGGCGCGCTCCACGCCCTCCACCAGCACCTTGATGTTGCCATCGGGCAGCTTCAGGCTCTGGACGATGTTGACCACGGTGCCCACGTTGAAAATCTCGTTGGGCTTAGGCTCGTCGATGGATGCATCGTGCTGGGTGGCGAGAAAGATCTTCTTATCGCCGGCCATGGCTTCTTCCAGGGCACGGACGCTCGATTCACGGCCCACCACGAACGGCGTCATCATGTACGGGAAGATGACGACATCCCGTATGGGCATCATCGGTAAACGTTTGGTTTCAGATTTCTCTTTCGAAGTGAGCATGAAAACCCAGGGCAGGATAAACGTACGGCAGGCAACGACTGCCTAAATCCGCTAACCGGCCTTTTCTAATAGTGTAAGACTGATCTTCTGTGAAAGCACCATCTCTTTGGTCACCTGGAACTCGCGGACCTTCTTGTAGGATGGCAGATAGTACATCAAGTCTAGCATCAGGTCTTCCAGGATCATGCGCAGGCCGCGTGCGCCCACCTTGCGTTCCATGGCAAGGGCGGCAATGGCCTCGAGCGCATCGTCGTTGAACTTCAGCCGGACATTTTCGAACTCGAAGAGCTTCTGATACTGGCGAATGATGGCGTTCTTCGGCTTGGTCAGGATCTGGATGAGGGCATGCTTATCGAGGTCCTGGAGCACGGCGACTACCGGCAGCCGGCCGATGAACTCGGGGATGAAGCCGAACTTGATCAGATCGGTGGGCTGTATCTGCTCGAGCAGGTCGATATCGCGCTGCCCGCCGACGGTCATGGGCTTCACGTGAGTGTGGTCCTGCTCGGCCAGGAACCCCATGGATTTCTTGCCCACGCGCTTGCCGATTACTTTTTCGAGACCCACGAACGCCCCGCCGCAGATGAACAGGATGTTGGTGGTATCGACCGGCGTGAACTCCTGGTGCGGGTGTTTGCGGCCACCCTGCGGGGGCACGTTGGCCACGGTGCCTTCGAGAATCTTGAGCAGCGCCTGCTGCACGCCCTCGCCCGAGACGTCGCGGGTGATGGAAGGGTTCTCGTCCTTGCGGCAGATCTTATCGATTTCGTCGATGTAGATGATGCCTTGCTGGCATTTCTGCACGTCCCCGTCGGCCGCCTGCAGCAGCTTCAGGATAATGTTCTCGACATCCTCGCCAACGTAACCGGCTTCGGTCAGCGTGGTGGCATCGACGATGGCGAAGGGCACGTCGAGGATGCGCGCCAGCGTCTGGGCCATCAGCGTCTTGCCGGTTCCGGTGGGACCGATCAGCAGGATGTTGGATTTCGAGAGCTCGACTTCCGTGTTGCGGATGCGGTTCATGTGAATCCGCTTGCAGTGGTTGTAGACCGCGACGGCGAGTTTTTTCTTGGTCGCCTCCTGCCCGATGACGTACTGGTCGAGAAATTCCTTGACCTCGAGCGGCTTGGGCAGTTTGTTAGGGCTGGTGGCGGGCTGTTCGCTCTTGTCGTCTTCGAGAATCGAGTTGCAGACGGCAATACACTCGTCGCAGATGTAGGCGCGTGGGTAATCGCTGGGGGAGGAGATCAGCTTTCCGACGACATCCTGGCTCTTGTGACAGAACGAGCACCGCAGGGCTTCATCCGATCCGGGGCGCTTCACGCGTTATTCTCCTCTACCGCTTGTTGCGCGCCGGGGGGAATTCGCTCGTTGACGGGGCGCAAGTTTACTTTCCGGAATACCAGTCCTATTATCGCCCGAACCGGGCCCGGAAGCAATTGAACATTAGATAGCATTAATTCCGTTGCATACTTTGGGTTATAGGGATTGGCGAACTCCGGATAGATCACTCTTCCGCGGTCTTCTGGGCGTGCTCGAACAGAAAATTCAGCGTTTTCTCGGTCTGGATATGGGAAGCAATGCGGCCCAGGGTACCGTCCTTTTCGAAGCGCAGACGCACGGCGGCGAACGGCTCCCGCTGCTGGCGGGCGATGCGCTCGATTTCCTTATCCACTTCCTCGCGAGTGGCGTCGATGGCTTCGCGTTCGGCAATCCGCGATAGGAGCAGGGAAGCCTTGACCTCACCGAGCGCCTTGTCCTTCTGTGAAGACTTGAGCTTCTGCCAGTCGAGCTGGATCTTGCTCGAGTCGATGCCTTCCTGGGCGAGCGAGTGGAGGGTTTGTTCCACGCGGTTGCGCACCTGCCGGTCGATAAAGGCCTCCGGGACGGGAAAATCGTGCAGATCAACCAGCTTTTCCACCAACTTGTTTTTCGCTTCCTGCTGGGCCTCGTTCTGGCGCTGCGCGAACATGCTTTTACGGAGCGCGTCGCGCAATTCGTCTACAGTGCGGAAGTCTCCCAGATCCTTGGCGAACTCGTCATTCAGGTCAGGCAACTCTTTCTTGCGGATGCCCTTCACCACGGCGTGAAAGCGAATGGTGCGGCCGGCGAGCTTGGATTGTCCGTAATTCTCTGGATAAGTGACGTCGAAGTCCTTTTCCTCTCCGGGAGACATGCCGCGAAGGTTTTCAGTGAACGCGGGCAGGGTATCCTCGGCGCCGACGTGGAGCATCATTTCGTCCTGCTTGACGGGCGGGCCCTCGGTACCCGAGAGACTTTCGATGGAGATCACGGCGTGGTCGCCGTCCTGGATGGGGCGCGGATCGACGTTGCTGTAGTCGGCTTTCTGATCGCGCAGCTCTTCGACGCGCTTGGCGACGTCTTCGTCGGTGATCTGCGGGTCTTTATAGGGGACCGAAAGGTTCTGATACTCCTTGAGCTCGATTTGCGGGAACACCTCGAATTCGGCTTTGAAGCGGAGGGGCTCGCCGCGGTGGAAGTGAACGTCGGAAATGTCCGGCTGGCCGACGATGCGCAGCTCGTTCTTTTCCAGCTCCTTTTCGAGGAATTTAGGGACCAGGCTTTCCAGGACCTGCTGGCGGATATCGCCTTCAAACTGTTTGCGGACCAGGCCGGCTGGCGCTTTACCGGGACGGAAACCGGGCAGCCGGGCGCGCTGCTGGAACGAGCTGACGACGCGCTCAGTCTCGCTTTCCACAGTATCCACCGGGACCGAGATTTCGAGCGAATGCCTGCAACCTTCTACCAATGCCAATGGGATGTACCTTCGGGTGGAGTAATTCTTATTGTAGCATTTCGTCGAGAATGAGAACGTCGAGAGACGGGACGCGGCGGAAGATGGGATCGTTGGTAACGAAGCCTGTGACCCCAGCCGCGAGGGCGGTGGCTGCCTGGATCGCGCCGGGAGTCCGGAGGTTGTGGTCGGCGCGAATCTGGGCCGCGCGCTCGGCGATGTGCAGGGTCGGAGGGACCCATTCGAGATGGGGGTATGTAACTAATAGCGCATGAAATTCCTGGACGAGAGCCAAATCAGCTCGCCGATACGGACGTACCAGCGCCTCGGTGATTGTGATGGTGGACGTGATTGCGTGGCCGTTCGGCCCCCGGATCCAACGTAGAATCTGCTTCGCCAGCGTGAAGTACTTTGGATGGGACTCAACCGCGTAAATGACAACGCAGGTGTCCAGACCGATGCTTCGATGATTCTCCAGGAAAGCATCGACCCTGTCCGCGCTCACTCCCAGCTTTCTCGTTCGCGTTCCAGATAATCGGGAGGATAGATGCCTTTGGCGATGCCTAGAATCGCTTTCGCATAGTCCTTCGGCTTGCGCATTAGCGTCAGGGTGTTACCACGGGGAACGATGAGGAGCGTATCTCCCGGCTTAAGCCCGAGCGCCTTACGCGCCTCGAGGGGGATGACGATTTGATTCTTGCTGGAGAGTTTTGCCTCAGCCATATACCGCCTCCTTTACATTTTTGCATAAAGTAAAGCGCGGGCCAATAGACACGTCGCCGTAGGTATCAGTACGATCAATTCGTGGCTGAAACGGAAAAGCTGCGCGAGTTGCCTTCCGTGCACGAAGTCTTGTCGCGGATGGACGCGGTGCTCGAGCGATTTCCGCGGGCGCTGATCGTGGAAGAAGTGCGGCGGGTACTGGAGGCGCGGCGGGACAAGATCCGGGCGGGGAACGGGGCGGAGCCTGGCGCTATCGAGGCTGAGGTGGAGCGGGCGCTCGAGGCTTTAACGCGGCCGTCGCTCCGGCGCGTGATCAACGCCACGGGCGTGGTGCTGCATACGAATCTGGGGCGGGCGCCGCTGGGAGTAATCGAGCCGGTCCCGGGTTACTCCAACCTCGAGTACGATCTTGGGGCAGGGAAGCGCGGCAAGAGGGACGTGCATGCCGGCGCGCTGCTCGAGCGGCTGCTGGGGTGCCCGACGATCGCGGTCAACAACAATGCGGCGGCGATCTTTCTGGCGCTGAACGAGCTTGCGGGGGGACATGAAGTCATCGTCTCGCGGGGGGAACTGATCGAGATCGGCGACGGGTTCCGGATTCCGGACATCATGGGCCGGTCGGGCGCGCTGATGCGCGAGGTAGGGACGACCAACCGCACGAGCGTCCAGGACTACCGCAACGCCATCAACGAGCGCACGCGGCTGCTGTTGCGCGTGCATCCCAGCAATTTCCGGATCGAGGGATTCACGGCGCGGCCGGAACTCGGGGAACTCGTGGCGCTTGGGCGGGAGCGCGGGATTCCGGTGTATGAGGATTTGGGCAGCGGGTGCGTGGTGGATTTGCGGCCGTTTGGGGTGAATGAGCCTGTGGCGCAAGAGAGCCTGCGCGTGGGTGTGGATCTGATCTCCATCAGCGGCGACAAGTTGCTGGGCGGGCCGCAGGCGGGGATTCTGGCAGGTAGGGCCGAAGTTGTGGCCCGGTTGCGGCGCAATCCGATGTTTCGGGCTCTGCGGCTGGACAAGTTGATTTATCAGGCGCTGGAAAGCACTCTGCGGGCGATCGTTCTGGAGCAGTGGGATCGTGTTCCGGCGCTGCGCATGATTCGCATGACCGCGGACGAGATTCGCGAGCGGGCCGAACGGCTGGTGGCGTCGGCGCCGTCACTGGGAGCGCGGGTGGAGTCGGGAGAATCGGTTATCGGGGGCGGCTCCACGCCGGAGCAATCGATTCCGACTTGGCTGATTGTCATCGAGCCGAAGGACGTAGTTGCGGCGGAGAAAAAGCTGCGAGCGGGGGACCCGCCGGTGATCGCGCGGATCGAAGATGAGCGGCTGCTGCTGGATTTACGGACGGTTTTTCCGGAAGAAGAAGCGGAATTGACGCGGGCGCTTCAGGATCTGGGCTAGGCCGGACGTGTGTCCGGCCACTACGCTCGTTCTTGATAAGTTCCTTCGGCGGTGCTGACGCGGATCTTTTCACCTTCAGTGATGAAGGGCGGCACCTGGACGACGAGGCCGGTTTCCACCTTGGCGGGCTTGGTCACGTTGGAGACGCTGGCGCCCTTGATGCCGGGTTCGGTCTCGACCACCGTCATATCCACCGTGGGTGGTAACTCGACGCTGATCGGCTTGCCCTCGAAGAATTCCACCTTGACGCGTAGCTGCGGAATCAGGTAATTGACCGCATCGCCGAGGATGTCCTTCATCAGGTGCATCTGCTCGTAATTCTCGGTGTTCATGAAGTAGTAGTACTCGCCGTCGTCGTACAGGTACTCCATTTCATGTTCTTCGAGCATGGCGCGCTCCACGCGGTCCTCCGACGAGAAGCGGTGCTCCATCATGGAGCCGCTGCGGAGGTTGCGCATTTTGGCTTGCACGAATCCGCGAAGGTTTCCGGGCGTCCGGTGGTTCACGCTGAAGATGGAGAACAGATCGTTGTTGAACTTGATGACCATACCCGGGCGCATCTGTGTTGACGAAATCATTCGAAAAAACGCTCCAAACTGGAAAGAGATTAGTCGAGCAGGAACTAAACAGCCAGTATAGCATTGGGCGCGCGCGCCCTCCGATTCGGATAGAATGGGCGGCCATGCGTGAAGACCGGCGTCGATTCCTGCGGTTCCTGGCGTCGAGCCCGCTGCTGGCGGCGCAGGCGCAGCAGATACCAGGCGTCATCGACAAACCAGCCGCCGCGCTCAACGTGATGGACTTTGAGGCGGCCGCGCGCAAGGCGTTGCCTCCGGCGCACTTTGGCTATCTTGAAACCGGCGTCGATGACGATGAGACCGTGAAGGCCAACCGGGAAGGATTCAAGCGAATTCAATTGCGCCCGCGGCGCCTGGTGGATGTCAGCCACGCCGATTTGCGGACTGAACTGTTCGGCACGGTGTGGGATCATCCGATCGTCATTGCTCCAGTGGGGAGCTTGAAGGCGTTTCATCCGGAGGGCGAAGTGGCCGTGGCGCGGGCGGCGAGGGCCCGGAAGGCGTTGCAGATTCTCTCAACGGTCACCACTTCGAGCGTGGAAGAAGTGATACAGGCGGCGGGGCGGCCGGTGTGGTTTCAACTGTACCCCACGTCGAGCCAGGAAGTGATGGCAAAGCTGGTGCGGCGCGCGGAATCGGCGGGGTGCCCGGTGCTGGTGTTGACGGTGGATCTGCCGGTCGGCCGGAACACGGAGACGATGGAGCGATTGAAGCGCACGGATCAACGAGACTGCTCGGCGTGCCACTCGACCAAGCCCGACGCGATTTTTCGCCGGAAGCCGATGTTCGAAGGAATCAATATGACCGATGTCGGTGTTTTCAACGCGGCCTTGACGTGGGATTCGGTCCGGCGGCTGCGAGACAGCACACGGATGAAGCTGGTGCTGAAGGGCATCGTGACGCGGGAAGATGCACAACTGTGCCGTAACTGCGGCGTGGACGGCATCATTGTCTCCAACCATGGCGGAAGAGCGGATGAGACCGGGCGCAGCACGATCGAATGTCTGCCGGAGGTGGTGAGCGGAGCGGGCGACAAGATCAGCGTCCTGGTGGACGGCGGTATCCGCCGCGGAACGGATGTCTTCAAGGCTCTGGCGCTCGGAGCGCGCGCCGTCTGCATCGGCCGGCCTTACGCGTGGGGCCTGGCGGCGTTCGGGCAGGAAGGCGTCGAGAAGGTGCTCGAGATTCTGCGCGCCGAGCTGGAGCTGGTGATGCGGCAGTGCGGGACGCGGACGATTCCGGAGATCGGCCGGACGCTGGTTTCCACACGGTAGTACATCGTTGCCGGGGCTGTGGCATCAAACTGAAGTTCGCCGCTGCACGCTGAAGGCGTGCGCCACAGATTCAGAAAGGCAGGATCTCTTCCCGCTGCGGATCGAAATCGATGCGGCGTTTCTCTTCGTAGGCGATGTTGCCGAGATGCGAAGCTTGCGCCGAGCGGTGGCCGATGAGCACGTCGCCGTTGGGAAGCTTGCGCGAGCGGACGCAATCCAGGAAGTTGTTGACGTGGTCGAGGGTCATGTCGTGCGGCTCGGCTTTGACGATCAGGGGCTCCGCGTTCTTTCCCAGCGGATGAAACTCGTAGCGGCCCCGGTCGATGTAGAGCCGGCCCTCGGTTCCGCACATTTCGACCGCCGCGCCGGTGATGCCGGGGGCGAGCGTGGCTTCGAAAGTGGCGGTGAACTCGGAGGGATACTCCAAGAGCACGTTGATGGTGTCGGGCGCGGTGCGGCCGTCCTTATAGTTGTAGACGCCGCCGGCGGCCACGGCCGACTTCGGAATTTCCTGGCCCATGAACATGTGGACGACGTCGATCCAGTGTGTAAACAGGTCGGTCACCTGGCCGCCGCCGAAATCGAGATATGCGCGGAAATTCCAGTACTGCTGCGGATCGTAATCACGCCACTTCACCGGGCCGAGATAACGCGCCCAATCGAGATTTGACGGCTTCTGCTGCAACGATTCCGGCGCCTTGCGCAGATGGTAGGTATTGCCGTGCCACCACGTGCGGGCGAGCGTAACCTTGCCGAGGCGGCCGGTGTCGAAGAACTCGCGCTTGGCGCGCAAGTAATGAATGCCGGAGCGCTGCTGCATGCCGACCTGGCAGATGCGCTCGTTGACGCGCGCGGCCTTTACAATGGGCGGCCCTTCTTCGATGGTGCGCGTGAGCGGCTTCTCGACGTAGACGTCGCGGCCTGAATTGAGCGCGTCCATGGCGATGGCGGCGTGCCAGTGATCGGGAGTCGCGATCAGGACCGCGTCGACTTCTTTCATGTCGAGCAGCTTGCGGTGATCGGTAAAACTGCGCGCGTTGGGTGCCTTCTGGCGGGCCTTGTCGATCTGCACTCCGTAGATGTCGCAGACAGCGGTCACGTCGACTACCGGATTCTTCTGGAACTGCGACATGTCTTCGCGGCCGCGCTCGCCGCAGCCGATCACGCCGAGTTGGACTCTATCGTTGGCGCCACGGACTCGAGAATAGGACAGAGCGGTAAGGGCGCTGGCGCCGCGCAGGAGGTCTCGCCTACGGATCGGTGTGGGCATGTTGAGATTATATGACCGGGAGGCACAGGCAGGAATGCCTATTCCACGCCGGCGTGCTCGGGGTGATTGCAGCCGGGGAAGGAGGCGAGCGCGGTGTTGCCTTTGTAGCCGAGTTCCTGGACCAGGCCTATTTGCGATGTGTAGTAGCCGTCGGCGGTCATGCTTTTGATCATGCGGAAGAAGCGCTCGGGCAGGGAAGTGACCTGGCCGCGGTCGGCGGCGTCACTGAGCGGAGTGAGAATTTCGATCTGCTGCTCCCCGCTAAGTTCGACAAAGCGTTTGCCGCCCGCCTGCTGGTCGAGCCACGCGAGGCCCTCGCGCATCAGCTTTTGGTGCTCGGCGTTGTTATGCACGACGTAATCGATGTACTCGGGCGCGCCCGCGGCCACGGCCCCGGGAGTATCGGCGGGCGGAATAATCAGGTCGGCGACGCGCGAGACGGTCTGATATTCGATCGCGGTGAAAAACTTCAGTGTGTAGGGACCGCGCGGGGCCTGCGGAGCGGCGCCGTGCTGGTGCTGGCCGTAGAGGTCGTTGGCCGCGAAGGGGAAGGCGCAGGTGGTGCCGATGGCGCCGATGATTTTGAGAGTGTCGCGGCGGGTTTCCATCTCACATGTCTCCTTGGCGCAAGCGGCCGGCGATGTGGTCCGCTGCGCGCGCGGCCAGGGCCATGATGGTGTGGGTCGGGTTCTTCTCGGACGCCGAGGGGAAGACGCTGCCATCCACCACGTAGAGATTCGGCACGTCGTGCGTGCGGCAATCGGCATTGACCACTGAAGTGCGCGGATCGGTCCCCATGCGGCAGCCGCCCAGCTCGTGATTGGTTGCGGGCTCGGTGGATTCTTCGTGGAACTCTGCGCCGGCGGATTCCAGGATTTCGTGCGACCATCGCTGCATCTCGCGGAAAATCTTTCGATCGTTTTCGCCCCAGGCGACGTGGCGGCGCGCCATGGGCAGGCCGTGCTGATCTAGCTTGTCGTAATCCAGATCGACGAAACTCTGTTTGTTGGGCAGCATTTCGCCGTACGGCGAGAACACAAGAAATGCGGGATAACGCTCCTTGACCGACTGCTTGTAGGTTTTGCCGAAGCCGGGCATGGCGCGCGCCCAGCCGACCGAGCGCCGGTTCTGATAGTTGAACTGGATGCCGAAGCTGCGGGCGAAATCGCGCTTGCGTGCGTGCATGAACGAGGGGATGTAGGCGTGATCGAGAAAACCTTCGTCGTCGATGGCGGGAGCGCCGACCAGGTCCTTGAGAAAAACCTCAACGCCGCCGGTAAAGTGCGGGATGAAGTTGCGGCCGAGCTCGCCCGAGGAATTGGCGAGGCCATTGGGATAGAGCCGCGATTTCGACATCAGCAGCAGCGCCACGCTTTGGACGCAGGCACAGGCGATTACGATCGAGCGGGCGCGTATTTCGCCTTCGGCGCGCGAATCGCGATTGAGAAACCGGACGCCGGTGGCGCGATTTTCGCCTGAAACGATGACCTCGCGCACGATGGAGTTGGGGAAGAGCGTGAGATGGCCGGTTTTGAGAGCCGGCACCATGTGGACGTCGTACGAGTTGTACTTGGCGACGACATCGCATCCGGCCATGCAGTTGCCGCAGAAATGGCACTCGGGGCGCGCTGGAGAAGCGGTACTGCGCGTGGCCTTGCGGACATGAATCACTTTCACGCCCAGCTTGGCCGCGCCACGGCGCACGATCATCTCGCTGCACTTCATCGGGACCGGCGGAAGGAATACGCCGTCCGGCAGGTCTTCGAGATGGTCGAGATTGCCGCAGACGCCGACTTCGCGCTCGATGGTTTCGTAGTAGGGAGCGAGGTCGGCGTAGTCGATGGGCCAGTCCTCGCCTGCGCCGTCGATGGAGCGGCCTTTGAAATCGCGGTGGCTCAAGCGCCATGCGACGGCGTTCCAGGTCATGCTCTTTCCGCCGAGACCGCGGCTGCGCTCGGTTTCAAATCCGGCGACGCCGGGCCGCATGGTGGGGATGTGGCGGTCCGGGAAGTCGAACGGCATGGCGTGGGTGTTGAAAGCAGTGCGGGTATCGATTTTCGGGCCGCCTTCGATCACGGCGACATCGACACCCCGGCCCGCGAGGTGACCAGCGAGCGTTCCGCCGGACGCGCCAGAGCCGACCACGAGGACGTCATACACCTGTTGCGGCACTGGTAACTACGTTAGCTCGCCAGATCGACGGTCGGCAAGAACTTTGGCGGCTTGCGGAACTTCGTCGCCTGCTCGAAGGCGTAGGCCAGGCGAATCAGCACCGGCTCGCTGTAGGCTCTTCCGACAAACGAAAGCCCGACCGGCAGGCCGAAAACGTATCCAGACGGCACGGTAATGTGCGGATATCCCGCCACGGCGGCAGGAGAGCCGAAGTCGCCGCCACCGGAATGATCGCCATTCGGCAGATCGATGGGCCACGCCGGGCCGGAAGTTGGGGCGACGAGAGCATCCAGCCTGTGGCGCGCCATGATGGCGTCGATTCCCTGCGTGCGCGAGAGCTCGTGATTGCTCTTCAAGGCTTTCAAGTACGCGGGGCTGGTGAGTGGACCCTTGGCCTGCGCCCTGATCATGTCATCCTGGCCGAAATAGGGCATCTCGCGCGCGGCGTTTTTCTCGTTGAAGGCGATGACGTCCTGGAGCGAATGCACGGGCGCCTTCGGGCCAAGCCGCGCGAGGTAGGTATTGAGGCCCGCTTTGAATTCGTAGAGCATCACTTCGAACTCCGAGTCGCCAAACTTGCCGGTGGTGGGGATGTCGGCGGGGTCGATGATCTCGGCGCCCAGGCGCTTCATGGTGTCGAGGGCACCGCTCATGAGCTTGTCCACTTTTTCGCTGAAGCCGAAGAATTTGCGCGCAACGCCGATGCGCGCGCCGCGCAGACCGTTGGGGTCGAGAAATTTGGTGTAGTCGGGCTGCGCTTTGCCGGCGCTCTCTCTGGTGATGGCGTCGCCGGCGTCGATTCCGGCCATGGCGCCCAGCAGGATGGCGGCGTCGGTGACGGTACGCGTCATCGGTCCGGCGGTGTCCTGTGTGTGCGAGATCGGGATGATACCGGAGCGGCTGACGAGGCCCACGGTCGGCTTGATGCCCACCAGGCCATTCACTGAGGAAGGGCAGGTAACGGAGCCATCGGTCTCGGTGCCGACGGCCACGGCGCAAAGATTTGCGGCTGCGCCCGATCCCGATCCCGAACTCGAGCCGCAGGGATTGCGATCCAGCGCGTAGGGATTGAGCGTCTGGCCGCCGCGGCCGCTCCAGCCGCTGGTGGAATGGCTCGAGCGGAAGTTGGCCCACTCGCTCAGGTTGGTTTTGCCCAGGATCACAGCGCCCGCTTCTCGTAATTTCTGCGCGACGAAGGCATCACGCGGCGCTATGGAACCGTAGAGCGCGAGCGAGCCGGCGGTGGTCATCATGCGGTCGGCAGTGTCGATGTTGTCCTTAATGAGGACTGGAATGCCGTGCAGCGGGCCGCGGATGCCTTTCGCGCGCCGCTCTTTGTCGAGAGCCTCAGCGATAGCGAGAGCATCCGGATTGATCTCGATGATGGCATTGATCGCCGGCCCGCGCTTGTCGATCTCATTGATTCGCGCAAGGTATTTCTCTGTAATCGCGCGCGCGGTGTATTTGCCGGATTTGATTCCCGCCTGTAAATCCCTGATGGTTGCCTCCTCAAGCTCAAAGGGCTTTACGGGAACGGGCTTGGGTGAAGATGGCGCAAAGGCCGCGCTGGTGAACGCGCTTCCACCTCCGAGCAGGCTCGCCTGCAGAAAAGTTCTACGATTCATGAGGTGATCAGTGCGCCAGCAGCCGTTCGGCTTCGCGCGCCAGGTCATCAACCTGCGGCAGAATGGCGTTCTCCAACTGGGGATGATATCCCACCCAGGTATCGAGCGCACCTATGCGGCGAACGGGGGCGTCCAGGCGGTCGAAGAGCTCATCGGCGATATGAGCGGCGATTTCGGCGCCGTAACCCCATGAGATGCAGTCCTCGTGGGCCACAAGAACGCGATTGGTCTTTTCGACGGAGGTGCGGATGGTGCCCCAGTCGTAGGGCGCAAGGCTGCGCAAGTCGATGACCTCGATACTCACGTGATTGTCCTTGCGTTCTACCTGCATGGCCGCCTGGAGAGCCTTCTGCACTACCGCACCATAAGTAACGATGGTGAGGCTCTTTCCGGTTTTCACCACTTTGGCGCTGCCGAACGGTATCGTGAAATCCGGCCCGGGGTGCGGAGAGCGGTTGTAGGGTTCGCGGTAGAGGCGCTTGTGCTCGAGAAACAACACCGGGTCGTCAGCGCGGATCGCGGTGCGCAGCAGCCCGCAGGCGTCGAGTGCGTTCGAGGGCATCACCACGCGGAGGCCGGGGATGTGGGTGAATTCGACCTCGCCGCACTGGCTGTGATACATGGCGCCGCCGTTGAGATATCCGCCGATGGGCACGCGCACCACCACGGGAGCCGAAAAGCCTCCGTTAGAGCGCCAGCGAATGGTTGCCAGCTCATCGCGCAGCTGCATCATGGCCGGCCAGATGTAATCGAAGAACTGGATCTCCGGCACAGGCTTCAAGCCGCGCGTTGCCATCCCGATGGCACGGCCCACGATGGATGCCTCGGCCAGCGGCGTGTTGAATGCGCGCTGTGCTCCGAATTCGATCTGCAAGCCCGCCGTGACTTTGAAGACGCCGCCCTTACCCTTTACTTCAGACAGATTCTCCTCGCGGCTGCAATCGGCCACGTCCTCGCCGAACACTAATACGTCCGGATTGCGCCGCATTTCTTCGCGAAGGGTGGCGTTCAGCAGGTCGACCATGGTCTTTGGCTCACCGGTAAAATGCGGCGCGACGGCAAATTCGTCCGAAGTAGGGTCGATGCGATCGGAATAAAGATGGACTAATGCCGATTCGCGAGCCGGCGGGTCCTGGCGCAGCGCCTTTTGGGCGGCCTCCTGTACTTCTTCGTCGAGCTCGTGGATGATCAACTGCAGGGCATGACGATCGAGAATACCTTCGTCGACCAGAAACTTCGGGAAGGTGAGGACCGGATCGCGCTCGGATTCGGCCTTGCGCTCCGCCGCGGTCTTATACATGCGTTCGTCATCCGAAAGCGAGTGCGAGTAGAGCCGCACTACGTGGGCGTGCACCAGCGCGGGACCCTCGCCCGAGCGGCAGTACGCCGCGGCTTCGCGCATAGCGCGATAGGAATGCAGAAAATCCGTGCCATCCACCTCCTGGCGGAACAGGTGAGGAAATCCGGAGACCAGCGGTGTGATATTGCCGCCGGCGGTCTGGCATTCGAGCGGAACGGAAATTGCGTAGCCGTTGTCTTCGATCAGGAACAACAGCGGCAGGCGCTTGATGCAGGCCACGTTCAGCGCCTCCCAAAACTCGCCTTCGCTGGTGGCGCCGTCGCCGCCCGCGACAAGCGTGATTTCGTCTCCTTTGGTGTCGCGATAGCGTCCAGCCTCGGCGCAGCCCACGGCCTGAACGAACTGCGTACCGGTTGGCGAGGATGAAGTCACGATGTTGTACTTCGGCGCGCCCCAGTGCGATGGCATCTGGCGGCCACCCGACGCCGGATCATCGGCCGCGCCCACGGCGGCCAGCAGCATTTCATACGGCGTGACGCCCAAGGTGAGGCAGAGAGCGCGGTCGCGGTAGTAGGGATAGATCCAGTCGTGCCCGGACCGCAGCACGAGACCGGCGGCTACGTTGACGGCCTCGTGGCCCGCGCCGCTGATCTGGAAAAATATGCGGTTCTGCCGCTTGAGGGCGATTTCCCGGTCGTCAAGGCGGCGCGCGGTGTGCATGATCCGGAATGCCCGGATCAGGGTGTCCGCATCCAGCCCTTCGAATCGCGCCGCACTCTGGCGTTCCGTGCCGGCGGGCGTGGTCGCCATTCGGTTCTCCTACTCCAGTGTAGAGGAGTTCAGGTTGTTTTGGCCGGATCGCGGGCCACAATGGCGAGCGCGGCCAGATACAGGACACCGCCGATCAACAGCGTCTGGACCAGTCCCCAGTAGATGGCCAACACCAGCGCCGCCACAGAACCGAGCACGCTCGACGCGGCATTGAGCGACCATGCCCAGCGCACCGACGCGCTGTGCCATTTTTCCAGGCGTGCCAAACCCGTGGGGAAGGGCATACCCATGAGAAATCCGGCCGGAAAGATCAGCGCCACGCTTACCACTACTTTCCAGGCGATGGGCAAAGTAATGGCTTTTGGGAGCAGCACCGTTACATCGACGGCGAGAAGCCCGATGAGAAGCGCGATCCCGCCGAGCACCGCCCGCCATCTCGCGGCCGACGATCCGATAACCTTGCCACTCGCGTAGCTGCCGATGCCGCTCGATACCAGCAGCGAGAAAATCACCACGGTCAGCGCATATGTCGGGTGCCCCAGGAACAAGACGAATTTCTGGATCAGGGCGACCTCGATAAGGATGTACCCCGCGCCGATGGCCAGAAAATAAAGCAGAAACGCGAGCACCGACTTTTCGTGCGGCAGACGGGTCCGCAATACCACGGGCGGAAGAGCGAGGATAATCAGCGTGGCGATCACGCTTATGCCGAGTAATTCGAATAGCAGCGGCACCGCCTTGTTGATCTTGTAATCCTCGCTTCGCCTCGAGGCGTGCGTAATGAAATTCCACAAATCCTGTGGCTGGACGGTGTAAAAAAAGAACGGGCGGTTGTCGGTGACGGGCGTTATGTCGAACGGGTAACGTTGTTCGTAAGCCACGGGATCAGAGCTGTGGAGTAATTCCGTGAACTGGTTGGGGATTCGCTCGTCGGGGAGATACACGGCCGTCATGTGGGCCTCCGCCAGCGTGTGCCGTGCGCGCCCGATGTCTTCGCCGGAAAACGGGCGGCGGGAGATGAGCACGGTATCGCGCGCGCCCCATCCGGCCAGGTCGGCGCGCGACCCCTCGCGTCCCACGATGATGTGCCGCTCGGGCTCAGCCTCGCCCAGGTCGCGCAGCGCCACCATGGCGAGCGAGATCAGACGCAGCGATTCGCGCGGCGGATCGAAGCCCCACCGCGTGAACGCCAGAATGCCGTCATCAGTGAGGTGCGTGAGGTAATCCTGGAATGCATCCGTGGTGTAGAGGTTGCTTTCTGAGAGGGCGAACGCTCCCGCGGCGGTGGAAGCCCAGGTATCCACCAGCGTGGCTTGCAGCACCTGGTATTTCTCGCTGCTGCGGCGCACGAAGGCCCGGCCGTCTTCCACAAAAATGTGGACATCCGGCCGCAGGTACAGGCCGCGGCTGAGTTGCGGGAACCGCTGCCGCATGATGGTGGTGGCGATGATGGGGTTGATCTCGACTCCGGTGATGTCCCGGCTGCCGGAAGCGAGGGCGCGCGCAACATCCCAGCCGCCGCCCGGCCCGATGATCAGCGTCTTGGCCGCGGGGCGGATGGCGTACGGCAGGCCCGGCCCTTGATAGAGCAGGTCGTGCAAGTCGTGCGTCGAGAGGTGCTCGAAATCGAAGTTCGCGATTCCGGTGGAGGCATCCGCATCGATGAAAATGGTGGGCGGTCCGGAACCTTTCTCGCGAGCGATGGCGATGCGGGAGAAACTGTTCCATTGCACGAAAGACTCGTGCTCCAGCTTCTGGTTCTTGGCATAGACAACGGTGATCAGCCCGTATTGTTTGTTGAACAACAGCAGACCGAACAGCAGCAGCGCCAAAGCCACGCTCGCGGCGCGTGCCATCACCGAATCACTCATGCCGTGCCATATCGCCGCCGCCGCCGCGAATAGCACAGCAGCCACAATCGTCGTATCGGGGCCGCCGAAAGTATTGAGCAGTGGCAGCAGCAGCAGGCAGCCGCCGGCCGCACCGGCGAGGTCGAAAAAATAGACGCGATTCACGCGGTCGATGGTTTCTGAAACCGCCAGCGATACCACGGCGCCCGCCACAAAGAACGGCAGCGCACACGCGAAATAGATGAGCGCCAGATACCACGCCGGGGGATTCTGTCCCTGCTGCAGCACAACGAGAACCGCCACAATCACGAGCACGCTGTTGATCGCACTGAGATGCCCCAGCTTTGAGAAGAGGTTTCCTTTCCAGCCGGCCACCGCGTACGAAAAAACTCCGCCGGCGCCCAGCCCGAACAGCGCGATGGAGATGGCGAGAAACGCAAAATGGTAGTAAAAAACCACGGAGAAGATGCGCGTCAGTGATAACTCGACAAGCAGCGTGGCCATGGTGGTGAGGGCCACGCAAAGATACACCAGGGGCCAGCGAAAGCCCGGCGCTTTGAGGAAATCGGAGGAATGGGGCAAATGACTATGTTACGGGATTCAGCCGCGATAGATATTCTCGCTCACGAGCGCCGGCGGCTGGACCAGATTTCTTCCGGTGCAAAACAGGTCGGTCCAGTTGCCGTCGTACATGTAGTGAACCACCAGGAGTACCACGCCAGCGTCGCGACGGCGATCCGCGGCGCGTCACAAGGAAAACACGAAAGGCTTGCCGTGCTGGAGTTCCTGGTAGCGCGTGTCCGGGGCGTGGAGCTTCAACGATGCTCGAAACTGGCGCGGATCGACGGCGTTATCCGGGAACATGTCGTAGTGGCATGGAATGGCGGCCTTGGGCTTGATCTTTGCCACAACTTGCGCGGCCTCGAAATGCGAAAGATTGTTGAAGCCGCCATTGATGCAGGTGATGACGATGTCGGGTGCGTACTTCGCCGTGGAAAAAAGTAGCTCGCTGAAATCGGTGTCGCCGGTGACGTACACTTTCGGGCCGCCGCCGAAAGTGAAGGTGTAACCCATGTGGTTGAGGTCGGTGTCGTCGGTGGGAAGCGCGAACGCGCCGCGAATGTGGACATCGCGCAGCTCCAGCTCGCATGCCGGCCAGGCCGGAACGATGCGGCCGGTCTCAATCCCTTCCGCTCGGTAAACGTCGCAGCTCGGATGCGGACCCACGAAGTTTGTGGTGTCTTTATGGCGCAAACCGCGGATGGTTTCCGGATCGGTGTGGTCCTGATGGTTGTGCGTGCAGGTGTAAATGTCCACGTCCAGCTCTTCGGGCGGTATCAGGATGGGGACTCGCCGGCTCAGGTCCACGCCCAGGTGCGCGTACGCGGCGGCGCAACTGTCAGTCAGATACATGTCGGTCGTGAGCAGCGTGCCTTCGGGTGTCTTGAAGATGTAGCCGGTTTGGCCCAGCCACCAGATGGCGACCGATTTCTTCGGCACCGGGAAGGCCCGGATTTCAGACATCAGGCTCATGCTTTTACTTACGGGAATTTAATTTAACACTTTTACTGGAGCAGCCTCGCCGCCGGCTTGGCGAAATAGGTCAGGACAAAATCGGCGCCGGCGCGGCGGATGGACGTCAGGCTCTCCATCATGGCGCGCTCGCAGTCGATCCAGCCGTTGCGCCCGGCCGCGATGATCATCGAATATTCGCCGCTCACCTGGTAGGCGCCGAGCGGGACGTCGAAGCGGTGCCTCGCCTGCCAGATCAGGTCGAGATACGGCATGGCCGGCTTGACCATAATCATGTCGGCGCCCTCTTCGAGATCCAGCTCGATCTCCCGCATGGCCTCGCGGCCGTTGGCCGGGTCCATCTGGTAGCTCCGCCGGTCGCCGAACTGCGGCGTCGATTCCGCCGCCTCGCGAAACGG
>Ga0075426_10001097_pt1 | contig 19025 bp, 16 predicted proteins | sample SoiMethybrSBSTD5_FD_75304 | JGI IMG/M metagenome (GOLD analysis project Ga0075426, IMG submission 75304) | Bulk soil microbial communities from a Populus tree surrounding site in Tennessee, USA - Soil MetaG P. TD hybrid SBSTD5 | ecosystem: Environmental > Terrestrial > Soil > Tree plantation...
CTGCGATCACCTGGGCACGGAATTCGCACTGAGGCGCCCGTGAAAGCCGAAGCACTCCCCGAGACGGTTTCGCGGGCGGAATTCCTCAATCTCTTTCTCGCCGTGTTCCTGCCGATGTTCATGGCGGCCGTGGACCAGACGTTGCTCGCCACTGCGACGCCGGCGATCGCGCAGACGCTCGGCGGCTTGCGCGACACCTCCTGGATCGCGGTCGGCTATCTGCTCGCGTCCGCGACCATCGTGCCGGTGTACGGCAGGCTCGGCGACCTGCGCGGACGGCGCGACGTGCTGCTCGTCGCGCTCGGCGTCTTTGCGGCTGGCTCGGCGGCGTGCGGCGCGGCGCAGTCGCTGCCACAGCTCGTCGCCGCGCGCGTGCTGCAGGGCTTGGGCGGCGGCGGCTTGATGGTGCTCTCGCAGGCGCTGATCGGCGAGCTCGTGCCGCCGCGCGAGCGCGCGCGCTTCCAGGGCTATTTCGCCACCGTGTTCACCGCGGCGAGCATTGGCGGCCCGGTGATCGGCGGCATCGTGGTCTCGCATGCGAGCTGGCGTTGGCTCTTCCTCGCCAACCTGCCGCTCGCTGTATTCGCGGCGTGGCGGCTCCTGTCGCTGCCGCGCGGCGAGGGCCATCGCGACGCGCACGTCCGGGCCGATCTTCCGGGCCATGTCCTCTTCGCCATCGGCGCCGTGAGCGCGCTCTTCTGGTTCACTTCCGTCGGGCATCGCTTCGGCTGGGCCTCGGGCGCGAGCCTCGCGCTCCTCTGCACGGCTGCCGCGACGCTCGGCGTGCTCGTATGGCACGAGCGCCGCCATGCGTCCCCCTTCCTGCCCATCGATCTGCTGCGCGAGCGCACCATCGCGCTCTCCACCATCGTGGTGCTGCTCTTCGCCTCGTGCCTCTTCGCCGTGGTCTTCTTCCTGCCGATCTATCTGCAGCTCGGACATCACGTGAGCGCCCAGTACGCGGGCTTGCTGCTCGTTCCGGTGACGATCGGCATGGTGAGCGCGGCCGTCACCTCCGCGCAGGTCCTGCGCCGTAGCGGCCGGCCGCGCTGGATCCCGGTCGTCGGCCTGTCGTGTTCGGCTACGGCGCTCTTCCTCCTCGGCGTGCTGCCATCGAACATGGCGCTCGTCATTGCGCTCGGCTTTCTCTGCGGCCTCGGCTTCGGCTGCGTGATGCCGACCATCCAGGTGACGATCCAGACGGTCGCCGGCCGGGAGCGCCTCGGTGTCGTCACGGCCTTGAACGGCCTCGCGCGCTCCACCGGCGGCGCGGCCGGCGCCGCTTTGTTCGGTGCCATCGTGTTCGCGCTTATCCCGGGTGCGGATCGCTCCAATCTGCTGCAGGCGAGCGACGTCGCGCCGATCATCAGCGCCTTTCACCGCGGCTTCCTGCTCGCGGCAATCGTGGCGGCGGCCGCGGCGGCGGTCGCGAGCCGCATGCCCGATAGCGCGCTCTGGGAAAGGCCGGGAGTTTCCTGACCCGGCAGCGGCGCAAAACTTGCGGCATCGGCTCTGTGACGTCTGCGCCGGACTGATCGCGGGTGGGCGAGCAAAGCGACACTGCGGCCCTCGGGCCGAGCGACGCCGACCTCGACATCACCCGCGGCCACCGGGGCGCGGACGCGCAAAGCGGGCCCGTGCCGAACGGGCCCGCTTTTTTTAGAATGCGGCCGATGGTTCCACAGCGCTACGGCCAGGTCTGGCTCTACCACGGCGGCACGCCATTGCGCGCGCTCTTGCAGCCGCACGGCTACAGGGAGCGCGCCACGCCGCTCGAGAACCCGGAGCACGACGAGCTCAACCGCGCCGAGAACGAAGATACCGCCGAGCGGGACGAAATCCAGCTTTAGGAGAGGAGACAGTCCGATGGCAGAAGCACCGGTAGTGCAGGTCTCGCACGTCCTCGACGAGCGCGGCATCACGAGCTTCCAGGTGCAGCTCGTCGTCTGGTCCGTGCTGATCGCGCTCTTCGACGGCTACGACATCTCTGCCATCGCGCTGGCCGCGCCGCACCTCGTGCGGGAGTGGCACGTCGATCGCTCGGCGCTCGGGCCGGTACTCGCCGCGAGCAACATCGGCGTGCTCTTCGGCTCGATGATCTTCGGCTGGGTCGGCGACCGGTACGGCCGGAAGACGGCGCTGATCGAGTCGCTGCTCCTCTTCGGCATCTTCACCTGGCTTGGCGCGCACGCGACGGACCTGACGCAGATGTTCTGGCTGCGCCTTATCGCGGGCCTCGGCATCGGCGGCGTGATCCCGAACATGATCGCGATCAACATCGAGTCGGCGCCGCGGCGCTCGCGCGCAACCCTCGGCCTCATTGCCACGGGGCTCGTGCCGCTCGGCGGTGCGCTCCCGGGCTTCGTCTCTGCGGCCCTTGTGCCCCAGTACGGCTGGCAAATCCTCTTTCTCATCGGCGGCATCGTGCCGGTGCTGATCGCGATCGGCGCCTTCTTCTGGATGCCGGAGTCGATCAAGTACATGAGTATTCGCGAGTCGCAGCGCGGCAAGCTCACGCGGCTCCTGGAGCGCATCGCGCCGGGCTACCGCGTGCCCGAGGGTGCGCGCTTCGTGATCGAGGACGAGCGCCAGGCGCCGGGCGTGAACCCGAAGTACCTGTTCGGCGAGGGTCTCGCCGTCATCACGCCCCTTCTGTGGCTGCTCTTCGCGCTCAACCTTATGGGCTTCTTTTTCGTGCTGCTCTGGACCCCCACGCTCCTCACGGCAGCGAAGCTGCCGCCGGCGACGGCGGCGCTCACGATAGCGTCCCTGCAGGTCGGCGGCACGGTCGGCACGCTGCTCCTCATCGGCTGGATACGCCGGCAGCAGTTCCTCGCCGTAACGATCCTGCTCCTCGTCTCCGTGCCCGTCGTCGGGTCCATCGGCTGGATCGGCGTGAGCGAGTCCAAGGCGGCCCTCCTCGCCGTGAGCTTCATCGCCGGGTTCTGCGTGCTCGGCGTGCAGTCGGGAATCAACGTGTGCGGCGCGCTCGTCTATCCGACGTCGCTGCGCGCGCTCGGCTCAGGATGGCAGCTTGGTGTCGGCCGCCTGGGCTCTATCGTCGGGCCCCTTGCCGGCGCGCTCTTTGTCAGTCTGCCGGTTGCGGGCCTCTACCTGTGGTCGGCCATGCCGTTCCTTGTCGGCGCGGTGGTCTGCTATGCCGTGCATCGGCTCAATGCCGCGCGCATCCGCGAGCGGCCGTGGCTCCGGGAGGTCGGGGCTGCCCGGTGACAGGCGCTCGCGGCGCTGGCGCTGCGATTCGCGCGCGATCTGGCGCACGAGCTTCGCGTACGGGGTGGCCTGGCCGCACAGTGCGCAGAGGTAGGCCATGCGCGGTCCGGAGCGCTCGTCCACGGGAATCTTGAACTGTTTCGCGCCGCACGCCGGGCACTGCGCGCTGATCTGGCCGATGCGGAATTCCATAGGGCGAGCCTAAGCCCGCCGGCCGCACCGCTTACAGGAAGTACTTCCGCCCGAGGAACCGGCCGGCCATGCGCGCGTCAAAGAGGACGGAGGAGGGGTAAGGAGCTTACGCATGAGCAGCCTTGCCCTCGGACCGCGCGCCCCCCTCGGGGCCAACGACGCTGCGCAGCAATTGCGCCGGGCGGTGGTTGCCGCGACCGTCGGCACCACGATCGAGTGGTACGACTTCTTCCTCTACAGCATCGTCACGGGCCTGGTCTTCGCCAAGCTCTACTTTCCGAAATCCGATCCGCTCACCGGCACCCTCGAAGCCTTCGCCATCTACGCGGTGGGCTTCATCGCGCGGCCGGTCGGCGCGGCGATCTTCGGCCACTACGGCGACCGCATCGGCCGCAAGTCGACGCTCATCGCGACCCTCATGCTCATGGGTCTCGCCACCTTCGCCGTGGCGTTCGTGCCGAGCTACGAGTCGGTCGGCATCTGGGGCGCGGTGCTCCTCACGGCGCTGCGCTTCATCCAGGGCGTGGGCGTCGGCGGTGAATGGGGTGGCTCGGTGCTGCTTTCCATGGAATGGACGCGCACCAATGCCCACCGCGGCTTTGCCGCCTCGTGGCCGCAATTCGGCGTGCCAGCGGGGCTATTCCTCGCCAACCTCGTGGTCCTCGGCTCGAGCGCCATTTCCGGTCCGGCGTTCCTGACCTGGGGGTGGCGCATCCCGTTCGCGCTCAGCATCGTGCTCGTTGCCATCGGCCTCTATATCCGCCTGCGCATCCTCGAGACGCCGGTGTTCAGCCGGCTCGTCGCGGAAAAGCGCGTCGAGCGCACGCCGATGCTCGAAGTCCTCAAGCGCCAGCCAAAGGAGATCATCGTGTCGGCTTTCGCCCGCATGGCGGAGCAGGCCCCCTTCTACATCTTCACCGCGTTCATCTTCAGCTATGCCACCGGCCAGCTGCACGTCACGCGCGACTTCCTGCTCGCCGCGGTGCTCTGCGCCTCGTTCGTCTCGTTCTTCTCGATTCCGGTCTTCGGCCACATCTCCGACCGCATCGGCCGGCGCCGCATGTACCTCGCCGGCGCGATCGTCACCGGCCTTTTCGGCTTCGCCTACTTCGGCATGCTCAACAGCGGCTCGGCGGCATGGCTCTTCTTCGCCGTGATCCTGTCCCTCGTGCCGCACGACATGATGTACGGGCCGCAGGCGGCGCTCATCGCCGAGGCCTTCACGCCGCGATTGCGCTACAGCGGCGCCTCGATGGGCTACCAGCTCGCTTCGATCATCGCCGGCGGCCCGGCGCCCTTGATTGCCGCCGCGCTTTTCGCGCACTACCACACCGGCTACGCCATCGCCTGGTACATCGCCGGTTGCGCGGTGCTGAGCTTCATCGCGACGCTGCTTTTGCCCGACTACACGAATCGCGACGTATCGACGGAGTACGATCAGCGCATCGCGGGCGGCGCCGCGCCGGCCTGACGACTATTTCTTCCAGGAGTCGCGCAGCGTCACCGTTCGGTTGAAGCCGCCATCGCGGTCGCGCATGAAATAGCCGTGGCGTTCGAACTGGAAGCGCTCTTCCGCCTTGGCATCGCCGAGCGAAGGCTCGAGCTGGGCGTGGGCGACGGCCATGGACGCGGCATTCAGGTCGAGCAGGAAATCGTGGTCTGTCCCTGGTTCGGGGACTTTGAACAGGCGGTCGTATAGGCGCACTTGCGCCGCATGCGCGTGCTTCGCGCTCACCCAGTGGATGTTGCCCTTCACCTTGTACTTGTCCGCGCCCGGCGTGCCCGAGCGCGAGTCGGGGTAGTAGGTGGCATGCACCACGCCATCGTTCATACCGGTGCACTTCACGACGTAGCCAAAGCGCAGCCGCACATTGTTGCCGGGGAATAGACGGAAGTAGCCTTTCTCCGGCGTCTGCTGAAAATCTTCGCGCTCGATCCAGAGCTCACGAGTGAATGGCGCCGCGCGCTTGCCCCAGTCGGGCTTCTGCGGGTGGTTGGGAAGCGGCATCTGCTCGATCTCTTCCGCGGGATAGTTGTCGATCACGAGCTTCACGGGGTCGAGCACCGCCATGCGCCGCGGCGCGACTTCGTTGAGGTCCTCGCGCATGCAGTCTTCCAGCACGGAGAAATCGATCACCTGATGCGCCTTGGAGACGCCCACCCGCTCGGCGAGAAGGCGAAACCCGCCCGGCGTGTAGCCGCGGCGCCGACCGCCCGCGAGTGTCGGCATGCGCGGATCGTCCCAGCCGCTGATGTGCCTCTCCTCGACGAGCTGGATCAGGCGGCGCTTGGAGAGGACTACGTAGGTGAGGTTGAGGCGCGCGAACTCGATCTGCTTGGAAAGCGGCGCCTTGAAGAAGCCTGCTTCCGCGACGCGCTCGTTGAACCAGTCGTAGAGCGGCCGATGGTCCTCGAATTCCAGGGTGCAGAGCGAATGGGTGACGCCCTCGATGCAGTCGGACAGGCCATGTGCCCAGTCGTACGTCGGATAGATGCACCATTTGTCGGCGGTGCGGTGGTGATGCGCGTGGCGGATGCGGTACATCACCGGGTCGCGCAGGTTGATGTTCGGCGAGCGCATGTCGATTCGCGCGCGCAGGACGTGAGAGCCGTCCGGGTGCTTGCCCTCCCGCATCTCCGCAAGGAGGCGCTGGTTCTCTGCGACCGAGCGGTTGCGGAAGGGTGAATCGCGTCCCGGCTCGGTCAGCGTGCCGCGGCTCGCGCGCATCTCGTCTGCCGATTGCGAATCGACGTAGGCGTGGCCACGTTCGATGAGCGCGAGCGCAAATTCGTACAGGCGCTCGAAATAATCGGATGCGAAATGCTCGTGCGGGCGCCATTCGAAGCCGAGCCAATGCACCGCCTCCTTGATGGCGTCGACGTACTCCTGCTCTTCCTTGGTCGGATTGGTGTCGTCGAAGCGCAGATGGCAGCGCCCGCCGTACTCGGCGGCGAGGCCGAAGTTGAGGCAGATCGACTTCGCGTGCCCGAAATGCAGGTAGCCGTTCGGCTCGGGCGGGAAGCGGGTGACGACCTCCTTGACCTTGCCGGAAGCGAGGTCCGCCTCGACGATTTGCCGGATGAAGTTGCTGGCGGATGGAAATCCGGGCTTGTTCACTCGCCAATTTTACCGGCTGCCGACAAAACCCTCTGAAAGTAATCGGCTTTCCGTTGTTGCGGCGGTGAATCGGTCACTCGGCGCGAGTAGCCTAAGGCCGCTCCGCGTCGTCGGGCCAAGCGGGTAGACTGGCCGCTCACCTCTAGGGAGGAGGCCCCCGTGAATTCGAAATTCCTGCTTGGCGTTGCTGCTTCGCTGATCGGCATCGGCGCATTCGCTCACGAGGATACCGACAAGGCAGGCCAGAAAGTCGGCAAGGTCAATTTCGCCAATTCGTGCAGCGCGCAGGTCAAGCCCAAGGTGCAGCGCGGCGTCGCCATGCTGCATTCCTTCTGGTGGCCGGAAGGCGAGCGAACCTTCCAGGAAATCGCGGCGGAAGATCCGGCCTGCGCCGCGATCGCGGCCTGGGGCTTCGCCTCCATCCTCATGTACAACCCGTTCGTCGGCGGCACGCCGCCGAAAGACATCGCGCGTGCGCAGGCGGCGATCGAGAAAGGGCGCCAGATGGGCGCTAGGACGGAGCGGGAGAAGGAGTACCTCGAGGCCGTCGCCGCGTATTGGGAGGACTATGCCAACCGCAGCGAGCGCCAGCGCGCGCTCGCGCGCTCGAAAGCCTACCAGGCGCTCGCCGCCAAGTATCCGAAGGACGACGAAGCGCAGATCTTCAATGCGCTCTATCTCATCGCCATCCAGGAGCGCTCGGACCAGACCTACAGCGACTCACTGAAAGCGGCTGCGATCCTGGAGAAGCAATTCGCGAAGTACCCGAACCATCCGGGCGTTGCGCACTACCTGATCCACGCGTACGACGCGCCGCCGGTTGCGCAGAAGGGCCTGTCTTCAGCGAAGCGCTACGCGAGCATCGCGCCGGCGGCGCCGCATGCGCTGCACATGCCTTCGCATATCTTCACGCGCGTTGGGGCGTGGCAGGACTCGGCAGCGACCAACCGGCGCTCGGCGGAGGTTGCGTTGAAGGGCAAAGAGGGCGACGACGCCTTGCATGCGATGGACTACATCGTCTACGCCAACCTGCAGCTCGGCCGCGACAGCGAAGCGCGCAAGACCTACGAAGAAGCGGCGCGCATCCCGCCGTCCACGCCGCGCTTCGTCGGCCCGTACCCGCTGGCGGCGATGCCCGCGCGCCTGGCGGTCGAGCGCGGCGCATGGCGCGAAGCCGCGCAGTTGCAGCCGACGCCGAGCAAATTTCCCTTCACCGAGGCCCTCACGTATCAGGCGCGCGCCATCGGCGCTGCGCGCAGCGGCGATGCCGCCGCAGCGAAGGCCGATGTCGAGCAGATCACGAAGCGGCGCGATGCCCTGCGCGAGGCGAAGAACGAGTACTGGGCGACCGAGGTCGAGGTGATGCGCCTGTCGGCGGCGGCGTGGACCGCCTTCGCCGATAACCGAGCGGACGAGGCGCTTGGTCAGATGCGTGAAGCGGCCGACCTCGAGGACCGCAACGAGAAGCACCCCGTGACGCCGGGGCGCATCCTGCCGGCGCGCGAGCTGCTGGGCGACCTGCTGATGGAGTTGCAGCGCCCGGCCGAGGCGCTGAAGGAGTACGAGCAGTCGCAGAAGCGCGAGCCGGATCGCTTCCGCGGCCTTTACGGCGCGGCGCTCGCCGCGGAGATGGCGGGCGACGCGAAGACCGCGCGACGCTATTACGCGCGGCTCGTGCAGGTTGCGGGCAAGGGCGAGCCGCGGGCGGAGTTGCAGCTCGCGCGGGCGTATCTAAGCCAGTAGGCTCAGCTCGCGGCGAAGCGCTGGAACTCGTCGTCGGCGGCAAGGATGTAGCGCGCGAGCTCGTCGCCGATTTCCTTGAACCGGTCGGCGCCGATGCGGAACTTGCGCCGGCCGGGACGGCGCACGTTGACGAGCTCGACCGCGACTGCGAGCGCCTCGTAGTCCGCCTGTATGTCGATCTCGCAGAGGAGCTTGCCCTTCACCGTGAAGGTCGCGCGCCGCGGCTCGCCGAAGTCCGTGCGCGACTCGACCTGCAGGACGTAATCGGCGCCGAGTGATTTCAATAGCTGGTCGCAGCGCCCGATATCGGCGCCGAAGATCGTCGCGCGCGCGTCCGGCTCCGGGTTCACCCGGTAGCGCATGTAGACGTGATCGCAGCATTCGCGTCCGCCGACGCGCCGCGGCCGCGTGTCGACCCACGCGTCCGAGAGAGAAACCGGAATGCGGCCGATATAGAGTACGTCGTAGGGGCCGCTCGCCTGCGGGCCGACGGAGTTCACCTCGCCGGCGAACTGGGCGAGATATCGGTAGACCGCGCGCAACTCGCTATCGAGGGCGTCGACCGCCTTGGCGCGCGCAACCGCCGGGTCCTCGCGGCGCGGTGCCGTCCTGACCTCCGCCTGCTTGCGCAGGGCATCGAGCGCGCTCGGACGCCGGATGCCGTCCTGCGTCGCCGTTTGCGCGCGCGCCGCCTCCGCGCGCTTGCGCTGTTCCTCGGCGGCGCGCGCGAGCTCCTGCTGGCGCCGCTGTCGCTCCGTCTCCGCCGCGCGGAGCTGCGCCTGCTGCTCCTCGTCGACGCGCTTCGCGAACGCGTCGAGATCGTCGAGGAGCTGGTCGCGTACCGCCTGCACCTTGACCGTCTTCTCGTAAGCCGTGCCGACCGCGTCGACCTTCGTCGTCTTGTCGTACGCGGTCCCGACTGCGGTGGCTTCGCGTGCCGCGCGGCGCAGCTCGTCCGCCATCTCGCTCGCTCGTGCGTAGCGATCCTGCGGCTTCTTGGCGAGCGCGCGGCGCAGGATGCGGTCGAAGACCTCGGGAATCGCCGGATCGAGCGAACGCAACGGCGCGTGCGGCTCGACGGAGATGCGGTGCATTACGGGTAGCGGTGTGGTGTCCCCGTCGCGCACGAAGGGATTGCGCCCGGTGAGCATCTCGTAGAGCACGACGCCGAGTGAAAACAGATCCGCACGGCCGTCGACCGTAATGCCCGCGACCTGCTCGGGTGACATGTACTTCGGCGAGCCGAGCGCCGCGCCGGTCTGTGTCATGCTCGATGTCGGCACGTAGGCGATGCCGAAGTCGGTGAGCTTGCAGCGCCCGGAGGCCGCGACCATCACGTTCGCCGGCTTGATGTCGCGGTGGACGATGCGGTACTGCTGCGCGTGGTCGAGCGCGTCGGCGACCTGGGCCGCGATGTCCGCCGACGCGGCGTGCGGCATGCGCGGCTGGCTGCGCATCATTTGCTGGAGCGAGCGGCCCTCGAGGAGCTCCATCGCGATGTAGGCGACGCCTGCATCCTCGCCCACGTCGAAGATGGTGACGATATTCGGGTGGTTCAGGCGGCCCGCCGAGCGCGCCTCGCGCAGGAAGCGCTCGCGCACCTCGTCGAGGACCTCCGGCGGCAGGTCCTGCAGCAGCGTCTTGATGGCGACGTCGCGCTCGATCAGCGGATCGACCGCGCGGTACACCGCTCCCATCGCGCCGCGTCCCAGCTCGCCGACGATGCGGTAGCGCCCCAGTTTCTCGTATTGCACGCGCCCCCCTGCTGCCGGCTATGATGCCCGGGAGGGCTCGGAATTGCCAATGAAGCGCTTGTTAAAGCTCGTTGCGCTGGCTGTGGCGTTGTACTCGTGCATCGCCGCTGCACAATTTCCTGCCCGGCCGCTGCGCATCCTCGTGCCGTCCGTCGCCGGCAGCTCGCCGGACATCCGTGCGCGCCAGATCGCGACCAAGCTCTCGGAAGCGTTCGGGCAGCCGGTGATCGTCGAGAACCGCCCCGGCGCGAACGGCCTGATCGCAGCGCGCGAGGCGGCGAAGGCGCCGCCGGATGGCCACACGCTCTTCCTCGCGCTCATCAACAACGCCGTGGCCGATATCGTCAACCCGGACCCCTGCTGTCGGCTCGGCAGCGAGCTCGTGCCGGTCTCGCGCTTTTCGATGACGCCGCTCGTGATGGTGGTGAATCCCGGCGTGCCGGTGCGCACGCTGGCCGAATATCTCGACTACGCGAGCGCCAACCCGGAGAAGCTCTCCTATGCCGCCCACGGGCCGGGCAGCGTGAGCCAGCTGGTCGGCGAGATGCTGAAGCTCGAGCGCGGCGCCCGGCTCCTCGAAGTGCCCTATAAGGGCGTGAACTCCGAGCTGCCCGACCTCCAGTCAGGGCAGGTGAGCACTGCGTTCGTTGTGCCACAGGTCGTGCTCGCCGCGATCCGCGCCGGGCGGCTGCGCGCGCTCGCCGTCATGGCGCGCGAGCGGCTGGACATCCTCCCCGGCGTGCCGAGCGTCGCCGAAGTGGGCCTGCCGCAGCTCGAGGCCATCGCGTGGAACGGCATCTTTGTTCCGGCGGGCACGCCGGCCGAGGTGATCCGCACGCTGCACCGCGAGCTCGTCCGCGCCTACCATGCGCCCGAGATCCGAGACCAATTGCGCGCCGGCGGCTCGTACGCCGCGGCCGACACCCCCGAGGAGTTCGCCGCCTTCCTCCGCTCGGAGCAGGACAAGTGGGGCAACGTGGTCCGCGCGGCCGGGATCAAGCCTCAATAGCGAATTCGTTTAACAGCCGCGGCGACATTCTCTGTGGGCCATGATGGGGCGCGTTGCCCCATCGCTGGGCGTAACCTCGTCCGGGTAGCTTATGGCCCGAGGAAACGCGAACCCATGGGCCAGAGACTACTGCCGCAAAACCTGCTCGAACTGTATGCGCACGCGCTCGTCATCGAGCGCGACGCATTCAAGCGCTTCGTCGAGCTCGAGCGCTTCATGCGCGACGTCGGGCTCGACTACATCGCCGAGGAGTTCGAGCGCATCGGCAAGGAAGAGCAGGAGCAATACGAGGCGCTCGCGATCGGCACCGCCGAGCGCGAGCTGCCGGCGCTGGTCGGCTGGGAGTACGCCTGGCACTACCTCGGCCCGCAGGCCGACAAGGTGGCGGCGCCCAAGAACGCACGCGAGGCGCTCACCCTTGCCCTGGGCACCGAGCGGCGCGCGCAGAACTTCTACATCGATGTCGCCGAGCACGCCGCCGATGATGCCGTATGCGCCTTCGCCGCGGAGATGGCTGCCGACGAGCAGCGACACGTGCAGCGCCTCGAGCAGCTCCTTGCGCGCGAGCCGGAGCCCGCGAAAGTCCTCGACGACGACGTCGAGAGCGTGCGCCGCTAGCTCTTAAACACCCACTCGCCGTTCGCCCGCCGGCATGCGACGCCTTTCACCGCGTCGCTCACCCTGCCGCTGGAGACCTTGGTGACGAACTCGCGGCAGGGGCTCGCCCTGTCGCCGACATTACGCGTCGGCGTGAGCTCGTACCGGACCCCCGCGTCGTTTTGCCAGCGCACGGTGTTGCGCTCGCCGGCAAGCTCGAGCGCGTGGCCCATGCAACCGCGGTCGGAATCGTCGATCGCGCGGCCGATCTTCGCGCCGATCACCGCGCCGAGCACGCCGCCGACGAGAATCGCGACCGGTCGGTTGGAGTCATTGCCGTGGCGCGAGCCGATCGCGCCGCCGACGACGGTGCCGACCACCGCGCCCACTGCCTGTGTATTGCAGGTGCCTTCGAGCACGCCGTAGTCCTTTTCCCATTTCTTGCCCGTATAGCCGACGTAGTTCGGGTCGTTCTTCTTGCGCCAGCCGTGCGCAGGCGCCCAGGGCGGCGGATCCGCCGGGGCGGGAGTGGGAAGCAGTGCGAGCGCGAGCAATGCCAGAATTGTTTTGGTCATGTTTTTCCCCTTTGGTGACCTGCGGCGAGTGTAGAGCATCCGCCGCGCCGCTGCTTTTGCCGCGCCGTGAACTAGTTCGCGCTGGCCCGTGATGCGCCGCTCGCGGCGGCCGCCGGGGGCGTGAGCTTCGCAGCGGCAACGCGCTCGTCGAGAATCCTGACCGTCTGCTGGACGATCTCGACGGCGGTGGCGTTATCGTAGAAGAGGCCCGCGCCGCGCGCGGTGATGCGCATGCGCGTCGCTTCGCGGGTGATTCGCTCGAGCTCGATCTCGATGGCGCGGTTCGCTGCATGCCCGCGGATGATCTCGCCCTCGTCGAACTTGTCGGTGCTCTCGACGGCAAGGCCCATGCGCTCCATCGCGGCGAGCGAAGCGCCCTTCACCGCGTCGGCGGGAGCGGTGAAGGTGCGCGCGGCGACGCCGTCGAGGTTGTAGCGCAACACCGTGGAGGCGCCGCCGCCGAGAAGCGCGATCGCGACCGCTTCGCAGCCGCCGAGCGGCAGGCAGGCGCCGAGCAGAATGAGGAGTCCGTAGCGCGCCATGGCGCCACGCTGCCCAGCCGCACAATACGGATCAATCCGCTCGCGTAGTTCGAGAGGCGTTGACGTCAGTACCCGACAGGCCCGGGCCAGTATAGTGGCCGCGATGCTGCGGCTCGCCATGCTCTTCAACTCGCGCCGGCCGCGCGCGCGCCTCGCGCTTTCCGTCGCCGGCATCGCGCTCGGCATCGCCCTCGGCTATGCCGTGCATCTGGTCAATCGCGCGGCGGTGGCGGAAGTCGCGGCCGCCGTGCGCTCGGTGGCGGGCGAGGCGGACATCGAGGTGCGCGGCGGCCGCACCGGGTTTCCCGAGTCGCTCTACCCGAGCATTGCCAAGCTTGCGGGGGTGAGCACGGTGAGCCCGGTGCTCGAGCTCGATGCCGGCATCGCGGGCACCGAAACGACGCTGCACGTCGTCGGACTCGACATCCTGCGCGCCGCGATCCTTCAGCCGGCGCTTGCCGGCGCCGAGCGCTACGAGTTCCTCGCGCCCGACCGGGTGCTCCTTTCCGCGGCGGCTGCCGCGGCGCTTCATCTCGACAAAGGCGAGCGGCTGCGTCTCGTCGTCGGCCAGCGCACCGTGGAATTTACCGTGGCGGGCATCCTCGCTGGCTCGGCGTTGCGCGGGCAGGCTGCGCTCATCGACATCGCGACGGCGCAATGGCGCTTCGCGCGCCTGGGCGAGCTCAACCGCCTCGATATCCGGCTTGCCCGCGGCGCGGACCGCGCAGCGGTGCTGAAGAACATCGATCGGTTATTGCCGCCCGGCGTGCACGCGGCCCCGGTAGAGACGCTGGAGCAGGCGAGCGCATATCCTTCGCGCGCCTACCGGGTGAACCTGAACGTGCTCGCGATGGTGGCGCTTTTTACCGGCGGCTTCCTCGTCTTCTCGGCCCAGGCGCTGGAGACGGCCCGACGCCGTGGCGAGCATGCCTTGTTGCGCGTGCTCGGGCTGCGGCGCAGCGGAATCGCGCGGCTCGTGCTGCTCGAGGCCGCGGCGCTCGGCGCAATCGGCGCCGCACTCGGCCTTGCGCTCGGCTACGGCCTCGCCGTTGTGGCGCTCCACTTGCGCGGAGCGGACCTCGGCGCGCACATCTTCAGCCGGGTCGTGCCGCAGCTCGAGGTATCGCCGCTCGGCGCAGCCGCCTATTTCGCCGGCGGTATTGCGGTCTCGGTGCTCGGTGCGCTGCTGCCGGCGCGCGACGCGGCACGCACGCCGCCCGCTCGTGCCCTGCGCGCGGGCGACGAACAGGCGATGTTCACGCGCGCCGCCTCGGCGCTGCCCGGGATCGTCCTCATCGCGCTCGGCGCGCTGCTCGCCCAGCTCGGCCCGGTACGCGGCCTGCCGCTCTACGGCTACGCGGCCATCGCCTGCCTGCTCATCGGTTCGGTCGCCCTGATGCCGCGCATCTCTCGACTCGTATTCGACGCGCTGCCCTTGCCGCGTCGCCCCGACCTGGCGCTCGCGCTTGCCCAGTTGCGCGCGGCACCCGGGCAGGCGGCGGTGAGCCTCGCGGCGATCGTCGCGAGCTTCTCCCTCATGGCCGCGATGGCCATCATGGTCGCTTCCTTCCGCCAGTCGGTCGATGACTGGCTCGGCACGGTACTGCCGGCGGAGGTGTATTTCCGCACCACGCACGCGGGGGACACGGGCGTCCTCGAGCCGGCCTTCGTGCAGCGCGTGCACGACCTGCCGCAGATCGCGCGCATCGATTTCCTGCGCAGCGGCCGCGTGATCCTCGATCCGGCGCGTCCGCCGATCGTGCTGATCGCGCGCGACCGTGCGGCGCTCGCGTTTCCGGTGGTGCAAAGAATGGCGACGCTGCCGTCGCCGGCGATCTGGGTGAGCGAAGCGGTGCACGACATCTACGGCTACAAGCCGGGAGACGTCCTCGACCTGCCGCTTTTCGGCCGCGATCACCGCGTCACGGTTGCGGGCGTCTTCCGCGACTACGCCCGCCAGCACGGCGCGATCCTAATCGATCGCGCCGAATACGTTGCTCTCACCGGCGATGAGCGCTTGAACGACGGCGCGATCTGGCTCAAGCCCGGCGCGACGCGCGCCGAGGTCATGGAGGCGCTGCGTGCGTTGCCGGGCGGCGCGGAGCTCGACATCGCGGATTCGGGAGAAATCCGGGCGACGTCGCTGCGCATCTTCGACAGCAGCTTCGCGGTCACATATGTGATGGAAGCGGTCGCCGTCCTGGTCGGACTGTTTGGGTTGTCGTCCAGCCTTGGCGCCATGGTGCTCGCGCGCCGGCGCGAGCTCGGCATGCTGCGCCACCTCGGTCTCACCCGCGGCCAGATCCGCGCGATGCTCGCCGCGGAAGGGGCGCTCCTCGCCTGCGTCGGCGCCGCGGCCGGCCTCATTTGCGGAACGGCAATCAGCCTCGTGCTCGTGTATGTCGTCAATCGCCAATCATTCAACTGGACGATCGATCTGCATCCGCCGTTCGCCCTGCTCGGCACGCTGATCGGCATCCTGTTGGCGCTCGCCGTCGTCACGGCGATCGCTTCCGGACGCGAAGCGATGGGCATCGGCCCGGTGCGCGCGGTGCGCGAGGACTGGTGAAGCGGCGCGGGTTTCTCGCTCTCAGCCTTTTTCCGCTCGTGGCGCGTGCGGAAAAGGTGCATTACCCGAGCGTGGTGCCACGCGCGCTCGTTTTCCCGCGCGATCACGGCGCTCACCCGCAGTTCCGCACCGAATGGTGGTACGTCACGGGATGGCTGGACGGGCCGATGGGCTTCCAGATCACCTTCTTTCGGGCGCGTCCCGAAGAGCAAAGCGACAATCCCAGCCGCTTCAACCCGCGGCAGGTGCTCTTCGCGCACGCCGCACTCTCCGACCCGCGGCGCGGGCGCCTCATCCATGATGAGCGCGCGGCGCGCGCGACGCTTGAGCTCGCCGGTGCGGAGACGGAAAACACGGGCGTCTGGATCGACGACTGGTCGCTCTTGCGCGAAGGCGATCGTTACCGCGCGAAGGTCGCGGCGCGCGACTTCGATTTCGACCTGGCGTTTGTCGTGCGGGGCGCGCCCGTGCTCCAAGGCGAGCAGGGCCTGAGCCGCAAAGGCCACCGGGCGCAAGAGGCGAGCTACTACTACAGCCAGCCGCAGCTCGCCGTATCCGGCCGCGTGAGCGGACGCGAGATCGCCGGCACCGCCTGGCTCGATCACGAGTGGTCGAGCGCATACCTCGCGCCGGAAGCGGCGGGCTGGGATTGGACCGGGATCAACCTGATCGACGGCCGCTCGTTCATGGCTTTTCAGATGCGCGCGAAGGCGGGCGGCATTCACTACGCGCCTGCGGGCGTGACGATGCGGCCCTTGCGCTGGTGGAAGTCGCCGCGCACCGGCGTCGAGTATCCCGTCTCGATGCAGGTCAACGACCTGCGACTCGAGCCGCTGATGGACGATCAGGAGCTCGACGCGCGCGCGAGCAGCAACACCATCTACTGGGAAGGCGCGGTGCGCGCCTTCAATGGATCGACCGAGGTCGGCCGCGGCTACCTCGAGCTCACCGGCTACTGGAAGCCGATGAAGCTTTGAGCTCCAAGCGCTGAAACTCGGGCACCATACCGGCTGAAAGCACGGTAAAAGGAGGGGTCATGAGCTGGTTCGCTCGGGTCATCGTCCTCTTCAATACCGAATTTGCAGCGGGCGGCGACGGCGAAACGGTCGTCCTTGCCTGCGGCGCCGAACCGCAGCTCCCGGGTTCGCTCGACGCCTGGCGCGTCGGCGGCAGGCAAGTGGAGCCGGCGGGGGAATGCGCGGGCGTTGATCGGTGCAACGACGAGCGGCTACTGGGCGGTGCTGCGGCTCGGCTGAGTCAGCGCGTCCCCTGCCAGCCCTTCTTCGAGATGTCGAAGATGATGCCGTCCGGATCCTTGAACTTGCGCTCGAAGTTCTCCTTCTCGGCGTCATTGCCGAGGTCGAAGAAGAACTTGCCGCCGGCAGCCTCGATGCGCTTCTGTGTCTCGGCAAGGTCGTCCACCTGGAAGCCGAAGTGGTGGGCGCCGACGAAGTCCTTTGCGTTGGCGAGCCCCGATCCGCGCTCGCCCTTGTAGTCGAGGAGCGCCAGTTTGATAACGCCGTCGCTCAAGTAGACGGCGGAGGCGAAATCCAGCGTCTGCTCGCCCACCCGCTTCAGCTCGAACACGCTTTCGTAGAAGCGCGCGGCTTTCTGCAGGTCCTTCACCACGATCGCGAAATGTCTAACCCTCGCTCCCATTACGGTCTCCCGGTTTGCATGCAACGATCATACGGCGCATCGCTGGTAGTATTTTCAGCAAAGGAGCGAGGACGATGGCACTCACGGCAAAAGCGGTTCTGGAAGAGATCAAGAACATCCACAAGCGTAAACCGATGTACGGCCACCCGCTGTGGACCGCCATGGTAGAGGGCACGTTCAGCCTGGAGCAGGTGCGCTACTTCTGCCTGCAGCACGGCATCATTCCGCTGCATAACCACAACTACCACGGGCGCCTCTACGTGGTGTGTCCGGACGCCAACTGGCGCGAGAGGATCGCCGAGGTGGCATACGAGGAGGCCACCGGCCGCATCCACGCGAACGGCGTGTCGCATCACAAGCTCTATCTGAATTACGGCAAAGCGCTGGGCCTGTCCCGCGAGCAGATGCTGAACGCCGACTACTGCGGCGGCGGGCTCGCCTTCAAGTCTTACTTCTCCGACGTCTGCGGACGGAACTTTCTGGAAGGCGTGTCGGCGCACATGCTCGCGGGCGAGGCGCCGATTCCCGGCCTCTACATCCGCGTGGCGCGCAAGCTGCAGCAGAAGTTCGGACTTTCGGACGAAGGCATCGCCTATTGGGTGGTGCACGACAGCGCCGACGAGGACCATTCCGACGTCGGTCGCGAGCTGCTCGAGCAGTTCGCGCCGACGCAGCAGGACATGGAGCTCGTGCTCAAGACCGTGCGCGAGACGGTCAACGTCATGCATGTGATGTACGACGACTTCTACGCCAACCTGCGAAAGCTATGAAGCAGGAGACCATCCGCGCCGCCGGCGTCCCGAACGGCCCGCCCGGCAGCTACTCAGCGTGCAAGAAGGTGGGCGACACGCTGTTCATCGCCGGCACAGTGGCATGGGACGAAAACATGAAGCCGCTCGGCGCGAACGACGCCTACGAACAGTCGCGCATCATTTTCGGCTACATGAAGAAGCTGGTCGAGGCGGCGGGCGGGCAGATGGACGACATCGTGCGCATCACCGTCTTCACCACCGACATGCGGCACCAGCCCGCGTTCTGGAAAGCGCGCAAGGAGTTCTTCCACGGCGACTTCCCGTGCTCAACGCTCGTCGCGGTCTCGCAGCTCTTCCTGCCGGAGCTGCTGATCGAGATCGAGGCGACCGCGGTCATCGGCTCTTCGCGCTAGGAGCGGTCAACTTCTTCTCCTGGTTGCAGATGTCGAGCGCCACGCGCGCGTAGACGCGCGCGGCCTGCAGGAGCGCGTCGATCTTGATCGAGCGCTTGAACTGGTGGCGCTCCGACCTGGGACCATAGGTGAGCGCCGGGATGCCGACCTCGTTGAAGACGTTGATGTCGCGCCACATGCTGGACGTAGGCGTAAAAGCCGCTTTCGGCTCCGAGCCGAAATTGGCCACGTGCGCCCGGCGCACCGACTCGGCGAGGCGCTCGATGTTCTTTGCCTCGTAGCCGCGGCGGAAGTGGTAAAGCTCGATGTTCGCCGCCGGCACGCTGGCCTTGGCGAGCGCCTCGCGTATCTCCTCCTTTACCGCGAGCGGATCCTGGCCGGGCACCGTTCGCACGTCGACGTAGAGGCTCGCGACCTGTGGGCAGAGCATCGGGCGCGTCGGATCGCCGCCCCGTATCGCGCCGACCTGCACCTTTGGCACCACCGTGCCGCCGGCGCATTCGTAGGTGTAGCGGCGCTGATAGTCCGCCGCCCAGCCCTCGAGCGCCTGGATCGCGAGCGCCGCGCGCACCAGCATGCTCGGGCTCTCGAGCGGCGTCGTGCGGTCGGGCAAATACGGGGTGTAGAAGGGCGGCTCGTCGGAGACGAAGTCGATCTTGAACCACGCTTTGCCGGCTTCCACCCATACCAGGCCGAAGCCGGTTCCCTCGGCGATGAGCGCGTAGTCCGCGACGCCGCCGTGGCTGACGAGAAAGCGCGCGCCGAGCTCCTTGGAGTGCACCACCGTCCCCGGCGGCGTGTCGCTCGTCGGCTCGAAGCTCGTTTCCGCCACCACGGTGGTTACGAGGAGGTCGCCGCGCAGCTTCACGCC
>Ga0075426_10001098_pt1 | contig 19022 bp, 20 predicted proteins | sample SoiMethybrSBSTD5_FD_75304 | JGI IMG/M metagenome (GOLD analysis project Ga0075426, IMG submission 75304) | Bulk soil microbial communities from a Populus tree surrounding site in Tennessee, USA - Soil MetaG P. TD hybrid SBSTD5 | ecosystem: Environmental > Terrestrial > Soil > Tree plantation...
TCGTTGCGTGTCTTCACGATCTCGCGAATGGCCTCGTGGGGCCTCAGGCGCGGGCGCGACGACGCCGGCAGCGTCAGGGCGGCGTACGTGTCGACGAGCGCGATGATCTTCGCGTCGGGATCGATGGCGGGTCCATAGAGGCCCTGCGGAAAGCCCTGGGCCTGCTCGCGCTCGTGGTGCTCCAGGATGGTCTGCACGACACGCTCGTCGCCCGGACCCCAGCGGCGCACGATATCTGCCGAGAGCTTCGGGTGAGATCGCCAGAGCGCCAGCTCCTCGCCGGAGAGCGTGTCGACGCGGCGAAGAATCGCGTCAGGGATCTGCCAGAGGCCGACGTCGAACACCGCGCTCGCCTGACCGAGCGACAGCAGGCGTCCGCGGTCGTAGCCGATGCCGGCGCCGATACGCAGGGCCAGCACGCACACGCGCGCCTGATGGAAGGCGACGTAATCGGCGCCGGGCGGCGCCGCGGGATTGTTGGCGACCCAGAAGAGATCGGCCGACCCGGCCAGCGCGGTGATCGCACGGTCGACGAGGCCCTGCAGCCGGCCCCACGGAAACGCGCTGCCGCCGCGCAGCAGCGCGCGCGCCTCGTTGATGAAGCCGTGAAGCTCACCGAAGAGCGGCTCCGGGCTCTCCGCCGGCGGCTCCGGCAGACGCGTCTCGAGCGGCGCTGCTTCCACCTGCTCCACCGGCGTGTCGGCCGTGGTGGACGCCAGCGACATCTTCCGGGTCGGCGTGACCGCCGGCGGCTCAGCCGGCCGTGGGGCTGGCGGCCGATCGGCAGGACGCTCGGCAGGAGCCGGACGCTCGGCCGGCGTCGCGCGCTGCTGGGCGGGTGGCGTCTCGCGCACGATGCCGCGCACGAGGTCGCTCATCCGGACCATCAGCCGACGCCCACCATGTCCTTGATGACTTCCGCGATGATCTTTTCGCCGATCTCCTTGACGCGCTTGGTGTAGCCGACGAGCAGCGCCACGTCGCAGAGGTTGTTGATCTCCCGCGGAGTGCCGCGCGTGAAGTCGAAGATCAGCCGGATCGCTTCGTCGGTGAAGATCGGTGTGGAGCGGCCGGCCATCTTCAGCCGATGGCCGACGTAGGCAGCCGTGTGGGTGTCGTCGAGCGTGTTGAGGTGGTAGCGAATCGTGATCCGCTGGTCCAGGTGCTTGAGCCGCCGCACGCGCTCGCGCAGCTCGGGCGAGCCGATGAGCACCAGCGTGACGAGGAACCGGTCGTCGGTCTGGAAGTTCATCAGCAGGCGGAGCTCCTCGAAGACCGCGTCGTCCTCGATGAGCTGGGCCTCGTCCACGATGAGCACGGTGTCGCGGCCCTCGCGGTAGTGACGGAAGAACACGTCGTTGAGCGCATGAAGGAGCTCGGACTTCGTCGTCTCGCGCGCCTCCACGCCGAGCTGATAGAGAGCCTCGCGCAGGAAGTCGACGGCCGTCCAACTCGGATTCGTCAGCAGCCCGATCTCGTAGCGCTCCGCCTCCAGGCGCTGAATCAGCGCGCGCGACAGCGTGGTCTTGCCGCAGCCGTACTCGCCGGTCAGCATCCCGCAGCCCTTGCGGTGACGCACGGTGTAGACGAGGCGGACGAGCGCCTCCTCGTGCTCCGGCGACAGGTAGAAGAACTTGGGGTTCGGCGAGTTGTCGAAGGGCGGCTCGCTGAGCTCCCAGTAGCCCTCGTACATGGTTACCTGATCGGCCCGTTGAAGATGATGAAGAGACCCGTGTACGCCGTCGCGAGGCTTGCGATGAGCGACGCGATGGTGACGTAGTCCTGCCACCACTTCACGGCCACCTCAGGCACGGTCATGACCGCACCGGCCTCGAGGGGCGGCGCCTCGGCCATCGCATACGTGCGGCCGTTGCGGAACGTCACCGTCGCCGCTTTGACTTTGGCCCGGGAGGTCGGGCCGCCGGCGGCCGCGAGATATTCGCGCGGTGTGAGATCCGGGCGGAAGTCCTGGCCGCCGGGCGTCTTCACCTCGCCCACCACGTAGACCTTGTCCTCGAACACCGGCAGCACGACGACGTCGCCGTTCTGGATGGCGATGTTCTGCGCCTCGTCCTTCTCGACGAGGAGCCGGTGGAGATCAACGGGGATCCGCTGCGCGGGTCCCGCGTCGGAACGGTCCACGAAGGCCAGGCGCAGGTCGGCGAACGAGGCGGCGCCGCCCGCCTTGACGACAACGTCGCGGATACGATCGCCGCGCGCGAGCTCCAGGCGCTGCACGATCGTCGGCTTGCCCTGTGTCTGCGTCTTGCCGCTTTCGGAAGTCCCATTGAAGGCGCCGCGGACCTCCACGACGTCCTGAATGCTCGTGAGGGGCGGAACGTAAATCGCGTCCCCCGCGCGCAGCGGCACATCCGCGCCGCCCGCCACGCCCAGGTTGAGCGAGGTCGTCTCTTTTCGGCCATCAAGCCCGACGCGAGTAAGGCGCGCGTCCGACGCCGCGCCGTTCACGCTGACGCCGCCCGTGAGCTCGAGCAGCTCGCGTAGCGCGCCTCCCGGGCCGATCTCGTACTCTCCCGGCCGGCGCACCGCGCCGGTCAGTGTCACCGGCTCCATGCGCGGCGGCACGTTGATGCGCATGCCTTCCAGGACGAACGGATTCTGCGCGATGTCGCCCTTGAGCTCGAACATCAACAGATCGAGCTCGGTGGTGCGGCCCTCACGCGTGACCTGCACATGGCGGGCGCTGCCTCGCGGCGTGATGCCGCCGGTGGTGAGGATGACCTCATGCAACCGCTGCGTGGCGATGACCTGCAGCGTGCCCGGTCGCTCGACCTCTCCCGACACGATCACCTCGAACGAGCGCGGCGAAATCACGGCGATGCTGACGTCGGCGTAGCGGAAGATGGCGCGAGCGCGGGTCGCGATCACCCGATTCGCTTCGAGCAGCGAGAGCCCAGCGACCTTGATCGTCCCGAGTGGGGGTACCGCGATGGCGCCCTCGGGGTCGACAACGATTTGCGAGCGATTGACGTCTAAACGGCCGACGATCTGGACGTCGAGCACATCGCCCGGCCCGAGCCGATAATCGGGACCGGCGATGCTCCTCGCCTGCTGGCCGAGATACAGGTCGCCGCGGCCCGGCGCGAGCGGCGCGAAGGCCCCCGGCGTGCGAGGAGTCTGTGGGGTTGCCGGCGTTTGAGGCACTCCCGGAGGCGGGGCACCTGGAGTAGGCTGCGCGGCGGCGACCGTGGGAGCAAGAAGGGATACAACGAGAGCGAGGCTGATCGACTTGCGCGACAGTCGCTTCACGGATTCGCTGGACAATTCGCGTCCAATAAAGCATCTTCGCTTTTTCGATCTTTGAGGGTCAAGGAAAAAGGGCACACTTTTCACACGTTTTCGAAGGGTTGCGCGAAGGTTTGACGACAGAGACGATGACACCGCAGAGCGTTCGGGCCGTACTCGCAGCATCCATACTTTTCGCCTTTGCCGGCGCGGCTTTCGCGGTCTACGCAGTGCTCACGAAGCCGCCCGCGCCCGCCCGGGCCACAACACCCGCGCCGATCGCGACCGCCGACGCGTTGCAGTCGGCATTCGTGAGCGTGGCCGATAGGGTTCGGCCTGCCGTGGTGCACCTCGGGACGCTGCAAGTCGCCCGCGGGCGGAGGCCGCCGCTGATGCCCGGCCCCAACGCCGACGACCCGTTCTTCAAGGACTTCTTCGACCAGTTCTTCGGCCGCAGCGGACCCGGCCGGCGCGAAGAGTTTCAGACGCCTGGGCTGGGTTCCGGGGTGATCGTCGACAAGCGCGGATATGTGCTGACGAACTTCCACGTCGTCCGGGGGGCCGACGCGGTGACGGTGCGGCTGGCCGACAAGCAGGAGTTCCGTGGCCGCATCGTCGGGTCAGACAGCAAGACCGACATCGCGATCATCAAGTTCGACGCGCCTGGGGACGTGCGCGTGGCGAGCCTCGGCAACTCCGACACGCTCCGAGTCGGCGAGTGGGCCATCGCGATCGGCAACCCGTTCGGCCTCGACCAGACCGTTACGGTGGGCGTCGTCAGCGCGACGGGACGCGCGGACGTCGGCATCGCGACCTACGAGAACTTCATTCAGACCGACGCCTCGATCAATCCCGGCAACTCCGGCGGGCCGCTGGTGAACCTGCGCGGAGAGGTCATCGGCATCAACACCGCCATCGTCGCCACCGGCCAGGGCATCGGCTTCGCGATCCCCGCCAACATGGTCAAGCGCGTCACCGCGCAGCTGATCGATCGCGGGCGCGTGCAGCGCGGCTGGATCGGCGTGGCGCTACAGCCGATGTCGCCCGAGCTTGCGCAGGCGATGGGTCTGCCCGACGCGAGAGGCGCGATCGTGGCGCGCGTGTATCCCGGGAGCCCGGCGGAATCGGCAGGCCTCGCCCAGAACGACGTGATCGTCGGCTTCGACGGCGCACCGGTCGAGGACTACCACCAGCTGCAGCGGATGTCGTCCGAAGCGGAGGTGGGCCGGACCGTCAAGCTCGACGTCGTCAGGCGCAAAGAGAAGAAGAGCCTCGTGCTGAAAGTGGCCGAGGCTCCCGACTCGGGCCCGAGCGGCGAATCCCGCGCGAAGTAACCCGCGCGCTACGCCACGAACGGCGGAATCGGCGGGATTTCTAGCTGCTGCGTCCGAACGTCCTTCACGCCCGGCACGCCGCGCGCCACCTCGACCGCTCGGTCCAGCGCCGCGGTGCCTTCGAGCGTGACCACGCCATCCTGCGCCTCGACCGTGATGCGATAGCGGCGCGTCTCGGCGTTGGTCGCGAGCGCGACCTGAACGCGCGAGGCGAGCGCTCGGGACGCGACGAGGCGACGTCCGGCGTCGCTGGTGGCCATTTCGGGGCGGCGGACGACGGTATGAATCATCTCGACGGCGGCGTCGTGGCTGACCCGCTCGGTGTTCAGGATCAGCTCATAGAGCATCGGATCGTTGATGTCGACCTCATACAGGTAGCGCATTCGGCCGGCCTTCTCGGTGTCGTCACGGCGCACGAAGTCGGCCGCGGCGCGCTGGTTCGGCGTCTCGCCGGTCATCGCGGCCACGCGCTTGATCCACTGCTTCACGCGGTGCTCGAACGGCGCGATGAGCCGCACGCGCAGCACATGCGGGACGCCGCGGAGCAGCCATTGGCCGCCACCACGCATGAACACCGCGTTGTCGAGCTCGGCCAGCTCCAGCAGCGTCGTTTGCAGCACAGTGATGTGGTGACGCGTCTCGGCGTCGAAGCGCTCGAAGATCGTCGGCTTAGACTCGTCGAGGTGCGACAGGCGCTCCTCCGCCAGGCCATAACGCCGTCCGGCATCCTGCAGGAGCTCTTGATCGACGTAGCGGTAGCCGCACTTCTGACCAAGCGCCATGCCGATCTCGGGACCGCCAGCGCCCATCTGGGTGGAGACGACGATAATGGCCATGGGTTCACCCCCGCCGATACTTGTCTCGAACGGCCGTCGGTGCGATCGCGATGCGCTTGCCAGCGACGTCTTCGAGGACGTACACCTCATCCGTGAGCGAGCCGCTGGCGAAGACTTCGAAGACGTCGAGCGCGGCCTCGAGCGTGCTGTCGGGGCGCTCGGCCATCATCGCGTCTACCGCGGATACCGCGAGCCTTGCCATGCCGGCCTCCCGGAAGTGGCGGCAAGAGTAGCCGACGCTCCCGGTCTCTGCAACGCCCGTCCTCAGCCGGCGCGCCGATCGGCGCGGTCGATCGGTGGGAGCGTGGACGAAGCCAGCGGCGCGCGGTCGAAGGCCGGAACGAACGAATAGGCGGGCCACGGGCCGGTTGGGACCACGGCGACCCCCACCGCGTGCGACGCCACCGGGGCGATCCGGGCAAGAAAATCGGGTAGCTCCGCGCGCGGCAGCAGGAAGGCGACCGACGCGACGACGTTGCCCGCCGTCCCGGCGGGGCGATAGCGCCACTGGGCGAGGGCCGCGCGCTCGACGATCTGATCGGCGAGCTCCCGCAGGCGTCGCTCGTCGGCGGCGTCACGCGTGGCATCGACCGATGGCCCTCCCGACGGGGTCGCCTCGAGCCGCAGCAGCTTCACGCTCATCTCGACACATCCCCGCACGCTGGCCAGCGCGCCGTCGAGGGCGGGGCGCTCCCGCACGAGCCAGTCGTCGAGGTCGCTCGATAGGAGCGCGGTGCCGTAGCGGAAGGGGACGAGGCCATCGGCGTCGAGAGCCGACGCCACCACGTCATGGTGAAGCGCAAGCGTCGTCGGGCTCGCCGGTGGAACGACGGACGCGGCGCTGGAGAGCAGCACGAGACCCGTGCGATTGCCGCGCTCGACACGTTCGCCGACTACGGGCGGCGGTGCCCGCCAGCCGGACGGTAGACCTTCGACGACCGCATATAGATACCGCAGCAGCATCCCCGCTCCAGTGCCCCGCGCGACGGGCGCCGACGGTCGGGTTCGGGCCGAGTGGCCCGAGGGTACGGAGAGCCCAGGCCGTCGTCAAGGGTCGTGCGATAATCGGCGCGTCGTGCAGCGGCTCCAGCTTCTGATCGCTGCCCTCGTCACGGCGGCGGGCGTGACGCTCGCCGTTCCCGTGCTGGCCGGGCGTCCGGTGCCCGTCCTCGCCGCCGACATCCCGGTCGCCGTGCGCGCGCGCCTGGCCCCCGTCATCGACGACGCGTCGGTATCCACACGTGTGCAAGGCAACTCCTTCGTCGCGCGCCGGGAGGTCTTCGAGTACCTCATCGACCACCCCGTCTTCGCGACACACGTGACCCGAGCGGTCAGGTCCGCTCGCTATCGCATCTGGCAGACCCCGAGCGGTCTCATGCTCGACGACGGTTGGGGCGCGGTGGGCGCGATCGAGGTCGTGTACGGCGCGCCGGGCGTCCGCGTGATCTACGCCAAGGGCGAGTACCAGCAGACCCTTCTGCCCAACATTCGCGGCCAGGCCGTCGTGACGCTCGACTGGACTTCGACGACGGGCCCGGACGGCAAGCACATGATCGCGCCGGCTGTCGGCGCGTTCGTGAAACTGGACAGCCGGTTGTTCTCGGTAGCCAGCGCCCTCGCGAGCTCGGTCGCCGCGGCCAAGGCAGAGAAAGAAGCCTCGCGTCTGGTCCGGGTGTTCGAAAAGACGACCCGCGCGCTCAACGACAATCCCGCCGCCGTGCTCGAGACGCTGCGGCAGCGCCCCGATACGCCCCAGCGGGAGCTCGAAGAGTTCGCCCGGGTCGTCCTCAGCGCGCCGGCCGCGACCGCACGCTCGACGGCGCGCTGAGCCGAGCCAGCTCGTTGCGCGCGCGGACGAGTCGCGCACGCGCCACGGGATGGTCGGGCCGCTTCGCGAGAAATTCGCCGGCGGCCACCGCAAGGCCGTGCCAGTCACGCTGCGCTTCGAGCGCCTCCCACAGATCGAAGTGGGCGCGCGCGACCTCGAAGTTGAGCGCGAGCGCCGCCCTCGCCTCGGTTTCGGCTTCGGGATAGCGACCGATAGCGAGCAGCACCCCAGGCAGCGCAGCGCGGGCCGTCAGCGAGTCGGGCTTCAGGCGAATCGCTTCGCGGTAGATGCGCTCGGCCTCATCGAGCCGCCCCTGCTCCGCGCACATTTCGCCGAGGTCGCAATGCGCGCGGACGTAATCACGCTTCAGCGCGATCGCCCGGCGAAAGGCGGCCTCGGCCTCCGCGACGCGTCCTTGCCAGTAGAGAGACACGCCGAGACCGCGGTGCAGCGCTGGGTGATCCGCTACGTGAAGCGCGTCGCGATATGCCCTCTCGGCCTCAGCGTGACGTCCCTGGCGTCCGAGCCCGAGCGCGAAGTTGGCGTGAGCGCGAACGCTCGTCGGCTCGAGGCGTACCGCCTCACGCAGCACACTTTCCGCGTCCGCGTGCCGCCCCTGACGCCCGAGCGCGACGCCGAGCTCGTAGAGGAGATCTCCGTCGTCCGGCCGCGCCGCGATAGCGCGGCGCAGCTCGGCTTCCGCCTCGGCGTTGCGGCCCAATGCGCTGAGTGCGACACCGCGTCCGGCGTGAAAGTCGGCATCGCGCGGGCGAAGGCGCAGCGCGTTCGCGTACACGTCGGCCTCTTCGGCGCGACGGCCGCGACGGCGTAGCGCCTCGGCCAGCGCCACGTGGGCGGCGACGAAGCTCGGGCGATGCTCGAGCGCCTCGTGCAGCGCACCGATGCCGTCGTCGCTGCGGCCGTGACGCTCGAGCGCAACGCCCAGGTGATACCAGGCACGCGCGTCGTCGGGCGCCAGCCGCACGGCTTCCCGCAGCGCGTGGGCGGCCTCGCCGTACCGCCGGCGACGACGCAAGGCGCGTCCCAGAGCGACGTGCACGCGCGCGTCCTTCGGGCGGTGACGCGCGGCTTCGCGATACGCGCTTACCGCGTCGGTCAGGCGGCCGGCACGCTCGAGAGCGACGGCGAGGCCCAGGTGCGCACGCGCGTCGGTGGGCGAGGCGCGCAGCGCGTCGCGAAAGGCCGCGGCCGCGTCGTCGAGTTGGCCGGCGTCGAGCAGCGCACGGCCGAGGGCGAGCGCGGTCGGGCTCGGCTTCGACGCAGCGGCATCGCGTAGCGTGTCGACGGCGTCACCCGGCCGTCGTTGGCGCCGCAGGACGCGGGCCAACGTGTCGACGCCGAGCGGATCGTCGGGATGGCGCGCGAGCACTGCGCGTGCGGCCGCCTCCGCACCGTCCCATTCCTGCAGCCGCTCGAGCGCCCATGCAAGATGCAGCCCGGCGCGGATGTGGTCGGGCCGCAGGCGCAGGACCTCGCGAAACTCCTGCGCGGCCTCGCGATCCCGTCCGAGCTCGAACAACACGCCGCCGAGCGCCTCGTGCGCGGATACCGCAGATGGCGCGACCACGAGCGCCGCGCGGGCCTCGGACTCGGCATCGGCGGCGCGGCGCAAACGGCGAAGCACGACGACGAGGTCGAGCCGGGCACTCAGGTCATCGGGCCGCACAACGATCGCCTCGCGAAGCGAGGTGGCCGCCTCAGCGAACCGCCCCTGCCGCACCTGCGCGCGCGCGCGGTCGCGACAGGCGTGAAACTCGTCCATCAGCGCGCGGGACGCGGCCGATCGAAGATGGTGGCAATCATGTGGTCGAGATAGCGAAAGTCGAAGGGCTTGGGGACATAGCCCCACGCGCCCGTCTTGAGCGCATCGGCCGCCAGCGACACCTGCTCGTTGGCGGTGACCATGATGACGGGAATCGTCTCGTCGATCTTCTTGATGTCCTTGAGCACCTCGACGCCGTTCATCCGCGGCATATTGATATCCAGCAGCACGGCGTCCGGACGCTCGCGTAGCACGGCGGTGAGCGCATCGGTGCCGTTCGTCGCGGTCTCGACGTCGTAGGCAGGCTTGAAGTGCTCGCTGAGCACTTCGATGATCAACGGCTCGTCGTCGACGATCAGGAGGCGCTTGCGCGGCGGCGGCGTCATGGCATCGGACCGGCGAGACGTGTTCGACTGCGGGCCACGGCGCGATCGTAGCACGAACCGCGCGTGCGAGAGGCGACGAAGGACGCGCGAGACGGGCGCGGTGTAACATTCCGCGCAGAGGGATACCCGAATGGTGCTGGCAGCCGAGTACGACGTGCCGATCCCGTACATGCAGCGCACCCGCGAGTATTACCTGAAGCTCGGTTATCCCGCGTATCGCTGGGCGCACTTCACCGACGTCCCGTTCACGCCGCTCGCGACACCGCTGGCTCAGGCGCGACTGGCCCTGATCACCACCGCCGCCCCTCACCAGCCGGGCCTCGGGGATCAGGGCCCGCGCGCGCCGTACAACGCCGCCGCGAAATTCTATCGCGTCTATTCCGAATCCACTGACGCGATCCCAGATCTTCGGATCTCGCACGTCGGTTACGACCGCGTGCACACGACCGCCGAAGACCCGAACACGTGGCTGCCGCTGGCCCAGCTGCAGCAGGCCGTCAAGGCGGGGCGCATCGGCGCGCTCACGCCACGCCTGCACGGTGCGCCGACGAACCGCAGCCAGCGCGTGACGCTGGAAACGGACGCGCCGGAATTGCTGCGTCGCTGCCGGGAAGACGGCGCGGACGCGGTCCTGCTCGTACCGAGCTGACCCGTCTGCCACCAGACCGTGAGTCTGGTCGCGCGGCACCTCGAGGCCGATGGCCTTCCCAGCGTCATCATGGGATGCGCGAAGGACATCGTGGAGTACTGCGGTGTGCCGCGGTTTCTCTTCAGCGATTTCCCCCTCGGCAACAGCGCGGGCCGGCCGTTCGACGCCGAATCCCAGGCACTCACGCTCGAGCTCGCTCTGCGCGTGCTCGAGTCCGCGCCCGCCGCCCGGACGACCGTGCAGTCACCGCTGCGCTGGCGCGAGGACGCCTCGTGGAAGCTCGACTTCTCGAATCTGGACCGGATGACGCCCGAGCAAATCGCGGAGCGCCGGCGCGAATTCGACGAGCTCAAGTCGGTCGCCAAAGCCAAGCGCGACGCCTCATGAAGCCGTTTGCCGGCATTCGCATCCTCGACTTCACGCGCTATCTGGCTGGTCCGTACGGAACGTATCAATTGGCGCTGCTCGGCGCCGACGTGGTGAAGATCGAGTCGCACGAGGGCGACGAGTCGAGGCACCTGCTCGTGAATCGCGAGTGGGCCGATCGCAAGATGGCGTCGTCGTTCCTCGCGGTGAACGCCAACAAGCGCAGCATCACGCTGGATCTGCGCAAGCCGGCCGCGATCGAGATCATCAAGCGGCTCGTGCGCACGGCCGATGTCGTCTGGGAAAACTTCCGGCCCGGCGTCATGGACCGTCTCGGACTCGGCTACGACGCGCTGGCGGCGATCAATCCCCGGCTGATCTTTTGCGCGGTCTCCGGCTTCGGTCACACCGGCCCGGAGCGGACCACGGCGGCCTTCGACGGCAAGCTGCAGGCCATGTCCGGAATCATGTCGATCACCGGAGATCCGGCGGGCGGCCCGATGCGCACGGGCTTCGCCATCTGCGACACCATCGGCGGCATGACGGCGGCGCTCGCGGTCTCCAGCGCGCTCTATCAGCGCCAGCAAACGGGACGAGGACAATTCGTCGACGTCGCGATGCTCGATGCCGCCCTCGCGTTCATCCCCGGGCCGGTATGCGAGTACACCGTGGCCGGCATTCCGCAGCGGCAGATCGGCAACGGCTCGGTGAGCCGCAAGCCGACCGCGAGCCGGTTCCGTGCGGGCGACGGCTACATCGTGCTGGCCGTGTTGACCGAAAAGCAGTTCGCGAACCTCATGCGGACCATCGGCCGCGCGGACGCGCTTGACGATCCGCGCTTCAAGGATTGGCGCTCGCGAACCGACAACGAGCCCGCGCTTCGCGAGATCATCGAGACCGCGCTCGCCGCGGACGAGCCCAAGGCCTGGGAGGCGCGGCTCACCGCCGCCGACGTGCCATGCGCGACCGTCTGGAAGATCGAGGAGATCACGCAGCACCCGCAGCTGGGCCACCGCGACGTGATGCAAACGATCGACTCGCGCTTCGGGCCGATGCGCCTGGTCGGCGCGGGGTTTCGGCTCGCGCACGGCAGCCCCGGCATCGAGCGCGAGCCGCCGACCCTTGGTGAGCACACCGAGCAGATCCTCGGCGAGGCCGGTTACGGCCCGACCGAGATCGAAAAATTGCGCGCCGATCGCGTGATCTGAACGCCCGCGCCCGATTCGTGCCTCGGGCGCTTTGCCCACTGCCGTCGCCCGCCGCGCTCTGAGTTCGGCGGTTTTCGCGGTGTTTCCGCGTGGCACTCGCCTTGCCTTGTCGTGCGCCGAGATCGAGAGGTTGCCCGACAAGAGAAGGAGGACTAGACCATGACGGAAGATGCGTTCGTCGCCGTCGGTGTTCTGCTCGCGTCGGCCATCTGCGGCTTCTACATCCTTCACGCGATCCGCGATATCGCGCAGCTCGCTCCGGCCGATGACCTCTGCGCCACGGCCTCGCAGTGCCTGCAGCTGGCGCTCGGCTACTGAACGACGCAGCCCTGCGCGCGCGGGCACTCTAGCGCCGTCGTCGGAGGCGCCAGCATGTGCGGCCTGCTGGCGACCCGTGCACTGAGCGATCACTTCGAGCGTGTCACGGTGGTGGAGCGCGATGTGCTGAAGGACGGCGACGACGCGCGCAAAGGCGTGCCACAAGCCGTGCACGCTCACGGCCTCATGGCCAGCGGTTACCGCGTGATGGACGCCTACTTCCCCGGGATGATGGACGAGCTCGAAGCGCTGGGAGCGCCGCGCGGCGACGTGGTCGGCGACTTTCTCTGGTTTCAGTACGGTCGCTGGAAGCTCCGCCATCGTTCGGGCCTGCGTGGCATCACGGTCAGTTCGCCCGTGTCTGGAGGCCGCGGTCCGCCGGCGGGTCAAGGCGCTTCCCAACGTGACCTTCCTCGAAGGTGCCGAGGGCGTGAGCCACGGCTCGACGCGGCCACGAGCCGTGTGACCGGATTCGTCGTGTACCAGCGAGACCGCGACGCCCCGGAAATCCTCGAAGCCGATCTCGTCGTCGATGCAACCGGTCGAGGATCGCAGTCGGCGCGATGGCTCGAGATGTGCGGCTTTGGTCGGCCGGAAGAAATCACCGTCAAGGTCGACGTCGGATATGCCACGCGAACATTCGAGCGGCGAGACGGTGACTTCTTCAACTCGATCGGCGGCATCATCGCCGGCACGGCGCCGGCAAGCACCCGAGCCTGCGATGTCCGCCGTCCACAAGCTCGTCACGTCCGCGCCGCCGCTGACCGATATCGTCAGCTACCGCTTCCCAGCGAATCAGCGGCGACTCTACGAGCGCATGAAGCGTTTCCAGCCGGCTACCTCGTGATCGGCGATGCGGTATGCAGCTTCAACCCGATCTACCGGGCAGGGGATGTCGGTCGCGGCCACCGAGGCGCAGGCGCTCGGCGAGAGTCTCTCCTCAGGACTCGACGGCCTCTCCCAGCGGTTCTATGCGAAAGCCAGTCGCATCATCGACATCCCGTGGACGATCGCGACGGGCGAAGACTTGCGCTACCCGCAGGTGCAGGGCCCGCGCCCTTCCGGCTTCGGGCTCGTGAATCGATACCTCGAGCGCGTGCACGCGGTCGCGTCCGAAGATCCAGCAGTGTGCCGAAAATTCTTCGACGTGCTGAATCTGCTCGTGCCGCCACCCTCGCTGATGGCTCCGTCGGTAGCGTGGCGTGTGCTGGCTCGACGACGCCCAAAGGGCGAGAGCTCTCCGAGGGGCGTGATGCGGCGCGAGCCGGATCCTGTGATGAGCATAACTGCCAGCGGCAGGTAGTCTCGTAACCCGCTTCCCGTCAGTCCATCGCTGGCTGCCCTACTTCTCTCGGGGCGCTCCGCGCCCACTGTGGCGCCGTGCGATGTGAAGCTCGCTCGAGCTCCGTTCGGGTAGGTGCGGCGCCCATCCTCACGCGGGTGCTCGATCGTGGATTCAAATCTGAATACCAGCTCCGACGAGCTCCGAATACTCGACGTTGTCCCATCGAATCGATGTTGTCTGGGTTTTTCGTGGCCCAGACAGTCGGTCGAGGAATTCATTCGCGAATAAGCATGAGCTGAAACATCTCCCGAATCTTGTCTCGAGCCGTGCAGCAAGTCGCCGTCAACACTGCGCTGTTGAGCGTTGTTCGATCTGTCGCGTGAGGCTGGCACGACGCGTGCCCTCGCTCCGCTCTCACGATGCCTCGTTACGGCCGCTATGGCTTCGACACGCGTTCACGTTCAACCGCACACGAATGCGCGAATCCGGCGATCAGGAAGATCTGCCGGCGCTGCAGACACGCGCGCCGCAGGGTCGCGCCGCCGCAGCGCACATCACGAAAGCCACGGCGAACCGATCCCAGGCGTCATTGAGCCTGCCTTATGGGAATGGCGATTTGAAGCTGACCCTCGGGCGAGAAAGAGAGAACGCGATATGCGACGGATATTGATCATCATCTTCGTTCTGGTGTTCGGGCTCGGCCCAACGCTGGCATTGGCGAAGGACGGAAGCGGACCCGGTGCGTCCGCGGGTGGTGGCAACAGTGGCAACGGTGGCGGCGCGAGCGCCGGGAACGGCGTTGGCGGTGGAGATGGCGGCGGCCATGGCGGCGGCGGTGGTAATGGCGGCGGCGGGGGCGCCGGGAATGGCGGCGGCGGCGGGGGCACTGGCGGCTCTGGTGGCGGCGGCAGTGCGGGCGGCGGCGGCGGTACTGGAGGTTCCGGCGGCGGCGCTGCGGGCGGCGGCGGCGGTACTGGAGGTTCCGGCGGCGGCGCTAGCGGCGCCGCTGGCGGTGGCGGTACTGGAGGTTCCGGCGGCGGCGCTGCGGGCGGCGGTGGCGGTACTGGAGGTTCCGGCGGCGGCGCTAGCGGCGCCGCTGGCGGTGGCAACGCGGGCGGTGGCGCGGCCAGTAGCGGTGGATCGAGTGGCGGTGGCGCTGGCGCAGCGGGCGGCGGTGATAGTGGCGGAGGCGCAGGCGGAGGAATCAGCACCACGACCGTGAGTGGCGCGCCACGCGACGATGTCAGTGTCGCGATTGCGGGCACTAATATCAACGCTCTCGGCTTCCGGCTTGTCCGTTATGCGCGTCGGGGAACGGCGTTGCTCCGACCAAATCAAGAGTGGACGCACGACGTGTTCACATTCTGTAAGCCGGGAGATGCGTCACTCAGCGTTCTCCGACCGGACGGAAGCTTCAGCTTCGATGCGGTCGATGCGGTCGCTGCGCGTAGCCTCATGCGTTGCATGACGGAGTACGGCTTCAAGTTCGATGGCGTGAGCGGCGAATCGACCAATTTCGGCACCCGGTAAGAGTTGCTCGAGGCGACGACGGCCACGGGATCGGCTCACGATCATCCGTGGCCGTCGCCGCCTTGTCCAACCCGTTCGCCCGCGCAACCCCTCTAGGCAACTTTTGCGCGGAAGCGATCTCACAGGGCGTATCCCCCCGATTTCCACTGCTTCTCGACTTGGTAAGGAACCTGCACATCCATCTGGCCGAAGCCCGGAGCGTCACAGCGACTTCGCTCACACGTTGCCGGCTTCGTCCCATCTCGCGCCGCTCGCGTCCGCTTGACGCGACACAACCTCTCCCGGAAGTGGGGCGCGAGCGTGACGGATGGTCTCTGTGACGAGGGATTGACGCTGACGGCGCTGGTCGACGGCGCCGTGGATGGGCTGCTGCTTCTGTCCCCGACCGGCTTCATTCTCCGAGCGAACGACGCCGCGGCACACCTGTTCGGGACCACCAAGGAGCAACTATGCCAACGTCAGCTCGGCGAGCTGATGCCGCGGACCGGTTGGGAACCTGGCTTTGTCGCGAAGGCGATCTCCGGCGGTGGCATCGTGAGCCGGTCCTGCGATCTGCGAGGCGAACGTAAGGTACTGCTCTCGGCCCGGGCCACCACACCGCAAGCCGGCGGCCAGCGATTTGTCGTCGTGACCGTCCGGGACATCAGCGGTGTCGAAGCGCTGGTGGGACACATCAATCCAAGCACGCCGCGATCGGCGAACCGGTGGTCCGAGCTCCGATCGAGAGCGATATCAGAGAACGATTCCGACTCGGTCATCGCCGAGAGTGCGGCCTTGCGGGCCGTCAAAGAAAACGTCCGCGACTTCGCCAGCGTCGATTCGCCGGTGTTGCTCGTGGGCGAGACCGGAACGGGTAAGAACGTCTTCGCTCGCATGATTCACCGGGCCTCGAAGCGCGCTATCGGGCCGCTTCGCGAGGTGAACTGCGGCGCGATCCCGGCGGGCTTGATGGAGAGTGAGCTCTTCGGCTATGCGCGCGGCGCATTCACCGGCGCGGACGCGAGGGGCAAGGTGGGCGTCGTCGAGCTCGCCCACAACGGAACGCTATTACTCGACGAGATCGGCGATCTTCCCCAGCCACTCCAGGTGAAGCTGCTCACGTTCCTGGAATCCGGGGAGATCTGGCCCGTCGGGGCGGCGAAACCGAAACATCTCGATGCCCGCGTGATCGCGGCGACGAACGCGAATCTCAGTGAAATGGTCACTCAGGGTGGCTTCCGCAAGGATCTCTTCTATCGCCTCAACGTGCTCATCATCACTGTGCCGCCGCTGCGTGAGCGCTCTGAGGACATTCCACCGCTCGTCGAGATGATGCTGCGTACCCTCGAGCGGAAGCTCGGGAAGCGCCCCCGACTGTCCAGCGACGCGCTCGCGGTGCTGCTTCGATATCCATTCCCCGGCAACGTTCGGGAGCTCTGGAACCTCGTTGAGCGGCTCGTCGTCTGCGCCAAGACCGACACCATCGACGTCCCGGACTTGCCGCTCGATGTTGTCGACTCAGCTCTCTCCACCGGCGCGCCGGCCGAGCCGGCCTCGCTCAAGCAGCTGGTCAAGAAGCTCGAGGCGAGGATCGTGCGCGACGCGCTCACCCGCTATGGCACCCAGAGCAAGGCCGCGAAGCACCTGGGTGTCGGTCAAGCAACGATTGCGCGCAAGGCGCGACTGTACGAAATCGGCACCGCGCTCGCGCGGCAATCCGCTTCTGAATAGCCGCCCTGACATGCTGATTCATCGGATTGCGGGGAATGTCGCGCCATTTCGCGAGCCGGCAGAGGGCGAGCCGACGCCTGTGGGACCCGTCATCATTCATTTCCGAATAACGACTCCGCGACGTGACTGCCGCAATTGGCGGTCTCGTACGCGCATGCTCGCGTCGTTGTTGACGTCGACCGCTAGCGAGCGGCCACACGCGCGTCTGGCACAGCATGTGCCTTCTGCTCAGCTCACGAAATTCGGTATGGCCGCGACGAGGTTGATAGCGCGGACGTTCACCAGATCAAAGGATGCTCATCGATGACAGACGTCAGAGGAAAGGTGAAGGCGTTCATCCTCGTCAAGGTTGATCGGGCCGAGCAGAGTGTCTCGCGCATTGAGGAAACTCTCGAGCCGCTCGGCATTCCCGTCTCGATCGTCGACACGGGCCGGCAGCTCCACTGGGCAACCGCCGTCGTCGTCGGCGTACCGGAGCAGCGGCTCGCCGACGCGATGCTCGCGCTGGAGCTCAAAGGGTTCTCGGACGTAACGGCATTTCAAGGCGAGGCGAATACGAACGCCACTCAGCGTGGTGTAGAGCAGCAGTAACGATCAACCAGGAAAGGGGGGAAACCTATGCTCACGATGCTCACGATGCTCACCAGTCTTATCCGGCCGCTTCGCAACGACCGTGGAGTGGTCTCGATGGAGTGGATCATTCTCGGCGCGGTCGTTATGGCCGCGATCGTGCTGGCATTCGCTCCGACGTTTAAGACCGCGCTCACGACCGCGGTTACCGCGATCGGCAACGAGCTACAGACGCAGATCACGGCCGCTGGGTCGTAACGGAACAAACGTGATCGGATGGCCGGGGAGCGCAAACCGCTCCCCGGCCGGATACGGATATGAACATGTTGAGACGGTACACACGGCTGACGGACGAGCGGGGAGTGGCGAGCCTGGAGTTCGTGCTCATTCTTCCGATCCTGCTCTTCGTGATCTTCATCGGCGTCGAGCTAAGCCGCGCATGGATGACGCTCAATCTGCTCACCAGCGCGGCCCGCGAGGCCGCTCGGGCGGGCGTCGTCGCCGCTCCGGCCAACGTGGCCGCAGCCGGCAACGCGCGACTGACCGCGATTCTCGCGCCCGTCGGGGGATGGTTCGGCCCCGGAACGAGCTGCAGTCAGAACCCGTGCGTGAGCGATGCGCAAGTGACCGTGACCGTCTCGGTGAACTTCAACAGTGTGCTTCCCAACATTTGGATATTGCCGCAGCCGCTGGTCCTCACGCAGACGGCCAGCATGCGCTACGAGTAACGGAGACAACGCGATGCCCCGACGTCTCATTCTGGTCCTTGTCGTAGCTGCCGTGGTCGGCCTGCTGGCCAGCACGCTCGTGTACAGCGTCCTGAAGGAAGTGTCGCGCGGGCAGGACACCGACACCATCGTGGTGGCCGCCGTCAACATGAACATGGCGGAGACGGTCACGTCCTCGCACGTGAAGCTCCTCCCCTGGCCGTCGAAGTCCGTGCCGAGCGGCGCGATCCGCACGCTGGCCCAGGCAGAGGGTCGGGTCGTGCGCGCCTCCATCGTGGCGGGTGAGCCGATGCTCGATGGCAAGCTTGCGCCTCAGCTCGCCGGCAAGGGCGGGCTCATGCCGATGCTCGTTCCCGAAGGGCAGCGCGCGGTCACCATCAAAGTCGACGACGCCATCAAGGAGAGCGGCTTCGTGCTGCCCAACAGCCGGGTCGACGTCCTCGTGAGCATGGCGAAGGACAAAGCCTCACAGGACCGCATCTCCAAGGTGATCATCCAGGACGTCACGGTTCTCGCGGCCGGCCAGACGGTCGAGCTGCGGGACAACAAGCCGGTGACCATCACGACGGTGACGCTCGCACTCGACCCCGCCCAGGCCGAGCGGCTGGCCCTCGCGCAGTCCGAAGGCAAGCTCACGCTCGCCATGCGCAACCTCCGCGACAACCAGATCGTGCAGACGAAGGGCGTGACGGCCGCATCGCTTCTCAGCGACGCCTCGGTCACGGCCGCCGCACCGACCAAAGGCGTGACTCGGCAAGCGAAGGTGAGCGCGCCGCTGGCGCCGCCCCGGATCGAGACGTACTCGGTGACAATCCTGAGAGGCAACAAGCCGACGGAAATCATATTCACGCGCGACGGGCAGGACTGGTCCGAGCAAATTCCGAGTCGGAAGTAGCGAGGAGAACGATCATGAAACTTCACGGAGTCTTGTGTGGGGCGATCGCCGGCGCCGCGCTGGTCGCGACGGTGGCGAGCGCGGGGGAGCCGGCACGGCTCTATGTCACGATCGACAAGGCCGAGGTCGTCAACTTTCCATCCGCGCCGTTCAGCAAGGTGGCGGTGACGAACCCGAACATCGCCGACGTGCACGTCGTGACGCCGACGCAGTTGCTCCTCAGTGGGCGTGTGGCCGGCACCACGTCGCTGCTGGTGTTCTACCCCGGACGCATCGAGTACTTCGACGTCGTCGTGCAGCCCGGGCCGGTCGGCAATTCAAAGGCACGCCTCGTGCCGACGCAATCCCAC